>Ga0210410_10000738_pt1 | contig 33691 bp, 23 predicted proteins | sample IncBWC4MmetaG_FD_161058 | JGI IMG/M metagenome (GOLD analysis project Ga0210410, IMG submission 161058) | Forest soil microbial communities from Barre Woods Harvard Forest LTER site, Petersham, Massachusetts, United States - Inc-BW-C-4-M | ecosystem: Environmental > Terrestrial > Soil >...
CTTTGAAACTTCCTCCGCCGATTATTCCGCGCACATCGCCGCGTTCAAAAAAGCCAACGTCGAAATTCTCTCCGGCGTGCTTCCCCCGCCGGCGTTCGCCACGTTCTGGAAGCAGGCGGGCGAGCAGGGCTTCCGGCCGAAAATCGCCAGTGTCGCCAAAGGCATTCTCTTCCCCACCGCCGTCGAAGCCCTCGGCGAACGCGGCCCCGGATTGACCACGGAAGTCTGGTGGTCGCCAAGTTTCCCCTTCGCCTCCGGCCTCACCGGAAAAAATTCCGCCGAGCTCTGCGCCGCCTACGAAGACGAAACCAAAAAGCAGTGGACGCAGCCCATCGGTTACCTCCACGCCCTCTTCGAAGTCGCGCTCGACGTCCTCAAGCGCACCAAAGACGTCAACTCCCCCGCCGCCATCCGCGATTCCATTCTCGCCACCAATTACAACTCCATCGTCGGTCCCATCGCCTGGCACGGCCAACCCGTAAAAAACGTTACCAAAACCCCGCTAGTCGGCGGCCAGTGGATCCCCGCCGCTCAATTCAAGGGCGGAGCCAGCGGTCAGCACTTCAAGAACGACCTCGTAATCGTCAACAACGATCACGACCCAACCATCGGCCTCCAGCGCAAACTGGAACCCCTAGCGTAGCGGCCACCTTCAGGTGGCCCCGCCTTTTGACATTTCTTGCTCTTATAGGGGCCGTCCGCCCGCAGCGGGCCACTCTTTCTTTTCCATTTTCTATTTTCCCTTTTCTATTTTCGCTGTCCCCTCTTCTCCGCTCTTCCTCAGCACCCTCTGCGTCTCTGCGTTATCTTTTTCTTGAATTTTTGTTACAAACCAGTCCTATTTACTTCCTCGTTCCCCTTCGCTAGCCTTTTGTCTCCGGCGCACTCCTACCCAGCCTGGTGCAACAGTCCGGCAAGGAGCCAACCATGTCCACGCGTGCCGCCCGCAAGAGCAATGATTCGTCCGGTAAGTCGCAAACGAAATCGCCCATCCGCATCGTTCCGCTGCATCCTCACGTTCGCGATGCCGCCGCCCCCGCGCCCCACCTCACCTATCGCAACGGCCCTCTCCTCACCAACGTGGAAGTCTTCACGCTCTTCTGGGGCGCCGCCTGGCAGGAAGCCGCCAACACACAGCTCAGCCAGCAGATGAACTCCTACTTCGATTTCATCCTAACCAGCCAGCTTCTCGACCAGCTCGCCGAATACAGCGTTCCCGGAAAATCCATCGGCCACGGCAAACGCATCGGCACAAAAATTCTCACCTCTCCCGAGCCCGGCAAAACCGTTCAGGACTCCGCAATCCAATCCCTGCTCAAAACTGAACTCGCGAACGGAACAATTCCTCCCGCCAACGCCAACTCTCTCTACTTCGTCTTTCTCCCGCCCGGCACCACGGTGAAACAGGGCGGCTCCGCAAGTTGCAAGGATTTCTGCGGCTACCACGATGCCACGCCAGATGGCGTCTTCTACGCCGCCATGCCTTATCCCGGCTGCTCCGGCTGTGTAGGGGGACTGACGCTTTTCCCCGCACTCACTTCCACCAGCTCCCACGAGCTGTGCGAAGCCATCACCGATCCCATTCCCGGCCAGGGCTGGTACGACGACGCGAACGGCGAAATCGGCGACATCTGCGCCTGGAAAACCAAGCAGCTCGGCTCCTACACCGTCCAGCTCGAATGGTCCAACACCGCCGGCACCTGCATCTAGTCGACTCTTGCCCGTAGGGCCCGTCCGTCCGCGGCGGGCCGCTCCCCCCTGGAGTGCGGTAGCTCTGCTACCGCTTTTACGCATTAAACCCAACCACCCAAATCACCCGTCTACACTCTCCCCCCCATCTTCCCTTTGCCCCCGTAAAAACTCCCGGTGTATCATCTCCCCGGCTCCGCGAAACCGGAGGCTCTCTCAACAATCGTTCCATCCCAACAGGAGACACCATGAAAATTTCGCGAGCAATTCTCGGCGCAACGCTGCTCACCGCCAGCGCGGTATACGCCGCCACGCGCCCCGCTCCCTCCCAGGACGTCGTCAAGGTCGCCGGCGACAGCCACACGGTCATCTTCGAAAACGACCAGGTTCGCGTCCTCGCCGTACACTTCAAGCCCGGCCAGGTCGCCCCGATGCATTCGCATCCCGCGAGCGTCTCTTATTTCCTCACCGATGGAAAATTGAAAGTCACCCTGCCGGACGGCAAAGTGATCGAACGCAGTCCCAAAGCCGGCACCGCGGGATGGAGCGACCCGGTCACCCACACCGCCGAAAATATCGGCACCACCGACTACCAGCAAGTCCAGGTCGAGCTAAAAACCGCCACTGCAAAATAGTGTCACTACAATGAATCGGCTTGCTTGCCAAGCTCAAGACACGTTGCAGTCTCGTGCTCGATAAATCTCTGCACGAGTGTTCGGGAACTTCTCAAGACCTCAACGACTGCCGCACTCTTGCAATTCGGCATACGCAACCAAATCACTTTGGGCGGACTCCCCCACAATACGCTGCGCTCCTGAAAATCCGAGTCTTTGGATACGACCGTTAAACCGTGCGACTTGGCGTATTCCCAAACTTCCGAGTCGTTCGCTTTGTTTAATCCGCAATACTTAACATGCGTGGAGCCGGGATACACTTCCGCTAATAATTCTGGAAGCAGGGGAGAGAGGTTTTCGTCAAAAAGAAGCTTCACGCTCTTAGCAATTCTACTTTGCGTTCCCGGTCGGCGGCATACGCGAGACAGGCGAGAATATCCTGCTCAGTCAAGTCCGGGAAATCCTTCAGAATCTCAGCGTGGCTCATTCCGCTGGCCAGCATATCCAACACTTCGTACACGGTGATACGCAGTCCACGAACGCAAGGCTTGCCACCGCGTTTGCCGGGCTCAATCGTAATGATGTCCTCATATTTCATAGCCACACTGTACGCCAAATGAACCGAGCGGGCAATACACAATGGTTTCCTACTCTCGGCCTTTGCTGATTACCGATTACTGATCACTAACAACTTTCTCTCTCACGGATCAAACCAGAACTTGATCGTCACCGTCACTTTCGACGCCACCGGCTTCCCGCCTTGCCTCGCCGGCTCATACTCGTATTGCCGCAGCGCATCCATCGCCACCTGCCGGAACTGCTTCGGCCCTAGCAAAATCTTCATCGCCCCGATGCGCCCCTGCTTGTCCACTTCGGCTTCAATCCGAACGTCGCCCGTAATGTAATTCCGCATCGCATCCGGCGGATAAATCGGCTGCACCGCCCGCAGCAATTTCGCTGGCACAATCGGCTGATCCGATACGGAAACCTCCGGCGCAACCGGCACCGGCGCCGATTCTCCGGTCGTCCGCGCCTTTCCATGATTCTTCACCGGTTGCTCCGCCGCTTTTTTCGAACCGTTTTTCGCTGGAGCAACCACCCGCATCGCGCCTTTTTCCGCCAACGCCGCTCGTTCCGCGGGCGACTCGACCGGGGGCGGCACAACCGGCGCAACCGCTGCCGGCGCTGCCCCAGGCGGATTCGGCGTGGCACTGGTTACGCTCGGCGCAGGTTTTGGCGCAGCAACGGAGGTGCCGCTCCCCGTCGTCAGCGCGCTCAAAGCATTACTTGACGCGCCATTCCCTGCGTTCCCCCCGCTCGCGGCGTCTGACGGACTGAGCGGCTTCTCCGCCAGGTCCGAATTCGCGGCCACGCTTGCCTTCGTCGCCCGATGCAAAAACGGCAGCATATTCTTGTACCACGCACCGACGCCAGCCACGATCACCACCGCCAGCACCACACCGCCGGCCACAAGTTCACGCTTCCCGGCGCCCTTGCGTTCCGGCCGGTAAATATTGAACGGATCGTTCGGATCCACGTGTTTCGGCGCACGGGAAAAATCCAGCGCCGGCTTCGGCAGCAAATCTTCCAGCGGATCAATCTCTTCCTTGAAGGAGGGAACAGCTTCTTTCGTCATCCTCGGAGCGGGAGCCGCAGGCGCCGGTTCACCCGGGCCCATGATTGGCAGCCGCATTCCAATCGTCGCGGGAGCGGTTGCGCTCTCCCCATTCCCTCGCTCCGTCTTCCTGCGCGCCTCCTCTTCCGCCTTCTGCCTCGCCTCGATTTCCGCTGCCGACCGCGCCGCCGCTTCCGCTTCCGCCAATCTCTTCGTTACCGCTTCCTTGTCTTCCGACGCCTGCTTCCCCCGCAATTCCTCCAACTGCGCTTTCAGCGCCGCCACTTCATCTTTCAGTTGCGCCACGTCCTCGCTCTTCGGCGCGGCCACCGGTTCGCTGCGATCGTCTTCCGTTGTCTCTTCCGCTTCCACCGCTTCCGCCGCCGGAGGAACCTGCCCACTGTCCGCCTCCGCCGGAAACGAAACGCCCCAGAAATTCTCCTCCGGCTCCGTGAATTCCAATTCCACAAAGCACGAGGTCGGCCGGTGGCTCCGTTTGTGGACCACCTGGCAAACCACTTCCTTCTTCGATCGTTTTTCCGTGAGGAACAACAGTTGTCCGACGGCCACCGCGGCGGAAAGCTGAATCACCGCTCCATCTTTAAACACCAGCACTGTGGCGGTTTCTTCCGTGAAAAGTTCCCGCTTGTCCTTCGACGCAATGGGACGCGCCCCGGCAACACTCACCGGAACTTCCAGCGCAACCGGATTCGGCCGCATTTTCCTCTGCGGCACCTCTCCGTTCGCCTTGTTCCCTTCTTTTGCGTTAACGTCCGCTGCGGATGACACTCGCCCGTCCCCTGCTCGCGCTACCCTCAAGTTCTGCTACACCGCGCAAGCGAACACTCTACACACACATGAATTATTCCCCTCCGCCAAACGGACTTCTCCGCCCGCGCCGGGGTCCACGCCTCTCCAGTTTTTCAAGAGAATCCGGCTTTCGCCATAGTACCCGGCCCCCCATTGGTGCTCAATCAGTAGCGTCTCTCTCTCGGCCACATTACGGGTCCACCGGCCACGCTGAGTGCTCCTCGCCCAGTTGAACGTCGAAAAATCCCTCCGCGGGCAGCACGTCAATCGGCAACCCGCCGTGCCACAGGGCCACTCCTACGGTGAATTTCGTCATCCCCTTCAAGTTCAGCAGGTCGCGGCTCACCGCCACTTCCAGATGCCTCTGGTAGGCTGCCTCCACCAGTTCCTTCGGATTCAAAAGGCACACTTTCCCCTTCTCCACCGCAAATTCCCTCACCCGCCCGCGATCCGTGTGAACCACCACCGCCACTTCTTCTTTCCCCCCAATCACGATCCGAAACTCCGCGCCCTCCAACTCCGCGATACTCTCTGGGAACACGTCCACGCGCAGCGCGAACCGTTCTTCCTCGAATCCGTAGCGCAGCTCCTTCAGGAAAAATACCCGCCCGTGCATCGAGCCGCCTCGCCGCTCCGGCGAATACACCCCCGCTCCCAGCCACTCGAAATAGCTCGAATCAATGCCATCCACTTTCACCTTCAGGAATGTCGACGGGAACAGCTGGTACGCACGCTCCTGGGTGCGCTTGATCGGCTTGGCCAGTTCTTCCGGGGCCACCTGCCCCAGCGCCAGGTAAACCCCCGTCAGGTGCTTCCGGTAAAGCGCGTCGAACTCCGCATCGTTTGCCGTGCTGTGCTCCGGCCCGTACCACCAGCACCAGTCGCTGCCCTCCGCCGTCAGCAACGATTCCTGCGCCTCCCGCAAAGCTTCCTGCGTCGGCGCGTTTTGCCGGCCCTTCTCTCTTGCGCCCACCGCCTTGCCATACGCTTCGCGCGCGTCCCACAAGAGGTCCCAGGCCGCCACATCTTCCTGGTGACCGATCCATACATCGAAATTCGCGTTAATCCAGGACGCCGGAAAAATCGTACTGGTCACGGAGATGTCGCCTGCCGCCGCGATCGCCTCGCTCGCCGTCAACGCGCGGAAATCCGTATCGTTCGCGATGCGCCGGTAAAAATCCCGCAAGAATTCCCGGCCGTTCCCCGGGTAATACTCCCACGCGTTTTCGCCATCCAGGAAGATGCACACCGTCAGCGGCTTATCGCTCTTCACCGTTTCCCCGATGTAGCGCAACCTTCCGTGCAAGTCCGCCGCTGCCGTCTTGCTGTCCATCCGGCTGTAGACGAATCCCACCAGGTCCGAAATGTGGTGGTCGCGGAAGAGTCCCGTGATTCCCGTGTTGGCCATCTGCAATCGCCATGGCTGGTACAAACGGTCCGCGCTGGCCGCAATCCCCGATCCATCGCGGAAAAATCCCACGTTCAGCGTGCGTCCCAGAACGCCTTCATCCGTTCCGAACCACTGAAACCCTTCTTCCGCCGCGATCGCCATCGCCTGGTCGGACACCGAGCCTTCGCTGGGCCACAACCCCAGCGGCTTCGCGCCGAACACGCGTTCGTGATATTCCTTCGCGCGATGCAACTGCTCCCGCGCGTCCTCCGGATGCCGATAGGCTCGCCTCGGCAGCGGCGTTCCCGGATTCGCCACGCGCGCAATGTCTGAATCGCACACCAGCGGCAGGATCGGGTGGTAATACGGCGTCGTGCTCAACTCAATCTGTCCGCGCGCCGCCGCTTCGCGATACGCCGGCAGCACCAGCCCCAGTATCTCCAGTTGCTTGGCCTGCAAATCCGTTTTGTCTTTTTCGGTGAAATCTTTGCCGCGATTCGCCAATCGGCTGATCACCGGATCCTTCGTGAACCACTCTTCTTCCATCCACGCCAACTGCGAAAGCACTTGCACGTCCCGCCAGTCGCGCGCGCGGAAGGTGATCAGCGCCTGCGCCCCGCCCGCGGCCCGCGACCAGTCAAACAGTTCCAGGAATCTCGGCCATCGCGTCAGCAACCGCTCGTGATTCACCTGAAACGCCCGCGCCAGGATCTCTATCTTGTCTTCCCGCGTCAGCTCGTCCGCGTGCTTGAACACCAGATGAAACCACGGCTCCTTGAAATTCCCGCTCGCATACTCTTCCAGCTGCATGCACAGCGACGGCACCATGTTGAACGTCGCATGGAAACCCGGCACCTCCTCCATCAGCTTCACCATGCCGTAGTAATCCTTCGTCGCGTGCAGCCGCGTCCACGGGAGCATGTAGCACCCCGACTCCGGATCGCGATATTGCGGCTGATGCATGTGCCACAGCACCACCAAATGAATCCGATTCATTCCCTCTAAGCTCCCCCATTTAGGGTCCGCCATCTGAAGCAGGCCGCCCTAACTATTGAGTGCGGAAGCCCAGCTTCCGCTCTTACGGCCTAAACCCAACCCCCAAAAGTTTCAACGATCGAGCCTCGCCCCTCTTCGCTTCCTGCTCTCTGCTCGCTGCTATCTGATCGCCTCTTGCTGTTTACTGATTACTTCGCTCCGTTCGCGCGGCGGCACTGGAAAGCCCGGCCGCAACCTAATCACAACTAATGCAAACTCCTCCCCATGTTACACTGCCCCTTCGCGCCATGCGCATCCTCGATCGCTACATTGTTCGTGAAATCGTACGACACGCCTTTCTTGGCCTCCTCATCTTCACTTTCGTGCTCTTCGTCCCCAAATTAGTCCGCCTCATGGAGCTCTTCGTCCGCCACTCAGGCTCCGGCTCGCAAATCCTCTCTCTTTTCCTCTGCATCATCCCGGGAATCCTGGTCTTCACGATTCCCATGGCCGTGCTCATCGGCGTCCTTCTCGGCCTCGGCCGCATGTCCATGGACAGCGAGATCATCGCTCTCACCGCACTCGGTATCAGCCGCAAGCGCATGCTCGTTCCCGTTGGCATTCTCGCCTTCATCGGCGCGGTTCTCACCCTCCTGATGACCATCGTCATCGCCCCGCGCAGCCTCCGCGCCTTCCGCGATATCGAAGCCGGCCTCATCGCCTCGCAAATCTCCTTCCAGGTGCAGCCGCGCGTCTTCGACGAGCGTTTCCCCCACATGGTCCTCTATATCAACGACGTCTCCGCCAGCGGGACCCACTGGCACGGCGTTTTCCTCTTCGAAACCGGCGCGGAAACCGGTTCGCGCATCACCCTTGCCGAAGGCGCCATCGTCATCGCCGAACCCACACAAGGCAAGCTGGAACTCCACCTCAACAGCGGCACCACCCACGAATTCCAGCGCGAAAGCCCGGATCAATATTCCGTCACCGCCTTTGAACGCAGCGACTGGCCCATCGAATTCACGACGCTGGACAACGAGAAGGTCCGCGTCCTCAGCAATCCGGAGCGCTCGCTCGGCGATCTATGGCACGATCGCGGCCCGCGGTGGCGCGATGCCCGCGTTGAACTCTACCAGCGCTTCGCCTTTCCCTTCGCGTGTTTCGCTTTCGCGCTGATCGCCGTGCCTCTCGGCTCGCAACCCCGCCGCGGCGGACGCGCCGCCGGCACGCTCCTCTCGGTCCTGATCATCGCCGGCTACTATCTGCTATTCATCATGGGCGCGGGCCTCGCTCGCCAGGGCGTGGTTCCGCCCGCCGTCGGCATGTGGGCCGCGAACGTGATCCTCGTTTTGACGGGCATAGCCCTCCTCCCCCGCATGGAACGCTACTGGAGCGAGCCTTCTCCCCTCTCCTTCGTCGCGCGGTTCATGGCATGGCGCCGCCTGGTGCGTCAGCGCCGTACCCGCGTCAAGGCGCGCCAGACGACTCGCAAGGAAAATGGCGATGCCGGTCACGAAGTGTTTCAACCTAGCTCCTCAAACTTCCCCACGATCATTGACATTTACATGCTCCGCCGCTTCTTCTACTATTTCGGGCTCGTCCTCGGCGCCTTCATCCTGCTGTTTGAAACGTTCACGTTCTTCGAACTCCTCGACGACATTGCGCGCCACCGCATCCCGTTCCTGGTCGTAGTGGATTATTTCCGCTTCCTGATTCCGTATCTGGTTTACCAGCTCACGCCGCTGACCGCTCTCGTCGCCACGCTCGTCACCCTTGGCGTCCTCAGCAAAAACAACGAAATCGTCGCCTTCAAGTCCAGCGGTATCAGCTTGTACCGCCTCGCGCTCCCGCTGCTTCTCGCCGGCATCGTGCTTGCCGCCGCGCTGCTCGTTCTCGACGACACCTATCTCCCCTACGCAAACCAGCGCCAGGACGCGCTTCGCAACCAGATCAAAGGCAAGCCCGCGCAAACCTACACCCGCCCGCAGCGCTGGATTTTCGGGGAAAATTCCAAGGTCTATAACTATGATGTCTTCGATCCCAAGCAGAAGCTCTTCGGCGACCTCAGCGTAATCGAACTCGATCCCGCCACCTTTCAGATGAAGCGCCGCGTTTTCGCCAACCGCGCGCAGTGGCTCGACAACGAAAAAACCTGGGCCCTCGAATCCGGCTGGGTCCGCGACTTCACCGGCGGCACCGTGGAAAAATATACGCCGTTCAAAGTCACTTCGCTGCCCGAACTCGTCGAGCCTCCCTCCTATTTCAATCGTGAAGTGATTCAGGCTTTCCAGATGAGCTGGCGCGACCTGCGCCGCTACATTTTCGGACTGCAAAGCGCCGGCTTCGACGTCTCTTCCCTCACCGTTCAGTGGCACAAAAAAATCGCTTACCCGCTCATCGCCCCCGTCAGCATGTTGCTCGCGATTCCCTTTGCCATTCTCGTCGGTAGCCGCGGCGCCATTGGCGGCATCGCTCTCGGGGTTGCCATCGGCATCTGCTACTGGGCCGTCGCCGCGCTCCTCGAAGCCATGGGCGGCATCGGCCAACTCCCTCCCATGCTAGCCGCCTGGTCCCCCGACCTAGTCTTCTTCTTCCTGGGCATCTACTTCTTCCTGAAAATGCCCACCTGACTCCCACTTCCCATCCACATTAAATTCAACTAATCAGATTGGTACTTGACTTCCCATTGTATGGGAATATGCTTCATCTCCCACCCCAGTATTCAATACTTCGCGACGGCCTCTCCGCCTGCGCCAGGAGAGCACCATGCAAAAGCCTGAAAAAAGAGTTAGTCCCCGGCAGTCGCTGCAAATCCCGCTCCGCTTCCGCGTTGCCGAAGCAGGGGCACCCGACCCAGAGCTTGCATCCGAAACAGACAACATCTCCCGTTCCGGCCTGTTCATGAAGAGTCCGTTGCCCTTGAAAGTCGGCGCGTCACTTGCGATAACGCTTCGCGTGCCAACGTATCTTTCCGGCAGCGCGCGTTCCATGATTCAATGCACCGGCCACGTCGTCCACGAACGTGAACTCCCCAACGGCGACACCGGCTACGGTGTTCAGTTCGAGCAAATGCTCAGCTTCCAGCGGCCTAGCGTCTCCCAACCAGTGCGTACGCAGGAGCAGGCCCCAATTAACTCTTCCACCTAACCCCACGCCGCCTCTTCCCTCTCATTTCTGCGGCTACGGGTGTGGGTGGTTGAAGTCGTAAGTTTTAAGTTTTAAGAACTAAGCCTTAAGCTTTAAGCTCCAAGTTCCGGTTTCCAGACTTCGGGCTTCAGGCATTTAATTTCCTATTTTCACTTTTCTATTTTCCATTTTTCCGTTTTACCGGCAGCCACAAACAATCCGCAGCGAACGGGTGGCTGTCGGGTGCTGGCTGTAGACTGTCGACTTCCTACTCGCGCTCCAGCTTCCACAAAATCTTCCTCATCATCCCAAGCAGTACTTCCGCGTCCGCCGCCTCCATCGAAAACCGCCGCAGCATCCGCCGCAATTTCTCCTCTGCCGTCGCCTCGCCCCGCGCCGCAATGTACCCGCTCTTCCGCAGCGCCTCCAGCAGAGCCTCCCCTATCCGCTCCACCGTCTCCATCTCCGCAAACTCTTGCCGTCCTGTTGAAGCGCTTGCCTTCAAACGAACGCTCCCGACTAGGCCCTCTTCTCCTTTACCTCCTTTACTTCCTCCCCGTCCTAATTCATACATCACCACCGCCGCAGCCTGCCCCAGATTCATCGACCGGTGCTCCACCCTCGTCGGTATCCGCATCAACCAGTGGCAATAGCTCAAATCCTCGTTCGACAATCCCCACTTCTCCGACCCAAACAAAACCGCCACCCGCCCCGTCTCCATCCGCTTCCCGATCAACCGCGCCCCGTCTTCCAATCCCCGCAAGGGATGCTTCATCTCCCGGTTTCCCACCGCCGTAGTTCCCACCACCAGCGAACAATCCGCCGCCGCCGCTGCCAGATCCGCGAACTCCTTCGCCCGCGCCAACAACTCTCCCGCGCCCACCGCCGATTTCGCTTCTCGCCAAGCCTTTTCGTAAGGCCGCACCGCGCGCAGTTCCGTCGCCCCAAAATTGCTCATCGCCCGCGCCACCGCCCCCACATTCAGCGGATTCCGCGTTCCCACCAGCACCACGCACAAATTTTTCATTTCCCCGCTCACGGCTCCCCACTCTAAGCCATCTCTCCGCGCAACACCAAACACCGCTCACACCCAGGACACTGTCATCCCGACCGCAGTGGCCGAATTTCTCTCCCATTCGCGCCGCGCGAACGTCGGCCACGGAGTGGATGAACCGAGGCAAAATCGCCTCCGCAAGAGACACCAATTCCAGCCGCCAACAGTTGCTCGTTCAAATTGTCAATGGATTAAAACTACCTGGTTTTCACCGCGAATCGCCGACGCGCCCAGACTCGTTTCCTGCTATCTGATCGCTGCTATCCGTTCGCCTCTTACTGATTACTGATAACCTTCCGCCCCTCACCTCACCACGCTCTTCGCCACAAACACCCTCTTCATCGGCCGCGCGCCCGCCGCCGGAAACGACATGCTCCAGAAATTCCCCTCCGGGCAGTGCAGCTCGAAAGCTCCGTGCAGCTTTCCATCTTTGTTCAATCGCACGGACACGATGCGGCAGGTGGCTCTCCGGTTGTTAAACTCGTTCAAAAGCTCAAAGTGGTGCCCCACCGGCAGCGGCGCTTCCAGCAGGATCACTCCGCCATGCTGGCTCACGGAAATCGTCCGCGTCGAAAACTTGAACGGCACGTTGCTTTCGGTCACGCCGGTGACTTCCATCTGGATGCTCACCACGGCCCGCGCCGTTCTCCGTCGTTCAATGCTCCGGCAGTGCATGATTGCCATCCGTGTTTCCTCCGGCTGTCGTTCGGATTCGTGCTCTCAACTTCCCGTCGCCGCGCGGGATCCGGAGTCGACACCACCGGCACGAACCACTTTCCATCTGCCTGAATTCTAGCGATTCGCCCCTCCGGCGCGAATAGCGAGCCGGTACCATTTCCACAGCCCGTTTCTAGTACTTTTCTACCAGCACCTTTCCACCCCGTTCGCCTTTCGCCCCAGTAGCCCTTTAGTACAGTAGCCCGCCAGTAGCGTCTCCCCTATGCTCTCCGCATGTCCAAACAACCCTACTGCAAGTCCCTCGGCTTTGCCGCTCTGCTTGGTCTGGTGGCTATGGCGCTCTCCACCACCTCCTGCGCCCAATCGGAAGCTTCGCGCCCGGATGCCCAGCCAGCCGCGGTTATGCAGGCTATCCGCGACTATGGCCGCGGCCACCAAGCCCTGCTTGTTCCGGGTTCCACCGAGAAATCCGACCAGCCCGACCAAGCCTACTGCGCCCATATACGGAACATCCTTGTCCAGGAAGATTTCGCTCAGCTTGAAAAAATCGCTCAGCAAAATCGCGTCGAAAAGGGGCGCCTCCTCGGAGGCGTCTGGAAAATATGGGCTTTCTACTGTGGTACGAGTTGGCCCGTCGATTCAGGGAAACCAAACGAATCCGAGTGGCAAGGCCAGTTCTCCCGCGTGAACAAATGGATTGCCGCCTACCCAAACTCCACGGCTCCCCACCTTTCGCTGGCGTATCTCTATGTCAATTATGCATGGAATGCCCGCGGCAGCGGCTTCGCGGATTCCGTCACGGATGCGCAATGGAAACTCTTCCACGAGGGCAATGCAAAAGCCAAAGCCATTCTTCTTGAAGCTAGTTCGCTAAAGGACAAGGATCCATTCTGGTATGAACTGATGCAGGTTGTAGCTCACAACGAAGGCTGGGCGCAGCCCGAGGCCCGCGAAGTGTTCGATCAAGCCGTCGCCTTCGAGCCCGGCTACTATCACTACTACGCTGAGTACGACCGCTATCTGCAACCGCAATGGTATGGCAAGCCCGGCGATGTCCAGGCCTTTGCGGAGGAGATCGCCAGCAAGGTTCCGGAACCCGACGGTTCTATGTTCTATTTCTGGATTATGAGTTCGCGTGCTTGCTACTGCAAGGATGCTATGCAGGACTTGCCACTGGCGTCCTATCCCAAGCTCCTAGCCGGCTATAACAGCATAGCGCGGCTTTACGGCGTCTCGAACCTGAATGCGAATCGTTTCGCTTTCATGGCCACTACCTTCAGGGACAAGACTCCTGCCCGCAACGCGTTCGCCTCCGTCACCAAGATGGACGAGGACATCTGGACTTATCAATCGGTCTTCGATGATTCGCGCGAGTGGGCAACTGCGCCTTAACGAAGCCCGGCCCGATTGTCCCCAAATTCCGGTGTGTCCCGCACGCTCAAAACTGCCATGAAACCTGCAGGATTTCACTTTAGTCCTTCAAGGCAGATTTGCCATTTTCCATTTTCGAATTTCTAACGATTGACACTACTTGGCCAGTTATCCTACCTTCGTTCGCGTCGCCCCTTATGCCTCCCCCGCAGCATTACGACGCCATCGTCATCGGCTCCGGCCAGGGCGGCAATCCCCTTTGTCAGGCGCTCGCCAACGCGGGCCTGCGCACCGCGCTCATCGAAAAAGTTCACGTCGGCGGCACCTGCATCAACGAAGGCTGCACGCCCACCAAAACAATGGTCGCCAGCGGCCGCGTTGCCTATCTCGCTCGCCGCGGGGCCGATTATGGTGTCCGTACCGGTGCGGTCCGCATCGCCATGGAGCGCGTCCGCAAACGCAAGCGCGACATCGTCAATTCCTTCCGCTCCGGAAACGAACGCCGCATCGCCAAAACCAAAAATCTTGATCTCCTCTACGGCCACGCTTCCTTCACCGGCCCCAAATCCATCGTCGTTCGCACCGCCAAGCGGGGCGAACTCCAGCTCACCGCCGACCGCTATTTCCTCAACGCCGGTTGCCGCCCCGCCGTCCCCAACATTCCGGGCCTTGCCGACATTCCCTTCCTCGACAGCACTTCGATCATGGAACTCGCCAAGGTTCCGCCGCATCTCCTCGTTCTCGGCGGCGGCTATGTCGGCCTGGAATTCGCGCAACTCTTTCGCCGCCTCGGCAGTCGCGTCACGATCCTTCAGAGCGCCGCGCAACTCCTTGGCCGTGAAGACCAGGACGTCGCCGAAGCCGTCGCCACGATCCTTAAGCAAGACGGGATTCAGATTCACCTCAACTCCACGGTTGAAAAAGTGTCCCGCTCGCGCAATCGCATCATCCTGAATTTCCGCTCCGCCGCAAAATCACGCAAAGTCGAAGGCACTCACCTCCTCGTCGCCACCGGGCGCGTTCCCAATTCCGACACGCTGAATCTCCCCGCCGCTGCGATTTCGACGGACGCCCACGGATTCATCCGCGTCAACGAAAAGCTCGAAACCTCCGCGAAAGACATTTTCGCGCTCGGCGACATCAAGGGCGACCCCGCGTTCACCCACATTTCCTACGACGATTTCCGCATCCTGCGCACCAACCTGCTCGAAAATGGGAGCGCCACCACCGCCAATCGCCTGGTGCCGTACACCGTTTTCATCGACCCACAACTCGGCCGCATCGGCCTCTCCGAAGCGGAAGCCCGCGGGCAAAACCGCGCCATCCGCATCGCCAAAATGCCGATGAACTATGTCGCCCGCGCGCTCGAAGTCGACGAAACCCGCGGCTTCCTGAAAGCCATCGTCGACGCCAACACCAACCAGATTCTCGGCGCCGCCGTCCTCGGCCTCGAAGGCGGCGAAATCATGGCCCAACTTCAAATCGCCATGATGGGCCAACTCCCCTACACCACGCTGCGCGACGCCGTCTTCGCACACCCCACCCTGGCCGAGTCCTTAAACAACCTCTTCACCAAATTCCAGGATTAACCCGCCGCCGGATGTGGCACAGCGATTCCTCGCTGTGCTCTTGGGTTTCTCTGCGCTCTCTGCGCCTCTCCCTCAGCGCCCTCTGCGTTAGCATCTTGCTTTTCGCACTTCTCTTTGCTCTCCACTCACCAGATCCGCACGCGTTCCGCGGGAGATAGATACAATTTTTCTCCCTCTTTCACTCCAAACGCCGGGTACCACGCGTCAATATTCCGGACTGTGTCCGTCCGGTATTCGGACGGCGAGTGCGGGTCCGTCATCACCTGCTGCCGAAGCGAGCCTTCCCGCGCCTTGCCCGCGCGCGTCTGCCCGTACGCCAGGAAAAATTGCTGGTCGCCGCTGAAGCCCGCCTGCTCCGCCGGCGTCTTTCCCCCGAGCGCCGCATGGTACGCGTCATACGAAGCGGCGATTCCCGCCACATCCGCGATGTTTTCCGCCAGCGTCTGCTTGCCGTTCACCGCCAGGTCGGGAAACGGCTTGTACGTGTCGTACTGCTCGGCCAACTTCTGCGTCGAAGCCTCGAAATGCGCCAGGTCCGCGGGCGTCCACCAGTTCCGCACCCGGCCCTTCGAGTCGAACGCCGCACCCTCCGTGTCAAACGTGTGGCTCACCTCGTGGCCGATCACCGAGCCGATCGCGCCGTAGTTAAACGCGTCCGCGGCCTTCGCGTCGAAAAACGGCGGCTCCAGAATTGCCGCGGGGAAGCTCAGCGCATTCTGCAATGGCAAGTTCACCGCGTTCACGGTCTGCGGCGTCATGGTCCATTCCTCGCGATCCACCTGTTTTCCCAGGCGTGCCACCTGGTTCTGATAGACAAACAGGCTCCCGCGCCGCAAATTGCCGAAAATGTCGTCGGGCTTGATCTCGTACGCCGAATAATTCTGCCAGTGCTCCGTGTAGCCGATGCCGACGTACAGCGTCTTCAGCTTCTCTTTCGCCTCCGCTTTCGTCGCGGGATCCATCCAGGTCAGCGCGTCAATGCGTTTGCGGAACGCCTCCTCAATGTTCGCCACCATTTTTTCCACGCGTGCTTTCGATTCCGGCGGGAAATATTGCTTCGCGTACATCTGCCCAACGGCGTCGCCGAGCCACAAATTCACTGTCGTCACCGCCCGCGCCCAGCGCGGCCGCTGCTCCGTCGTGCCCTGCAGCGTCTTGCCAAAAAACGCAAACTTTTCATCCGCAATCGCCTTTGGCAACACGGCGCCGTACGCTTCAATCACGTGATAGGCCAGCAGGTCTTTCCACGTCTCCAGGGGTTCCGACGCCACCACCGCCGATTCGCCCGCAAACGCGCCCGGCTGCCACACGATGAAGCTCTCCTGCTTTTCCAGCCCCGCCCCGCGGAAATATTCCACCCAATCGAGCCCCGGGGCCTTCGCCGCAAACTCCGTCCGCTTCCACGGGTTGTTCGCGTTGTGGACGTTTTCATTTTCCGCCAGCGTCAGGTGCTTCTCCGCAATGGCGTGCTCCAGCGCCACAATTTTCGCCGCGCGCGCTTCCGCGTCCGGGAATCCCGCCAGCTTCAGCATCGCCGCCACGTGCGCCTGGTACGCCGTGCGCAGGTTCTTCATCCGCTCGCTTTGCCCGGTGTAGTATTCGCGGTCCGGCAATTGCAAACCGCCCTGCATCAGGTACGCCGCATAGTGTTCAGAATCGTTGAAGCCCGGCGCCACCCACAACCCGAAAAGATTCGCGGTGTGAAAATTCGTGTTGTTCAGCGCGTCCACATCCGCGCGCAAAGTTTTTCCCAGTGCAAACGCAAGGGCCTGCTTGTCCTTGATCGCTTCAATTTCTTTCAAGTGGGGCTCCAGCGGCGCCAATCCCTTGGCCTCAATCCCCGCCTCGTCCATGAAGGATTTGTAGAAGTCCGCAATCTTTCGGGCGTTCGTTCCCGCCGCGGCATTCGCCTGCACCGCCTCTTCCACCAACCCTTTCACGCGCTGGTCGCTCTTGTCCCGCAAAGTCAGAAACACGCCCACGCTTCCCCGGTCCGCCGGGATCTCCATGTTTTTCAGCCAGCCGCCATTGCAATACCGGAAAAAATCGTCCCCCGGCTTCACCGCCGGGTCAATGTTTCCCACCACCACTCCGTGCGAGTCCGCCGCTTGCTGTCCCAGCGCAGGTTGCCATCCCATCGCCAACGCACACCCCATCACCACCAACCACACCGCGCTCTGCATCGTGCGCACGCTATTCCTCGAAATTCTCATTTGCCCTCTTTCAATCCGGTCATCTTGATCCCGATCCAGCGGGGATCCACCAGTAACCTTTGAACGCCAAATCCCCAAAAAGGGTAGCACGCACGCTCCTCAAAGTCCCTCCCGTCCCCGAATGTTCGCACCACTTTGTCAGAGTTCGAAGTGGAGTGATGCTATACTGCGACAGCGCACCTAATTATCCGAAACCCAATGAGGTGAAGCATGTTCTCAACGTTCCGCTCCCGGCTGGCCAAATTCCTGATCACGAGCCTCTGTTTTTTCGCTGTGGCCGGGCAGGCATCCGCGCAGAGTAACAAGGTGATGGGAGAGGTGCACTTTGAAGGCGCCTCGAAAGTGGAAAGAGATTCGGGCGTTTGGATCGACGGCGAATATGTTGGATTTCTGAAAGAATTGAAGGGAAACAAAAAAGTGCTGTTGCTGCCGGGCGAGCACAAACTGGAAGTGCGCCAGTCGGGGTACGACACTTTTGAGCAAAAGCTCGTGGTTGAGCCCGCGCAGGTGCAGACCGTGAAGGTTGTGATGCACCGGGCGGCCGGAATGCGCCTTCCTGACGTCACAGCCACGTTGAAAATCACGGTCCAGCCTGGGCGCGCGGCTGTATTTCTTGATGACCAATATATCGGACACGCCAGCGAGTTAGGCGGCGCGGTGCATTCCCTCTCGGTCAGTCCGGGAAAACATCGAATCAAGGTCGAACTGCCCGGCTACCGGACATTTGAAACGGAAGTCAACGTCTTGCGGGGACAAAAGTCGGAAGTGAAAACGGAACTAGTCAAGGGCAGCATCGAACAAGCCGGTCCGGATATCAAAAAGCCCCAGTAGCTGCGCTGCCCTAAATTTCTGGCCCACCAGGGAGCCGCGCCAAACCCGTGGACCGAGAGAATCGCATTCGGCTGACGGCTAGCACTTCTGAAGGTAATAAAGCCAAAAATTCATTTTGGGCTGGAGGCTGGGCCCTTTTTGCATTAGAGTTTTGGCGTCCCTGTTCGCGCAGGGGGAACTAATGGCTTCCTCTCCCTTCCAGCCATCCATGCGGAAGTCGCTCACGCTTAGCCTCATCTGGCTGCTTACTACGGTATTGTTTGCGGTAACCATTGAAAACATCTGGCTGGATCCCTGGCTGAGAAATCACCTTCCAGACTTCCCTTCGCTGGCGCCTCGGCCGCCCAGCGCCTTCTGGATACTCACGTTCGCGGCGATCGGAATCGCCTGCGTGGTGCTGGTGGTCGGCCAGGTTCTGCTAATGCGGCGCGCGGGCGTCTCGCGCAACGCCAAAATCGCCGCGGGCGTTTCCGTCCTCATCGCGCTGCTGCTTTCCGGAACGTGGTTCCTCGTCACCAGCGGCATCACTCGCGCCCCCGGCCTATAGTCCGATTGGCCGGCGAGACCTCATGGGTTGTGAATTCAAATTTGCTTCAACTCGGCTTTCAACCGCTCTTTTTGCTCGGGATTTATCAACAATTCGTGCGTTTCTAAGATGGCCAGCAACCTTTCCGCCTGATCCTTAGTCGGCGGAACAAAACTCCGGTTCCATCTTCGCTCTAGGCGCGCTTTATATCTGGCTGCGGCCTCGGACACGCTTTCATCAGGGTCACCCAAAGCATGGAGCAAGTACCCCAGGCTTTCCCATTTGCTCAGTCGCGCGATCAGGAAAAGTACACCACGCCTTGCCCGGGGGTTCTTACATTCATTGAACGCGTCCCACAATTTTGCGCCACCAACGGAATTGACGCGCTTTTGCAACCCAAAAGCGGCTTCGCGCCCCACCTTCGCGCTTTCATCCGAGAGAGCCGCCAGAAAAATTGCCACATCGTAACCGGGATCAAGCTTGGCGATCGCGCGAAGCGCCGCAGCCCTCACCTGCGGCTGTTTTGCCGCAAGGTACTGACCGAGCAGCACGCTGTCCTCTTTTCTCCCTACCTCACCCAAGCCTGAGAGGCTCGAAGTCAATGTCTTCCCGCTCGAAGTGGCAATTTGCTCGATGTAAAACTCGCGCACGCTGAATTTGGCGGCTCTATTCAAGTAGAACTGGGCCTCTTCGCGAATGGAAATATTTGGGTCGAGGAGCGCTCGCTTGAGTTCGGCCTCTGCAGACCCCGGATATTTTCCCTCGTAGCTTCGTAACGCTTCATGCCTGACTCGTGAAAATCGGCTGCGCAACGCGGCTTCGAGCAATCTTTGCCCTTCCGCGCTCGGGGGCATGTGTTCAAGCGCCCGCGCAGCAATCGCGCGAATATGGAAATCAATGTCCTGCAGCGCAGTCGGCAGAAGGGCGTCCTCGCCTTCATGGCGCCCACTAAGACTAGCTTCGTAACAAAAACGCCTCGCCAACCGATCTTCCGAATTGCGCCCCGCTTCCAGAAGATGCGTGGCTTCCGCGCTCTGGAACAGCTCCTTCACGCGCTCGATGATCTCTTCATTCTTTCCTCTTCGGGTGAGCCGAAGGCGCAAGACGAGCGGCAACCACTTCAGAAAAGCGAAAGCGTATCCGGGCCGAATGCGTGCGAGCACCTGGGCGCGCGCGATCTCCCTTACGTTTCCCACCCAGTCGTTTACCCGAAGAAGAAGAAACGGTAATTCCACGCCGCTGGTGAACTGCCCTAGCTCCCGCACCGCGTTCTCTCGGATATAACCACTCGAATGACAGCTCAGCACTCCAAGGAGGGAGCCAGATCCTTCGGACAATTTCGCGAACCGCTTTACGTCTTGAACCTGGAGTTCCGCCCAAGTCTCTCGACGCCACTTCCAGTCAAGATCTCCGACTCGGAGGTACTCGTCAAATCGCGAATACTCGGCCGGTTTGACGCACTCGATAAGCTGCTCAATGACTCGCCTTGCTTCCCGCGCGATGTCCGTGCTTCTGGTTAAGAGCAATGGCAATAAATCGGGAATTGCAGCCGGTTCCCCCGCGTCACCTATCCTGTGCAGTATTTCCACGCGAGGATCACCTCGGAAGATTCTTTCCACGAGGTCCAGACGCCGGTACAACGCCTCTATCAGATCTCTCGTCGTAGGGCTCAATTGTTTTTGGGGTTCAGGAATCGGCATCCAAGGCTCAGGAGTATTCAGATTCTAACATAAAATGCACGCTACCTCACCTTTTGCCGAGAAAGCGCAGACGCCCCGTGAACGCGCGGCCCTGGCCGCCGAAAAATGTGAGGAACGCGGGCGTGACGCCGACGGCGTCAATGTTGTTCACCACCACGGTGGCATTCTGCCGGTCCGTCAGATTAATCACCGAGCCGCGAATCGCGAAGAGATATTTGCCGAAGCGGAATTTTTTCTCGAGGCTGATGTTCAGGCTCGCGTAATCGGGAAAGCGCAGCCTGTCCGGCGCGCCAATCAGAAATTGCTGCTGGTTCACCACGCTGAAGGGATAGCCCGTGCGGTATTCAAACAGATACGCGAAATCGATGCCCCAGAAGGGCGTCGGCACCGTGCCCCAGGAGAGGGCGCGATTCGGCGCGTCCCACGCAAGCGGGGCACCCTGCTGCGGCGAAAAATACAGCAAGCCCAGCACGGGATCCAGCGCCTGATCCGTGTTTGCTTTCGACCGCGTGTAGCTGCCGAACAGCACCGCGCCTTTTTCAAACGTGTGGCGCGCGGCAATCGTCGCGGCGCGATACTTGTCTCGCCGCGTGGACTGGAGCAGAAATGTGCCGCCGATCTGCCCGGGGTTCGAGGTCTCAAACGCCAGCTCGCGGTGGCCGTTGCGCGCCAGCAGTTCCACGGAAACGATGGTCTTTTTCCAGATGCGCTGCTGCCAGCCGGCGCTGGTGATATCGAAAAACGGTTGCTGCAAGCCATTCGCGGGGGCTGTGAAAGCGCTGGTCGCCGGGCCCGTCGTACAAACGGTCTGCGGAGGGTTGCATTGGCTGCCGTAAAAATAAAGCGTGTCCACTTGCTGCTGGTCCTGCGTCTGGCCGAGCACGGAAAGATTCAGCGGGATGTTGTAAATGCCCCAGCCGATGGAAAATTTTCCGCGGCCATCGGCGAATGGCAGGTAATTCACGGCGGCGCGCGGCTGCACCATCGTCATGTGCACAAACTGGTCCCAATCGCCGCGCAGGCCTACTTGCGCAACCCAATGCGAGCTGAGGCTCCAGTTATCCTGCACGAACGCGCCGGCCAGCGTGTTGTCCAGATCGAGGGTCGCGCTTCCCGTGAATGTGGTCCGCCGCACCAGTTGGTTCGCCGCGTTGAACGCCTGGATTTCGCCGCGCTGGCTCGATTGGTTCAGCGTCACAATGGAAATATTCGTGCCCGCGGAAAACGTGTGCAGGCCGTGCCAATGACCGCCGGGCCGGATAGCGTCCGCGAAAAACTGGTGGCGCTTGCTCAACTGATCCGAACGCTGAAAGAAATTTCCCCGCGCGCCATTTACCAGCAATAAATAAGGCGCGTTCCCTTGCGGGTCTAAATCGCGATTGGTGCGGTCTTCGGCGAAGCCCACTTCAAACAGCGTGTGGTTCCACCACAGCTGGTTTTTTACCGAAGCAAATATCCGGTTGCTGGGTATATCCAGCGTGGTCGACTGCGGATGCAGCGAATCGAGGCCCACGTTGGTATCGCTTTCGTTGTTGTAGAGCAGGGTGAAATGCAGGCTGTCATTCGGCGCAACGTGCCACAGCAGGCGCGAAAACGTGTCGCCGATCCACTGCTCGCTGGTGTTGCTGCCCGTCGCGATATCGCGCTCGACACTCACCGTGTGATCCACGCTGAATGACTGCAGAAACCAGAGTTTCCCGCTGACGATCGGCCCGGAAAAGGTAAAGCGCGGATAGTAATTCCCCAGCCGCACACCCTGCTGCGTGTCGATTCCGGGGATAAAATCCGTGGCGTTGAAGCGCCAGTGGTCGTCGCCTTCCGGCGTTTCAAACTTCAGAATAGCGGCGCCCGGGTGGGCGTACTCCGCGCCGAACCTGCCGGTCTCGACTTCGGCGGTGCGCAAGGCGTCGACGATGATCGGAAGCGTCAAGGCGCCGCTGGCCGGGTCGCCAACCTCGAAGCCGTCCATCAGATATTGCGATTGAGTGGAGCGCGCGCCGGCTATGTGGAGCAGGGCCTGGTTGTCTCGCACGACCTGCGGCAGGGCGATCAGGCTCTGCTGGTAGTCATGGGAACTCGGGACGGGAATGTAGAAAAATTCCGTAGAGGTGAGCGTAGCTGACTGCGGCGTCTCGGTAGGCTCGATGCGGTTGGGGTCGGCCACCACGTCCACTTTTTCGCGCACTTCCTGGATATGATTCAGCGTGAAATAGAATTCGGTGGCGCCGGCGGCTAGATGAACGGGCTGCCCGCGCAATACGAAGAAGTCCACCTTCTCCATTTGCAGGGAGTATTCACCAGGGGCAAGATTCGGAATGGCAAAATATCCGGCATCGTCGGTCTCTGCGGAAATTTTGGGCTTTCCCAAACCTTCAAGTTTTACTTGAACCCCTGCGACGGGCAGTCCGTTTTCATCCAGCACCCGGCCGCGCAGTGTAAGCGGAGTGTCGGCGGCGCAAAAACTGCCCGAGAGCAGAAGCGCCACCGTTGCAGCCGCAACTCGCAGACCATGGAACACGAGGAAACCCTTTTGAGTGCGGAGGCGAAGCCTCCGCTTTTACGGTTTGAAGCGCGCAACCAATTTAACACTTGCCTTACAAATATAAACCGCAAAAGCGGGAGCTCCGCTCCCGCACTCAAAGGCGCTACTTGCGTTTGCTCTTGGCGGCCTTCTTCTCTTCGACAACCGCCTGGGCTGCCGCCAGCCGCGCGATGGGCACGCGGAACGGAGAAGCGCTGACGTAGTCCATGCCAACCTGATGGCAGAACTTCACGCTTTCCGCGTCGCCGCCATGCTCGCCGCAGATGCCGATCTTCAGTTTTGGACGCGTTTTGCGGCCTTTTTCGATGCCCATGCGAACCATCATGCCAACGCCCTTGATGTCGAGCGACTGGAACGGATCGCTGGGGAAAATGCCGGCCTTCTTTTCGTCCACATAGTCTGGCAGGAAGCGTCCCGCGTCGTCGCGCGAGAGCCCCATCACGGTTTGCGTCAGGTCGTTGGTGCCGAAGCTGAAGAATTCGGCGACTTCGGCGATTTCGTCGGCGAGCAGAACGGCGCGAGGCAGCTCGATCATGGTGCCGACCGTGTACGGAATCTTCACACCGGCGGCTTTGATGAGACCATCGGCAACTTTGCGCGTGGCCTGTTCGAGAATCCACATCTCTTTCTTATCGAGAGTGAGCGGAATCATGATCTCAGGTATTACTTTAACCTTTTGCTTTTGGCATTCGATGGCCGCTTCGATGATGGCGCGCACCTGCATCTCTAGAATTTCGGGATAGGTGATCGCCAGGCGGCAGCCGCGATGGCCGAGCATGGGGTTGGCTTCGTGCAATTGCGCCACGCGGCGCGCCACGGTCTCCACCGGAATGCCCAGTTCGCGGGCGAGTTCCGCCTGCTTTTCCGGCTCGTGCGGCACGAACTCGTGCAGCGGCGGATCGATCAGGCGAATCGTGACGGGCATGCCATCCATAGCCTTGAAGATGCCGATGAAGTCGCGCCGCTGGAACGGCAGCAACTTGTCGAGCGCCTTCACGCGGGCTTCGCGGTTGTCCGCCACGATCATTTCCTGAATGGCGCGTTGCCGCTCGGCGCCCTTCTCCGGAAACTCGAAGTCGGTGAAGAACATGTGTTCGGTGCGCGTCAGGCCGATGCCTTCGGCGCCGAATTCGACGGCCTTGCGCGCGTCCTGCGGGGTGTCCGCGTTTGTGCGCACGCCGATTTTGCGGATGCCGTCGGCCCACTTCATGATGGTTTCGTAGGCCTTGGGGAATTCCGGTGTCACCAGTGGCAGTTTATCGGCGTAAACCACGCCTTCGCTGCCGTCGAGCGTCAGCCACTCCCCTTCTTTGACGACCTTGCCGCTCTTGCCGTCGGTCATCTTTTTGGTTTTGTAGTCGATGTCGAGCGTTTCCGCGCCGACGATGCAGCACTTGCCCCAACCGCGGGCGACGACAGCGGCGTGCGAAGTCTTGCCACCGGTTGCGGTCAGGATGCCCTGCGCGACGGCCATGCCGCCAACGTCTTCGGGACTGGTTTCGCGGCGGACGAGAATCACCTTCTCGCCCTTCGCGGCCCACTCTTCGGCTTCGGCCGCGGAGAAGCAGACCTTGCCAACGGCCGCGCCGGGCACGGCATCAATGCCATGCGCCACGATCTTGCCGCTGAGCGTCTTCTTGTCCACCTTGGAATCGATCACCGGGTAGAAGAGCCGCTCGATATCTTCCGGCTTGATGCGCAACAGCGCTTCTTCCTTGGTGATTAGCTTTTCGTTGGCCATGTCCATGGCGATCTTGAAGGCGGCCGCGGGCGTGCGTTTGCCGGTGCGCGTCTGCAGCATGTAGAGCTTGCCTTCTTCGATCGTAAACTCCATGTCCTGCATGTCTTTATAGTGACCTTCAAGTTTTACTCGAACCTTTTCGAGTTGCGCGTAAGCTTTGGGCATAATCTTTTGCAACTCGGCAAGTCGCACCGGAGTGCGGATTCCGGCCACCACGTCTTCGCCCTGCGCGTTGGTGAGGTAATCGCCGTAGAAAATCTTTTCGCCGGAGCTCGGGTCGCGCGTAAAGCAGACGCCGGTGCCGGAGTTGTCGCCCGTGTTGCCGAACACCATTTGCACGACGTTGACGGCGGTGCCGAGCAGTCCGGTGATTTTTTCCACGCGGCGGTAGGTGACGGCCTTCTCCGCCATCCACGAGCCGAACACGGCGCCGATTGCACCCCAGAGTTGCTCCATCGGATCGTCGGGAAACGCCTGGCCGGATTTTTCCTTGAAATATTGCTTGTACTCGGCGACGAGTTCTTTCCAGCCGCTCGCGGGAACGGCGGTGTCTTCCTTCACGCCGATCCGCTGCTTCAACGCGCGCAGGCGATGTTCGAGGTCTTCCTTGGACATGCCCATCACGACAGTCGAATACATCTGCACGAAGCGGCGATAGCCGTCGTAGGCGAAGCGTTCGTTGCCCGTGGCCCCAGCGAGTCCGGCCACGGACTTGTCGTTAAGTCCAAGGTTGAGAATCGTTTCCATCATGCCGGGCATGGAACGGGCCGAACCCGAACGCACGCTGACGAGCAGCGGGCTTTTCGGATCGCCGAGTTTCTTGCCGGTGACTTTTTCAAGCTTCTTGACGTTTTCAATGACTTGCTTTTTCAGTTCGCTCGGATATTTCTTGCCGTTCTTGTAGAAGTAGTCGCAGGTTTCGGTCGAGATGGTGAAACCCGCGGGAACGGGAAGGCCGATGCGCGTCATTTCCGCGAGGCCCGCACCCTTGCCGCCCAGGAGATCCCGCCATTCCCCGTCGCCTTCCGATTTGCCTGCACCAAAAAAATAGACCCACTTTTTCACGTTACGCCTCACTTGAGTTTGCTTGCATGTACTGGCGAGTGAGTCGGCACCCGATTGAGATTGGAGTGCCGTGCTCAGCTCGCCCGAAGACGATTGTTGGTTGTAGTGGCCGACCTTTTAGGTCGGTTCCGGTAATGGCCTGACCAGCCTAAAGGCTGGCCACTACAGTTCAGCCCCCAAAAATGTCGGCGCGCCGACATTTAAAGTAATACTTGAAGGTTGTGTTTGGGCTGCGGAGGCTCGGCCTCCGTTTTTAAGACCTCCACCGTGACCCCAAACATTTATTTCTTCCTCGAACCTTACCTCGTAAAAGCGGTAACAGAGCTACCGCACTCCAGAGGCGCCCGACTCGGAAGGCGGCCGCTACAAAAACCTGGCTACACTTCGCCGCCGAGCTCGGAGAAGTCGGCGATGGTGGTGAACTCGCGGAGGATCTCCGCGAGGAGGGCCAGACGGTTTTTGCGGACTGCTTCGTCTTCGGCCATGACCATCACTTCTTCGAAGAAACCGTCCACCGCTTTGCGGAGACCGGCGATCTCTTCGAGCGCTTCCTGATACTTCCCCAACCGCTTGTCCACGACGACGCCGGCCGCGGCTTTGCGTACGGCGGCGTACAGGTTCCGCTCGGCGTCCTTCTCGAAGAGCTGCGTGTTGACCGGCTGCACGTCGCCGGGCGGAAGATTCGCCTTCTCCAGGATCTTGCGGATGCGCTTGAAGGAGACAGCCAGCGGCTCGAAGTTGCGCGACTTGCGAATGGCTTTCAGGGCCTTGAGCCGCTTCTCCACATCCACAAGATCGTCCGAGCCGGCGCGGAAAACGGCGCTGACTTCATCGTAGGCGTATCCGGACTTTTCCTTCAGGACGAATTTGGCGCGATCGAGGAGGAAGTCGAGCACCTGTTGTTCCTGAGCTGGCGTGACGGTCTTTTTTGGCGGATTGGTGAGCAGCGCCTTCGATGCCGCGCCAACCGCCAGCGACAGCGATACCGGCAGCTTCTGGTCGAGAATGATTTTAACGATGCCGAGCGCGGCGCGGCGGAGCGCGTAGGGATCGCTGGAACCTGTGGGGATCACACCCACGCTGAAGCATCCGACGACGGAGTCTAGTTTGTCCGCGAGTGCGACGGCGCAGCCGGTGAGGTTGCGCGGGATGGGATCGTCGAGGCCCACCGGACGATAGTGGTCGTAGACGGCATCGGCGACGACTTCGGGTTCGCCCTGCGCACGGGCATACAGGCCGCCGACGACGCCTTGCAACTCCGTGAACTCGCGAACCATTTCCGTGGCCAGGTCGCACTTGGCAAGTTCCGCGGCGCGGTCGGCATCGGCGACGTGCGCTTGCATCATGCCGAGGTTGAACCACTGCTCGGCGAGCCAGCGGGAGATGGCGCGCATGCGCTCGACCTTGGCGTGATAGCTGCCGAGGCGGGATTCGTAGGTGATCTTGTCGAGCTTCGGCAGGATGTCCGCGAGGCGCACCTTTTGGTCGGACTCCCAGAAGAAGCGGGCGTCGGCGAAGCGCGCGCGGAGAACGCGTTCGTGCCCGGCGCGGACGAGGCCTTGGGAATCCTTGGCTAGGTTGATGACCGCAAGAAAATGCGGCGCCAGTTCCCCGCTGCGCTTTTCCACGGCGAAATATTTCTGGTGGCCCCGCATCACGGTGATCAGGATTTCGTCGGGGAGTTCGAGGAAGGCGGGGTCGAAGCTGCCTTCGATGACGTGCGGAAACTCGTTGAGATAGGCGACGAGTTGAAGCAGGTCGGGATCCGGGTGGACGTGGAAACCGGTGCGTTTCACATAGGCGGCTAGTTCACGCTCGATCTTTTCCCGGCGCTCGGCGGGACGCACGATGACTCCGTTGGCGCGGAGCTTCTTTTCGTAGTCGGCGAAATTCGTTACGCGAATTTGCGGCTTGCCGAGGAAACGATGGCCGGCCGTGGTATCGCCGGCGGAGATGCCGCCAAAGGAGAACTTCAATGGCTTGCCGTCGAGGACGCCGAGGAGCCAGCGGATGGGACGGATGAAGCGCGCGCCTTCGAGGCCGGTCCACGTCATGGTGCGGGGCCAGGGGAGATCGTGGATGACGCGGGGAAGAATTTCGAGCAGGAGTTCGTGGGCGGTGCGGCCGCGCTTGGTGACTTTCGCCGCGATGTATTCGCCCTTGGGAGTCTGCACCAGGTAGACCTGGTGGAGCGCGACACCCTGCCGTTCGGCAAAGCTGACGGCGGCGCGGGTGGCGGCGCCGTTGGCATCGTAAGCGACGGACTTTGGCGGGCCGGTGACTTCATTCTCGACGTCGGCTTGTTTCGCGATCAGGCCACGAACCCAGGCAGTGAGGCGGCGGGGGCCGCCGAAGGTTTCGATGGTGACGCCCTGCTGATAATTTTCGGCGGCGAGGTGGCGTTCGAGGATGGCCTGGAGTTCGCTGACGGCGCGAGGCAGCATGCCGGCGGGAATTTCCTCGGCGCCGATTTCGAAGAGGAGTTCGACCCGGTGGTCGGGCTTCGCGGAGGCCTTGGCGGGTTTGGGCATGGGAGAGGAGCGCTTGGTTCCCTTCTTGGCGGCGGTCATTGGGACACCGCCGGTTGGTAGCGCCGCCATCTTGGCGGCGTGCATGCTGGCCGGCAGGATGCCGGCGCTACGCTCGGACGGATGTAGTGGCCGACCTTTAGGTCGGCTATTTCCGACGAAAGCGAAGAAGGCGGCGTAAAGCCGCCCCTACATGAGGAAGAACGAGAAAATGTCGGCGCGCCGACATTTAAAGTATTACTTGAAGGTTTTTCGAAAGAGTTTGTTTTCAAATTTATTGGTGGGTGGCCGGGAGCGCCGTTCCAATTTGGGAATGTGGTGATGTTGATTACTCCGCAAAAGCGGCAGCAGAGCTGCCCTTCGGAACTCAGGGTAAACCACACTCCAAATGTCGGCGCGCCGACAATGAAAGTAATACTTGAAGGTGAGTTCATGCGCGCACCCCGGGTTTGGGGGCTGCGCCCGTGGCTTGCTCCAGGTAGGCAGCCGCTGCGCGGCACGAGAGGGTGCGGACTCGTTGCATCAGGGCGGCGCGTTCGGTGGCAGAGATTACGCCGCGGGCGTCCATCAGGTTGAAGAGGTGGGAGCACTTCAGGCAGTGGTCGTAGGCGGCGAGGATCGGGAAACGCTTCAGGGCAGCAGGAGCGGCGCCGACGGTGTCGGCGCGGTTCTTCCAGGCGTCGAGAAGTTCCTTGGCTTCCTTCTCGTGCAGGTCGAACTCGGAACGCAGGGCCTTGGCGTCGCTGCGGTCGAAGCTGTACTCGGAGAGTTGCTGCTCTTCGGCCAGGCGGATGTCGCCGTAGGATTTGTCGCCGGTCCAGCGGATCTGGTAGACGCTCTCGACGTCCTGCAGGAAGGCGCAGATGCGCTCGAGGCCGTAAGTGATCTCGACGGAGATGGGGTCGAGATCGATGCCGCCGCTTTGCTGGAAGTAGGTGAACTGGGTGATTTCGAGGCCGTCGAGCAGCACTTGCCAGCCGATGCCCCAGGCGCCGAGGGTTGGCGATTCCCAGTTGTCTTCTTCGAAGCGGATGTCGTGGACGCGGAGATCGATGCCGATGGCGCCGAGACTCTTGAGATACAGGTCCTGGACGTTGGCGGGTGACGGCTTGAGGATCACCTGATACTGGAAGTGCTTGTAGAGGCGGTTGGGGTTTTCGCCGTAGCGGCCATCGGCGGGGCGGCGCGAGGGCTGTACGAAGGCTACGCGGTAGGGGTCCTTGCCGAGGACGCGGAGGAAGGTTTCGGGGTGCATGGTGCCGGCGCCGACTTCGGTGTCGTAGGGTTGCTGGAGGACGCAGCCCTGAGCGTCCCAGAAGTGCATGAGCTTGAGGATGAGTTCCTGGAAGGTGAGGCCCTTGGGCTTTGCGACCGATTTGGTTGGCGTTTGCATCATCGCACCACGCTCGTGTAGTGGCCAGCCTTCAGGCTGGTCTCTTTGTGGTTAGCTTTTCGGACTGACCAACCGAAAGGTTGGCCACTACAGTTGCTTCGTTCGTTCACGGCGTCTCCAAGAGTTCGCGCGTTGCGAGCTTGCGCTCGGTGTGATGCTCGATCCAGTTCAGTGCCGCCTCGCGCAATTCCCTTGCCCACGGTTGCGACTCCAGCGCGACGTCCAGCTTGTCCAGCCGCTCCCGCGTGAAGACCTCGGCCAGATGCCGGGCCTCACTTGAAACCGGCTTCATGCCAGAGTGGCGATGCTCCTCGCAGACGAGGCCGGGATGCGCCGCCGACTGATAGGCCGGCCGATCACCGAACGACTTGCCGCACTCGGCGCAGACATCGAATCGCGGCAGCCAGCCCGCAAGGCGCACCGTCCAGAAAGCGAAATAGCTGAGCGGGAGGATGCCATTCCCGCGGCGTTCGACCTCGCGCACCGTGAGCAGGATGAGCCGGAACATCGGCTCGGACGGCTCGTGCTCCGGAAGAACGAGTTCGACGGCTTCGCTGACGAGTGCGAGGCTGGTCGAGAGTTCGTAGTCGCTCTGGGCCTTGTTGAAGGACTCGATCAACTCGGCCTGCTGGATGCGAACCAGGTCGCGCGTTTCGCGTTCGACATACCAGAGCTGGACATGCGCGAGCAGTTCCAGCGTAGAGCCGTAGCGGTTCTTGATGCGGCGCGCGCCAGCGGCTACTCCCCGCATGCGACCCGACGTGCGGCCCAGAAAACTGACCAGGCGATCGGCCTCGCCCAGCGCGAAGGTCTTCAGGATGATGGCTTCCGTTTCGCGGGCAGGCATGAAATGTCGGCGCGATCGCTTGGGAAGAGCGGTACGGAAAGTCTCTGAGCAAGCGGGACGCACATGCAGGACTAGATTAAATACCACAGGTAAGGAAGCATCGCAATGTTGGCGTGGGGGAGTTGTGGAAGAAATCAGCGCAAAAGGGGATAGCGAACGCGATTCGAACGCGATTTTCAAATCGGGAAAACCTTCAAGTATTACTTTCAATGTCGGCGCGCCGACATTTTCGGGGCGGAGGGTTATTTCGGGTCATGTACCCGAGCCGGATGGGCAGGACCGACGGGCCTTAAAACAGTTTCACTTCGCTAATTTGAATCGTGGGCTTCGTATTTGTGTAGTTCCGGATGTCCTTGGTGATTTCGGCCGCATGGGGCTCGTAGGCGGCCTTGAATGACTGGACAGACTCGAAGTATAGGTGCCCCAATGCCAGGTACGCAGGAGGCGAACCTTCCGCAAGACCCGCCACTCCCTCCTCCACTTCAACTTTCTTGAGGGCCGCGCCGGAAAGCCGCCGGACGAGCGGTATGTGTTTCGCCAGGTAGTAGCTCATGTCGAAGACATTGCCCTCGCCGTTTGGGTACAACACGTTGATCTTGACCATCAAGGCCTCCTTAAACTCCACTCGCAGGTTTACCAAACCCAGAAATGGAATTGAACACTTCCGCGACCTCGCAGGCCGGATTATGGCTCTGCGGGCCGCGAACTGCGAACGAAAAGATTCTGTTAACCAAGAATTTTTGCTGGGGAAATTATAGGACACAGAAGGCGCGCTTCCCTTCCCGGGCGGATGCTGCTCAATTCGGGCGCGTGCATTGTCGGCTACAGACGAGTAACAAATGGATTGAGGTTCGGGGGAACGGGGAGTACGTTGACGAAGACAGGCAGTCCAGGAATTTGACGGAATCGGAGACGGAGATCACCATGCGAAATCTGAGAACGCTGATTGTGCTGTGCGCGCTGATGTGTCCATTCGCTGTGGCGGTAAGGGGGCAGAACGGTCCGAGTGGCGGCAGGCAGGTTCCCTGCTCTTCGGACGACGGGCGGCGGAATTATTGCAGGGCGAACACGTATGCGGGTGTGGCGCTGGAAAAGCAGACGAGCGGAGCGGCTTGTCAGCAGGGATACTCGTGGGGTTATGACGAAGGCGGAATCTGGGTGGACCACGGGTGCCGGGCTTACTTTCGCGTGGAGTACGAGCGGCCTGGAGAAAATCGGGGAGGCGAATCGATTGTGCGTTGCTCGTCGGATGATGGCGGGCGGCACTACTGCCAGGCAGACACCCGCGGAGACGTCGACCTTATCCGGCAACATAGCGAGGCGCCTTGCGATGAGGGAGTTTCATGGGGGTTCGATGAACGCGGGATCTGGGTGGACCATGGCTGCCGAGCGGAGTTTGTGGCACAGCCGAATGAACGGCCGGCGCGGCGGGAAGAAGCACATGGCCCTGTGCAGTCGCTGTACTGCGCTTCGAATAACGGAAGAAGAAATTACTGCCAGGTGGATGTGCGCGGCGAGGTACAACTGGTGAAGCAGCGGAGCGGGGCGGCATGCCAGGAAGGTTATTCGTGGGGAGCCGACGAACGAGGGATTTGGGTGGACCACGGATGCCGTGCGGACTTTGTGGCGAAGGGCCGCGAGGAGCGGCATGACGATGAGCATCGGCATGGAAGGGCGTGCAATCGTTCGATTGGGCAGGAGAGAGCGGAGGAAATGGAACGGCAATGCAGGGAGGTAGCGCCCGGGAACCGCGCGGCGTGCAATGACGAGAACTCTTGCCGGGTGCTAACGGATGAGATCCGGCGGGGATGCCAGTTGTTGGGTCGGGATGGACCGCGGTTTTGCGAAGAGTATCGGTAGAGGAGAAATGTCGGCGCGCCGACATTGAAGGTACTACTTGAAGGTTGTGCGGGGCGCCCATTGGGGCGTCCCAACCCTACGGTATCAATCGAGTGTCGTCCCTCCGGGCTTGCGGAGCTTTTCTTAGTTGACCCAGTGCTTACGCACTGGGCTAAACTCTGCCGCGCCTCCGGCGCTAGTCGAGGCTTCAACCGAGGGCATCCCGTGCTAGTGGCAGATGGGAATGATTATTATTGAGTGCGGAGGTGGAGCCTCCGCTTTTGAGAAGTTCACGCCGGCTGCTAATTTTTGTTTTGGCTTGGATCGTTACACCGTAAAAGCGGTAGCTGAGCTACTGCACTCCAAGGGGCTGCGCGCAGGAGCGAGAGGCACGATACACTGGCTGAATGATTCCGCTGAAGGATATTAATCCGACTCGAAATTTTCCTTTTGTCAATGTGATGCTGATTTCGGCGAACGTGCTGGTGTTTTTGTACCAGCTTACGTTGTCGCCTCGCGCGGAGAAGTTGTTTGTGATGGCGAATGCCACGGTGCCGGCGCGGTTTCCCGCGGTTCTGGCGGGGCATGCGCCTGCGAGCGTGGCGATCTATCCCCTGTTCAGCAGCATGTTTCTGCACGGCGGGTTGATGCACCTGCTGGGGAACATGCTGTTCCTTTATATTTTCGGGGACAACGTCGAGGATACGTTTGGGCATATCGGGTATTTGTTCTTTTACCTTTTGTGCGGGATAGGGTCGGGGCTGATTCATGTGCTGTTCAATTGGGGATCGGGGATACCGGCCTTGGGGGCTAGCGGAGCGATCAGCGGGGTGATGGGGGCGTACGCGGTGATGTTCCCTCACCACAAGATACTGACGTTCTTTTTTATTTTTTTGATACCGGTTCCGGCGATTTTGATTTTGGGGTATTGGTTTGTGCTGCAGTTTGCGGCGGGGATCAATGGACTGGGGATGGCGACGGCCGGGGGAGTGGCGTGGTGGGCGCATGTCGGGGGATTTTTGATGGGGGTGGTGATCGCGTGGGCGACCAAAAAGAGATAGGAAAAAGAAGGCCAAGATTTAACGCAGAGTTCGCAGAGGAGACGCAGAGATCGCAGAGTTTGAGCGGAAGAAATTGAGATTCAAGTGTTACTTGAAGGTTGGTCAATCTGAAGATTGGCCACTACAGGTGCTTGGCGATATAGTTTGTCAGGTAGTCGGAGACTTCCGTGGTGGTCTTGGGGCCGCCCAGGTCGGGGGTGGTGATGTTGTCGTTTAGGGCGGATTTTACGGATAGTTTTAGCGCGTGAGCTTCGTCGTTCCAGCCTAGAAATTCCATTAACAAGCCAGAGGTAAGAACCGCGCCGAAGGGGTTGGCAATTCCCTTTCCAGCGATGCTGGGGGCGGAGCCGTGGACCGGCTCGAAGAGCGAGGTGCGGCCGGGATGGATGTTGGCGGAGGGAGCGAGGCCGAGGCCGCCGGCGAGTTGCGCGGCGAGGTCGCTGATGATGTCGCCGAAGAGATTGTTGGTGACGATGACGTCGAACTGGCGCGGG
>Ga0210410_10000739_pt1 | contig 33636 bp, 28 predicted proteins | sample IncBWC4MmetaG_FD_161058 | JGI IMG/M metagenome (GOLD analysis project Ga0210410, IMG submission 161058) | Forest soil microbial communities from Barre Woods Harvard Forest LTER site, Petersham, Massachusetts, United States - Inc-BW-C-4-M | ecosystem: Environmental > Terrestrial > Soil >...
AGCCGTAGCCGACCGCTTTATTGAAGGACGTGCTGTTCGGGTTGGTGTCCATGTCCCATCCGCGGCTGGCGTACTCTACGCCGCCATTGAGATAGACGTCGAACTTCTTGTCGTGCCACTCGAGAGTTCCCAAGCCCTGATAGCTCTTCAGCAGACGCAGGGTTCCATCCTGACGAACCGTGGCGTCAGCCAGTCCGGCTGAGCCGTAACGACCGACTCCGCTTCCGCCGAAGCCGTGCAGACCGAAATCCAGCCTCTTGTTAGCGAAAGACCAGCGCGCGTTGGCGCCGAAGCCTCCACCGTCCCTGGAGCTGTTGAAGGCTCCCAGAGCGGAAGGACCAGTAGTACCGTCGCAAACTGCCGTGCTGCTTGCGTCGCCGCAAGGGAAGGCGCGATCACGGAACCGGGCGTAGACCCCAAAGACTTCATAGTGTCCAAAGCCGGGCTCGAAGACGGCCTTCGCGATGACGTCAGGCGAAGGGTTGAAGGCATAGCTTGCCGCTGGCGTACAGGTAGTAACGGGGGCATTGGAGCTGTTGAGGATGGTCGTGCAAGCGGTGACGCCGGAGTTATAGAGTCCGCCGCCCGCGCCCGCAGATCCAACCAGGAAGTTGGTGCCGTTTCCGTGCGCCGTGATGGTAGCCTGCGGATTTTCAAACGAGACCGCCAGCCAGGCTTTGTTGCCGAAGTTTTTGGAGAGACGCATGCCAAACTGGCGCGCCCAGCTGAAGCCCGCCGTGTACTGCGCGTCGATGGTCATCGGCAACGCCTCGCTGCGGTTGTCAACGCCCTTCTTGGTTTCGGTTAACAGACTCCACATCTGTCCGCCGGTGACCGTCCAGCCATTGTCGAAGGCGGCCTGTCCATAGGCTTGTCGTTGACGCAGGGAGTAGCTGTTGCTCTGGTTGTTGTTCGAGGTGATGGCGGCCGACAGAAAGTCAGCTTCCACATAACCGGCCACTTTCACGTTCTTCAGCTTGCCTTCGGCGAGCATGGAGACGCGCGACTGACGGCCCGATCCGAAGAATTCCGAAGTCGTGGCCTGAGAGGCGCCCGGCATCGGCACAGAATTCAGAGGAGAATTGACGTCGGCGGCAAGGGCTCGCGACCGTCGGACAAATTCAGCGGCCAGAAAGCCGCCCGGAGTAATCGTAATTCCCTTGTAGTGCAGGGCAATGGGACTCTCCATGGCGTCGTGCACGTTCTTTTGCGTTTCCTGCAAACTGAGCGCAGTGTTGGTCGCGCCCAGCTTCAGGTCAGAGACGTCGCTCTTAACCGCGGTCACATCGGCCTGGTCTTGCGTGCTGGCCGCGGCCGCGGTGTCGGCTTTCTGCTGTGCCTGAGAGGCCGAGCTCTGCACGGTAGTCATCTGCTGCTGCAATTGTTGAATCTGGCCGTCACGGCTTTGCAGTTGCTGCATGAGCTGCTGGATCTGCTGTTGCTGCGCCTGAATCGAGTCCTGCATGGTCTTGAGCTGTTCAGAGACGGAGGGGCCGGTTGCTTTAGCTGCCGCCTTGCGTTTTGCCTTCGAACTGCCGGTGGATGGGGACTGTTGGGCTGGCGCTATCAATGCGCTGCACATGAGCGTGGCGACGATCACCCCGCGGATGACTTGCTTCATTGCTAACTCTCCTTTTTTTCTTTATGAAAAGTTGGAACACGTGGCGGTAGGCAGTAAGCGCCACGGAACAAACTAATCGAACATTTCGCCTTGGATAAGGGTTAAGACTAGCGAGACATTATGAATAATTTGTTACAAGAGCGTTAATATCGGGTGAATTGCCGGAAATTTCAGGTGAATTGCAGAAGCCTTTTCGAGCGTCTCGATGGGAAGGGCTGACAGCAATCAACTGACGCAAGTAACGTTGACAGTGCTTACTCAGGCTTGTACGTTTGCTCAAGTTAAGAACAACGTAACTAAGGCTCGCTCAGGAGACGCAATGCGGTCGAAGCTTTTCTGGACAGGGATCGTTGTGTGCGTGGTGGCAGTTTCAGCGCTGGGTCAAGACCCCGTTAAGGTTGAACCAACACACTACTCTCTGAATTTTGAGAATGATCGCGTCCAGGTCGTTTCCGTAAACTACGGCCCGCACGAAAAATCTGCGTTGCACGATCATCCCGGGGGAGTCGTGGTGGTTCTGACCGAGGCGCATCTTAAGTTTACCGATGAGAATGGAAAAGTGCGCGAGGTTTTCGCGAAGCCGGGTGAAGTGCGCTGGTATCCTCCGTTTAAGCACCGCGTTGAGAATCTGGGCGACACCACGTATCGCGCTGTCTACATTGGCGTAAAGGGTAAGCTCGCCATGGCCTCGGGCGGCTCAAAAGGCTCCGAGCAAGCGCGTGACGAAGAGATCAAGAAGATCCTCGCAGAATATCTGCTGGCCTCGGCCAAGCCGTAGGAGCGTTGGCTCAAAACGCGAAGTAAAACGTCGGCCTTCGCAGCCCTGCAAAATCTCTCACTACCAAAATCTGTCATTCCGACCGCAGTGAAGCGCTAGCGACCGCAGTGGAGAAACCTGCTTCCCTCTGACGCTAGGGCGATCCGCGACGCCACCTGCTCCGTCGTATGGCTGCAGTCCCGAACTCCCGCCTCTCCGCGGTGTAAAATCTTCCTTCACTAAGTTTTTGACTGAGTACGAGGGGAATCATGCCGCACACTGTTTTCTGCGTGAAGCTAAAGAAGGAACTGCCCGGTTTGGACGAACCACCATTCGATAACGACCTCGGCCACAAGGTCTACGATAACGTTTCGCAAGAGGCATGGAAGATGTGGACCGAGCACTGCAAGATGCTGCTGAACGAATACCGGCTGAATCCAGCGCGTCGCGAAGATCAGGAAGTGATCGTGAAGCAGATGGACATGTTCTTCTTCGGCGAAGGCTCGGCCAAGCCCAAAGAGTACGTACCTCCGGCAGCAAAGTAGCTTTCCAGCTAGAGACTTGCGTGTGGCTAGAGTTGACAGCCCAGGAGCGCCTGCCCCACACGAGCTAAGTCACACAATTCACGGGATTCCTCGCGTCCTGTTTGGTTACTCTGCTGTTACCTATGCACTGAAATTGATGCAACTGTAATGCCATCGTAACAATCCTTTGCTACAACCAAGGTATGGATCTGCAAGCGAATACGCTGATCCTCTCCGACCTGCACCTCGGTGCAGAGACAAGTCATGCGCGCGAGGCCACTCGCGTTTTGAGAGAAAGCCGGTTCCAGAGGCTGATTCTGTTGGGCGACATCTTCGCCGATCTCAACTTCGCGCGGCTCACTAAAGATCACTGGAAGTTTCTGGGCTACATCCGCAAGCTCTCGAACCCGAAGCGGAATATCGAAGTCGTCTGGGTGGAAGGAAATCACGACCACGGACTGGCGAACATCATGTCGCACCTGGTCGGAGTGCGTGTGTACGAGGATTACGCGTGGGAATATCGCGGACTGCGCCACATCGCGATTCACGGCCATCAGTTCGACGGATTTCAGGTGAACCGCGTGCGGCTCAGCCGCTGGGGCACTTCGTTGTATTTGCAATTGCAGAAGCTGGATTTCAAGAGCAAGCCCGTGGCGCGAATGATCGACCGCCTGAATACGCGCTGGCTGCGAATGTCTCGCAAAGTAGCGGACGGCGCGCTTAATTATGCACGGCATCACAACGCCGATCGGATTTTCTGCGGACATACCCACGAAGCAACGCATGTCGAGAAAGATGGGATCGATTACTACAACTCGGGCGGCTGGGTCGATTCCAAACTTACCTATCTAACGATCGACGAAGAGGGGGTAAAAATCAATGAATACCACGAGCGAGCTGACGATCGTAATTCCGGCGAAGAACGAGGCGAAACTGATTCCGCGCTTGCTGACTTCGCTGACGACTCAGGATTACTCGAGGATGTCGAGTACGAGAGTGTTAGTCGCTGATGCCAACTCGATCGACGGCACGCGCGATGTTGTTCTCAGCTTTCGCGACCGGCTGAACGTGAGTGTGATTAATGGCGGCATGCCGTCGGTAGGAAGGAATCAGGGTGCGGCGCAGGCGGAGACCCCCTACATTCTTTTTCTGGATGCGGACATTGAACTGGCCGACCGGTCGCTGGTGCGGCGCTGCGTGGAACGGGCGCAGAGCAAGCAACTGCACTGCGTGACCACAAATATTGTCTGCAACGAAGGCAGTTGGCTCGACAAGGCGTTCTACGCAGGCAACGACTTCTTTCAATATCTGTCGTACCTGCATCGTCCGTTTGCCACCGGAATGTTCATGTTCTTCGACCGGAAGAAATTCTGGGAACTAGGTGGATTTAACGAGCAGATTTTGTTCGCGGAAGACTACCGGCTCAGCCAGCAGGTCGAGCGCAAGCACTTCGCGATAGTGCGCGGCGGGGTCTATACCACGAATCGCCGGTTCAAAAAGATGGGGCACTTACGTGTGGGATGGCTGTTCTTGTGGACCGCCATGAACTACTGGAACGAGAAGTACTTTTTGCGCGATCACAAGTACTGGGCGGCCGAACCGGATAGCGTCCCCCGCGCGTAGTAAATCGCAAGCGAGTTTTGGTGGCCACAAAGAACAGGATTCAGTCAACCAGCTGAATCCTGATTTTTCTTGCCTTGAGAATCGCGGCGCTGGTTGGCTATTTTTGCGCCAGAGGTGCCCCTTAAAAACGCAACACGATGCCGGTGGAGATTCGAGCGCTGTTTTGGGTGGCATCGAAGAAGCGAGTTTGCACGTAGTCGCCCTGAAAGCGCCAGGCCAACGGGCGGATGATTTTTACGTCGAGGCCTCCGCCGACCGCAGTGGCGAAGGATGTATCGGTTCCTCCGCCATCGATGTTGATGTGACCCGCGCCGAACAGAGCTTCTGCGAACGGACGAAATTTTCCGACGGACACAGAGACGCGAGGCCCGAACAGAATATTGCGTTCATTGAAGTTCGCGCTGACGGGTGAGCAACCCCCTCCGGGGAAAGTCACAGGGCATACGAACGTGACGTTTTGCGACCCGTAATGGCTGCTGAAATCCGCCACGACGCCGATAAAGGGAAATATTTTTCCTTCGAACGAAGCTTCCCATCCGTTCGTGTTGGACCGTCCCGACGAAAGGACGCCCAGATTGGAAGCACTCGTGTTGTAGTACGAATATCCGACGAAAACGTTGCCTGAGCTCGGAACCTGGGCAGCTGCAAAACCCGGGCATACGATGAGCGAAATGAAGACGAACAATTTGCGCATGAGTTCCCCTTTCTGGCGTTACTAAACCCCCGGGAATGCAGAAAGTTCTGGGATGCGCGAAAGCCGAGAGGAGATTTGCGGAAGGTCCAGGGCCAGGTGGATTGGCCCGTCAAAAGCGCCAGACAATTCCAGTAGATCCCTTGTAGTCGTTTTGGGTAGCAGATAAATAATGCGTACGGACGTAGTCGCCCTGCAAGCGCCACGAAAAATTCTTGAAGAAGATCTTATAGTCCACTCCGCCGCCGACGTCGACCGCGACCGGGTTATAAGTGTTTCCACTCGAGCTGACGCGCTGAACTCCGCCCATGGCATGCACGAATGGGCGCCACTTGCCGAAGGTTGCGGCCAGGCGGGGCCCGGCCACAAAGTTATATTGCGTGATCCCAGAGCGGTAGAGCCCGGTGCCATCGACCACAACGCCGATGTGAGTGAAGCGGGCGAAAGGGATGAACTCGGCCGAGGCATTCCAACCGCGGTATGTCTGCTTGTTGATGACATACTCGGACTGGCCATACGAGGCGCCGACGTAAACGTTTCCGCTCGGAATGAGTTGGGCCGATGCTGGAATCGTCAGGAATGTCAGGCACAGCGACGCCAGGACCGCGGCAGCAGTTTTCGACACGAATTATTCCTCCCCGGCGTTTGGCCGGCAAAATTCTCTTAAAGTCTGCGAAATCCGTTAGATGCAGTGTACCGGATGGCTTGGATGCATCCCCTGACAAATTTTGTCGTGGATGCAGGGACGGACGCAAGGACTCAGTTTCATTTCCGCTTTCTAAATAAAACTTTACCCAAATTTTAAGATTCCGAAACCCCTCGGCGCGCGTCTATGTAATAGGATGCAACCTATGAACGCAGAATGGCAAGTACCGGAACAACGGGAGAATCCAGCCGTGCTTGGAATGAACAAAGAGCCGAAGTTGAGGCTTAGCCTGGAAACGCGAAATAGTGGCGAAGTCATTATTCTGCATTGTCACGGCCGCATCGTTTATCGCGATGAGGCGGCGGCATTGTCGCGCTTTGGCAGCGAGGTGCTGGGGCAGTCGAGCAAGTTGATTCTCGACTTGAGTGGCGTCAGTTCGATCGACAGCGCCGGCATCGGGGAACTGGCATTGCTGCAAGCTGCGGCCAAAGAGAAGAACGTAGACCTGAAGTGCGCGGGAGCGAATCAACTGGTGCGGACGCTGCTCGACCTGACCAACCTGGACACGGTGATGGAAGTTCATCCGTCGCTGGACGCGGCGTTGCGATCTTTTCAGGAACAGGAAGTTTGCGCCGACTGCTAGGAACTGCTTCGGAGAACTTAAGAGAGCGAGGCGAAATCGGCTTCGCTCTTTTCTTTTGTAGGAGCTTCTTAATTTCTCTCACATAGAAGCCGCTTAGTTTTCGCGCTGGAAGCGGTAGCGACCTTTGCGATCGAGAGCCACAGCCTCGGCAACTTTCAGGAATGCTTTGGCGGCGTGAGAGAGGTTGGCATCCTTCCGGTAGATGAGGCGAAGCTTGCGTTTGAGTTGAAGTTCACGCACCGGGATGCGCACCAGCTCTCCTCGAGCCAATTCATTTTCCACGCTAATTTCGGGAATCAGTGCGACTCCATTGCCCATGCCCACGAACTGTTTGATGGCTTGCAGAGTGGGAAGTTCGAGGTCCATGTGCAGCGGAGTCTTGTGCTTCTTGAAGAGTTGCAAGACTTTTTCGCGATAGGGCGAAGAGACAATATGCGCCACAAAAGATTCAGCCCCCAATTGCCCGATGCTGACCTGAGCGGCGGAAGCCAGCGGATGCTTCGCCGGAACCACAAAGACAAGTTCGTCGAGATAGACTACGACCGATTGCAAAGTTGGTTCTTGCGGTTCGTAGGATAGGACTCCGAATTCTGCGCCGTAACGAAGTACGTCGTCGGGGATGTGGCTGCCTAGCGCGCGCTGCACCGTGATCTTGATCATGGGATGCACGCGGCGAAATTCGGCGAGGACCGGAAGCAGATAAAGCGCTGTGAACTCGTTGGCGGCGATGACGAGTTTGCCTTTTTGCAGTTCGCGGAGTTCCCTCAGGGATTCCGCAGCTTCTCCGCGCAGGTTGAGCAGCTTCTCCGCGTATTCGTAGAGCACCTGGCCGGCGTCGGTGAGCACGCCTCCGCGCGCGGACCGGTCGAACAGGGCTTCGCCGAGTTCATCTTCGAGCTTGCGTATGCTCTGGCTTACGGCCGATTGCGTCCGGTGAAGTTTCTCGGCGGCGCGGGAGAAGCGGCGCTCGCGAGCGATGGCTACGAAGACTTCGAGTTGGGAAAGCTCCATTTTTTTGTCTCTTACTGAAACTCACGCGATCATTAGATATACTAATTATATCTGCGTAGCTAATGATGTGTGAAGAATTATAAGTTTTCCTTCTGATACGCCAAGGCTTACCATAGAACTTGAATTGTTCAAGGTGAGAACCGGAGCGTCTCAGTCTGATGAAGCAGGAAAAAGCGCGCATCACGATTTTCGATACCACTCTTCGCGATGGAGAGCAATCGCCGGGTTGCAGCATGAACCAGGGGGAGAAGCTGCGGCTGGCGCATCAGTTGGACCGGCTGGGTGTGGATGTGATCGAGGCGGGATTCCCCATTGCGTCCGACGGCGACTTCGAAGCAGTGAAGGCAATTGCCTCGGTGATTCGCCGGCCTGTGATTGCGGGGCTCGCGCGGGCTTGCGGTCCCGATATCGAGCGGGCGTGGGAGGCGTTGAAGGATGCCGCGCATCCGCGCATTCATGTGTTCCTGGCGACCTCCGATATTCATTTGCAATATAAGTTGCGGATTACGCCCGACGAGTGTCTGGCGCAGGCGCGCGATGCGGTTCGGCTGGCAAAATCGCTGTGCCATGACGTAGAGTTCTCACCCGAAGATGCGACGCGCACCGACCCGGAATTCTTGTGCAAGGTGCTGGATGCGGTGATTGCGGCCGGGGCGACTACGCTGAATATTCCGGACACGGTTGGCTATACTATTCCGTCGGAGTTCGGCGATTTGATCGCGACGCTTCGGCAGCGCGTGAAGGGAATCGAGAACGTCACCATCTCGGCGCACTGCCACAACGATCTCGGCATGGCGGTGGCCAACGCCTTGGCCGCGGTTGCCGCGGGTGCGAGGCAGGTCGAGTGCACCATTAACGGGATCGGCGAGCGTGCGGGTAACGCGGCGCTTGAAGAAGTGGTGATGGCGATGCGGGTGCGCGCCGACCGTTATGCCTATGAAACCGGTATCGTCGGCGATCAAATTTTTGCGGCGAGCCAGATGCTCAGCGAGATTACCGGGATTCCGGTGCAGCCGAACAAGGCGGTCACGGGACGAAATGCGTTTGCCCACGAGGCTGGCATCCACCAGGATGGGATGCTGAAGAATCCGCTGACCTACGAAATCATGACGCCGAAGTCGGTGGGCGTGCCGGATTCGAAGCTGGTGCTGGGGAAGCACTCCGGGCGGCATGCTCTCAGCATTCGATGCGAACAACTGGGCTATCAATTCGACCGGCGCGCGCTCGACGATATTTACCGGCGCTTCGTGCGGTTGGCGGACAAGATCAAGAATGTCGAAGATCATCATCTGCTGGAGTTGATTCGCGACACTCACAAGCCTGCCGGGTCGGCGACTCCTCTGATTGAGCCCATGTCTGGCGCGGCGAAGGCTGCCGCAGCTAACTCGCCAGCGCCGGAGGCGACAAAGCCGTTTCCGATGGTGCCTCCGGCTGGGACCTTCGGAGTGCCGCTGCCGATTACGGAACATCATCCCGAGCAGCAAGAAGACTACCTCTGGGGAGTCTAGGGAATTGAGTAGCTTTTAAGGTGGGTCATTTTGAAAAGCTGCCGTGTGGCGGCTTTTCTTTTTGGCGCATAAACTGATTGCTACTTTTTCTGAACCACACCAACTACTCACTCATCTTCATGTCCTTGAAAATCACGATTCTTCCCGGCGACGGCATTGGGCCCGAAGTTACTGAGCAAGCCGTACTGGTTTTGCAGGCGGTGGCCGCGCGCTTTGGACATAAGCTTCAACTTCAGTCGAAGCTCATTGGCGGAGCGGCGCTGGCTGCGGTGAGCGATCCCCTTCCTCCGGATACCATCCACGCTTGCGTGTCGTCTTCTGCTGTGTTGCTGGGCGCGGTCGGCAATCCGGCGTTCGATCACAATCCAAATCATCTGCGGCCTGAGGCCGGGCTGCTGCGTATTCGCCGCGAGCTCGGGGCTTATGCCAATTTGCGGCCTGCAGTTTTCTTTCCGACGCTGGCAGCGAGCTCGCCGTTGCGGGCAGAGGTCGTGCGCGGGACTGACATCATGATTGTCCGCGAGTTGCTGGGCGGAGCGTATTTCGGCCAGCCGCGTTCGATTGAAGGTACTGCGGGAGCGCGTGAGGCCGTCAACACGATGCGCTATGGCGAAGGCGAGATTGAACGCATTGCGCGTGTCGGATTTGAGTTGGCTATGAAGCGGCGTCGGAAAGTTTTGTCGGTGGACAAGGCCAATGTTCTGGAATGCTCGCGGCTGTGGCGCGACGTGGTGACGCGAGTTGCGAAAGAGTATCCCGAGGTGAAGCTGACGCACCAATATGTGGATTCGGCGGCGATGTTGCTGGTGCAGCGTCCGGCCGAGTTCGACGTTCTTCTGACGGAAAATATGTTTGGCGATATTTTGTCGGATCTCGCCGGCGGCGTAGTCGGGTCACTGGGCCTGCTGGCTTCGGCCAGTATCGGAGGGCCGGTCGGGCTCTATGAGCCGGTGCATGGATCGGCGCCCGATATCGCGGGAAAGGGCATTGCGAATCCGCTGGGAGCAATTTTGTCGGTAGCGATGATGCTGCGGCACTCGCTTCATCTCGACGCGGAAGCCGTATGTGTCGAGGATGCTGTCTCTGATGTGCTCGCAAAGGGCGCTCGGACCGCGGACTTGACACGGCAGTCGCACGGTGCCATCACGACCACTGAGATGGGAAGACGCGTACAAGAAGCCATTGCCGCGTCGGCAGCTTAAAATTTCACGGGCGTCAAGTTACGAGACTAGACCTGCGTGATGCGCTCCGCGCTCACAGCTTCTATGGTCGGTGGAATGACTAGAGACACATCGTATTTTCCCGTTGAGTTGTACCAGCGCACGCGGAACATCTCGGTAAACATCTTCGATCCATCGACCAAAGGGTTGATGCGGGTTCCCCCACTGTGTCCCCAGGCAACTGGAACTTCGCGCACTTTGAATCCGAACTTGCGTGCCAGGAAAAGAACTTCCGGATCGAATCCCCAGCGCTCGATGCGCTGCAACGGGAAGATGGATTGGGCTGCCTCGCGCTTAAAGGCCTTGAATCCGCACTGGGTGTCGGCAAACTGCAAGCCCAGAGTGGCGCGAAGCATCAGGTTGAAGATGCGGCCGAAAAGCTGGCGGTGCAGGGGCTGGCGGTGGGTCTGCATTTCTGCGCGCAGCCAGCGCGATCCAATGGCGACGTCGGCGCCATCTTCCAGAGCCTGGAAAAGTTTCGGCGCTTCTTCGATCGGGGAGGAGAGATCGGCGTCGCTAAACAGGATGATTCGGCCGCGGGCGTTCAGCATGCCGTTGCGAACGCTGAAACCCTTGCCGCGGTTTCCGGGGTTTTCCACTAAGCGCAAGTGGGGAAATTTTTCTCCATAGCCACGGACGATCTCGGCCGTATTGTCGCGCGAGCCGTCATTCACCACGATAATTTCCGCGTCCCAGCCTTGTGTGCGAACGTAGTCCAGCACCTTGTCCAAGGTCGCTCCCAGACGGGCGCTCTCGTTATACGCGGGAATCACGATGCTATACGCAAGATCCTGCAATGCAATCCTCTTTTTGCCGGCAGTTTCGGGGGCGGCCGGTAGCTTACGAAAGGATTTGGATGTTCGTCTGCCCACACATGTTGCCACGAAAATTGAACTGCCGAGCGGCTTGAAGCGGATTCTATGCCACCTGACGCCGTTGCTCAAGCATGGAGAAATACTCCGCGACCAGTTCGGCGTCCCATAGGCCGCGGTTGGCCTCGTCGCGCATGGTCTGGGCGGCCTGTTCGTGGGAGAGCGCCGGCTTGTAGGATCGGGCCGTGCATAACGCGTCGTAAACGTCGACCACTTGCAAAATGCGCGGCAGCAGAGGAATATTTGGCGCCTGAAGGCCGTCGGGATAGCCTGATCCGTCAGAGTGTTCGTGATGATTGCGGATAATCGGCAGCACCAAGCGCAGCGATCGCAGCGGCTTGCAGATATTTTCCCCGGTGATGGGATGAAGTTTCATCACCGCCCACTCGGTCGGAGAAAGGTCGCTGCCTTTCTTGAGAATCTCATCGGGCACCGCAATCTTGCCTAAGTCGTGCATGTATCCGCCCCGGCGTAAGGCGACGATGGAGTCGGCATCGAGGCCCAGGTGGCGACCCAAGTCGGAGGCCCGAATCGCGAGCCGTTCACAATGGCCTTCGGTATACGGGTCGCGGCCTTCGACGATGAGACCAAGGGTGCAGAGGACCGAATCGACGGTTTCCAGTTCGTCGGTGAATTCCTTCAGGCGAAGTAACGACTTTACGCGGGCGATCAACTCCTCGGCGAGCACGGGCTTGTTGAGGAAATCATCGGCGCCGGCTTCAATGCCGCGCACTTTGTCGCCGCTGTCACTCAGTCCGGTGATCAACACAAACGGGATGAGTCTCGTGGCCGGATTTTCTTTCAGAGTGCGGCAGAACTCGTAGCCCGACTTGCCCGGCATCATCACGTCGGAGAGGATCAGGTCGGGCGTGCGGCGCCGCACTTCCGCTTCGGCCTGCTCGGCATTGGCTGCCGTGACCACATCGTATCCGCGAGCCGAAAGCAACTGGCTCATCAATCCTGCGATGCTTGGCTGATCGTCGACAACCAGGATCCGCGGCACACGCCGCCTTGGCAAAAGATCCCCCATCTCTTGATAAGAGTCGGTTTCACCGGGCGAAGTTGTACGGGAGTTAGGCCAGAGTGGAGTGCGTGACGGGGGTGAAGAGGTCATGGTCGAAGGGGCGAGCCGTCTAGTGTTGCGTTATTCTACATCCATTTTCTGAATCTCGCCGGTATTGCGGGAGATTCCTTCACACTTGATGATGATGCGGTCGATGTGGATTCCGGTTTCGGGACTTCCTTTATCGAAAGTATGTTGGAAGTGCTTGTTTCTACAGTCGTTTGTCCCTACTGTGGCGGTATGCGGGGCTATCGTTGGCGACGAGTTCTGATTGCACTTATGTGCGTGGTGCTGTTTGGCGTTAGCGCCTGGGGCGCGAAAGAGCACGTCATTGGCTTTGGCAAATGGATGTCGGTGCAGTGGGATGCGGACTCAAACCGCGCACCACGAGCGCAAAAAGTGCGGCCTCTGCTGGTCGATACCCGGATGAAAGAGTATGTGCTGGGCGCGACGCATGAAGTGACGGATCGCCTGTTTGTTGTGAGGCGAGTACTTCGCGTCAATGACAGCTTGCCGGAAGACCCGGCTCCACGCTGGAAGTGGCAGCGCGGCGGGTGGCTGCTGGTGGATCGAACGTCGGGGAGAATTGCTCCGATGAATCTGCCGGAGTTCGATACTTATTATTCGGCGGCGAGTTGGTACCGGGATTACGTTGCCTATTGCGGAGTGTCGGACGATGGCAAGAAAATTTATGCCGTCGTGGCGCAGATCGGCCGACGCAAGCCGGTGATGAAAAAGTTGCTGGCCAATGATGGGCTTGCGGAAGATGCGGAGCCGGATTCGGCGTGTCCTCCGCCGGTGTGGCAGCGAGGGCCGGCGAGAGTGAGCTTCGCAGCGACGGGCGGAGCGAAGGAGACTTTCGCCGTGCGCGGGCATGTAGTGGATGTGGTGAGCGACGGGGAGGAAGAGGAAGGGTCGAAGTAGCAGGGAAGGTCTTAGGTCCTGACAGCGCGCACCTCAATCCTCCGCTGCTGACTACTGATTGACTCATGAACGGCCAGGCACTATAGTCGTAAAGGCAGTTCTCGGCTACCACGTTCGGAGCATTTAGCCCCGGCGTTGGGACCGTAGGATTGCGACATCAGCAGCGGGCTCATCGCGAGTTCTGCTTGCTTCGGAGGTTGTAAATGTCCACTTTCCGCTTTCCCACCCATCAGTTTCGAACCATCCCTTCTCCGGTCGGCGACTCCCGCATCGGGGTATTCTTCACAGCAGCATCAACCATGCCAAACCTTTGGGACTGGCGCGAGGTCAATCCGCGCGAGGTCAGCCGGCGCAGTTCGGTCTACAGCGCAATCGTCCAGACCCTCAAGGAAGAGCCAGAGCGGTTCCACGAGCGTAACCGTGGAATCACCATCGTTGCAGAGGAACTGACATACGACGAGAAGCGACGTGAAGTGGTTGTGCGGCTTGGTGACCAGAAATCCCACGGGGTCGTCGACGGCGCCCATACGTTGGACGCCATCCTTGAGACACAAAAGCAGCCGCCAGAAAATGGGTGGCCGGCCTATGTCTTCATCAAGGTCGTCGTCGGCGTGGACGCCGAGCAGATCGCTGAAATCGCAGGGGGACTAAATACCAGCCAGCAGGTCGACCTGAAGAGCCTTGAAAATCTCCGCGACCACTTTGTGGAGCTGCAGCGCGCCGTGGCGCACCAGCCATACGCGGACTCCATCGCCTACAAAATGAACGAGGACAAGCCCGTCGATGTGAGAGAGATACTCTACTACCTCGCCGTGTTTGACTGCAGTCAGTACGACGAGAAGAAGCACCCGGTCGCTCTGTTCGGCCGCAAGGAGGGGATCGTTCGCAGGTTCGCCGAACAAGCGGCCGATCCGAAATCGGGCAACTCCTTCCGCATCCTGATCTCAAAGGCACCGGATATCTTGAGGCTCCGCGACCTCATCGAGAAGCGCGCACTGGAGCTACCAGTCGGACGTTACAAAACTGGGAAGGGAACCCGCGTGCGTAGCGAGACCAATCGCGGAAACCACTTGGTCTTTCTGGACGAGGACGTCAACGGCAAGATCCCGCTGGGCTGGGTCATGCCGCTCCTCGGCGGGTTCCGCGCGAACGTCGAGTGGGACAAGCCAAGGGGCTCGTTCAGCTGGACCGTGCCTCTAGAAGAGCTCTTGGACAGCTGCATCGAACGGCTCGTGCTCGGGATTCAGGAAGTGCACGAGCAGGAAAACAGCCGGCCGGAGTACGTAGGCCGAAACGGCATCTCTTGGCGCATGAGCTACAACGCTGTCTCGCAAGCAATATTGGAGCGGCAGCTGGAGCAGGCGCGCCGGAGGCGGTAGACGGGGCCCCGCCCTTTGCCGCCTAAAGGGGCGGGGACAATCCGGGCCGGTCCCAAGACGTCTAGTCTCCCGCCGCTTCTACCGCAGGCAAGTCTGAAGAGATAATTTTCTGGTTCTTTCTCACCTTTGCGCTGGTGACCAGAATCACCGAAAGCACGACGATTGCGCTTCCCGCCAGGATGTATCCGTCGACACGCTCGTGCAGGACGAGCCATCCCAGGAAGACAGCGACCACAGGATTTACGTACGCGTAGGTTGAGACTTTCGATGTGGGGACATGCTCGAGGAGCCAGATGTAGGCGGTATATCCAATCCACGAGCCGCAGACAACGAGATACATGGTCGCGCTCACGCCGCGGACAGTCCAGCGCACGCGCGCCAGATCTCCGGCAAAGAGCGCGAAGATGAAGTTCGAAACTCCCGCAGCGGTGACTTGCCAGCCAGTGGCGCTGAAGACGTCCATGCCGGACTGCCATTTCTTTGACAGAACCGAACCGAGGGCCCAGCTAAACGATCCTCCGATCAAGCTGATCGACGCCCAGAGTTCGCGATGGCCGATGGTTCCGGAGCGTAGTTCGGGCCATACCAAAATAAACAGACCGACAATGCCAAGAAGCAGACCAGCTTTGCCGCGAGCGGAAATCCGATGATGGCCGAGGAGCAGGGAATCGAGCACCAGGAACCAAAGCGGAGTGATTGCGACGATGAGTGCTGCGAGTCCTGAAGAAACGGAAAGCTCGGCGTACGAAAGTGTCAGGTTGCCGCCCATGAGCAGCAATATGCCGACTACTGCGCAGAGGGCGATCTGTTTCCGCGAGTAGAAAATTCGCCGCCCGGTTGCGGCGCAGACGGCCAGCATGACAACGCCCGCGATGGAGAAGCGTACCGCGCACATCAACGCCGGCGGAATCGTCTGTACGGCAATATCAATGCCCAGATACGTCGAGCCCCAGAATAAATACACGAGGCCGAAGGCGAGAATCACCATCCACCGGGCTGGGCGCTTGGTCTGCATTTGAGAGTGAAGAAACAGCGAAGATTACAGCACATTGGACGAGCGCGGGCGACGGTTGGATTCTAAAGTTATCGATGGTCGGCGCAGCCACGAGTCGCTACTTCAGCTTTTCGTATTCGGTCTTCGCAGCCTTCAGGAGCGGGACATCGGGATCCGCATCTTTCCAGATGGCGAAGAAATCCTGATAAGCCAGCTTGGCCTTCGCAGTGTCTCCCGAGAGCGCATCGGCGCGGCCTAATCCAAGATGGGCCAGAGAGTAGAGCGGGTTGGTGGGATCGACGCCGCGGCGCGCGAGTATTTTTTGAAATTCGACGGAGGCATTAGCGCCATCGTGTGATTGCAAATACGCTGTGCCGCGCACGTAGGCTGGCCAGTAACCTGCTCCACGCGGATTAACTCCCCACTGGTAGGGAACGGCGGACTCGGTCTGCGTAATAGCCTGTGCCGGCTGATTTTTCTGCAGACTGAGAATGGCGCGTACGTCGGGGAGAAAAGCCTGGTTGAGCAATGTGTCAGTGGGGTAACTCTTGGCCAGACCGTCCACGAGATTTTGCGCGTGCGCCGAATCCCCGGCCAGAGCGAGTACGCTGGCTGCCGCTGCGCGCATGTCGGAGTCTTCCAGATTCCCCAGCGCCGAACTTACGACCTGACGAGCTTCCGGCAGATAGCCGGTGAGGGCGTCGCAGCTGGCCTCAGACACGCGTATGTTGGAGCTGAATCCCTTGTAACCCTTACCCTGAGCTATCGAAGACGCATGGGCGTAGTCGGTGCGAGCCTGCTTGATCTTGCCTTGGGCGCATTCGCCGTCGGCCTGCAAAAGGACCAGGATTGGCTCCTGAGGCTGGCCTACTGAATGATCCAGTTCTTGACGAATGGCGTTTTCGTCGCCGCGGATAAAATCCATGCCGAACGTATTGATGTGCATCGTCCACGAAGCGGAATTGTTCGCAGTCGCCTGATCGATTACCGCTTTCGCTTCTTCATAGCGTCCGAGTGCAACATAACTTGCCGCCAGATTTTGATAGCTGTAAGGATCTTTCGGATCGGCCTTTACTGCTTCGATTTCGATAGGCAAAGCCTTGTCATGCCACCCCAATGTTGAGTACAGCAGGGAAAGGTTATCGGAGGGTACATGGTCGCGCGGGTAGGTCTGGATCCACTGCTGGAAGAGTTGAATTGCCGGCTCCGCCTGCCTGGTATAGGTGTCGTAGTAGTGGCCGGAGATATAGAAGCGCTCGCGCTCGCTGGCCCGGTCTTTCAGGTCGAAGGCTTTTTGCAAGCATTGAGCAGCTTGCGCGGACTGGGTCAGGTTGTTGTAGACGACGCCGAGTACTGCCCACGCCATGGCAAAATTAGGGTCGATCTCGACGGCGCGTTTTAGATGAGGCATGGCCGCCTCGTCATCAAAACGGCCATGTGCCGCCTGACCCAGGCTGTATTCCTTGAGCGCGTCGAGCGTAGAAGTTGTTGCCGCTTCCAGTGGGGTGGCGAATTTCTGGATGGAGCCGATGGACTCGCCTAGTTTTTCGCGAAGTTTCGAGGCCGATTGATCCAATGCCTTGAGAACTTTTTCTTTGCTTTCGGCCTCGCTTTGTTCGCTGGCCAGAGCGTCCCCGCTTTGGGCATTGACCGCTTGCAGAGCGATGACGTAGTGGCTGCCCAAACCTGAGATCGAGCCGGTTAGCAATGCCTTCACGCCTTCGCGCTGGCAAATCTCGCGAGCGACCTCGCTGGTCACACGCTCGTCCGGCGATTTGCCCATGAAGCGCAAGGCCTGCTGGATGCGAGATTGGGGAAGAATATTCAGATAAGGCGACTGCTCCAACTGTACGGCGAGCGCCTGTTTTAGAGTGCCGTCGAAGACAGTGTCGCCGGTGGTGTTGACGAAGTCGGCGAGCAGCACGCTGTCTTTTTCTGTAAGCCCTGCCGCTTGGCGCGAGCGGAAATACAGGCCTCCGACGACGAGAAGAATGACCACAATTGCTGCGGCTGCGATGAGAAGCATTCGACTGCTTTTCTTCGGCTCAGGCCCGGTCGCAATCGGAACTGTGTGGGAAGAAGCCGCTGCGATGCGGGAGGAGCCCAAAGCCGTCGTCGCAGATTTTCCCGATGACGGACGTGAGGCAGGTTCCTGAGGGGCTTCTTCCTCGGAGGCTACAGCCACCGCGCGACCGCTTTCTGTGTCGCGCTTCAGGCGTTGCAGGTCGGTGCGAATGTCGGCGGCGTGCTGATAGCGCAGGTTGCGGTCTTTCTCCAGCGCTTTATTGATAAGGTCTTCAAGTTTCGGAGGCAGGTCAGGATTTAAGCGAATGGGAGAGACAGGAGCACGATTCAGAATCGACTGAAAGATTAGAGCCGAGGTTTCTCCACGAAAGGGCAAAGTGCCCGTGGACATTTCGTAGAGCACGATGCCGAAAGAAAAAAGATCGGTGCGCGAATCGAGATCCTTCCCTCTGGCCTGCTCCGGGGACATATAGGCGACGGTGCCGAGAGTCGACCCGGGGCTGGTGAGGTGCTCTTCTACAATCACCGAAGTTGCTGCCGTAACGTCGGGAATACTGGAAGAAGATCTGGGATCGGCTTTCACCTTGGCGAGGCCGAAGTCGAGAATCTTGGCGTGGCCGCGTTTGGTCACGAAAATATTGGCGGGCTTGATGTCCCGGTGCACGATGCCTTCGGAATGCGCGGCATCGAGCGCGTCGGCGATTTCGATTCCTAAGGAGAGAATCGTCTCCATTTCCATGGGGCGTGAGGCGATCAGGTGCTTGAGCGTGGCGCCGTCGAGGAATTCCATGACGAGGAAGGCGCGGCCATTTTCCTCGCCGATGTCGTAGATCGTGCAAATGTTGGGATGGTTGAGAGCGGAGGCGGCTTTCGCTTCTCGGCGGAAGCGCTCCAGAGCCTGGCGATCTTGCGCCAGATCTTCGGGCAGAAACTTTAAAGCGACAAAGCGACCGAGGCGCGTGTCTTCGGCTTTATAGACCACGCCCATCCCTCCACCGCCGAGTTTTTCCAGAATGCGATAGTGCGAGATGGTCTGTTCGAGCAAAGTGGACGCCGCACTCCGGGCGGTCCAGCCATGCTAAGGCGCAAGACGCGGGAAGTCAAAAGAATCGCCGCAGGCGGCTACCGCTCTGCTGGCTAGTTTCTGGCATGCGCCAGACGTAGCCGTCGTTCAGGGAATTGGGCAAGGAATTGCGCAGAAATGGGGGTTACGGTATCGACGGGCGCAAGCTATAATGAAGCAGTGACGACGATGGTGCGGAGCAATCCTAATTCGCATTTGCCCGAGTGCTGGCTGCACTGCCTGGTGTGTCCGCGGCGCTACCGGGCGAATCTTCCTTCGCGCTTGCGTCCTAGTCTTTTCGGTAGCGACTAATTCCTAAATCCTCCTGATTCGCTTCGGCTTACGCGCGTCTAAACCAGGGCGCGGGTTCCGAGGCCGCATTTGCTGACAACCGGCAAGCTGACTAGAGACAGCTTCCCTCGGAGGATTCCATGACGACCACCACGCTGAGCGACAACACGAGGACCGCAATCGGTCCCAAGATCATTACCGCCCTACCTGGGCCCAACGCGAAACGCGTACTCGAGGGCGACGAGAAATACATTTCGCCGTCCTACACCCGTTCCTATCCGCTGGTGGCGAAGAGCGGACGCGGCATCGTCGTCACCGATGTTGACGGCAACGAGTTTTTCGACTTTTCCGCCGGCATCGCCGTGACCTCGACCGGCCATTGCCATCCCGATGTGGTCGCCGCCATTCAAAAGCAGGCTGCGGAATTGATCCACATGTCAGGCACGGATTTTTATTACGAGAGCATGGTGGAACTGGCGTCGCGGTTGTCGAAGATTGCGCCGATGCGCGGACCGCATCGCATTTACTACGGCAACTCCGGAGCGGAGGCCATCGAATGCGCGCTGAAGCTGGCGCGTTATCACACCAAGCGGCAGAATGTGATCGCGTTTTTCGGCGCATTTCACGGACGCACCATGGGAGCGCTGTCGCTGACCGCATCCAAGCCGCAGCAGAAACGCCGCTTCGGACCGCCCGTTCCGGGTGTGACGCACGTGCGTTATCCCGATGTATATCGCGGTTGCTCCGGCGGAGCACAGGAAGCTGAAGCGTTTGCCCTCGGATGCGCCCGCTTTATCGAGGAGAAACTCTTCAAGACGACGTTGCCGCCAGAAGAAGTGGCTGCGATTTTCGTTGAGCCGGTTCAGGGTGAGGGTGGATACGTTGTTGCTCCCAGTCCTTTCATGCAGGAGTTGCGCCGCATCTGCGATCGCCACGGAATCTTGCTGGTCCTGGATGAAGTCCAGAGCGGCGTAGGACGCACCGGCAAATGGTGGGCCGTGGAGCACACGGGTGTGGAGCCGGACATGATCTGCATTGCGAAAGGCATTGCGTCGGGCATGCCCTTGGGAATTACGATGACGCGGGCCGAGATCATGGACTGGATTCCGGGTTCGCACGCTTCAACTTTTGGCGGCAATCCCGTGGCCATCGCGGCGGCCTTGGCGTCGCTCGACGTGATCGAGCGAGAGGATCTGCTCGGCAACTCCACCCGCGTGGGGAATCACATCATGAAGCGCATGGCGGACTGGCCCACGAGATTGAAACTGGTGGGCGATGTTCGCGGACGCGGGCTAATGATCGGCGTGGAGATCGTGAAGGATAAGGTCACAAAAGAATACGGGGCGGCCGAGCGGGATCGCATCGTGGAGATGGCGTTCGAACGCGGAGTGCTATTTCTGGGCTGTGGCCCGAGCACAGTTCGGCTGTGTCCGCCGTTGGTGGTCACGAAGGAAGAAGCCGATGTCGCGGTCGACGTGCTGGAAGAGTGCATCAAGATCGTCGGCGCGTAAGGCAGGCTTTTCCCTAGTCTCCTCCCGCAAGCGGGAGGAGTTTTCTTGTCTTGCTGGCCTGCTTCGGATCAAGGGTGCACGGGTAACTTCAGCTGCGCCATCAGATCTTTGTACTGGTCGTCGTTGTATAGCGACTCGAAGGCCGTATCGTTTTCGATTTGGATCAGATTTTCCTCGTGGTTCGCATGGGCGAGCTTGAGATACTCGAGAGCATTTTTTTTATCACCTAGCAGGGCCGCCGTCTCTGCCACCGCAAAGGCTGAGCTCAACCCTTGCGGGTAGAGCTTTTTCTCCAAAGCCAACATGTTCTGTAGCATGCCTGTGTGTCCGCCTGCAGCAAGTCCTTTCTGTGCTGCAACTACCAACTTCAAGGCCGGACTGTCCTTCATCAGAATGGCTTCTCGCTTCCATTCGGCGAGATAACCCGCATAGTCTTGACGAGCATAGCAGATCGACTTGAGATAGCGGTGAGGAGAGACGAATTCGGGGTCGCTGGCTTCCAATTGCCTGAGCAACGTTGCCCCTTCGTCGTGACGGCCAGAGCTCCAGAGAAGAGAGCCTTTGTCCGCTAAAATAGACTTCGAAGCTGGATCGAGCGCTTGAGCGCGTTCAATCTCGGCAACCGCTTCCGATCTGCGATTCAAGGCGCCGAGATAAGTGGCATACCAGTGGTGGGCGGGAGCGCTCTTCGGGTTCAGTTCAATGGCACGGCGGAACTCCCGATCCGCGCCAGCCGCGTCCCAGTTCCCATAAAACAGGGCGAATGCCAGGGCCGCATGAGCCTCGGAAGACTGGTCATTGAGTTCGACCGCCCGCTTTGCCGCTGCCAGCGCGCGTGGATAAGCTTCGCTGGCTGGCATCTTGGTGTATTCGCGTAGTAGGTTATAGGAGTCGGCCAATCCGACGTAAGCGGGAGCATAGTTCGGATCGCGCACAATTGCCTGGGTAAAGTAGTCTACGGCCTTGTTTAGCCCGTCCGGAGTCCGCTTCTCCCAGTAAAAGCGCCCCTTCAAGTAAAACTGTTCGGCTTCTGCGTTGGCGGCCTGCCTGGTTTCGGAAGGCTGCTGCGCAATCGCCGGGGATTTTGGTACCGATTTAAGCGATTGGAGCCGTGACCGGAAGATCCAGGCTGCCAGGAGCAGCGCTACGACGGCGATTGGCAGCACAAAGAGCCATCTCCATCGCGACGATTCAACGGTCATCGGCAACTCGGCCGCCGGTTCCGGCGCTCGGGGAACAGTCCGGACGACTTCAAGGCGAGCTGGCGGTGTTACAGAGTGGATGGGAGCGATCCAACGGTAGCCGCGGCGCTCGACGGTCTCCACGAAGATCGGGTTATCGGCGGAATCACCCAGTGCGTCGCGCAGGCGATTGATCGCGCTGCTGATGCCGTGGTCGAAGTCAACGAACACATCTTCAGGCCAAAGGTAGCGGCGAAATTCGTCCCGGCTGAGGACTTCATTCGGACGGCTCAGGAAAAGCCGCAAAGCGCGAAATGGCAGGTCTTGAATCTTTACTTTGATGCCATTCTTGCGCAACTCTCCCGAGCGCAGATCGGCCTCGAACAGGCCGAACCGAATCAACGGGTTTAAGTTGTGGGCCAGATGCATACCACACCGGGGAGTGTCTGGAGTCTAGCAATCTCTGCCGGAATGCAAAATTGCCACTTGGTGCCATACGCCCCCCACCATGGTCCTAGTGAGCTTTGCAGTTATCGTATTGCTGGTAAAGGATTTATCGCGTGAACCGCGTGGGCGCAAAAGGTGACTGGCAGGGCATTGACGTTTGTGGCTGGTTGGGGCGAGAGTAACTCTGCGAGGCGTGCAAATCGCGTGGTTGAGCCGCGGTTTCCTGCCGGGCGCTGGAAGTCGGGTCGGCGCTCAGCCCAACAATTTCTTTGATTTTTCGCTTCCTCGGGGGAGGATGGCGATCGAGCTCACAGCTTGTCTGTGAGCTTGCTTTTTTAGGAAAGAACCTGATACGCAGCTTATAGGCCGACTCTTCCGCTTTTGGGAAGCTATTCAGAATTAGGATCGACAAAACTCCGGCAAAATTCGGTGTTAGCGCCCGTCCAAGCGCTACACTGTCTTTCTTCCTAAGGAGCGGCTCAACAGCGATGCTGCCCGTCGTACTCACGCAAGCCGTCGTGCGCAGCCTGGATTGGCTGGCAGTACGAGTCCTCCGCCCTGACCCTCGCCCCCGGCATCAGCAGACCGGATCAAAGGGCGAAGAGGACGCCTACTTCTACCTGCGAAAGCGTGGTTACGTCGTGGTCGCTAGAAATTATCGTACGCCGCAGTGCCGAGGGGAGATAGACCTTATCGGATGGGATGCCGATGTTCTTTGTTTTATTGAAGTTAAGACCCGAACATCGCGCGACGTCAAGCCCGCGGAGGCGGCCGTCGACCGGCACAAGCGGCGGGAAATTGCGGCCGTAGCGCGAGGGTACCTGCGCCATCAGCCACTTTCGTGCCAATGGAGATTCGACATCGTAAGCGTATACTATGAGCGGCAATATTCCCGCCCACAGATCGAAGTTATCCAGAACGCGTCTTTGTCTGGACAAGACTCGTACCTGCGCTAAAACGTTTACATAAAAATGTTTGCGCGATACAAATCTGGGCGGAACCGCTGAAAGGATTCGCTGAGTGCCTGAGCTGAGAAAAGACCCCATCGTGGGGCGCTGGGTCATTATTTCCACCGATCGGGCGAAGCGCCCAAGCGATTTTGTCCGCGAGAGTTTGAAGATCAAGTCCGGTTTCTGCCCGTTTTGCTACGGAAACGAAAGCAAGACCCCTCCGGAGATTCAAGCCTACCGTCCGAACCAGCACGGCGGATCGGCCCCGCAACGTGACACACCCGGATGGACGGTTCGAGTTGTGCCTAATAAATACCCCGCCCTGGGTATCGAAGGCACTCTGAATCGCCAGGCCGAGGGCATGTTCGACCGCATGAATGGCATCGGCGCGCATGAAGTCATCATCGAAACGCCGGACCACACTGCCAGCCTCTCAACGCTGCCGCCCAAGCGCATCGAAGACGTTTTATGGACATTCCGCGACCGCATCCTCGACCTGAAGAGGGATCGCCGCTTCAAGTACATCCTGATCTTCAAGAATCATGGCGACGCCGCCGGAGCATCTCTGGAGCATTCCCACTCGCAGTTGATTGCGTTGCCCATTCTGCCGATCAACGTTACTCAGGAACTGGAAGGCGCCAAGCAGTACTTTCTCTACAAAGAGCGCTGCGTTTTTTGTGACATCATCCGGCAGGAAATGGATTCGGGCACGCGCGTAGTCGCCGAGAATGAAAATTTTGTTACGCTTGCTCCCTACGCGCCTCGCTTTCCGTTTGAGACTTGGATTCTGCCCAAGCAGCACGAGTCGGCGTTCGAGAACTCGTCATCACACATGTTCGAGAATCTGGCGCGTGCGCTGAAGAGTCTGCTCGGCCGCGCCGATCGCGTGCTGGATAATCCCCCCTACAATCTGGTGATTCATAGTTCGCCGGTGCAGGATCCGACCAACGACCACTATCACTGGCACATTGAATTCATGCCTAAACTGACCAAGACGGCCGGATTCGAATGGGGGACGGGTTTCTATATCAATCCCACGCCGCCGGAAGAGGCTGCGAGGTTTTTGCGCGAGGCTCACATGGAAGAGCCGGTAGCGGTTCCCGTCGGCTGAGATTTGTTCCGGTCAGAAGAGAGTATTCGGGTTCATAAAAAAAGGGCGCGGCATGCGTCGCGCCGCCGTGCCCTTCGCAAGTGGACTGGAGAGAGAAGAGTCGCCGAGATACGTGGACGACTCTTTTGCAAGCAGAATAGTTGTGGTCCTGCTCGGCGTTTGTCACGGGGATGTAAAAACTCTCTCGCCCTCGATGTTAGACGGTGCGACTTGCCCCACACAATGAATCAGATCGCGAATAAACCGCACGTTTACACACGTGTTGTATGATTGCCCGTCGAAACCTCTCTGGCCAGAATCTGAGCAGCGAGAAACATGGAAAGGACAGAAAACGCAGCAGCCATTGAGGTTGACCGAAGTGAGCTGACCACGGTCGGCGCGTCGAACTGGGACCCGCGAAGAGCGATTCTCATCGGTTTGCTGGTATTGCTCGCCGTGCTGATTATTCGCGGAATCGGCAAGGGAGAGTTTGATTACAACGTAGACGAGTCCCAGCACGCCGCTACCGGACTTTTTGTCAGCAGCTTTCTGCACGATCATCCCCTGCGGCATCCTGTCGCTTATACCTATCGCTACTACGCGCAGTATCCCGCGCTAAGCGGCGTCATCCATTGGCCGCCTCTCTTTTATGGTGTGGAAGGCGCAATGTTTTTCGGCTTTGGTGCGTCGGTGGTGACCGCGCGGATGACAATTTTGTTGTTCGCCTTGATCGGCTGGTACTTCTGGTTTCGCTGGTGCAGCGAGATCATGGGCACATGGGCAGCCGTTCTTTCGACGCTGTGGATTGCTCTGTTGCCCTCCACCCTGCTCTTCGAAAAGGCGGTGATGCTGGAAATCCCTTGCCTGGCGCTCTGCATTATCGCTCTTTACTTCTGGTTCCGTTACCTGACTGACGAGAGGCAGGCGCATCTCTACGTTTTTGCCGGGTGCGCGGCCGGTGCCCTATTAACCAAACAGAGCAGCATCTTCCTGCCTGTGGTGTGCCTGCTGACTACTGGTCTGTTGCGCAAGTGGCGACTGGTGCTGAACCGGCGCGTTCTCGGGCCGTTGGCGCTTCTCGTCGCATTGGCCGGCCCCTACTACGCCTTGGTTTATGTAGTGCATTGGAAGACCATTTCCATGGATCTGCTGGGGCCGGGGAGCCTGGGAGCACAGCAATCCGGGGCGGTTCAATTAGGCAAGGCGATACTGTTTTATCTGCAGTTCCTTCCCCAGCAATTGGGGTGGCCGCTCCTGATCCTGGCGGTCGCCGGCATTCTCAGCTACCGCCTGTGGAGTCCATGGGAACCGGCGGCGTTCATGCTGGCATGGATCGCCGGTGGCTATATCACGTTCGCGGCGATTCACCACAGGGAAGGTCGCTATTCTTTTTTCTGGATTCCACCGTTTGCGTACTTCGCAACGGGCCTACTCACCGCGAAGTGGCGTTTACGTCCCTTGCGGGCGCTGGCTGGAGCGCTGGCCGTGCTGCTGTCAGTGCAGGTGGTCGCGACGGGATGGACCTACCAGCGCCCCTACTTGAAAGGTTACGAAACCCTGGCGGCGCGGATTCGCAGCCTTAGCGATTCGGGAGTGATCCTCTTTGACGCTCCGTTGCCGGCCAATTTCATTTTCTTCCTTCGAAAGTTGGACCAACAGCGAAAGTTCGTCGTACTCCGCAAAGCTCTGTGGACGACGCGCATCAAGCTCTCCGGGGGATCGGAAGAGTTGGCCAAAACGGTTAGCGACGTCGACAATGTCATCGACCAGGACGGCGTGAAATATGTCGTCGTCTCCGATAAACCCACCATTTTCGAAGGACAAAGCAGCCTGCTGACTGTGGTCCACACAGATTCCCGGTTCGAGTTTCTCGGAACCTTTCCCGTCGAGAGCAATGAGCCGGAGTGGAACCGACGGCACCTGTTTCTATACCGGAACAATCGGCCGACTCTGCCGGCTGGCAGGTTTCTCAAAGTGCGCATGATGACGTTGTCGAACGATATCTCTGTGCCCTGGGAGGAGTTAAATCAACCGCATCGGGATGCGCCGACTGGTTCGACTGACTCGCACTAGCTAGAATTGCCCGAGGCTCTACTTCGTTGAGAAAAATATGAAACGCTGCCTGCTGGTCCTGCTGCTTGCTGGGATGGCTTACGCCGCCCCTGCTCCGTCCACCCTGATTACGAACATTGGCGGACGCACTACCGTCAATCTGAACGGCGCGTGGAACGCAATTGTCGATCCCTTCGATAACGGCAAGAATTCGAAATTCTTTCGCGATGAGAAGCCGCGGGACAAAAGCGACCGTGTCGAGTACAGCTTTGACGCGTCGCCGGTGTTGAATGTGCCGGGAGACTGGAACACGCAGCGCGAGCAATTGATGTTCTACGAAGGGCCGGTGTGGTACCGGCGCGAGTTCAGCTGTCACAAACACGCCAACACGCGCGTGTTTGTTTATTTTGGAGCCGCGAACTATGAGGCTTCGGTTTATCTAAACGGAGAAAAGCTCGGAGACCACGAGGGGGGATTTACGGCGTTCAACTTCGAGGTGACTTCGCTGCTACGCGAAGGTCGGAACTTTCTTGTCGTCGAAGTGAGCAACGTTCGCCGCGCCGACGCGGTGCCCGCCTTGAAGTTCGATTGGTGGAGCTATGGAGGAATTACACGCGACGTGCTGCTGGTCGAAGAGCCGACGACATTTATTCAGGATTATTCCATCCAACTGCAGCGGGGCTCACAAAGTGAAGTTGCCGGATGGGTGCAACTGAACGGCTCTGAGTCGCCGCAGAAGGTCAGCCTGGAGATCCCCGAAGCTGGCGTCCACCAGACCTTCAGCACCGACGCGAGCGGCCGTGCCGGCTTTCACTTCTCGGCAAAGCTGGATCTCTGGTCGCCCGCGCATCCCAAACTCTACGATGTGACCCTCTCCAGCGGAGCGGAAACGATCCGGGATCAGATCGGCTTTCGGTCAATCGAGGTGAAGGGCGCCGACATTTTGCTCAATGGCAAGCCCATCTTCCTGCGCGGAATTTCCATGCATGAAGAAGCGCCTTTTCGCGACGGTCGGGCCTTCAGCGCCGAAGACGCGCAGACTCTGCTCGGCTGGGTGAAAGAGCTGGGATGCAACTTCGTCCGCTTCGCGCACTATCCGCACAACGAAAATGAAATTCGACTGGCCGATCGGATGGGTCTGCTGGTCTGGTCGGAGATTCCGGTCTATTGGGATATCGACTGGTCGAATCCAGTAACGCTTGCGAATGCAGAAGCGCAACTGCGCGACATGATCGCGCGCGACCACAACCGCGCGGCGGTCATTCTGTGGTCGATGTCCAACGAGACTCCCGCGAAGCCAGAGCGGCTCACGTTCATCAAGCAGCTCGCCGCCGACGCGCGTGTACTGGATTCCACGCGGCTCATAACGTCCGCGTTGAATCACATCGACGACACTGGGCCGAACCAACGCACGCTAAGCGATCCGCTCGGCGAAGCTTTGGATGTTCTTGGCCTTAACGAATATTTGGGCTGGTACGGCGGCCGTCCGGAAGATGCCGACAAGATGCAGTGGAAGCTGGCGTGGAATAAGCCGCTGATCGTGAGCGAGTTCGGCGGCGGTGCACCTTACGGCCGTCACGGCGACGCTGACGAGCGCTGGACGGAGGAATACCAGGACAATCTATTTCAGCATCAGCTAGGGATGGTGGAGCGCATGCCGAACCTGGTCGGCCTCACTCCGTGGGTCTTGATGGACTTTCGCTCCCCAGCCCGCATGTTGCCGGGAGTACAGGATTATCACAATCGTAAAGGCGTGATTTCGAATCGCGGCCAGCGCAAGCTGGCGTTTTATACGCTGCAAAAGTTCTACAAGAAAATGTCGGACGCGGGAAAGTGAAGCTGCCCTCAGCCTTGCGTGCGATCCTGAAATTCTTCGTGCCAAGCCATCTGAATCGCTTCCAGCTTGCCTTCGTTCGAAGCTTTCGGATCGCCGGCGAAGCCGGGAAGTTCCGTGACGTAGCGGTGCAGGTCGGTGAAGCGGATCGCCAGTGGATCGAGTTCAGGATGGGTTTCGGAAAGCAGAATGCCGAGGTCTTCGGCATCGTCCCAGGTAAGAGATTGTGGCATCAGGATTTCCTCAATGGCAAAGTTTCAGAGTTTCAACGTTTCAAACTACATGTCGTGACATCATGCGAGCCTTAATACGTGCGGCTTTGAAACTCTGAAACCTTGAAACTTTGAAACCTGCTTCTAGTGATGTTCTTCCGAAATGTAATTCCGATTCCAGGCGGGAATCTCGACCACTACTTTACCTGGCTTGGTGATCTGCGCCTGACATCCGAGACGCGAGTTTAGCTGGAGATCGGCGGCCATGTCCAATCGGTCGGCTTCGTCGTCGTCCATCGGCGAAAGATTCTCCGCGCCTTCCTTCACCCAAATGTGGCAAGTCGTGCAAGCATTGTTGCCGCCGCAGGCGTGGTCGAGCGTGATGTGATTGTTCAACGCCACGTCGAGGATCGATTCTTCTTTGCCGTGATATTCGTAGGGCAGCTTGCCGTGCTCGAACTGCACGGTCTTATCCTCAGGCAGAAACGTAACCTGCACTGTGTTCTCGCCAGGAGCGTCTTCGATCATTGTGCCGGCGGCGTGCGCTTTTTCGTCTGACATACTCACCTCTAAACTCTAATCAGTTCTTACGTTGTCATCCTGAGCAAAATCGATTTCCAGCGAAGCGAGAAATCGATGCAGTCGAAGGATCCCTACCGTCGCCCCTGCTCTCGACGCTCGGTGGTCGTGCTAGGGATCCTTCGACTTCGTACGGCTTCGCATTCGCGAAGCCGTACTCCGCTCAGGATGACAGCTCTACTCGAACTCAGCTTTCGCCATGGGATGCGGTGCAGTCGGGCCTTCGCCCATATCGGCCTCATCCATGTTCTTACCTTTTAGCGCGGTCGAAACGGCCGTATCCATCATTAATTCGGCCAACCGCATCGTGCCGTGATTGAGCGCGTCGATGGCTTTACGGATCGCCTGATAATCTTCTTCGGCGTTAACCGCAGTCAGCGCCTTCTCCATTTTTGCGATCTGTTTCTTTTCGTCGGTCGTGAGATGTCCCCAGGCCGCGCTTTTCTTGCCTTTTTCCAGGGCGGCAAGAATGGTTGTGGTTTCGCCACGAGCTTCGATCAACTGACGGCGCCGGAAATCTTCTTCGGCGTTGTCGAACGAATCGAGAATCATGCCTTCGACTTGTTCGTCAGTCAGGCCATAGCTCGGCTGCACTTGAATTTCAGCTTCTGTCCCGCTGCGCTGCTCGCGGGCGGAGACGTTCAAAATGCCGTTGGCGTCGATCAAGAATTTCACTTCAACCCGCGGCATCCCCGCGGCCATGGGAGGAATGCCTTTCAGATCGAAGCGCGCCAACGAGCGGCAGTCTTTGGCGAGTTCACGCTCGCCTTGCAACACATGGATGGCGACGTTGGCCTGCCCATCGATCTGCGTGGTGTAATGCTGCGTGGCCGACGCAGGGATGGTGGAGTTGCGCAGAATGATTTTGTCGGTGACACCGCCAGCAACTTCAATCCCAAGCGAGAGCGGAGTCACATCGAGCAACAGCATGTTCTCGGTGGCTTCGGAGCCACCGCTGAGAATGTTCGCCTGTACCGCCGCGCCGAGGGCGACGACTTCGTCGGGATTCAGACCGGTGTGCGGCTCGCGCTGAAAAAGTTCTTTCACCAGCGCCCGAACTTTCGGAATGCGTGTGGAACCGCCGACCAGAACGACTTCGTCGATCTGCTCGGGCTTTAAGCCCGCATCTTTCAGCGCCTGCTTGCAGGGTCCGACGGTGCGATCGATGGTGGGCTGGACCAGTTTCTCGAATTGCTCGCGAGTCACCTCGCGGCGATAGCGAGGTCCGCCGGGCAAGTCAATGTCGAGCTTGAAGGAAGGTTCCGACGAAAGCGCGATTTTGGCTTCAATGACTGCTTTGCGAATCGTCTGCACCGCTTCGGCGTTGTGACGGAGGTCGAAGCCCATGTCGCCCTGGATGTCGTCGAGCGCGATTGCCATCAGCAGATTGTCGATGTCGTCTCCGCCGAGGTGCGTATCGCCATTGGTGGCGATGACCTCAAAAATTCCGTCGTGCAGCTTCAGGATGGAGACGTCGAAGGTGCCGCCGCCCAAGTCGTAAACGGCGACGATCCCGTTCTGCTTTTTGTCGAGGCCGTAGGCAAGCGATGCTGCTGTAGGCTCGTTAACCAGGCGCAGTACTTCGAGTCCAGCGATACGGCCCGCGTCTTTCGTGGCTTGGCGTTGCGCGTCGTTGAAATACGCGGGCACTGTGATAACGGCTTTGCTGACCTGCGCTCCGAAATAACGTTCCGCATTGCGCTTGAGCTGGCGCAGAATGAGCGCTGAAATTTCCGGCGGAGTGAAAGTCTTGTCTCCCAGCTTGATGCGTAGAACTTCGCCAGCTTGGAGATCGTCTGCGAGGTGGAAAGGGAAGAGCGCGAGTTCTTGCTGAATATCCTCCGTGCCGCGTCCCATCAACCGCTTGATCGAATAGACCGAGCGCTCGGGCGTTTCGATCAAAAAGTTGCGTGCCGAATTTCCCACGACCGGGTGATTGTTTGTGTCGAGCGCAACCACTGACGGCAAAAGATTGGATCCGTCTTCGCCGGGAATTACGACAGGACTATCCCCTTGCATGAACGCCACAAGAGAGTTCGTGGTGCCGAGATCGATTCCGACGATGCGGTCAGTGTTCGTAGACATTCCTTTGCGTTGCAGCACTTAGCAATTGGCATTTAGCACTTTGCCAGTCAAGGTTCGTCGACGCCGCACAAAACCTCACAGCCAACTGCTAATGGCTAATTGCCGACTTCCATTGCTGCGTTCACATCCCGCACCAGATTGCGGATGTAATTTCGGCGATTCAGCACGTCGACCATCTGATCGCGAACCTGCTTGCGATCGGCTGACGCAGACTGACCCGTTGCCTCAGCCTCAATGATTGCGTCCCAACTTGTCCAGATCGATTTCAGTTCATCGAGTAGCGCTTCGTTCTTGGTTTCCAGTTCCAGCTTTTGCTTGCCGATTTCTTCCAACAGCGCGGGGTCATCCTCACCCATCTTCTTCTGCATGCGCAATTCTTCCAGTTGCATGTTGAGCTCGAAGACTTCTTCGAGCAGATCCGGCGGGACGATCTGCTTCTTCACATCCCCTGTAGCGCGGGCCTGTTCGGTGGCGCTCTTCGATTGTTCTTCCAGTTCCACTCCCTCGAGCTGCAAAAGATATTGTGTGCGCCTGATCGGATCCTTCAGCGTGCGGTAGGCGTCGTTCAGCAGGGAACTCTGTTCGAGACTCCATGCCTGCTCTTGGCTGTCAGAGCGCGCGTTCAGATCCGGATGCAGCTTCCGGCTCAGGATGTAGAACTCTTTTTCCAGGGCGATAACGTTCAGATCGAGCTTGCGCGGAAGCTCGAAAAAGGTGAAGTAGTCAACCGGAGCAGGAGGTTGAACTTTGCCGCACGCCGTGCAGAAATGCGCGGCCCGCATTTCGCCGCAAGACCAGCACGATGCGGAGACACCATCCGCGTTCTCCAGGGGGATCGTCGTATTGGCTGGATTCGTCATATCGTTCACTGAAATCTTACAAACCGCAAAAAACACTTTCGCCGCTCAACTCACTGCTGGGTTGCCCAGAGCGCCTGGCTGGGCCGGGATTCTCGCGTCATAACGCTAACCCAGCGGGCGAGGACGCCCGCTCCATGCCGCCACTAGTCAACACGAAAATATCAGGCGGAGAACGATGTTCCGCAGCCGCATGACTTTGACGCTTGCGGATTCACAAAGACGAAACCCTGCTGCATCAGCGTCTCCTGATAGTCAAGGATCATGCCGTGCAGATAGATGAACGACTTCGGGTCCACAAAGACGCGTACGTCGCTGAACTGAAAGATGCGGTCGCGTTCGCGCGGCTGCGTGTCGAAGCGGATGTTATAGCTCAAACCAGAACATCCCCCGCCCTGCACACCGAGGCGCAATCCGCCCTGCTCGGGCGAAATGCCTTCTTTGACCATCGCGCTCCGCACCTTCACCAGGGCTTTGTCGGTGACCTGAATGCCCTTGGCCGGCGCGGTTTGCGGAGCGCTCTGCGGAATGTTCTCGGTTGCCGTTGTCATTGCTTCTCTTAATGAAAACTACTAAATGAAAACTACTTGGTCGCCATAGCTACGGGCTGCGCGGCTTCCTGCTTCTTTTTCCAGTCGCCGATGGCAGCACGGATCGCATCTTCGGCCAGCACGGAACAGTGGATCTTCACCGGAGGAAGCGCGAGCTCCTTCACGATGTCCATGTTCTTAATGGCGAGAGCTTCGTCAACCGTCTTGCCCTTGACCCATTCGGTCGCGAGCGAAGACGAGGCGATCGCCGAGCCGCAGCCAAAGGTCTTGAACTTCGCGTCTTCAATGACGTTGGTTTCGCGATTGACCTTGATCTGGAGCTTCATGACGTCGCCGCACTCAGGTGCGCCGACAAGGCCCGTGCCCACATCGGTGCTGGACTTGTCCATGGAGCCGACGTTGCGGGGATTCGAGTAATGATCGAGAACTTTATCGCTGTATGACATTTTTGGCTTCTCCAGGTTTCAAAGTTTCAATGTTTCGAGGCTTCAAAGACCGCGATTTCCGGCCGCACTTCCGATTTCAGAGTTCCTAACCTTGAAACTTTGAAACTCTGAAACCTTGAAACTTAGCTTTAGTGCGCTTCTCCAGCCCACTTTACATCTTTCAAATTGATGCCTTCCTTCGCCATCTCGTACAGCGGAGAAAGTTCACGCAGCCGCTCGACGGTTTCGATGACCCGATCGGCAACGTAATCGACTTCGGCTTCGGTGTTGAAGCGGCCGATGCCGAACCGAATCGAGCTGTGCGCCAGGTCGTCGCCGGTGCCGAGAGCCTTCAATACATATGATGGCTCAAGCGTCGCTGAGGTGCAGGCTGAACCGCTGGAAACCGCTATGTCGTTGATGCCCATCAGCAGCGACTCGCCCTCGACGTAGGCAAAGCTGATATTCAAGTTGCCCGGCAGGCGATGCTCCCACGAACCGTTGATATAAGTTTCGTCCAGGCGATTCATGATGCGATCGCGCAGGCGATTGCGCATTCCAGCCAGACGGCAGGATTCTTTCGGCATCTCTTCCTGCGCCAGGGAACAGGCTTTGCCCAAGCCAACAATTCCCGGCACGTTCAGAGTTCCAGAGCGCATGCCGCGCTCGTGGCCGCCGCCGTCGATGATAGCGGAAAGCTGCACGCGCGGATTCTTGCGGCGCACGTACAACGCACCCACACCCTTCGGACCGTAAAGCTTGTGGCCGGTGATCGACATCACGTCGATGTTCTGCTTTGTCACGTCGACCGGAACTTTGCCGATGGCCTGCACCGCATCGGTGTGGAAGATAACGCCACGCTCGCGACAGAGCTTGCCGATTTCCTCGATCGGTTGCAATACGCCGATTTCATTGTTCGCGGCCATGATCGTGACCAGAATCGTCTTGTCGTCCATCGCGCGCTTCAAATCGTCGAGATCGATCAGGCCGTCTTTCTGCACCGGCAT
>Ga0210410_10000740_pt1 | contig 33612 bp, 20 predicted proteins | sample IncBWC4MmetaG_FD_161058 | JGI IMG/M metagenome (GOLD analysis project Ga0210410, IMG submission 161058) | Forest soil microbial communities from Barre Woods Harvard Forest LTER site, Petersham, Massachusetts, United States - Inc-BW-C-4-M | ecosystem: Environmental > Terrestrial > Soil >...
ATCTACGCAGCATTCGCAGTCGGCGGAATCGCGCGAGGCTTCTTCAAAAACCTGTTCAGCGGACCACAGGTTTGGGGCTTCGCGATACTCATCGCATTCTGCATGGTGCGCACGGCGTTTCTAACTCGCATTGAGGCGCCAGAACCTCGCTACGTCCTGGAATGTTTTCCGATTGTGTACGCACTGGGAGCATTCCTGTGGGCGCCACGGACAGATTAGCGAACTAGCGTTCTTCGACCGGCTCGGGATGAATGGTGACGCGGGAAATCTGCGGGAATTTTTCTTTCACGCGGTCTTCCAGCGCGCCAATCACATCGTGCACCTCGGTGATGGGTAAATCGCCGGACATCGCGCAATGACACGACACTAATATTTTGTGGCTCAACTGGCGGACGTGCACGTCATGGCAGTCCACAAGTTCGTGATATTCCGACGATAGTGAATTCAAATAATTTTCAACGGAGCGGCTGAGATCTTTCATCTCCTCAATGGTGCGCGCGCCGCGGGCAATTTCGGTGCCGAGTGGTTCGATGTGGATATTCACTTCGACGGCGTGTTTGGCTGCTCCGCCCTGCGCTCCTGATGCCAGTTCGCGAATTTCAACTTCCAGATCGGTCGCGATACGGTGAGCGTCGCGTAGTGACAACCGCTCGTCCACTTCCAAATGCATTTCCACAAATAAGCGGCCTTCCAATTCCTGCGCGGTAAGTTCGTGAATGGCCAGACCACGGCGCTGCGCAGCGGCGCGAATGGCGTCAAATAAATGTTCATTGGCTCGCGCGCGCGGTTCCATGTGCACCATCACGTCGGCGGGAAGAATTTCGCCGACGCGGCGCTCCACGGCGTCGCTGATTTCGTGCACCTGCTCAAAACTTGCCGTGCGCGGCACGCTGATGGTGACGTCCACAAAATGGCGGTTTCCGGCGCGGCGCAATCGCACACGCTCCGCGCCCAACACGCCTTCCAGTCCCGCCACGGCCGCGGAAATTTGTTCCTGCAATCCGGCGGGAGCGGCATCAACCAGTGATTCGAGCGTGCGAATTCCGAGACGCGAGCCAACCCAAATCACAAATGCCGCCACGGCCAGCGCGGCAATGGGGTCGGCATAACGCAGCCAGGGAATTCCGAAATGCGCTCCGGCAAGCGCGGCGCCCATTCCGAACATGACGGTCAGAGTGCTCCAAACGTCGGTGGAAAAATGGAGCGCGTCGGCCTCCAGCGCTTCGCTGGAATACTTTCGCGCAACACGGCCGAGCGAACGCGAGCGCACCAGGTCCACGCAAAGCGCAACGCCCAGCAAGCCGATGGAAAGAAGCGAAGGGCGAATCTGCACGTCCAGGAAAAACAGGCGGCGAATCGCTTCGTAAATAATGTACACAGCGGTGATCAGCAGCAGCGCTGTTTCCACGAACGCCGAAAAACTTTCAAATTTCGCGTGCCCGTAGGGATGGCGAGCGTCGGCGGGGCGATCAGAAACACGCACGGAAAGGTAGGTAATCACTGCGGCGATCAGATCCAGGCTGGAATGCAGCGCTTCAGAAAGTACGCCCAGGCTGCCCGTGGCCAGGGAGAGAAAAACTTTCAGACACACCAGCACCACCGCCGAGCCGACCGAGGCCAGCGCGGCGAATTTCTTCTCGCGTTCAATGGTGGAAACGCTCATACGATGAAGTCAGCACTCTAGCCTAGCATGGAGCCCGTCTGAAACATTCGTTCCAGATATGACCGGGGCTTCAATACGTTGGGGTACAATTCCTTTGGACCTGTCTCCGTATTCTGCCCGAGAATTCAGGCTGTCCAAAACAGATGCGACGATTTTTTCTGATTGTCTTTTCGACCGCGGCGCTCTGTGCGCTGGCCTGGGGAATATTCGTTGAACCGTATCGCATCGAAGTAACTCACACTTACATTGAAGGGCAAGTTGCGCGGCCGCTGAAAATCGCGCACCTCACGGATTTGCATACCGGTGGCCTGGGCCGTCGCGAAAAACTTCTTCTGGAACTCCTGGATGAAGAAAAGCCGGATGTAATCATCATTACCGGTGACACGCTCACCAGAGGATTCCATTACGACCGTACAAAACCGCTTCTTTCACGTTTGCATGCGCCGTTAGGAGTTTGGCTGGTTCGGGGCAATTGGGAAAATGCCGAGCCGTTCCGCGGCGAACGCGCATTCTATTCGCAACTTCACATCAACTTTTTGCTGAACGAGGCCGCACCGATTCGTCCGGACGTTTGGCTGGCGGGTCTGGACGATCCTTCTACGGGCACGCCAAATCTGGACGAAGCGCTGCGAAGTGTGCCGCAGAACACTTACACAATTTTAGCGATTCACGCTCCCGGCTTTTTTGATGAAGCCGCGGGACGCGTGCCGCTGGTGCTCGCCGGTCATACCCACGGAGGACAAGTTCGTCTTCCCTGGTTGCCGGTTCTCTGGCTGCCTCACGATTCCGGCCCTTATTTGGAAGGGTGGTACGGCGATAATGGATCCAAAATGTACGTGAGCCGCGGGATTGGAACTTCCACGCTTCCCATTCGATTTCTGTGCCGCCCGGAACTGGCCATCATTACTATCGGTCCTTAAAGTATTTTTAGGCGCACACCGTTAACATCCCGCTTGCTATCCGTTTAGTAATCGTGCAGATTATGCGCGTTCCAGTGAGGTCACATATGAAATTCACGCGTGTTCTTTCTTGCGCAATTTTTCTGTGCGGAGCTGCGCTGGACTGCAGAACCACATCCGCTCAAGCCGCCGCTCCGGCGCCGGGCGATGCTCAAGCCATCTGGAATGCGCTGGCGAAACCTGCGTTCGATCCTTCGAAAGTCGCCACGGTAAATAATCTGCTGATTGAGCGCGACCGCATGCGCATCACGCTGGAAAGCGGCACGCTTCATTTCACCCAACCTGTGAATGGAATTGTGTTTGGGGCGGTGTTTAGCGGTGCCGGACATCTTCAAGTGACTCCGCCCAACCCTTTGGAAGCGCAGCAACTCGAGTTTTTCACCAGACAAAAAACAATGAACGCCGCGTTCGATCAGGCGGTTTTCAGTTTCACGGACAAAGCATTTGACGAGATCTCGGCGAAGGTTCAGTGGGCAGGAACTTCGCCGAACGATGCTTTGTATGCAACGCGCATGCAGCAGAACGAAGACCTTGGCGCTGCGTTTCTTCCCCGGTTATTCAAAAGCGTGATGGGAGCCGACCGCACCAAGAGCGCGCTGTTTCTTGCCGATGTGAAGATCCGCGAGTACGGCTGGGTAGATGCGCTCTATGACGCCTCGGAACCCGAAGAGATCAAGGTTGGCCGCTGGGTGGACGTCGGTCCGCTGAAGAATTTCGATGTTTGGATGAGCTTTCCCGCGCACGACGTGAGTGCAAGCACCGCGTTTGATGTGCCCTTCGCCAAAGACGATTACGCCATTAAGAGCTATGACATGGAAGTCGCAGTGACAAACAATTCTGAATTGACCGCCACGGCAAAAGTCAAAATCGAAACGCGCTGGCCGGGCGAGCGCGTGTTGCTTTGGGGCCTTGATTCCAACCTGCGGGTGGACAAAGTCACCGAATCAGACGGACCTCCGTTATTTTTTGTCGAGGCGCGTGAAAGCAAGGATCGGAATCAATCTTATGGTGATTATGTAGCGGTGGTTTTGCCGGCACCAACCGAATCCAGCCAGACGCGCACGTTCACCATCCACTACTCTGGAAAACGCGTCATCCGAAAAGTCGGCCCCGGCAACTACTTCGCGGAAAGTTTCGGTTGGTATCCCTCGCGAATCGGGAGTTCACAGGGAGATGAATTCGCCGGACGCTATGATTACCACCTGCGATTCCTTTGCCCGAAGCAAGACCTTCTGGTGGCCACCGGCAATAAAATCAGCGACACCATCGACGGGAAGGACCGCGTTACCGAGTGGAAGAGCGATCTTCCGCTGACCGTGGCCGGTTTTGCGTACGGCGATTATAAAGAGGTCATCACCAAGGTTGGCGATATCCAGGTGCAGGTCTTTGCCAATATCGAACCGGATGATCAGATGGCGCAAATCCAGCGATTCGCGGACTCGGGCGGCCTGGAGGCGGCGGTGGGAAATCTTTCCGCGGTGGCAATGGCGCCAACCATCGCTCAAGAAATGGGAAATTCCATACGGACCTTCGAGAGGTACTTCGGACCTTATCCATATAAACAGCTTGCGGTAACCAATATTCCGTTCGGATATGGACAGGGCTGGCCGGGACTCATCTATCTTTCCGTTTTCACGTTTCTAGACGACACCCAAATCCACGGACTCTTCGGACACGTCGATCCTCGCCAAACAGAATTCTTTCGCGCGCATGAAACCTCGCACCAGTGGTGGGGACATCGGGTGAGTTGGAAGAGTTACCACGATCAGTGGATGTCCGAGGGATTCGCCACGTTTTCGGGCAACCTCTACACGCAAATCCGGGACGGCCAGAAGCAATATCTGGAACGGTTGCGCGCGGACAAGCAGGGCTTGCTCGCCAGGGACTCATACAACCATGTTGTTGACTCCGTGGGCTCAGTTTGGATGGGCTACCGGACCACCTCCTCAATCGCACCGGGCGATACCTCCACCATTATTTACAACAAGGGCGGCTACGTTCTGACCATGTTGCGCATGATGATGGCCGACCCGACTAAGCCGGACCCGGACGCGCGGTTTGAAGCGATGATGCACGACTTCTGCAGTACATTTGATAACAAGGCTGCTTCCACCGAGGACTTCAAAGCCATCACCGAAAAATATATGACCGCGGGAATGGATCTGGAGCACAACCACAAGCTGAACTGGTTCTTCAACCAATACGTTTATGGGACCGGCATCCCCCATTACGAATTCCACTATGAGGTGAAAAGCGCGAACGGGCAGTGGACGCTGACGGGCAGCCTGAAGCGCAGCGGGGTTCCCGAACCGTGGATGGACATGGTGCCGGTATTCGTGGAGCGCGACGGAAAACAAGTGCGCTTGGGCATGTTCAGCGCAAACAAACCTGAGTCGGCGATGTCCGTAAACCTGGCATACAATCCCGGAAAAGTGCAGGTGAACGCGGGCGAAGAGCTTCTGGCCGAAATAAAGCAATAGTCTGCGCAAACTTCGCGGTGGCAAGCTAAAAAGAAAAAAACAATAAATTCACGCCCAGGACGAACACAGAAGCCGTCACTTGCATCTCACATATCGGCAGTAAAATAGGGTCTTGAAAGGCATTTTGACTGGGAGTACCCTTTAGGTGCTGCTTAGAGGACAGTAGTACAAAAGTCCTATTCGCCCCCATAGCCCGTCCCAGTACTCTTGTACTGCGTCAGAGTACCGGGTCAACAAAGCAGCGCTAACCAGCCCCGGCGCAGACGACAGATTAAGAACAATAGGAACCTCGCGGACCGTTTATGAATACAACTATTCTTGCACCACGGCAGAGCAGTCTCCAAAGGGGGATTTCCACGGGTATGGGCGATCCAACGAAAAAGCGGGTCACGCTCCCCCCCGCCCCCGGCAAGTCCGGGACGTCTGCGCGCTTCGAGCTGTTGCCGCAAGGCAAGTCACGCTTTGGCTCACTCGGCGCGAGCATCATGTTCCAAATCTCACTGCTGGCACTCATGGTAATCGTTCCTCTGGTATTTCCGGAGAAGCTGATTCCGAAGATGATTTTTACCCAGATTGCCATGTCCACGCCGGTTACAGAGATTCCGCCGCCTCCGCCGCCTGCACCGAAAGTAGTCGCGGTGAAGCCGAAGCCTGTGCCGGTGCCGGAACCAGTAAAGGAATTGGCTCCTGTTGAACCTATCCGCCAACCAAAGATTCTTGCGCCAAAAGTTGTAGCGCCGAAGCCGGTAGTGAAGCCAGTCCCGGAATTGGCTGCGCCGAAGGTTGAAGCAAAGATTGAAGCGCCAGAAGTAAAAATCGATAACAAGATGGCCGAGCCTGCGCGCCCGCGTCCTCCGGTGCAAACCGGATTGATCGGCACGGGCAGTTCCGCGGTGGCGACACTTCCCAGCAACACGCCGGTAAATAAAGTGCAGACCGGTGGATTCGGCGATCCGAATGGCGTAGCCGGCCCTCCCGATCCCAACAAACGCGCGAACGTAAATGCGCGTGGCTCATTGGATTTGCCGGGCGGTCCCGGTTATGGCAACGGAACTGGCGGCGCAACTGGCGCACGCGGAACCGTGGCCAGCGCGGGATTTGGCAACGGCACGGCAATTCCTCCCGCGGGCGGAAATGGCCGTGGAGGACACGGGACGGTGCAGCAGAGCGGCATCACTACGGCCGTGGTGGAAGCGGAAAAGCCGAAACAGCAGAACACGCAGGCCGCCGCGGTTCAGCCTATCGAAATTACCTTCAAGCCCAGAGCGGAATATACCCCGGAAGGCAGAGCTTTGAAGATTGAAGGCGAAGTAATTGTGGCCGTCATTTTCAAGGCCAACGGTGAAATTGTCGTTCAGAACGTAGTCCAGGGTCTTGGACACGGCCTGGATGAAATGGCCATGAAGGCGGCAAAGCAAATCAAGTACAAGCCGGCCATCAGCAATAGCCAGCCGGTGGATTTTCCGGCAAAAGTTCACATCGAATTCCAGTTGGCATACTAAGAAGGAGTGGAGGAAACATGCGTACGTTAAAAGTAGTTCTGTTCGTGCTAGTGCTCTGCGCGGTGCCTGCGGCTCGTGCAGCGGCGGATGATCAGCAGCAAAGCGCCGACGTTTTGAACCAGATCACGGACAAGATTATTGCGCGCGAAGCGGCTGAAATGGCTTCCTTCCGCCAGTATTCGCCACTGGTCGAAACCTATATTCAAAACATGAAGAACGATAAAGCCAATGGCTGGCAGCCGGCGGGTGATACCTACTTCATGGGCCGTTCCGATCTCGCCAAGGGTGTGGATGTTGAGCCCCTCTCGGAAGAAGGCAACGTCAAGAAGGGCCTGAAGGGCAGCGTGAAAAACATTTTCAGTTTCGGCGTGCAATTTCTGCCCGCCGGATTCCTGCAGATGATTTACCTGGACGAGAACGGTTTCGACAAGTCCAACTACAAGTTTGACTATGTCCGCCGCGAATTCCTGGGTGACGTGCGTTGCCTGGTGTTTGACCTCACGCCCACCGGCAAGAGTATTAAGAACCGTTTCGTTGGCCGCATCTGGGTCGAAGATCAGGGCTACACGATCGTTCGATTCAATGGCGCGCTTTCCGGCGGCACGCGCAGCCACCAGTACTTCCATTTCGATAGCTGGCGCACCAACACCGGCCCGAACCTCTGGCTGCCGGCGTTTATTTACAGCGAAGAAAACAATTCGCAATTCAATCTGGTTGGCTCGGTATCCTTCAAGGCGCAGACCCGCTTGTGGGGCTACAACCTGGGCCATTCCAAGCAGGAACAGGAACTGAGCAAGATCATGGTGGAAGCAAATGCTCCCATCAATGACTCCTCCACCACGAACAACGACGTTTCTCCTCTGCAAGCGCAACGCAGTTGGGATCGCCAGGCAGAAGACAACGTAATTGACCGTCTGGAACGCCTGGGCTTGTTGGCTCCGGTGGGCGGCGTGGATAAAGCTCTGGAAATCGTGGTCAACAATATCGAGGTCGGAAACAACCTTGATATTCAGCCCGAAATCCGCTGCCGCGTCCTGCTGACCTCCACTCTGGAATCCTTCTCCGTGGGCCACACCATTATCATGAGCCGCGGTCTGATTGACGTTCTGCCGGACGAAGCCAGCTACGCAGCGATGCTCTCGCAGGAAATGGCGCACATCGTGCTGGGCCACAAGGTCGATACGCAATTTGCGTTCTTCGATCGCGTGTTGCAGTTCGACGAAAAGAAAACCTTCGAGCATTTCGGATTTGCCCGCACCAAGGAAGAAGACGAAGCCGCACAGACCAAGGCTGCGGAGTTGCTGAAGAACTCAACGTACAAGGATCAACTGAAGTCAGCGGAACTTTTCATGGGCGAATTGCAGTCTCGCGCCAAGGAAATTCCGAACCTGATTAACCCCAAGCTGGGCAACGCGGTTCTTGCCCGTCCGGCGGTGCAGGCTGCGTCCAATTCCACTCCCGTCGCGAATCAGATTATCGCGTTGCCGCTGGGCAGCCGCGTGAAACTGGATCCCTGGGATGACAAGCTGGAAATGATGAAGAGCAAGCAGGCGGGCACGATCTCAGAGCGGGAAAAGATGCCGTTTGAGATCACTCCGTTCATGCCTTACCTGACGCGCGAAACTGCCGGCAACCCGCCGCAGGCAATAAACGCGCAGGCCAAGCAGGATCCGGATAAGAAACCGTCACAGCGAGAAAAACCGAAACAGTAAGCCAACACCTCCACACCTCTGCCGGCGGCAGACCCCGATTCCCGGGTTCTGCCGCCGGTTTCGTTTTGGCGCCGTGTTATTCTAGAGCAGACCCGAACGTAATCTCTGTGTCCACTATGAGCTCAACCGCCAAACCGATTTCTGCCAAGTCGCCTGCCGCGGAGCCTAAGAAGAAAACCGGGCCGTCCGAGCCGCTTTGGAAAGCATTGCCGGACGCCTGGCGGATGCTGAACCCTCCCGCGTGGTTGATCGCCTCGGGCTTCGTTTTGATGATCGTTAACCGGGTGGCCGGCCTGGTTCTTCCCTACACCACAAAATCATTTGTGGATGGCGTGCTCGTCAAACATCAAAGCGGTTTGTTGGCGACGCTGGTGGCGCTCGTTCTGGCTGCGACGCTTGTTCAAGCGCTGACCTCTTACGCCCTGGCGCAAATTATTTCCAAAGCCGCGCAAAGAATGATTGCGGCGTTACGCGTCAGGGTTCAGTCGCACGTCAGCCGTTTATCGATTTCCTTTTTCGATACCAACAAGACCGGCCAACTCACTTCCAGAATCATGAACGACGTGGAAGGCGTGCGAAATCTGGTTGGCACCGGGATGATTGATTTTTTTGGAAGCCTGGTCACTGCCGCGCTGGCCGGCATATATCTTCTTAAATTGAACGCCGCGCTCACCGGGCTTGCCGCCGTGGTGATGTTGATCTTCGGCCTGGGCATGCGCAAAGCCTTCATGATTATCCGGCCGCTGTATCGCGCGCGCCCGAAAATCACCGCCGAAGTTACCGGCCGCCTGACGGAATCATTGGGCGGCGTAAGGGTCATCAAGGCCTATAACGCCGAGGCGCGCGAAGAGAAAGTTTTTTCGACAGGCATTGGACGATTGCTGGACAACGTGCTGGCATCCGTCAACGCAATTTCGCTCATGAGCACATCCTCCTCAATCCTGATGGGGCTGGTGAGCGCGCTGATCATGTACTTTGGCGGATACCGCGTACTCAAGTTGCAGATGAGCCCCGGTGATTTGGTGGCTTATACCGCTTTTCTGGCTTTGCTGGTGGCGCCGGTTTTCCAAATCGTCAGCGTGGGAAGTCAGGTGAATGAAGCGCTGGCCGGACTCGAACGCACGCGCGACATCTTGAAAGAGAATCGCGAAGAATCCGATCCCAAGCGCACGCAAACAATTCCTACCATCCGCGGCGATGTGGCGTTCCAGGACGTGACATTTTCTTATGACACCGGCAAGCAAGTGCTGCATGGAATTTCATTTGAAGCCAGTCCGGGCACGGTAACCGCGCTGGTCGGCCCGTCCGGAGCAGGCAAGTCCACGATGATCGGATTGATTTCGTCCTTCTACACGCCAAGTTCCGGCACCGTGCTGGTGGATGGCGTGGATCTTTCCACCGTGAAACTTTCCAGCTATCGCTCGCAATTGGGCGTGGTGCTGCAGGAGACTTTTCTGTTCGACGGTACCATTCGCGAAAACGTGGCCTTCTCCCGTCCGGATGCGACGGAAGAGGAAATTCTGACCGCGTGCAGGATCGCGCGCGTCGATGAATTTGCCGAAGCGTTGGACGACAAGTACGAAACCATTGTCGGTGAGCGCGGCGTGAAACTTTCCGGCGGACAAAAGCAGCGAGTCTCCATCGCGCGCGCACTGCTGGCTGATCCGCGCATCTTGATTCTTGACGAAGCCACCTCCAGCCTGGATTCCGAATCCGAAGCGCTGATTCAAGAAGGCCTCGCGCACTTGATGCGTGGGCGAACTACTTTTGTAATCGCTCACAGACTTTCCACCATTCGCCGCGCCGATCAAATTTTGGTCGTTGAAGCCGGCCTGATTAGTGAGCGCGGCACACACGCATCGCTTTACGCCAAGCGCGGCCGGTACTTTGACATGTACACCAAGCAGCACGGCCTGGAAGAGAATCTTTTCCTCGCACCCGGTGAAGTCCAAATAGATCCTGAAGAAGCGCAAAAGGCAGGCGCCGTCGGCGTCAAAGGCGCGGCCGCGCCGGATCCCATGCGGCTCATTCGCGGAAGTTCCAGCTAGAACCGCGAAACAATTCCCTACGAAACCGCACGCGCGTCGCAGCCGTCCATAAGCCCAGCATCAGGTTTCTGCGGGCAAGTTCGATTTCTTTCAATATGCAAACAGGTGAATTCGCGCGCGTTCGGCAAATTCAGGTTAAGATGTCGCGTTTTCAAACACAGGAGCAAATAAGGGGCTATGCGTAAAAACCTAATCAGTGGTTCGTTGTTGACTGTGATTTCTTTGGCGGTGCTCATCACCATCGCATCCGCCAAGCCCGCGCCGCAAACCAAAGCTAAAGCAACCAAGTCCGGCGCGACCATGACCTACGGCAATTCTGATTCAATCAACGAAGAGGAAATGAAAATTTATGATTACTTCCTGGCCTCCGATCAACTCGAAGGCAGGAATCTTCCTTCGCGTGGATATGACACCGCTGCGCTTTACGTAGCGAGTCATCTCGCCGAATGGAAACTGAAGCCGCTGGGCAGCACGTCCGGGACGAATGGTCCGTTGCAGCCATATTTCCAGCCCTTTGAGTTGGTGAGCCGTTCCATCGTTCCTGAAGATAGCAAAGCGAGCATCACTGGCGTGGGCGGCGGTGGGGCCGGACGCGGCGCTGGCCGTGGCGCAGGCGCGGGAGCCGGCGGCGGTGGCGCAGGACGCGGCACTGCCGCTGCCGAATTTGAATTTGGCAAGGATTGGACGGCGGCCGCAGGCGGACGTGGCGCGCCGCCAATCCACGCTTACGACGTTACCGGAAGCATGGTTTTTGCCGGCAACGGATATGTCATGACCAAGGGCGGCGTGGATCCTTACGTCGGTCTGGACGTTAAAGGAAAAATTGTTGTGGTGGCCGGAGTACCGTCCGAACTTGCCGCGCAAATGGCCGCGGTCGGAGGCAGGGGCGCGGCTCCAGCGGCGGGCCAACCTGCTCCGCTGCAGGCTTGCACGGACTTCTTGACGCCCGAGCAGGCCGCCGCAAAGAACGGCGCGATCGCGGTGATCAACATTGCCAACTATCAACAATTGACGGCGATGGCCAATCCTGGCGGAGCCGGTGGCAGAGGCGGCCGAGGCGCGGCGCCGAATGGGCCTGCGTATCAAGTCACGAAATTCCAAAGCGCACCCGCGTGCCCCGCCGTCCCAGGAATTACAGCGGGGGGTGGCATGACGAACTTGATGTTCCTAGGCGAAAAGCTCGCGGCCCAGCAAGTGTTTTATGGCGCGGGGTCAAATTCCAAGCTCGATTCGTTCGCGTTGAATCCGGAAAAGAAAGTTAGTGTGCATCTTGCCGTCCACGAAGAACAAAACCACGCCGAGAATGTTGTCGCCATGCTTGAGGGCAGCGATCCCGTTCTAAAGAATGAGTATGTTGTCATCAGCGCGCACCTCGATCACATCGGTATCGCCGGCCAGCCGGGCACCGACGGCCGCATCATCAACAACGGCGCGGACGACGACGGCTCCGGCTCCACCGGTTTGCTGGGCATCGCGCGTTCTTACGCCGAAGGCGCGGCAAAGGGCATTCGTCCCAAGCGCAGCGTAATTTTCCTGTGGAACGCGGGCGAGGAAAAAGGTCTTTGGGGTTCGCAATATTTCAACGAGTTCCCATTTCTCGACCTCAGCAAAGTTGTGGCGGATTTGAACATTGACATGATCGGTCGCACGCAGAATCCGAACTCCGTCGATACCGATACCTCGCACCGGCTCGTGAAGCATGGAGACGTGATGGTGGTCGGGCCCAACATCAGCAGCGACGATATGGAAAAAACCATAGAGACGGTGAACGCCGGCTATCAGAAACTCGGACTGGATCACTTCTACGATGTGGTCGCTCCCGACAAGGGTCACGACGACATCGGACCGGGAATTACCGCGGAAAATCCGCTCGGCCGCGGCCAGGGAATTTTCTATCGCAGCGACCATTACAACTTCGCCAAGATGGGCATTCCCATCGCCTTCTTCACCATCGGATTGCACGTGGACTATCACCGCACTACGGACACGCCGGAGAAGATCGATTACAAACAAATCGAAATCGTCTCCAAGACTGTCGCCGCGGTTGGATGGGTGCTCGCGACCCAGCCGAACCGGCCGCAGTTGAAGGCAAATTTGCCGGCGCGGTTAGTCACCGATATGAAGACCGCGAAGGAAACCGGTTGGGGCAAGGTTGCACCTGTAATGGCGCCGCTTCCGGGTGAACCTTTCTAATTCACCTGCAGAATTAAGAAATGCTCAGGCCCGCGAGGAAACTTTCCTCGCGGGCCTGTTTTTTTGGCGAACGCGCTGCGCGCGTGACCTGCCGCGCTCGATTCGCTAGAATGTGAACTCTGAAATTATTCGAGGTGAAAGCCATGAATCCCAAATCGCGCATCGGAATTGTAGTTTTCTTGGCAATAGCGCTTTTCTCCGCCGGATACGTCGCCGCCCAGGCCCATTTCGGCCAGCCGAAAACGGTCCTGCAAATTTCCATCATTAAATTCAACGAAGGCGTCACTGACGAACAGGGTCAACACGTGATCGACGGCGTGAAACAAATGGCCGCGAAAATTCCGGGCATCAAGAACGTCTGGTTGAAAGCCGCACGCATGGAACCGCGCGATTTTGACGCCGTAATCGTAATTGAATTTGTGGATCGCGCCGCCGCCGACCGTTACGCCGAATCGCCGGTGCATGAGGCCTGGAGCCGGGAGCTACAGAAAATACGCCTCACCAGCGTTTCGCCACAAGTCACGAATTAGTAGCGCCTTCAGGCTGCGATAGTTTCTGACAGTTTTCGCCGCAAAAAACATTCGCAATTCACCTTTCTGAATGCTAGTCTCCGCCTGCAAGTGGGGTAGCCCCAGGGCTGCCTGCTTGGGGCCTTTCTCTTCCGGATTTCGCCGGACAAGAATAATTCTGGGTTGTCGTGTGTTTCGGAACTTTCGCACGGCACAACACTAGCGGAGGATACGACAATGGACATGAAGAAAACTGTTATCGCGGCCGTCGCCGGATTTGTTCTGCAAATGGGCGGAAGCTACCTGCTCCACGAAATAATTCTAAAGAGTTCCTACATGGAAACGAGCCTGCTATGGCGTTCGGAAAGCGACATGGGGCACCGTTTTTGGATCATGCTGGTCGCCCAATTTATTTTCGTGCTGGGCGCGGTGCTGGTCTATCAGCGTGGCGTGGAAAAGAAGGGCGCGGTCGGACAGGGTATCCGCTACGGCATCTTGCTCGCGATGATCAGTATTATTCCCGGCAACCTCATTAACTATGTAACTATTCCCGTGCCGCACCGGCTCGCCATTCACTGGATCGCCGGCGAAGGAGTGCAGTGCCTGTTGCTGGGAATTCTGATTGCATTGATTTGCCAGCCGAAAGACTCGGCGGCGTAAACGTATTCACGAAACTGGGTGGATCAGTTTCCGCCTTGCGCGCGATCCACCCGCAATCGGCCCATCACTCCTCGTGGAGGACGTTCATCGGCTCGACGGACGCGGCGCGCCGAGCCGGCACGAACGCGGCGAGCGAGCCGACCGCCAGCACCAGCACGACGACGCCGATATAGGTAAGCGCGTCGAAAGGCTTCACTCCGTAGAGGAAACTCTTGATCAGCGTACCGCCCCCGATCGATAACGCGATTCCGACAATCAGCCCGGCGGCGATGAGCACCAGCGCTTGCCGGAAAACCATTCGCAAAATTCCGGCGCGAGTCGCTCCCAGCGCCAAGCGAATACCGAATTCGCGGCGGCGGTAGCTGACGATTTGCGCGAGCACGCCGTACAGTCCAGCAACAACCATAAGAGTGGCCAAACCCGCAAACCCGGCAGTGAGATAGAGGCCGAGGCGCTGGCTGAAATTGGCGGTGTCGACCGCTTCCTGCATGGTCTGGAAATTGTCGAGCGCGTAATCGGGCGCAACCTGACGGAAGACGGAGCGCATCATGGGGGCGACGGCCACATCGCCGCGAGTTTTAACGACAAATTGCACGACGGTCTTTAGCAGCGCCTGATAGAAAAGCGACGTGCTGGGAATTTGGCGAAAAGGAACCAGCGCAAGAGGGTTCGTTGGCTGTGAAGCGCTGGTATCAACCTGATCGCCAAGAACGCCGACTATGGTCAGAGGATGGATCATGCCGGTTCTTTTTCCGCCAAAATCAATCTGCTGTCCAATGGGATCCTTGCCCGGAAAATACTTGCGCGCGAAAGTTTCGTTGATGACTGCGACGCTGGGCGTAGATTCGGTGTCATCTTCATTGATGAGACGACCGCGGATAAGGGCAGTTCCCATCACGCTTGCATATCCACCGCTGACAGCGGTAACGCTCGTATTCTGGCTGTGGTGCTGATCCGCGGGACGGCCGATAACGTCAAAGCTAGATCCAAGATGGAAACCGGAAAATGGAGGCGCAGTGATCAGAGCGGCTCCTTGAATTCCGGGCAAAGCGCGCAGTCGTTCGAGTGCGGGCGCATAAACGGTGACGGCGATGGAGGCTGGGACAGCCGCGCTACTTTCTGAGACGGCCATGTTTCCGAAACCGGCCGCGTCCGCTGGCATTCCGGTGAACGAAGTGACGCGCTCGACATTAAAGCCGAGATTGGCGTGCTCGAGATTCCAAAGCGTGTGGAAAAGCAGCCCGGTGGAAATGAGCAGCAAAGCGGAAAGCGCAACCTCTCCGGCAACCAGATAACCGCTGAGTCTGCTTCTCACATTGCGCGATCCCACGCCACGAGAAGCGCTTTGCAGCGCTTTTTGCGGATCCGAGCGTGCGGCCAGCAAGGCGGGCAACACCGCGGATAGGATGGTGGTCAAAGTGGCGATGGCCGCGAGCGCGAGCACAACCGTCCAGTGGACGGAAATTTCTTCGCCGCGCGGAATGGTGCCGGGAGGAAGTTTATGTGCGGCAGTGACAGCAAGCATCGCCAAAACGAATCCGATTCCGCATCCGGCAGCGCTGAGCAATCCGGTTTCGACGGTCAGTTGACGCATCAGACGCCAGGGACTCGCGCCTAGCGCCGCGCGTACGGCAAATTCCTGCCGGCGCACCAGGCATCGTGCGATAAGTAGGTTTGCGACATTGACGCACGCAATGAGGAGTACGAGTCCAAGTGCGATGCTCAGGGCAAGAAATACGGCGCCAGCCGGTCCGGTGAGAACTTTCTGATAAGACTCGGCGTGAAAGGCGAAATCCAAACCGACGTTTGCGTCCGTGGCGCGAATGCGCTGCGCGATACCCGACAGTTCGCTATTCTCCTGAGCCGCGGTGGTTCGCGAATTCATCCGGCCCAAAATATAGAAGAAGTCGTAGCCGCGCGCGGTGAGCATTTCATGCGTGGGCTGAATCGGCAACCACAGCCCTTTTTCGAGATCGTGGCCAACGGATTCCGGAAAGCGGAAATTGCGGGGCATCACTCCGACCACCGACCAGGATTGCCCATTGACGCGAATGGTGCGATGAAGAATTCCCGGATCAGCACCGAACGCTTCGCGCCACAATTCCTCCGAAAGAATGACCACTTGCGGTCCGCCGGCCGCGCCTTCCTCGGGGTTGAACGTGCGTCCAATCAGCGCATGCGCGCCGAGCATGCTGAAAATGTTTGGCGTAAGTCGCGGCGTCACCACGCTGAGGGAACCATCTTTGCCCTGTACCACGCCGACATCTTCGGAGTAACCGCCGACGTCACTCAATAGCGTGGATTGATCGCGGATGTCGCGGAAATTTAGCCAAGAAGTAGAGCCCATTCCCTGAGCGCCGACCGGCCCGATAAACACAAGACGCTGAGATTCCGGATAGCTTAAAGGGCGCGCAAAGACGCTTTCCACCAGCGCGAACATGGCGGTGTTCGATCCGATGCCGAAAGCGAGGGTCAAAACGGCAAGCGCCGTGAATCCCGGTGCCTTGCGTAACTGGCGGAACGCGAAGCGAAAATCGAGATAAAGTGAACTCACCGCACACCTCCTCGAAGAATCCCATGACCGATATTACTCGAATGCAAAACGAAGAACACCCTTGAACTTTGGTGTGCTCATTTAATTTCTCGCACCGGCTTCTGGAACGAAGCTCCGGCGGCGGCCAGCACCATCAGTCCTCCAGCCAGCAGAAACATCATCTTCAAGCTCCACGCCACTAAGAATCCTGCCACCGCCAGGGAGATGGGAGTTATTCCGAAGGAGGCCAGCATCAGCACGCTGGCCACTCGCCCGCGCACCGCCGCATCGATCCGCTGCATGATCCAGGCGCCGATGTGGATGTTCATCATTCCCGCCGCTAATCCCATGATCAGCATCACGCCGGCGATGCTCCACACTTTCCCCAGCAAGCCGATCGATCCCAGGCAGATACCCAGCACCAGCGACGCCAGAAGAATCATCACGCCGCGCCGGCGAATCTTCCACACGCCGGCCAGTATCGCCCCCAGCAAACTTCCCGCGGCAAGCGCCGAAATAACCATGCCGTAGTCGGCGGGCGAACCGAATCTCGTCTTGGTCAAGTACGCCAGACCAATCAAAACCGGCCCCGCAATGCAAAAGTTTAGGATCGCGGCCAACATCATCAGCGAGCGCAGCGGCACATCTTTTACCACGTAAGCGATTCCCTCTCCGATCGAGTGCAACATCGTTTTCCGGGCAGTCTGGGACTTGGGCGGATCCGGCAGTTTCCACAGCGCGCCGATAATAAACAAGAAACTGATGGCATCCACAAAGAAGGCCCAGGCGACACCGAACGTCTTAATCACAAACCCTGCTGGAACTGGACCAACAATAGTGGTGATCTGCGCCGTGCTTTGGCTCACCGACGATGCCGCCACCATTTGTTCGCGCTTCACCAGCGCCGGCATGTACGCCGTTTGTGCAGGAACGGCAAAGGCATCGGCCACCCCGAAGGCAAACGCCAGCGCGTATAGCTCCCAGGTCCGCAAGATGCGCAGCCAGACCAGAACGCCAATCACCGTCACGCAGATGGTGCGCGCCGTGGCCGTGGCCATCATGATTTTGCGCGCGGACATGCGGTCACTGACCGCGCCGCCCACCAGCATCAGAACAGCACGCGGTATTGCGCCCGTCATCAATATTGCGCCCATGGCCACCGCGGAACCGGTCTGCTGCAAAACCAGCCAGGGCAACGCGACAAAATAGAACTGGTCGCCCAACAGCGAAATCGTGCCGCCCGTCAGCCACAGACGATAATTCGGGTTGCGCAGCGGGTGCTCGACGGTTGAAGCAGGTACGGCTTCAGCGGAAACGAAAGTGTTCGGAACATTTGCGGTATCCATAAAAATCTCCTCCCTGCGTTTGCCGGTGCGAACACGTGTAGCTCAGGTCTTCAGACCTGAGTCCTTTCGCAATCTTCGTCGAAAGCCCCGAAAAAGCATGTGCCGGCGCGCCCTTGCTTCGCATAATGTAAATGTATATTTACATTTACATTCGTGTCAAGCATTATGTTTGCGGTGCTGGTATAAAGGAAAACCATGGCCGACAAAACACTCGCTCCCCAACAAGCACGCAGCCGGGAGTCGCTCCGTAAATTGTTGAAGGCCGCGGCGGAAGTTCTGGGGCAGCACGGACTGGAAGGCGCCACCATTCCCCGTATCGCCCAGCACGCCGGATTGACGCCCGGCGCCATCTATCGCCGTTTCCCGGACAAAGACGCGCTGCTGGAAACGATGATCATCGGCATCTTGGAGCGTTCGGACGAAAGAATGCGCATGATGCTGACGCCTGCCATGGCGCGCCAGATTCCGCTCCCCGTTTTTGCCGAGCAGCTCATCAACAACATGCTGGTCAGCTACCGCGCCAACGCCGCACTGCTGCGCGCCATCCGTCAGTTCGCGCAGGGCCGCAATCGCACCGCGTTTTACAGGAAAGTCACCAAGCTCGAGATGCGCACCTACCAGTACCTGGTCGAATTGTTCCTGGTACATCGCAAGGAGATCAAACATCCCAACCCGCAAATGGCCGTGTCCTTTGCACTCATGATGTTAATCAGCACTTTGATAGAACTAATCTTCGTGGATCACGATATGCAGAACTGGCAGGCCGTGATTCCAAAAGACGATCAATCGCTTAAGCGCGAGCTTTTGCGTTCTTTTCTGAGCTATTTGGGTGTCGAGCATAAGAAGAACTGAACGCTGCACCAATCATCACAAACCGTCGCCGGCTCGCCGTGGCCGTCTCTCACTTTTCAATCTAAAACACTACGCGGTTATTGACATTCCCTCAATTTCAGCATATATGTCGGTCTTCTAGGTATCATTATGACTGAAGCTAAAAAAGAATTTCTCAAAGGTACGCTCGACTTGTTGGTTCTGAAAGTTGTGGCCCTGGGGCCGAGTCACGGATATGCCATCGCGCAACGTCTGAAGCAAATCTCTAGAGATTTCTTTCAAGTGCATCAAGGATCTCTTTATCCCGCGCTGCACCGTTTAGAAGACCGTGGTTTGCTTGTAGCCGAATGGAAGGATTCGGAAACTGGACGCGAAGCAAAGTTTTATCGGTTGACTCCAAAAGGACGGCGACATTTGGACGCCGAAGCGCGCAACTGGCGGCAACTTTCGGAAATGGTCGCACTCGTCTTGCGAACTGACGAGTAAGGACGGAATTATGGGTTGGATTCAACGCCTTTTCCACAAATCTCGGACGGCAATTCAAGACGACAAGGAACTGCGCTTTCACTTGGAACAACTAACGAAAGACTATGTCGCCGACGGAATGTCCGAGCAAGAAGCCCGTCGCCGCGCAAAACTGGAATTCGGTGGCCTGGACCGCGTGAAAGAAGAGATTCGAGACATACGGTGGGAGACTTATATTGATAATTTCGCTCGCGATATTCGTTATGCCGTCCGCAACCTCGCCAAGAATCCGGGATTCACGGCTGTAGCGCTGTTTTCGTTGTCGCTGGGTATCGGAGTGAATACCGCGCTTTTTAGTTTAGTGGAAGCGGTTCTGTTTCCTCCCTTTGCGGCCGCTCAACCGACTAAATTGATCAATATTTATCCGAGCAGCATCGCCCACGGGGGCTACAGATCTACGTCCTATCCGGACTACGCGTACTTTCGCGACCATAGCCATGCGCTTTCTGAAATTGCCGCCTATTCGCGGCTAACTCCCACCTGGACGCACGATGATCAAACCGAGCTGCTGCCGATCGAAGTGGTTTCAGATGATTATTTTTCTGTATTAGGCGTGAAAGTAATTCTGGGAAACACATTCCGCTCGAACGGCGCTTTGTCCTCTGGTCCCGATCCATCGGCCGTAATCAGTTACCGATTTTGGCAGCAAAGATTTGACTCAGACTCGAACATCATTGGCAGGACGATGATTTTGAACGGGAGCAGTTTTACGATTGTTGGCGTTGCCCCACCGATGTTTGAAGGTGTGGATATTTCCTGGGGCTCACAGCCAGAATTGTGGGTTCCACTGAGCATGCAGACGGCTGTGACGTCAACACACACCGATTTGCTCAATAAGCCCAATGCTACTTGGCTTTTGGTAATCGGCCGGCTTAAGCCCGACGTCCAACTTAGACAGGCTGAATCGGAAATTAAAGTCCTGGCTCAGCAGCTTGATCAGCTTAGAGGAGTGAAATTCAGCGACAGAACCGCAATCGTAATACCCACGAGCGGCGCGAGGTTCTGGCCCGAATACCACAATTCCGTTGTTCAAGTTCTTTGGCTCCTGGCGGTTGCCACTGGTTTTGTATTGATGATTGCGTGCGCGAATGTTGCGAACTTGCTGTTGGCCCGGACGGCTGGACGGAAACGAGAGATCGGCATTCGCATCGCACTCGGAGCCAGTCGTGCCCGGATCATTCGTCAATTTCTGATCGAGAGCGCATTACTATCGTTGATTGGTTCAGTGATTGGCCTGCTGTTGGCGATCTGGATCATAAGACTTGTGGCGGCTCTCAGGTCACCGTTTCAAATTCAACTAGCTCTTGACTTGCGTCTGGACGTGCGAGTTTTAGCCGTAACTTTCCTGCTTTCTTTCGCTAGCGCGCTAATTTTTGGCCTGTTTCCGGCGATCGCAGCAGCAAGATTAAGTCCAAAAGAGTCTATGACCACAGGCGAGCAGAACGCATTTGGATTTCGCGGATTTCGAGTTCGGGACATCATGGTTATAGCGGAGGTTGCTCTGGCATTTTCATGCCTCATCGGGGCGGGACTTTCTTTTCGCAGTCTACGCAAAGTCGAAGCAAGCGATTTAGGATTCGACGCGAATCGAGTGCTGGCAGTGACGATGAATCTTAACACGCGAGTATATGGCACTAAGGAAGGAATTCATTTCTATTCCCAACTTTTAGAATCGGTATCCAGGCTATCCGGTGTGCGCTCTGTGGGGATTGCAAGCCTCCCTCCTTTGGGCGTCGTGCATGGCGACCTGCACGTTCTTGTTGACGACGAAACTGAGCAAGATGGCCGGGACGAGAGGGTGATTGAAGGCGACTCCATATCGCCGGGATATTTTCAAACACTTGGCATTTCCATTTTGCGCGGACGCAACTTCCGCGTGCAAGACGATGCCCTTGCTCCCGCAGTGGCAATCATAAATCGGACGATGGCGGACCGCATATGGCCCCACCAAGAACCAATCGGAAAACGGATCAAGATTCACGGAGAGGACGCGTATCGTGAAGTGATCGGAGTGGTTGGTGATACAAAGCTGCGCACTGCCTGGGAGACACCCCAGCCGTACTTCTACAGGCCATTCACGCAATCCTATTCGGTCGGGTATACGCTCATGGTTCGCGGTGAGAACGATCCGTTGGATTATTTACCCGGGATTAGGCACCAGGTTTCTTTATTAGATAAAAATGTTCCGACCTATGAGGCTGAACCCCTGAGCGAACAGATAGAGAAATCCCTTTCGCAACCGCGTCTGATTGCGACTTCGCTGCTCGCGCTTACTGGAATTGCGCTGCTACTTGCGGCGTCAGGAATTTATGGAGTGATGTCATACGCGGTTAGCCAGCAAGTGCGAGAGTTCGGGGTACGGATGGCGCTGGGAGCCCTACCTCGAAATATTTTGAAGCTCGTAATGGTTAGAGCCATGACTCTGATTGGGGCAGGTATGGCGTTAGGTATGTTGACTGTGATTATGATGGTCCATTTTTTGTCGGGCTTTCTTTACGGTATTCGCTCAACTGATCCGGCAACTTTGTTCGCCGCTTGCTCTGTGCTTGTGACAACCGCCCTTTTCGCCACGTATGCACCGGCGTGGCGCGCGACCAAAATTGATCCTCTTGTCGCATTGAAATCCGATTAAGAATGCATTCGAGGAGAATTAATTTCGTCACCGGCGTCGACGGTGGCCGCATCGCTGCCATCAGTCGCAACGTGATAATCCAATAACCTGCTGAGATTCGCTACGCTCCAATAAATTCCTGAATACTTCTGGACAAGTGCGCCGTCTCAAGGCATTGTCGGGCCTTGCTCAGCAGGATTTCCATTTTCGCAAGCCACCAGCGCCGCTGAGCCATCCAAAACTGAATTAGTTTTTGCGGAGGAAAGTTATGAACGCGCACGTCTCAATGTTTCGCACAAATCAATCGCGGTTAGGCCTCGTGGAAAAATCGGTGCTCATGATTTTTATTACCGCTCTCTTATTTTGGGCTGCTCCTGTGAGAGCAAGCGCAAAGGATGACTCCGCTACCGCGAAGAAATCTCCCGCTACGGTTGCGTCCGCGCCGGCGCTGGACGCGGGCTACACCGCGAAGATCAAGCAGTTCACAACCGATCCGCAATTTTCTACCGAACTTGTCGATCACCTGCCCTCATCACCAACCGTGCCCACGCCGGAAAAAGTTCTCGGCTACATCGCCGGCGCGGAAAACCATCTGACGTACACCAAGGATTTGTATCGTTACTACGAAGCACTGGCCGCCGCAGCGCCGACGCGCGTGAAAATCTGGACAGTTGGGAAAAGTGAGGAAGGCCGCGAATTTAAGATGGTCGCCGTCACCGACGATTCAAACATGGCGCAGCTCGATCGCTTGAAAGAAATCACCGCGAAGCTTGCCGACCCGCGAAAACTTTCCGAAGCCGACGCGCAACAATTAATCAAGTCCGGCAAGCCGATTTATTGGGCGTCGGGCTCGATCCATTCTCCCGAAACCGGTTCGCCGGAAATGTTGATGGAGCTTGCGTATCGGTTGGCGGTGGAAGACACGCCATTCATTCAAAACATTCGCAAAAATTTAATTGTGCTGATTACTCCCGTGTTGGAAGTCGATGGACGCGACCGCATGGTGGACACCTACAACTATCACCTGGCGCATCCCGATCAGCCGCAAATGAATTTGCTTTACTGGGGCCACTACGTTGCGCACGACAATAATCGCGACGGCATCGCGCAGGCGCTGCAACTTTCCAAAGTACAAATGAAAAGTTTTCTGGAATGGCACGCCACGGTGATGCACGACCTTCATGAATCCGAACCATTTCTTTATGTGATGACCGGCACCGGGCCGTATAACGCGTGGCTCGATCCCATCGTGGTGAGCGAGTGGCAGAAAATGGCCTACTACGATATCGAACAAATGACCGCGCGCGGAGTTCCGGGCGTTTGGACGCATGATTTTTATGACGGATGGGCTTCCAACTACATGCTCTACGCCGCCACGGGTCACAACGCCGTCGGACGCTTCTATGAAACATTTGGAAATGGCGGCGCCGATACGCGCATGCGTTCCGTGCCGGCAAATCAAACCACGCGCGAATGGTTCCGGCCGAATCCGCCGCTGCCGCGCGTGAAATGGTCGTTGCGAAATAATGTGAACATGCAGGAAAGTGGGATTTTGTTTTCCATGTTCTACACCGCCGACCACGCGCAGGAATTTCTTTCCAATTTTTATTTGAAGAGCAAACGCTCGGTAGCAAAAGCAAAAACCGAAGGGCCTGCGGCGTGGGTGATCACCAATGACGGCAAGCGTCCCGCTCTCGCCGCGCAGCTTGCGAATTTGTTGCAGGCGCAGGGCTGCGAAGTTCACACGCTGAATCAGGAAATTACCGTGACGCAACAAAAACCCGTGCCAGCAGCGGGTGCTGCGGGAGGCCGAGGCGCCGGTGCCGCGCCAAGTGGCGGAGATGCGGCGCAGCGTCCTGCTGGCGCGAATGCGTCAGGCGGTGCGGGTAGTCCTGCGGCCGCAGCGACAACGACCACCGTGAAAATTCCTGCGGGCAGTTACATCATTCGCATGGATCAACCCTACAGCCGCATGGCGGACATGCTTTTGGACACGCAATATTTCAACGTCAACGATCCGCGCCCGTACGACGACACGGGTTGGACGCTCGGCCCGCTGCGAAACGTGGCCACGATGCGCGTGACCGACGCTTCCATTTTGCAATCGCCGATGACGTTGATTCACGGCGACGCGAAAGCCGCCGGCAGTTTCAACGCGAGCGCTGCGCGCTTCTATTTAATTAATGCCAATGCAGAACCGGTTCTCGCCACTCTGCGATTCCGTTTGAAGAACGTGAAAATGTTCGCCGCCGAAGCGGGATTCGACGCGGATGGCGCAAAGTATAATCCCGGCACATTCATTATTCCCGCCGACGGAAATCCGAGCGACACAAATTCGCAATTGGAATCCGCCGCGCGCGATCTCGGCATTCACGTGAAAGGCGTCGCCGCAGATCCCAGCGTCGCGCGCCACGAAATCTCTGTGCCGCGCATCGCCGTCGTGCACACCTGGGTGAATACTCAGAACGAAGGTTGGTATCGCCTGGCGCTCGACGAAATGAGAGTTCCCTACACCTACGTTTCCGATCAATCGCTGGGCAAGATTGAAAATCTGCGCGATAAGTTTGACGTGATCCTCTATCCGCCCGGCGCGGGTGGACTTTCCACGATGATCAATGGCATTCCGAAACTTTCCACGCCCGATGGCGGCGATTTCGGCGGCCCAATTCCGTGGAAACGCACGGAACTCACGCCGAACCTCGCGACCGCAGATGGTCAGCCTGATCAAACCGACGACATTCGCGGCGGCATCGGGCTAATGGGCCTCGCTCGTTTGAAAAAATTCATCGATGACGGCGGACTTTTTATTCCGATTACTTCCGTCGCGCAATTGCCGATCGATTTGGGAATGACCACTGGAATTTCCATCGCGCCAACTCCGCAACTGCAAGCGCGCGGATCTATCTATGCGGCTAATGTCGAGGATCGCACCAGTCCCATCGCGTATGGATACGACGAAACGCTCGGCGTTTATTTTAGTCAAGCGCCTGTGTTGCGAGTTTCGCTCGGATTGGGCGGAGGTGGTGGAGGAGCGCCGGGAGGCGGAGGACCGGGCGGAGCTGCTGGCGCGGGAGGAAGACCGAGCGGACGCGGAACAGCGACGGATCCGGATGTGGTGCAAGGACGGCAATATGTTCCGCCGGAACCGCGTCAACCGACGCGCACTCCTCGCGAACGTGAACTTTATATTGATCCCGATGTGCGCGCGTATTCCGCGGCGTCAATTCCGCCGGAATCGATGTGGCCGCGCGTGATTGTGCGGTTTGCACCGGAGCGCGATTTATTTATCAGCGGAGAACTCGCGGGCGGAAGCGAACTGGCGGAAACTCCCGCGGTTGTTGATGTTCCTGTCGGCAAAGGTCACGTAGTTTTCTTCGCCATAAATCCGATGTGGCGTCAAGAAACGCACGGAATGTTCATGTTGGTGATGAACGCGGCGATGAATTTCGATCATCTGCAAGCAGGAAGAAAACCGATGCCGCAATCAAAGACTGCGGATGGAGAAGAAGAACTCGACACGACGCAAGGCGCGCACATTAATCACTAGTGCTTCTGAAAATGCTTCAGGGGTTAAAACCCCTGAAGCACATGAATTAATGTCGTGGCTAAAGCCACGACCTACAGAGCAAAAATAGACTTCAAACTAACAACGGTCTTCAAATCAAGAACGGTCTTCAGTCGCGCGCTAGTGCGCGTTTGCGGCCGGCAAAACGTTGAGTACTACAGCTGAAGGATGCGCGGCGTCATGCAGGATCGTGTCTGTGGCTGCAACTTTTGCGCTGGCGTGCTGAATATCCGGATCGCCGGTGTTTAAGTTGCGGTCAAAGCGCGGATAATTGCTGCTGGAAATTTCCACACGCAAGCGGTGGCCGGCGAGAAACACATTGCTCGTTGCAACAAGGTCCACGGTGATTTTGTAAATTTGTCCGGGCGTGATTTTGCCTGGTTTTTCGCGTGAATCGCGATAACGCATGCGCACAATTCCTTCCGTAATATTTTGTGCGTAGCCATCGGGATGAATGTCCACGAGTTTCGCGGTGAAATCGGTGTCGACTGCGGAGGATTTCACAAAAAGTTCGGCGGTGACTGGTCCGGTCACGTCAAGACTTTGCGCGAGCGGCTCTGTAGAATAAATCAAAATGTCGTGGCGCTTTTCGATATCGGTTTGATCTTTTGGACCCGGTGAAAGCAAATCTGCGCGGCAGCAGAGCGGACCTCCACGAGTTTGCACGGGATTCGACGGATCGTAAACGTAGCTATCCGCGGATTCATTTGCGCCGGGCGCAGTCGTGCTGAGGGAACCGACGCCGTCGGAACCGTTTGCTTTGCCGGCTGAATGCAAAAACATTTTTTGTGTTTGCGCTTCGGGTGGAGGCCAGGCGTCAAAGTTGCGCCACTCGTTTGTGCCCATGGTGAAAACGCGCACGGGCTTTTCATTCTCCAAGCCGTTGTTGATATTTTTGAAAAGGAAATCGTACCAGCGCAACATCAGACCCGTTTCATCCCATGGAGCGTTCGGGCCGAAATCAACGTCGCCAATTTTCTGTCCGCCGCCGGCGTGGCCGCCGATTTCCACGACCAATCTTTGCTGCTTGCGCGCAAATTCCATTCCGGCGCCGGACTTCAGTCCCTGATAATTCCGCAGCGTGCCTTGCAGAAAAATGTCGTACCACGCGCCGACGTGATACGCGGGAACTTGGATGCGGCTGTAATCCGCTTCGATGGACCACTGCTTCCAGTAGTCATCGTAATTCGGATGCGCGAGCCAATCCTGAAAATACGGCGCGGGATTCGCCACGCCTTCCGTTTTGAAAACGGGATAATCTCCGAGCGGAAGTGTGTTCACCCACTCCAGAGGCTTTTCAAGTCCGCCGAGATTTCGGCGCATGGTGTCTTCTGCAAGCCCACTGGTCCACGATTCGTTGAACCATTGTTCAAACGCGCCGCCTTGATACGTCCAATTTTCGTGATAGTCCGATGCAGTAATAATTGGAAAAATTCCGGCAAGATGCGGAGGCTTCGCAAGCGCCGCGAGCATTTGCGTTGCGCCAACGTAGGATGCGCCCCACATTCCGATCACTCCGGTTGACCACGGCTGATGCGCGAGCCATTCGATGGTGTCGAAGCCATCTTCCGATTCATGTTTGAAGGGATACCATTCGCCTTCCGACGCGTAGCGACCGCGCACATCCTGCGCCACGCAAACATAACCCGCCGCTGCGACGCGCATGCAAGTGCCAAGATTGTTAGTTTTATCGTAAGGAGTTCGCGTAAGAATGACGGGAAATTTTCCGTCAGCCTTAGGGCGATAAATATCGGCGCGCAGTGTGACACCGTCACGCATTTTCACGGCGGTGCCGCGCTGAATAGTGATCGCGTCGGTTCCGTCCGCGCGGCTGGAGCGTGGCGCGATTAGGGAAACGCCGATCAGAGTGAAGATTAGCGCGGCGATCAGCGCTGTTCGTGCATTCGCAGAATAATTTGTTCGCATAGCCGGGAATCGTAACTGCGCTAAGCGCGCAAGTAAATTGCAAAAATGGAGTGGGGGGTACCCCCTACCCCCTGTTGTGCGCATCAGTATAAAAACAAAGGAGTTAGGTCGTTCAATCGTCCAATCAGTGTGAAAACAAAGGACTTAGCTCCTCATTTAGTTCGTAGCCCCCGCCTCCCGCCGAAGCGTCCGGGGCGCAAACGGCGATTTCTCAAGCACTTGCGGACTTGGCATGAGTTGCCTCCCTCAAGGGTGGCTCCACACGTTCACAACGATAGTTGCTTGAGTCCGGCAGGGGTGGGAGATCCGTTCTTGAAATGTTGATTGGAGCGGAACTTCCAAGTCTGCGGTTCAGGGTAGCGTGGTTCACGAACTTTAGTCAACTAAATAAAAGTACTTAGTACTAAATACTTGACGGAAAGCTCATTCGAAATGTATTCGAATGCAAAAGGCAGGGGCTCTCAACGCAGAGGGCGCAGAGGCGCTGAGGAAGGATTCGAGAAAGAAGGGAGAAAGGACTCAGGTCTGAAGACCTGAGCTACAGGCTCGAATCGCATGGCCCTAAATTGTAGGGCCATGCGGAATGTTCGGTCAATTGAAGGGTGATTCCTATCGGTTCAGACGACTATGCAGTTTTCAAACGCATGGTGCGATTGAAAATGTTTCGTCCGACGATAAATGCAATCGTTAGAACGCCACAGACCGTGACGAAGGTCCAGGCCAACGCGTGGTAGGGAGCACCCGGAGAAAACCGGAACGTATCCGGCAGCCAATACACTGAGTAGTACGTCTCGGTCAAATTCTGGAGAGTCCACATCGAGATTGGCCGGTCGAGATATGTCGTCACAGCTTCTGCTGTGGGCCAGTAACTGACCGCGAGTAGGGCGAGACAAACGAGGATACCTGCTGGAGCGTATCGCGCGGATCGGCAAGCGATTCGATGTAGCATGCCGTCACGATTTCCTTCAAAGAATACTTCCGCCAACAGCCAGCAACCGGCAAGCAAGAGAAGCACACTAAGAATAATCGCGAGCGCGACTCCGACGTGCATTGCGATGCCCGCAGTTTTTATCCAGGCGAAGGTAGATTCGGGCCATTGGGTGAGGGCAGCGCCCGGTGCTCCGGGCTTGATCGCTTCCAGTGATTCGGTCAGCATTGCGGACTCGTCATTTCGTCCTTCCGCTGCCAACATCGGTTGCAACATCGTGTAAGCGGGACGCAGGAAATCGACGGCCCATCGGCGTTCAATTTCCGTTCCACCATGCGCGCGTACGATTTCGCCGAAATGCGCTACGGCCCATGCGTTACGTTTCGCAGTTTCTTTGTCGCCATGTTGGATGGCAAGCTTCGCATCACGCATCAGTTGTTTGGAATAGACTTCCGGCGGCCACAGACTTATCCATCCGGCCCGCAACCCTGTCAATCCAATTACTGCTGGGTCTTTAATACCGAGAGATTGGATAACGTCTCTGTCGAGCGCGAGACGGCGATTTCGATAGGCGTCGTAACGAGGAGATTCCATTGCCTTGCGGCCTGCTTCGAGCCACTGCGGATCGCGTCGCATGTCATCCGCGGTGAGCATCCCATCGTGACTGATTTCCGACGAGCGGATCTGCGCCTGCAAGAGGTAAGCAATGCTATTGCCGGGATCGAACGCGGCCAGCTTCGCTGGCCAATCACGAGCTTCGGGAACATTAGTAAAGCCAAAATATCCCTGAGAAAAAATCCAAGTGTACGAAGGATCAAGCGCGACGGCTTTATTCGCGAAGGCAACGAAATCCTTCCGCGATTCGATGCGCATGGCAGCGAATGCAAGCGTCTTCGCGTCACCGCGAGATTCGGCATCGCGCGCAATCCGGATGAAGCGCGCTTCTTGCGCTTGACCGCGGTCGGCATTCCAGCTGGTAAGCACGGCGCGCAGTCCCTGATTCGCGCTGGGAATCAGCAAAATAGCGAGCGCGGCTACGGTGACAAGCGCCGCGAGGATGCCCGGTTTTTTCACCGGAGCAAGTTCTTTTTTATTGTCGGAAGAAGTTGCGCCGTTCCACCACGCTTTGATGAGTGACATGATTCCTCCTGCGAGCCAGTGAAGGCTCTCTTGAGTGGATTCCATTTGTGGGAGTTCTGCTTGCATGGCCAACGCCCAGTCGCGGGAGTCGGCGGGCCAGAGCGAAACTATTTTTCCGAATGCGAAGGAAATAAATTTTTGCGAGGCGCTTTGTTGGCGCGATTCTGTTGCGCGCGTTTCGGAATCATTTATTTCGGGGATGGGTTTGATGGGGAACATGGTTTAGGCGCGCTCCAATTCCGGTTGGCCCAGCAGGACGCGCGGATGTTGGCGCGCGGGCTTGAGCGTGGCGCGCGCGGATTTCGATTTGCTGGTGGCGCGAGCGGCGGAGAGAGCTTCGGTGGCCCAGGCGCGTCCGCCGGCGGTTAGTCGATACATGTGGCGCGGAGGGCGTCCGGCGCGACCCTCGGCTAGATCCTGCGGATTCTCCCATTGGGTTTCGAGCCAGCCGCGCTGTTCTAGGCGCATCAGGATCGGGTAGAGCGTGCCGGACATAAGTTCGGTTTCGCGGCTGAGCGCATAGCCGTAATGCCATTGCGTCGGCTTGGCGGCCAGCGCTGAGAGAAGCGCCAGAGTTTGTTTAGAGGTGCGCATATTCGTTTTCATGAGATTCATCTCCGATTATTCAATACGCAGCGCCTGCACGGGATCTATAGACGAGGCGCGCAACGCGGGAAGCAGGCATGCGATTGCTGCGACCAGCGCGAGAATCACGGTTGCTCCCAGCAGAGTTAACGGTTGGGCCAAACCTCCTCCGTCCCATGCGGAAAACAGAGGTCCAAGCATCGCGCATATTACTAAACCTGCGGCTATGCCGATGCCCGCCATTGATGCAGTGGAGCCAAGCACGAGTCGCACTACTGCGCCGCCCTGCGCGCCAAGCGCCATTCGGATTCCCAATTCATGAGTGCGCTGTTTCACGGCAAACGACACTACGCTGTAGAGTCCTGTTGCCGCTAGCACCAAGGCGATACTTCCATAGAGTCCAATGATCACGGCGATCAGTCGCTCGCGGCCCCATCCCCAATTATCGAGCTCCCACCGAAGCGTATGCGCCGAGCTCACGACCAAACCCGGATAGATTTTGCGCAGTCGGGCGCTTGCGGAACGCATCGCCGCATCGGGATTGCTTCCCGCACGCACATAGATTTGTCCAAGAGCAGTGTGCGGCCCGAAGCTAGATGGCAGAAAAATTGCCGGCCGGACCCTGGGATGATCAAGGTCGTCGTTTGTAGCGTCGCCAACAACGCCAATTACTTCCACCCAGCTATCGAGAGACCTAGCGGATGACAACCGATGGTTCTCCCATAGTTTGAGAAACGGGGCGCGCACGCTTTGCCCGATCGGGTCAAGATCGCCCAGGTACTGCTTGACGAATGTCTGATTTACCAAAACGAGGTGCGCTTGGGCCGCGACTTCAGCGCCACTAAAAATCCTGCCACGCAAGAGTGGGACGCGGAGTACAGAAAGCAACTGCGGACTGATTGTGCCGATTACAGCTGTCGCGTCCGTCAACGCTGGCTTGCCTTGGATCTCAATCGGCCTATCAAATCCGAATATTCCTACTCGCCATGTCGATGACCACGCCGCGTCGATCACGCCTGGCGTTTGTGCGACGGTCTGTCGAACCGTTTCCTGTTCGTTGATAAGTTCCTGAAGTCGTTCCTGTTTCGTCGTGCCGGCAGGATGTGGGAGTTCGAGAGACATGGAGAACACTTGATCCGGATCAAAGCCGTGCGGTGCGTTGAGCTTCGTGAGAAACGTCCTTGCTGCACCTCCGGCTCCGGCCAAAAGCAGAAGTGTCAATGCAATTTGCCCGGCAATCGGTAGGCGGTGCATCGTTCGCGAGCGTCTGTTGCCCGCGATCCTTGAGCTGCTCGCTTGCAGCAGCGAGCCGGGTTGCGACCGCGACAACATGAGCGCGGGCGATAGCCCGAAAAGAATTCCTGCAATGACGGCAACCACGGAACTGAACAACAGGACAGGGAAATTCAAGTGGACAACAATTTCGTGCGGAAGCAAATCATCCGGCAGCATTCTGTGCATTGCGTTAACGCCCCACGAAGCCGCTATAACTCCGAGGGATGCGCCGATGACAGAGAGTAGAAGTGATTCTGTAAGCAGTTGACGAACGAGCCGAGCCCGACCCGCACCAAGCGAAGTTCGCACCGCGAATTCATGCTGACGCGCAGCGCCGCGCGCAAGCAACAGAATCGAAGCGTTCGCGCAACCGATGATCAGGAGGACCGCGGCAGCAGCGAACAATGCCGCAATCGTGGCCGCCGAACCGCCCAACAGCTCGTTGTTTAGCGTGGCAATTTTCACTCTAGGGTTCTTCCCATAGAGATTGGGATCTTCTTTGGCGAGACGGCGAACTAGACCTTGTATCTCTGCCTCTGCGGCACGATTGTCAGTTCCCGACTTGAGCCTTGTGAAAACCATCCAGTAGTCTTGCGGATCGTCGGTTGGCTTTCCTTGCAAATACACATCGGATTGAAACCAAGTAAAACGCGGCGGCATTACGCCAATCACTATGTAGGGAGCGTGGTCCAGTTCGATAGTCTTTCCAATTACCTCTCGGTTGCCAGAGTAGTGCTCCCGCCAGAAGCCGTAGCTGAGGACGGCAGTCGGCGCGGGATTTCCGCTCTGCGCATCCGCCTCGTTGAACACTCGACCGAGAAGCGGAGGCACACCCAAGAAGCCAAAGATATTTGGGGAATAGACACCCGCCTCGACGGCGGTGTCAGAATTTTCAGAGGTGAGATTCTTGAATGATCCGGGCTGTTGAAAGAGGACATCTTCAGTGGCGGGGACGATGCGAACATCCTGTAGGTGGCTACCGTTTACAAGGAGAGGCGAATAATGGCCGCTGTCATTGAGCATTTGTATCGACATGATGTGACTTGCATCTTTGTACGGGAATGGATCTAGAAGTACTCCGTAGACAAAGCTGAAGATCGCTGTCGTCGCGCCGATTCCCAGCATCAGCGAGAGAATTGCGCCAATAGCAAATCCCGGTGCCTTAAGGAAATGCCGAATCGCGTAACGCAGATCCTGTAACAGACTGCTCATGCCGAGCCTCCACTTCAGAGAAGCTAAATCTACCTATGTAGAGTTTTCTTGGCAATGGAACGCGCGGACACCTGTACTACATGGTTGAACTGTACGGAAGTACAGGCGGCGCTGGATGGCTGGCAATAAATGATTGCAGTATTTATTGGGCGCGTATCAATTTCGTGCGGGAGGTTGCGTCGTGATTAAGAAAGATAAAAAGGGCTACAAGGTGGTTTCAAAAAAAGGAAAGAATCTTGGTAGCGGATACAAGACGCGTGCGGAAGCGCTGAAGCGTTTGCGCCAGGTGGAGTATTTCAAACATAAGCAGAGTTGAGAAAGAGAGAAATATTTCATGCGGTGTCCGCGCGGCAGTTGCGCGGGATGCAAGAAAAGCCGCTAAATATCAGGCGTTATTGCAATTTCCACAGGCTTGTGAATTATGCACAGGCGCAGAAAGAATTCTGGCAAACCGGACTTGACGTATTCCTGTTTCCTGCTATACTCCAAAAACACCTAAAAGGATCTAGGTGCGTGTCAGGGGCTGCCGTAGTTTCGGGATTCCTGCAAGAACCCGCGGTGAGGTCAGCTACGAATACCGGATAGAAATCTGTCGAGCATCGCGCAAAGCTCCGAATGAATCGGAGTTACGCCCGGCGCTCGACGCCGGGTTTTTTATTTTGCGGCCGTAGTTTTGGCGGCTTCTTCCCACCGGGAGTGGGAAGCTCAACTGAAGTTGAGGCACCGATCTTTGACAACTGAATAGGTAGGCATTGCGTAATGCAGATGCCTTTTTTGTGTTTCTGTCTCAGGGAGCAATCCTTGAAATAGGCCGCAAAATGGGGTTTGTATTGCGTAACCGCAAATATTGCACGAGCCGAGCGAAGTTGTTGTGGATAAGATGTGTAATACGAACTGTGAAGGCGATGCTTATCTAGGTGGTGTAGCGGAAGGCGTCCAAGTCCTCTCACAAGGATTTGGGGTCGTCCGGTGCGACGCGCTGGGTAAGTTTTATGATTAAGCTACTAAGGGCGTACGGTGGATGCCTTGGCGCCAGAAGGCGAAGAAGGACGTGGCAAGCTGCGATAAGCCCCGGGGAGCCGCAAGCAGGCATTGATCCGGGGATTTCCGAATGGGGAAACCCCTCTGAGCAACACTCAGAGACAGCCCGCTGAATACATAGGCGGGTATGAGCTAACCCAGGGAAGTGAACCATCTCAGTACCTGGAGGAAAATAAATCTATCAGAGATTCCGAGAGTAGCGGCGAGCGAAATCGGAACAGCCCAAACCCGGGTATTTATACCTGGGGGTTGTAGGACCGCATGAGTAGAGTTACCAATCCGGAGGCTAGGTGAATCCGCTGGAAAGCGGAGCGATACAGTGTGAAAGCCACGTAACCGAAAGCTTACCGGACTCGAAGCGGCATCCT
>Ga0210410_10000741_pt1 | contig 33587 bp, 23 predicted proteins | sample IncBWC4MmetaG_FD_161058 | JGI IMG/M metagenome (GOLD analysis project Ga0210410, IMG submission 161058) | Forest soil microbial communities from Barre Woods Harvard Forest LTER site, Petersham, Massachusetts, United States - Inc-BW-C-4-M | ecosystem: Environmental > Terrestrial > Soil >...
CATAGCGACGCACACCTCGGTCCACTGCCCGGCGATCACGAGCTTCTTCCGTCCAGTCTTCTCCACCCAGTCGACGATACGCGGGTCTTCCCACGAATTGAGAGTCGTCCGGTCGATCGGCTTGACTGCCTTACTCGCCTCGGCCAGCGGCGCGACCAAACCCTGACGCTCCTTGAAGGCAGTCGTTGTCAGCATTGGCACTTCGAAGATCGCTGCCGTCTCGACCAGGGCCACGGCATGGTTGATGACCTCGCTCGCGTCGTGCGAGTGAATGGTGAGCATCTGCAGATATTGATGGTCGATCATCAGCAGCGAATGATTATCCGGGCTGAGCAGCGTCTTGGCGGGATTTGCAGGCATCGTATTTTCTCCTCTAGCAGCATGTCGGGCTTGCAGTCTTCGACTGACTACTTCGACATCAGCAGGGAGATGATGTCGCACTTAGTCCGCACACGCATCCTGTGAAGGAATATTCCTTCTCTACTACTATTGAGCCACTCGAGTGCGCGGAACTCTGCCTTGCTTTCCGGGTCGTCGGTGCTTCACCATACCGTCATTTGTTTTTGAGCGAAAGCGGGCGTGATATCCAGAAGAGTTTCGAATGAATTGCAGATGTTGCCGCTCGATTCCCTTGCGGCGATCGCATCGTTCTGTAAGGTGACGGAGAGATTGGAACTGCCAAAAATAACGGTATCGAGATTGGACCGCAATCCCGAAAGAGGTATTCCAAGCTTCACCTTTCGGACTTCTTAGCGCACAACATTGCGATATTCTTAGGCTCTACTACCTTTTCGGCAGCGATCATGGCTGTAGCTTCCCCTCGAATGACGCGACACATCGATCCCCCAGCAGCGCTGACCCGACTCGTCGATGTGATCCTCGGAGGCGCTGGTTTGTGGCTGCGTGCTCTGACGCCGGCGGTTGTCTGGATCTGCGCTTTGCTGGCCACCATCGGCGTTCCAATCGCCCGCGCGCTGGATCTGCAACAGCCCATTGGACAGCTCTACCACACCGGTTGGACAGCCAGGAATGGATTGGCGGGGATGGCCTTGGCCTTGGCGCAGACGCCGGATGGCTATTTGTGGGTGGGAACTACACAAGGACTCTATCGCTTCAACGGCATTTCTTTTGAACAGTATCAGCCTGAAGAGGGTACGTTTCCCTCGCGCTCTATTCGATCTCTGTTCACAGATCGCAGCGGAGGCCTCTGGATTGGCTATCTAAAAGGCGGTGCAAGTTATCTTAAGAATGGCCGTGTCACCAACTATTCCTATAGCGAAGGAATTCCTTTCGGACGAGTGCGAGGCTTCGCAGAAGACTGGGATGGCACTATCTGGGTGGCGGCGACGGGAGGGTTAGGGCGGCTGGATGGGCGGCGTTGGGTGAATAAGCACATGGAGTGGAACTACCCGGGCAACTCCCCAGACAGCCTCTTTGTCGATGATCGTGGGACGCTTTGGGCCGGCACCGGAAAAGAGATCGTCTTTCTCACAAGGGGCAGCAAGAAGTTTTCCGAAACTCACACTCTTTGTTCCCATGTAGCCACATTTGCCGAGTCGGCTGATGGCACGGTCTGGTACCTGGATTCGGTTCGCGAGCGTCTTGCACCCCTTCGGCAACAATCGGGTTGGCGGGATTCTTCGTGGCTAACGAGGACAAGTTCCTCTAAAATCGGCATCTTCGATCGCGATGGGGGTTTCTGGCAAACCGACGAAGATGGAGGCAAGGGAATCTGGCGCTTTCTTTCGCAGGGAAAACTGCCGCGCCTGAAGCTGAATGGATTCGGACCTTCCATTGAGACTTTCAATGCAAAACAAAGTTTGACCGGAAACAGCACGTACTGTGTCCTGGAGGACCGCGAAGGAAACATCTGGGTGGGAACCGACAGCGGAGTTGATCGCTTTCGTCATCGCAATCTCTCCTGGTACTCCGTGGTCCCCGGGCCGCATATCTTCAGTCTGGTAGCCGGCGAAAACGGAAACATGTGGGCCGGCACTGATCCCGGCCGAGTCGTCCATATCCCGGATGGGAAAGTAGTACCCGGTAGCCCCAAGACCGCCGTAGGAGCCTATCATGCGCCGGACGGAACCACCTGGTTCTATCCTCTGCACAAACTCTTCCACTGGCAAAACGGAAGCTTCAAGCAAGTGCCGCTCCCAACAGAAGCTCTCAGCGATCGCGTAGAGTCCCTCACAATGAACCGGGACGGCACCCTCTGGGCATCGATTGCAGGAAGCGGCGAGTTTTATCGCAAAGACGGCAAGTGGGAGTTCGTTAGAGTCCTGCAGGCGCACTCGGATTGGACCGCGTCGACTGCATATACCGATGCTTCCGATCGTGTGTGGCTTGCGTTGCAGGAATATGCGGCTGCAATCGATCATGGCCGAGTCGAAGTCTATTCGAGGGAGCAAGGCCTGGCGTTGGGCCCGATCCTGGTGATCGGAGGAAATCCGCACCAGCTCTGGATAGGTGGGGAGAATGGCCTGGCTCTGTTATGTGGTAACCGGTTTCGGCAAATACGGGGGAGCGACGGAAACGATTTCGGTGTTGTCACCGGGCTGGTCGCAACATCGGGTCATGGCCTCTGGCTGACCGCCACCGCCGGCATCGTCCATATCTTCGAGGATGAGGTTCAGAAGGCACTTAAGGATCCCAGTCATCCGCTGAAATATGAAGTTTTTGATGTGGTGAGCGACCTGCCTGAGGCTCCAAACAGTGTCGGACTCTATATTAAGCCGGTAGTTGAGAGCAGCGACGGGGTGCTGTGGATCGACACGACCAGCGGTGTGGCTCGCCTTGATCCTGCACACGTTGTGCACAACCAATTTCCACCTCCCGTATCCATTCGATCAGTTACCGCAGATGGCAGACAATATTCTACGTATGCGAATGCGAGGATACCCCCACTCACCAAGGAGGTGCGGTTTGACTATGATGGGTTGAGCCTCACCATTCCGGAACGAGTGAAATTCAGATACAGGCTGGAGGGGCTTAACCAAGGCTGGGTCGACGCCGGCGTTCGGCGGCAGGCATTCTTTACCAACCTCGCACCTGGTCGTTATGCCTTTGAAGTGCTGGCCTGCAACAACGATGGCGTGTGGACTTCGACTCCGGCTGTATGGCGCTTCGTTATTCTGCCTGCGTATTACCAGACGCTTTGGTTTAAAGTAGCATTGTGGACAACCGCAGTCATCCTGTTGTGGCTGCTCTATCTTTACCGCCTGAGACAGCTTAGTAAGGAAATTCACAGTCGCCTCAACGTGCGCCAGAGAGAGAGGGATCGGATCGCGCGCGAATTGCATGACACTTTATTGCAGGGATTCCAGGGAATCGTGCTTCGATTTCAAGCCATTCTCAATCGCATCCCTGAAGGCGACCCCCTTCGCGCAAGTGTAGGGAACGCCCTCCTCCGAGCGGATGAGGTCCTGATCGAGGGCCGGGACCGGGTACGTGAAATTCGGTCGGAGCCATCCCGCGACCTCCATATGCTGCTGGGGTCATTCGGAGATAGCCAGGCATCCGAATCGACCTCCTTTCAGTTATTCGTTGTGGGGACAGTTGTGGCGCTCAGACCACTCATTTGCGACGACGTATACGGCATCGCTCGCGAAGCATTGACCAACGCCTTCCGTCATGCATCCGCAACCCACGTCGAGGCTGAGTTCATTTATGACCGGGCACAATTCATTCTGAGAATCCGCGACAATGGAACCGGCATGGATGCACAGACGGTAAGCGGGGGACGCATGGGTCATTGGGGACTTCAGGGAATGCGCGAGAGAACCCACTTGTCAGGCGGGAAATTGTCCATCCAGAGCCGTCCCGGTGCCGGTACTGAAATTGAATTAGTGATACCGGGAAAGCTCGCTTATGCGGAGCGTGAACGATCCGATAAAGTCGCGTGGTGGAAACGCGTGATTTGGCGTAGGAGGCGAAGCTAATGCGGGTTCCCGGCGAAATCAGGGTTATGGTCGTCGACGACCACCCTCTGTTGCGAGAAGGTATTGCAGCTGTCCTCGAGGGCGAGGAAAAGATCTCACTAGTAGCAGAGGCGTCGAATGGACGGGAGGCTATCGAGAGATTTCGTGCCTTCTGCCCAGATGTCACGTTGATGGATATTCAGTTACCCGACATCAGCGGCATTGAGGCCATCAAGTCGATACGTCTCGAATTCCCTTCCGCTCGTTTCATTGTGCTGACAACCTATCGCGGAGATGTTCAGGCTCTGCGAGCTCTCAAGGCAGGCGCTACCGGCTACATGCTCAAAACATCGCTTCGAACAGATCTGCTTGATGCCATTCGGGCGGTGCATCGGGGCCAGCGCCGCATCCCGCCCGAAATCGCGAGAGAACTTGCAGAGCACGTTACAGACGATATCCTCAGCGAACGTGAGATCGAGGTACTTCGCCGTGTCGCGGCAGGCACCTCCAACAAGATCGTTGCCGATCAACTCAACTTGACCGAAGCCACCGTGAAGGCGCACATGAAGAACATTCTTTCGAAGCTCGGCGCCAATGATCGCACGCATGCTGTGACCATTGCCCTGAGGCGCGGCTTCCTTCCTTAACTTCTCACTCCGGACCGACGGTGAAACCGCTCTGGTTTAGGCCTCTTCACAAGTATCACCCGCACAGTGCAACCATTGCCTTCGCCCTTTGGGAAAGCAGTCCACGCAATCGATTTCCCTTGTTCGACGTATCTCTGCTCAGAGACCGCAATGTGCTCGCGGCGATCTTCATCGGCATCTTCGCAGGCATGATCCTCTCCGGCACTTTGTTCGTGCTTCCGGAGTACTTGCGCCTCGTCGACTCGCAGACACATAGTGCTTCGCAAACGGGCCAACTTATTGACTTCTACGCTTTCAGCGAGGCTGCGGCCATCCGGCCTATGATGAATAAAGGTTGTCGCCAAATTTGGACCCCGAAAGTCTATCGCTGCGTCACTTTGCATGCTGATCTCGTCAATGCTCCTGTTGTATCGATGTCTGACTACATCGACACCTGACGGATATTTCATCCTGCCCATGGCGCTGTACGCAGGCTGTTTGACGACACTGTTGCTGGCTGTCGGTCAGGGAACAGTTGGCAAACTCGACCTACGAAGGCTGCTCGACGGAGAGTCGATTTATATGACATTCCGGCAACGTGGTGCATCCCTCGGCGTGGCCCTCCTCACCATCCTGCTTGAGAGGCGCGAGGCACTCCATTCCTCTCGTTTGTATGAGCATCTGAATCCCGCAAATGAGACGACTGCTGCTGCGCTCCATTCCATGTCCCAATATCTTGGTGTCAACTCGGGCACAGAAGCTGCGGGAGCGGGCCTAACATCCATCGGGTTGCTGGCAGAAGCCGGCTCAAATCAGGTCGAGGTCCTCAGTTATGCAGATTGTTTCCTATTCATGGCGATGGTTGGATTTGTTACGCTCTTCTTCATTCCGCTAATGGCTCCGTTTTTCCCCCTACAAAACATTCGGCTGCCCAGAAGCAGCCGCCGGGAAAAGAGTGCCTGGCGCCGATCAAAAGCTTACCTGATTGATCACCTCTGAACTTCTCATTCCCTGTCTATAAGCAGTGAGCCAACAATCGCCTGGGGCAACCGACGAGATGCGAGCCCACTGGAGCCAGCGCCTAGTCCGATAGTGATGATGAATGCGAGTACCATTTTTGAACCGAGCGGCAATATCGGCAATTCATTCGAAACTCTTCTGGTTATCGCGCCCGCTTTCGCTCAAAACAAGTGACGGTATGGCGAAGCACTAAATGACCCGGAAAGCAAGACAGTGTTCCGCGCGCTCAAGTGGCTCAATAGTAGTACAGAAGGAATACTCCATTGCAGGATGCGTGTGCAGACTAAGTGCGTCATCATCGCCTTACTGATGACGGAGCTGAGGCGAAGACTGCACCACGAGTGTTACAGGCCTAGTCAGACGTGACAACCACGGAGGAAACAAATGGAGAAACTTACGACTGTCGGATACAAGTTTCTACACGAAGGGGCTAGTAGTCAGTTGTTCTGAAAGGTCCCGCAATTCTATCTGCGCGTTGAAGGCGGAATCGACAATTTCGAAATTTCAGGAGAGGGATCACGCCCATGACCGCCGAAACTCCAGCAGTCTTCGCCATGGAATTTGAAGGCAATATGCGGGAAGCATCTGATACGTGCTCGTCGCACGACGAGATCAGCATGAAACTCCTTGGTGCAGCAACGGACGAAGTCCTTGTTGCAATGGCTAAGTTAGGGCATTGCGCCGCCTTTGCGGAGTTGTGGGAGCGACACTCGAGTCCCGCGTTCACGATGGCCTTTCGGATCACGAAAAACCGAAACGACGCAGACGACGTAGTTCAGGATGCGTGGATGAAAGCCTATGTTCATTTGAAAACTTTCGATGGCAGGGCAAAATTTTCGACTTGGCTCACGCGTATTGCGATCAACTCGGCGCTTATGACTCTACGTAAGAGGCGTACTCACCGGGAGACGTCTATGGAGATCACGGACGGTGAAACCTGGCAGAACTGGGAGATAGCAAACCAGACGAAGAACGTTGAAGAGCTCTATGCGATGCACGAGCGAGTAGAGCGCCTAAGACGAGCAATCTGCAGTCTCCCACCGATACTGCGAAATGTGGTTGAGATTCATCAATCGGACCGGTCGCTAAAGGAAATCGCCGACCTCGCAGGCATCTCTGTTGCCGCAACTAAGTCTCGTTTGCTTCGAGCCAGAAAGATTCTAGGTACAGCTTTAGGAGCAAATACAAAGGGAATGGGAAGCTCTGACAATAAGCTCCCAAGAAGTCGAAGAGATCTGGTAATTCAAACGGTATTGCTTTCCGCGAAGGATCGCGGAAGTCCCGCGAGCGCTGCCTGAACCCCATGTCTTATGGGTTTTGCGGGGCAGGCTTTTGCAAGCAGTCATGTCGAGCGGCGCGGACATGCGATCGCGCGCGGCGAAAGGGGACCTAGCATTCAGAGTCACAGCACTAGGAAGGATAGAGCCAACCTACAGCGAGGGGGGGCGGGCGGATTCTCACCGCTTGCTTTACGCTGATCGCCTCGTTATTCGCGGGAGAGGTCGCGCACAGTCAAACCGCTCTCACCCTTCATGACGCCATCCAGCAGGCCGAGACTGGCTCGTTGGCGCATCAGGGACAAGACCAGGTAGATGCGGCGCGCGGCTTTGCCCGGCAGGCTAACCTGCGGCCGAATCCACGTCTCTACATTCAATCGGAGGACCTTAGGCCGTGGGCGAACAACTTCGACTTCGCCAATGGAACCGAGGACTACGGGTATCTCAGCCAGACCTTTGAGATGGATGGAAAGCGTGCCAAGCGGGTCGATCTCGCCAACGCGAATATTCGCCGCAGCCAGGCGGAGCAGGAGCTGCTCGAGCAACAGATCGCAGGCCGGGTGGCGAGCGCCTACTGGGCGGCAGTGGCGAGCGCTCGCATCGTGAAGCTGCTGGAAGACGACTTGGGCGCGGTCGACGAGATGGTTCGCTACCACAAGGAGCGGGTCGATGCGGGCGCTCTGCGCGGTGCCGATTTGCTGCGCATGCAGATCGAGCGCGATCGCCTGATGATGTCCCTAGAGGGCGCACGCCGCGACATGACCCTAGCGCGCATTGAACTCTTTCGTCAGATGGACCGGCCCCTGGACCCACAGGTCCAGCTCGCCGACCCCATCGATAACCTGGCACCCATCGAGAGCCAGACGATGGCCACGGTGCTGGCATCGCGAGCCGACGTAGCGGCTGCGCAGGAGGCGGTGACTGCGGCCCAGGCCGAGATCAAACTTCAGAAGGCGCTCGGCGTTCCGGATCTCGATCTCCTGGGCGGTTACAAGCGTAACAGCGGCGCCAATACCCTGTATGCCGGCGTGCAGATTCCGCTCCCCTTCAGCAATCGCAACCAGGGCGAGGTGCAGCGGGCGCAGGCCAATCTCCACCTCGCGCAGGATCAGCTGCAGCAGGTTGAGATGTCGGTTCGCGCCGATGTCACCTCCGCCGAGGAAGGATACTCGCGCCAGCGGGAGATCGTGGAGCACGTCCTTCCCGACATGCGCTCCCGCGCCCAGCAGAACCTCGCCATCATGAACGACGCCTACAAAACCGGAGGAATTGACTTGTTGCGATACATCGACGCAGAACGGACTGCCATTGACGTCGAGGTGAGCGCGCTGCGCTCGCTTGCCGACTTCCAACAGAGCGCATTGAGGTTGACACTCTCCTACGGAGCGCGGCCATGATGCCCCACAGAAGCTCTCTCTCGCTCCTGCTTTTGTGTCTTGCGCTCGCCGGCTGCTCCAAGGGAAAGCCGAGCGGAGGTCAAGGCCAGGCCCAAGGTGCGCCCTCAGGTGACTCATCGACGGACGCGGCCTATTCGGAGGCCACCGACAAGAGCAGCAATGGCGGCGCCCAGAGCAACGATGTGGTCAAGCTCTCCGCCGACGCTCAGCGGCGCGTTGGGATACAGGTCCAGGCTGTCGTGACCGAGCAACTGCCGCGCGAGCTCACCGTCGCCGGCCAGGTGCAGATGGATGAGGAGCACACCTCCCATCTGGGAACGATCGCGGATGGCCGCATCACTTCGGTCGATGTGCTTCCGGGAGTGGCCGTCAAGACTGGTCAGCACCTCGGAGATCTGCACAGCCATATGGTGCACGAGACGGTGGGTGCGCTGGCGCAGGCCTTCGCCGAAGTTGACCGGCAGCGCAGCGCGGTCGCCTTCGCCACACAGGCTCAGCAACGTTACCACCATCTCTATAGCATCCAGGCCTCCTCGCTTGAGGAGTCGCAGCGCTCCGACCAGGACCTGTTCCAGTCCAAGAAGATGCTGGTCGACGCCGAGACCACGGTCCACATGGAGCGCGAACATCTCTCCGAATTACTCCAGGTTGAGCCCGAGTCGCTGACGCAGAACAATCTCTACGACAAGGAGTTGATCCCGATTCGTTCCCCGATCGACGGCGTCGTCATCGCCAGGAACGTCACGGTGGGACAGGTCGTCGCAACCGGCTTTGAGGCCTTCGTCGTATCGAACCTGCACACCGTCTGGGTCACCGCTTCGGTGAATGAAAAGGATCTGCCGCTGGTCCGCGTCGGGGTGCCTGCCGAGGTCGTCAGTCAGGGCTACCCGGGCCAAATCTTCCGGGGCCGTGTCGGCATGATCGGCGATCTGCTCGACCCCCAGACCAGAACCGTACCGGTGCGCATCGTGGTTCCCAACCCCGGCATCCTCTTGCGCCCGGGCATGTTTGCCTCCGCGCACATCACCGAGTCGCAGACCGACGCCGCCCTCTTCGTTCCCGAGGAGGCCCTGCAGGACATCAACGGCATGCGGGTGGTCTTCACCACTACCGACGGAACCACGTTCAAGGCCAGGACGGTGAACATCGGAACGCGCTCGCAGGGCAAGGTCCAGATCATCGACGGTCTAGGCCCGCAGGATCACATCGTCGTCAAAGGAGCCTTCATGGTCAAGTCAGAGATGCTCAAAGGCACGATGGGTGAGGGCTAGTCGTGCGCAAAATTCTAGACTTCTTCCTCGACAACCGTTGGCTGGTCCTGGCCGTCCTGATGGTACTCGTCATCGGCGGCGTTACGGTCATGCTGCAGCTTCCCATCGAAGCCTTTCCCGATCTGACCAATAACCAGGTCGTGGTAACCGTGCAATGCCCCGGCATGTCGCCGGTTGAGGTCGAACAGCTCGTCACCTTTCCGATTGAGACCGCGATGATGGGCATGCCGAAGCTCCAGACGGTGCGCTCCACCTCGAAGCTCGACCTGTCGATGGTCACCATCATCTTCGACGACTCGATGAACAAGTACTTAGTCCGGCAGCTCGTGGCCGAGCGCCTGAGCCAGGTACAGAGCCGGCTTCCCATCGGTCTTCAGCCGCAGATGAACCCCATGTCGACCGCCTTCGGCGAGGTGTACCAGTACACCGTCTCCGCGCCAAAGATGTCGTTGATGCAGATCAAGACGCTGCATGACTGGGTGATCCGCTATGCGTTGCTTGCGGTTCCAGGGGTCAGCGAGATCAACTCCTGGGGCGGGGAGACCAAGCAGTACGCAATTGAAGTCGATCCGGAGTCGCTGCGTCGCTATAACCTCACGCTGCACGATGTGGTCACCTCGGTGACCAATAACAATGCCAACTTTGGCGGCAGCTACATCGAGCACGCCGACCAGCAGTACACCGTGCGCGGCCTGGGACGAGCAGAGAACGAGCAGGACCTCGGCAACATCGTCGTCTCCACCGCACAAGGCGTTCCGGTACTGTTGAAGCAGGTCGCTAACATCGTGATCCGTCCCTTGCCCCGCCACGGAGCCGTCATGAAGGACGGCCACGGCGAGACGGTCTCCGGCATGGTGATCATCCTGCAGGGAGAGAACGGGCAAAGGATCATCGAGGAGGTCAAGCAGAAGATCGCGAACCTCAAGCTGCCGGACGGCGCCCGGATCATCCCCTTCTACGACCAGTCCGACGTCATCAATGCGACGACCGCAACGGTCAAGAAGAACCTCATCGAAGCTGCGATTCTGGTCATCGTCGTCCTGCTCATCTTTCTGGGCGACTGGCGGGCAGCGCTGGTGGTCGCCTTTACCATTCCGCTCTCGCTGCTCTTCGGCTTCATCGGGATGGACCTCTTCGGCATCTCCGTCAATCTGATGAGCCTGGGCGCGATCGACTTCGGCACCATTGTCGATGGTTCGGTGGTCATGGTCGAGGGCTGCATGCATCGACTGGAGCACGGCGGCCAGGAGAAGCCGCTCAGCGAGATCATTCGTGAGTCGGCTCACGAACTCTCGAGGCCAATCATCTTCGGCGTACTGATCATCATCGCCGTGTACCTTCCGGTGCTCACGCTGCAGAGTCTCGAAGGACGGATGTTCCGACCCATGGCGGTCACCGTGGTTTCGGCGTTGCTCGGCTCACTGTTGTTGGCGCTCTTTGTCGTCCCGGCGCTGTGCACCGTCGCCCTTCGCTATAAGGCGAAGCTGTTTGCGAATGCAACGAGGCGAGATGGAAGCGGCCCGTCTCATACGAAAGCGGGGACCTGGCTCGACAAGCTGCGGGAGAGCTACGGCAGGTCGCTCGATCGAACATCGCTGCACAGCAAACCCGTTCTGATCGCGGCGCTGGTCCTTGTCGTCGTTGCCCTGGGATCGCTCCCATTCATCGGCACAGAGTTCATGCCAACGCTCGACGAGGGGTCGATGATCGTCACCTCAAAGCGTCTGCCAGGCATCTCGCTGACCAGGTCCATCGCCATCGGCAACCAGATCGAGAAGACCATCAAAAGCTTTCCCGAGGTCCAGAGCGTTGTTACCAAACTGGGCCGCCCCGATCTCGCCACCGAGGCTATGGGAGAGTACGAGTCGGACTCCTATATCTCGTTCACACCGGAGATGCAGAACGCGAGCGACGAGCGGAAGCACGAGCTCTCCGATCGTCTGGAGAAGGAGCTGGCTAAGATTCCCGGCGTCACCTACGAGTTCACCCAGCCCATGCAGATGCGCATGGATGAAACCATCACCGGCACCCGCGGAGATGTCGCACTGAAGATTTACGGCGAGGACCTGAATACGCTGGAGCAGCTGGGGCAACAGGCACAAAGTATTATCTCGTCGGTAAAGGGAGCATCGGAGACCCAGAGAGAGTTGATTTCAGGCGCGGAGGAGCTTCAGGTGCGCATCGATCGTGCCGCGGCCGCTCGGTACGGCGTGAATGTCTCGGATATTCAAGAGATGATCGAGACCATGTACGGCAGCAGGCAACTCTCCGAGATGTTGGTGGGAGAGGAACGCTTCCCCATCGCCATTCGTCTGCCCGACAACATCCGAAACGATCCTGACGGGCTGCGAAGTCTGCAGATTAAGACCCCGCAAGGGGAGTTGATCCGGCTCGATCAGGTCGCCGAGATTCGCGTCGTGCGAGGGCCGATCATCATCAATCGAGAGCAGGCGCACCGCCGAATCGTAATTATGAGCAACGTCTCCGGTCGCGATCTGGGCAGCTTCGTCAGGGATTCGGAAACAGCCGTGCAACAGAAGCTGCAACTGGCGCCCGGGTATCGGCTGGAGTGGGGTGGTCAGTACGAGAACCAGAAACGGGCGCAACAACGCCTTGCAATCGTCTTTCCGGTCTCGCTCCTCATTATCGCAGGCCTGCTCTATGCCACCTTCCACAATGCGAAGCAGATGTGGCTGATCCTCTGTATTGTGCCCTTGGCACTGGTTGGCGGCATTGCGGCTCTATGGCTTCGAGGGATTAACCTGAACCTCTCCGCATGCGTCGGCTTCATTGCGCTGTTTGGCATCGCGGTGTTGAACGGCGTAGTCATGGTCAGCCGCATCAACTCCCTCCGCAGGGAGGGCATGGAGATGCACGAGGCGGTGCATCAGGGCGCCTCGGATCGGCTTCGCCCGGTGTTGATCACCGCATTGGTGGCCAGCCTTGGCTTCATTCCCATGGCCCTGGCGAGGTCACGCGGTGCCGAGATAGAGCGGCCTCTCGCGACCGTTGTTATCGGCGGCCTTATTACTGCTACTATCCTCACCCTCTACATCCTTCCACTGCTCTACCCCTGGTTCAGCCGCGACGCCAACAGGAACGAGGAGAGCGAAACAACAGAGGTACGGTATCAGACAGTCGGAAGCTAATTACATGGGGACCCTTTGTGTGTAGCTTTCGAGATTAATTGGCGCAGTGTTTCAGAGTTATTTGGCGTAATGTTTCAGGATTATATGGCGTACACGGCGTCAGCTTGTGCCGATCACAAGACTGTCCCGCGCCGCTTCAACTACATCATTGGAGACGAGGTGAAGGTCGTTAACTCGGAGAACCCGTTCAATTTGGGTGAGGAGTCGAGTTAAGAGCCTGAAGTTTCCGCCGGTCATCCGTATGAGGCTGGCGATGACTTCTGGGATGAGTTTTTCGTCGGGAAGGGTAACGCCAGCGGGAGTCCAGCGCTGCTCGAGTAGTTCTTGCACTTGGTTGGCATCCAAGGGGCGAAATTCATGGACGAAACCAATACGCGAATAGAACTGCGGAAATCGCGCTATGCGCTTCTCGATGCCGGGCATTCCGATCAGCACCATACCGGCGGTTCCCTCGTCGAAGATCGACCTCATTTGTTCAAGGCTGTTCATATGGAGGCGATCCGCCTCGTCCACAAGGATTAGAGTAGTAGGGTCTGACACTGCTCGTTGTTTAGCTTGATATTGCTTGTATGTCTCAAAGTATGTCGGATCGACCGCAGGGCGGTCGCACGGAGAACAGCCTGGTTTGTCCATAATTTCCCTACGGCTCTTCTCGTCTTTAAGTCTGAGTTCCTCCAGAACCGTCGTCGCTTCCCGCCGAATAGGGTCCAGTACGATACTCATCACTCTCTCTCGCGCCATCTTGATGTCGTTTTCGACTCTGGAGGGAGTATTGGCCACAGAAGTTGTATAAAGCAGAGTGTCGACAGGGCGATCGTCCCTTATTTCGCTTGTCCAGCGATCGCGCGGAACGATCTGATCCGCGCGGCTGTAGCGCACAGCGGAGAGTGTCTTGCCGATGCCGGGTGGTCCATAGCATAGCCCGATGTAGCGGAAGTGACGACATGCATCGCAGAACTCAACAAATCTGCTGTGTTCGATCGTCTCAACAAACGCGCGGCTACTCGTTGCGGTACCTCTTGATGCGAACTCCGGATGCGACTGCGACGGCGGCTTTTGCATGGATCTCCTTAGGAGCGCTGCCCCTTTTCAGTAGCAGAAGCGAATCGACGACCCGTTGCCGATCATGGAGGATGGAGCTGAGCTCGCGGCGACGTTGGTCACGCACTCGGATGATCTCGCGCAGTGGAATGGTCTCTCCTGCTAGCTCAGCGGAGACTGCGGGGCAAAGGAAACGATCCTTGTAAAAGACCCTAATCTCGCCCATATCTCGCGGATCATAGCGAATGGTGACATCCTCCCCCACGTACGCCGCCAGAATGAGCGAAAGATATCGTAGACCCTGGAAATGAATGCCATCGCGGCGCACCTTGCGAGCGCGCACTTCCTGCATTAGCAGGAGGTCAAGTTGTTCGAGCGATTCCGGCATGCGCGGCAGAAACCCGCCTTCCTCCCATCGTTCTGATGGAGCCGCCTTTGATGCGAGTCTGGGTCCTCGATGGTACGTTTCCAAAAGGAATGTTCGAAAGAGGTCCTCGAAATGCTCGAGTGAGAGGCTTGGTTTATGTCGCTTTTTCTTGCTGTAGCCATCAAGCTCACAGAGGAACATCTCATTGACCGTCCGGAAGAAGCGCTCGATGCGGCCACGGCCCTGCGGCTTGCCTGGGGTCGAAAATACAAGCCGAATCTTGAGATCGACGGCCACCTGTTCAATGTGCTTTGAGGTGAAATCCGATCCATTATCGGTATAAAGAACTTCTGGAATGCCACAGACATGCCAATGCGCGTGCCCTTTCCGCCAGATAGCCTGTCGAAGGGCGAGGGCGGTTCTCGTTGATGAAGGTGGATCAAAGCCCAGATAGTATCCGGCGATAGCACGACTGTAGTCGTCGATGACGATGGTCAGCCAAGGTCGAGCAATCTGGCCGTCCTCCTTGACCAACTTGATGCTCAATTGCGCATGATCTGCTTGCCAGATGGCGTTTGATCGCCGTGCTTCCCGTCTATGAACCAAGTCAAACTCTTCGCTGTATACCTTTCCGCCATGATGCGCGAGAGTGAGCAGTCCGACTGGAACATCACGAACGAGGTCGTAGACCGTTCCGTAGCGCGGCTGGAGCTCACCCGTAGCCTCCGCAAACTGCCGAGCCTGTCGCCAGATAGACCTGACTGGTAAAGGAGGACTCTCCAGGGCGAGTGCTTCTATCGCAGTCTTAATCTTTGGCGACACCACTCTGCGGCCGCCACGGTCAGCACGCGACTTGCGCACTAATGCTATAAGGCCGAATTTGCGATATTGGCTCACCCAGCGCTGAGCGGTTCGAAACGGGAGCCTGCCATCGGCTGCGACGAGTTGGAGAGGCCGGTCTTTTTCCAGATGCGGCTGAATCAGCCGAAAACGCGACATCGCGAGCTCACGAGCTGCTTCGGACACTCCGCTCAGCTCTTGCATGCCAAGACACTACGCCAATTAACTCTGAAACACTACGCCAAATAATTCTGAAAGCTACAACATGCTCTACAGGCTGGAACCGGAGTTGACCGCGCGATTCTCTCATAACGCGATGCTCTCCGCATCGAGGATTGAACTAGAGGTCCCTGCGCCATCCGAGTACTTTCGCCAGGCGAAGGACGACCTTATCCAACTGGAGAAACAGATTCAACAGCAGGTATCGTCCTTCGCCCGTGAGCGTGTTGAAGATCTAACGGCATTGTTCAGTTTCAGAATGTTTCCGGACGGCTTTCGCTACGAGCCTGGGATAAGCTGCGAGGCACTTCGAACTGCATTAAGCTCCCGCATCTCTCCGCTGAGGCGACGCGCTCAGGCGGTCACGCGTGAAGCAACCGAAACCAAGACGGGGAATGAAATAGAGATCATCGGATGTGGGCAAAAGAAGATATACAGCCTGGAGGATTGGGCTGCATATGGGTTGCCGGTCAGCCGTAGAGATTTGCACTGGAAAGAGGGTCGAAGTGCTTTTGAGCTGGCGCGAACCTGGACCGATCCTGGAAGGCCTTCAGTGCCTAAACAGGTCAGTGAATTGCTCAACTCTCACGAAGATCTGCGAGATGTAGAGATTCTGAGCGGCTTTGTCGAACATGAAACGAAATTGCCATTCGGGGAGCGGGGACCGCGTTGTCATGACTTGATGGTGTGTGCTGTGCGCCATGGTGAGCCCGTGACTATCTGCATCGAGGCGAAGGCAGATGAGACCTTCGGCGGGACCATTCAAGCCGAGCTTGAAAAGGCCTTGGCAAGTGCGAGAAAGAGGTCAGGAGTCACGAGGTTCCCCGAAAGACTAGACTGGCTGACTCGCTTTCTCTTCAGCAAGAGCGTTTTCACGTCGATGGGTATAACTACTCTGGAGCCCGCGTTCTCCGGATTGTTCTATCAACTCTTCTCTGCAATCGGTGGCACATTGATTGAGGCTAAAATGCAGCGCGCGAGTGCGGCGGTTCTGATCTTCAACGAATTCCGAACTCACGCGACGGAGGACCGAAAGCTGCAACTGAACGCCGACGCTCTCAACTCCTTCCTGAGAGTCTTTCTGCACGCGAATGGTAGAGCGGGAGAGACGCTGGCTGAAGGAAACATACTTGGACCGATACGGATCAACCCGAACGTACCCGATCTGGGTGTAGAGATTCCAATAGGCATCCCCCTCTACATTGGAAAGATTCGAACTGATCGACTTGCGGAAACCTCAGTCTGACGCTCCTTATGAGTGGGAGTCATAACGTTTCGCTCCTAACTCAAGGACTCTCCAGCAAAGGAGCTGGACGAGGCACAAACACAGCCGCGGATACGCACAACAGCGTTTCGCATAGCGAGGGTCTTCGACGCTCCGATTGAGGAAGTGTATTCGGCCGCATAATACTTACCGTTGAAAGTTCTTTACATTAGGGTGTCGTTCTGGGGTATAGCCCAACCCTACGTCCGACGGCCCGGGAAATGATGTCGTAATAGAGTCACTTTCCGAGTTATCGGACAGGCGATGACGAAGATCAAAGAGTCTATTCGGACACCTAGGCCCGCTCGAACGTGGTCCGAATCGCTGTAGATCGAGAGATGTATTGAGCTGAGCCGGCATGCTCGGATTGAGCGTACTTTGCACTTGCGTTACAAAACAGACCAAGGACATGCTGTCGCCGGGTTGATAAACCCTTTCTTGCAGATGTATTCAGTCGAAGCGATGCAGCTACTGCGAAACGGATTCGCCCTACCAACTACTCAGAACATGCAATATCTTTCGCGCTTCAGCCTGCGTAGGATGCCTCATGCCTTGGAAGATGGGCTCGTCGAATTATGACGAGTTTGTAGGTTCCCATGAGGGTCAAACCGGCATTTGCAGGAAGGGGGAAGTTTGTCATGAAGCGGATCGTTGTTGGCATAAGCGGTGCCACTCGCGCGCCACTGGCAGTCAGGGTGCTTGAATTTCTCCGTGATCTGGATGTCGAGGTCCATCTCGTGGTGTCGCAATGGGCTCGTGCGACATTGCTTCTGGAGTGCGGAATCAGAGCCGAGGACTTGACGCGCTACGCGCACCAGATGCATGACGCATCCGACCAGGCGGCTACGATTTCGAGCGGATCTTTTCACACCGACGGCGCAAGGAAAAAAGTATTGACCACACAAAGCTGTCCGTCGCCCATTCGTCGGGCCAAACCGGTAGAGAGCCGCATTTCGATGTTATTGCGCGGCACTTGCGGGCTGGCGCTGCTTGCTTTGTGGACTCCAATGGGATTGCCGCAACAAACGCTGGCAGGAGGCGCCGACTTGTTCGCTCCTTCATCGACAGCCGGCAAGGCGGCAGATGCCCAGCGCAATCTACCCATCACGGCGTTCTACGGGACAGAGGGCGCGAAGATTACCGCGGAAGCCGGAACTCTGGTCCGTTCCGAACCAGCACTCGACTTCGTGTTGCCGCCTGGAGTTACGGCAACCCGGATTCTCTACCACACTCGAACCGCAGACAACAGAGACGTCCTTGCATCGGGAGTTGTCCTGGTCCCCTACGGGAGGCCGCCAAAGGATGGCTGGCCATTACTGGCCTGGTCGCATGGCACAAGCGGTGTTGCCAGAAGCTGTGCTCCCTCTCTTATGAAAAATCTGTTTTACAACTGGGAGGGACTCTACGAGTACGTAATGCTTGGCTATGCAGTTGTCGCGACCGACTATGCCGGGTTGGGTACCGAAGGCCGGCACGCATACCTAGACATGCTGAGCAATGGGACCGACGTCATCAACTCGGTACCCGCAGCGCACGCTGCAGTACCCAATTTGAGCAGGAAATGGCTTGTCGTTGGACACTCTCAAGGCGGTTTATCGAGTTTGGGGGTCGCCCAACTGGAAGGCGGGATAAAGGATCCGGATTTTCTCGGCACGGTTTCCCTCGCCGGAGCGAGTGATCTCGAAGATGGCATCAGGGCCGTCGAGCGCGCGAAGTTGTCTCCGGTCAATGGGCTGCTTGCGTTTTGGGTCTATGGTGCCAAGACACTCTATCCAGGGCTCGATCTCAAAGACGTGCTGACTGACCAGGCCCTCGCACTCTACAACGAGTCTGTCGAAGACGGGTGCAGTGCGGCGAGTGGTGCGTTTGCTTCTCTTCCCACTGATCAAATGCTGCTGCCGGGCTGGCACGACAACAAGTACATCAAGCAATTTCTCACTCGAAACCAGCCGGGGAAGAAGCCAATATACGGTCCGATGTTGCTTGTGGGCGGCGGAGATGACATCCTTTTCACTGAATCAGCAGGGAGCACGATCTTCAGCCGCCTTTGCAGATCGGGCGGCCGCATCCAACGCAATGTTTATCCGGGCCTCGGTCACGACGCCCTCGTATATGGTTCGCTCAGAGATCAACTGCAGTGGATTTCAGATCGTTTTGCAGGAAGGGCGGCTCCAGGTAATTGTCCCGCGCCATAACCAATCGCATCTCGTTGCAGATCTTATACTTGCGCAGAAATGCAGGGTTACTATATAGATAGGGCGTTTGATGGTCTGCCGCCGAGGGCGAAGCTCGGGGATCTCTCGAAGGGGATTCAGACCGCAATTTGCTGTCCCTGCGGGAATGAGAAGATCCTCGCCCTGGGCCTATGCCCGACCTGCTACACGCTGAAACGGCAGGATGCCGGGTATTTCGGCGGCCGTCTTAGAGCGTGATGGATACGCCTGTAGGTAATTCGGAGGCAGATTGAGAACCCGATCTCTCCTGCTTTTGCTCGCAACAAGCCTGTCCGCCGCCGCTCAGAGCGGCGGCATGAACGCCGCCCCGGCTCCTCAATTGAGTCAGCCATCTCAAGTCAAGCAGCCGACTGCCGTGAAGCAGGACACCGACGAGCTGAGACAGCAGCTCGACGTAGACTCGGCCGCACTATCGAAGATTCCAGCCGATCCGCTTATTCAGCCTGATCCCCTGGCGCCCGTCTTTCACCCGGTCGACAAGCTTACCGAACGTGTTGCTCAATCCGCGCACCTGAAGTTCGGAGCAACATATACGTTTCTGGATCAGTACGCGACAATTACGCCGGATAGCGTCAGACATAACCAGCTCAGCGGACGGCTCGATTTTACCGGAGCCTGGGGTGTGTACGATCATGGAAGCAGCGCCGGATCCATCAGCCTGCTGGTCCGTTCGGGTACAAATATCGGCATCAGTCAGAGATTCAACCTCAGCGATAGCCTAGGTTCAGGCCTCTATCTGAACTGTCTGCAGGGCGGCGGTCCGCAAGAGCCTATCACCGTAAATGTCCTCTACTGGCGTCAGGATTTCCTCAGGAAGAGGCTTTCATTTTATGTGGGCAAAATCCATCCCAACGAGTTTGTAACTCTCAGTATGTTCAACAACGACGAACGGACACAGTTCCTAAATGGCGCAAACGACGGTAATCTGGCGGTCGCCTCCGATGGGACATATGCCGGCGGTGGCGCGGTGGAATTCCAGGCCACCCGGCACGTTTACATTCACGCTATTGCCGTGGACACGGAGGGAGCGCAACAGAGAAACATCGATACGCTCGTCGATCGAAAGTATGCGGAAGGTGTTGAACTGGCGTGGAGATCAGGATTACTGGGTGAAGAGTACCGGCATTATCGTATCGGCATGTGGCGAGATGACACCAAGAACAACGGCAGTGGATATGGAGGCGGCATTGGATTCGACCACGAATTTCACAATGGCTGGACCCCGTTTGGAAGATTTGCTTTAAGCACCAGCACCGGGACCGCTATTAAACAGATCGAGGGAATCGGTCTGGCTCGGGTGTATCCATTCGGACGTCGAGGAGACATGTTCGCAATGGCGTTTAACTACAGCGTAGCCAGTCACGGTAAACACAATGAAAGCGTGTTGGAGTCGTTTTATCGCCTCCGTCTCACTCAAAGCATAAACGTTGGCCCGGATATTGAAGTCTCAATCCATCCAACCTACGCAACCAGACCCTACGCTACAACTCTTCTCGGCGCGAGGATGGAGATTATATTCTGAGAGCTGAGATTCAGGATTTAGATCCTGCCCTCGCTTCCCTAAGCCTTGAATCGTTCGCGGCAAGGTGATGAGGTCACCGACAGAAAAACCGTCATCCTTGGCCCAGCGTGCGCTTCGCCGCCAAACACCCAAGGTGGGAGCCCGGTGCGTGAAGCACGTTAGCCGGGATCTGTGCGGGGGGTGCGCAGCAATGCGCATCCCTATCGCGATACACTCAGCAATCTTCCTCAAATCAGGATCGTGACGCGTGGACAGAGAGCCTTGGATCTATCAGTTTTTGTTATTGAAACCCTACAATCCTCTGAGGCCCACAACCTCCATTCCGGACGTTGGAAGAGCAACCAGGGCTCGAATGAGTTGAAAAATGATCCAATTCGAAGATGAACGGCTCTTTGCGCGATGCGTTGCTGGGTCACTGTTGTATCTGGCGTTCTTTCTGTTGTTGTGCCCGCCCAGCCCGGCACAGGCAGTATACGGATCCATCGCGGGCAGAGTGACAGACGTTAGCGGAGCTATTGTGAAGGGCGCGTTGGTGACCGCGACCGATCTGGGGACCAGCGAGAGCCGGATCAGCATGACGAATAGCAATGGGGACTATCGAATCGTTGATCTTGTACCGGGGAACTACCGAATCGAAGTTAAGATGCCGGGGTTCAAGCTGTTTTCCTGGGACCCAATCGAAGTAAAGACCGATAGCGCCGTTCGTATCGATGCCGCGCTGGCCGTAGGAGGTGTGAGGGAAAGTGTCGATGTTAAGGAGCAGGCGCCACTCTTTGACACTCAGGGATCCTCGGTTGGCCAGGTGATCGAAGGCAGACAGGTACAGGAGACTCCTCTTAACGGCCGCAATGTCATGAACCTGGTCGCGCTTGCGGCGGGCGTGGTTCCGCAGGGAGGGACTCAAGGAAGTTCCGCCGGAAACTACACTTCGTCGGGAGACATCACCAACGCTTCAGGATTTGGAAACTATCAGATTGGTGGCGGCCTTGCAGGTCAGAACGCCTTCCTTTTTGATGGATCGCCCCTCGACGAAGTTATGAGCAACATCACGGTATTGGTGCCGACTCAGGATGCGGTCCAGGAGTTCCAGGTAGCGACCAGTGTTCCAAGCCTGGAAATCGGGGCCCTTGCCGGCGGCGCGGTGTCATTCACGTCCAAGTCGGGCTCTAACGCGTTTCACGGCTCGCTGTATGAATATATTCGGAATACCGTCCTCGATGCCAACAACTTCTTCAACAATGCGAGCGGAGTGCCACGCTCGCAACTCATCCAAAACCAGTTCGGCGCAACGATTGGCGGGCCTATCGTCAAGAATCGTGCTTTTTTCTTCTTCAACTACGAGGGGTTCACTCGCAGGAATGGAATTCCCTTTCAGGGGAGGGTTCCCACACCAGCTGAGTTAAGCGGTGATTTTCGCGCTGCCCCTCCCATCTACGATCCTCTTACCGGCCGGCAATTCGCATGCAAGGGCGTAGTCAACGTTATTTGTCCGGATCGGATCGATGGGACCGCGAACGTGATGGGCAACGTCCTGCACTACTGGCCAACTCCGAACGCGAACCTTGCAGGTGGGACCGTCAATTACAGTGCGAATGCGGCCGCAGGTGTGGATACAGACCAGTACAACGCCCGCTTCGACCAGATCATCAGCGACAAGCAGCGTATCTTTGGACGCTACACCTACTGGAATATCAATACATTCCCCACTCAGTACACCTTCGGCAATACCGCCGGAGGGCCCGAGAGCACAATCAGGACGCTAGTGATTGATCACCAGGTCGTCTTGGGAGATATCTATAGTTTCAGTCCAGGTATGGTCGGCGACTTCCGGATCTCTTTTTTGCACGCGGCTACGCCGATCACCCCGGCTAACAACAACGTAGACATCTCGCAGTTTGGCCCCTTCTGGGCGGGGATTTCGAGTAGCCTTACGCACCAGCAGTTTCCAGCCCCTTTGATCGTCAACACAATTACACGTCTATTTGGTGGCCTGGATGTCACAAACAACGACAGCGGTAACAGTTATTCGCTCGCGGCCTCGATCACAAAGGTGACGGGTGCGCACACACTCAAGTTTGGCGCGGACGTTCGACGGTATCAGTTCCGGGAGGGGCAGACGGTCTTCGCGCCAGGGTTTTTCATCTTTGCTGGCATCTTTACCGGTGGAGCGCTCTCACCCGCGGGCTCCGGCGCAACGCCCATCGCAGATTTCGTTCTTGGCGCCATCACTCCCGATCCGGGTGTATCGGGATTTCAGACGGCCGTTACTGCCCACGCCGCCCAGTGGTATCAGGGCTACTACGTCAACGATACTTTTCAGGCATCGTCAAAGCTCACTATCAATGCTGGCCTTCGCTGGGACATTCCGGGTTCGTACGACGAAGAAAATGATCGCAACACGGTTCTTCTCCCCAAACTGCAGAATCCGCTCGTTCTGGTCAACAGCTCACAATATCCCAGCCGAAGCGACCTTGAGTCGCATTATCTTCTGATTGCTCCTCGAGTAGGGTTCGCCTACCAACTACATGATCAGACGGTGTTGCGTGCCGGATATGGGATCAATTTCTTGCCCCAGGGGGTCGGCGAGGTAGGTCCCTGGTTCTCTCCCATCAATACAGCCATCACGAACAGTCCCTTCGGAGCAACCTTGAGCAACCCCCTGCCGGGACAGCCGTTGCTCCAGCCAATCGGTCGTGACCAGAGCGCACTCAGCACTTTCCTTGGACAGGACATCCAAAGCCGCATCCCGGACCAGCCTTTTCCTTATGTGCAGCAATGGAACTTGAATATCCAGCAGGGGATTGGAGGCGGCTCTCTATTTCAGATCGCCTACCTCGGATCGCGTGGAGAACATATTCCACTCGGTGTGCCCACGCTCTTCGGCAACGAAGGTGCTGATTTGAATCAGCTTTCTCCTCAGTACTATTCGCTTGGATCTGCTTTGCTCCAACCGACTTCAAGTGGTCAGACTTTGGGCCAGACGCTTCGTCCTTATCCCCGGTATCAGGAGGTCGGCGCTGACTCTGATTTCGCCGGAGACACTTACTATCACTCCCTGCAAGCCACTATGGAACTGCGATTCGCCTCGGGTTCGATGGTCCTGGCGAACTATAGCTGGTCGAAGCTGATCTCCGATGCTGAGGGCATCAGTACTTTTCTTGAGGCCGGTACCGTTGGCGCGATTCAAGACTATACAAATTTGAGAGCGGAACGATCGCTCGCCAACTTCGACGTTCCGCAGCGATTTGTGTTGAGCTATGTCCTCGACTTGCCGGTTGGACGAGGCAGACGTTACCTCCCAAACGTAACGGGCATATCGGACAAACTTGTTTCGGGATGGAAGGTTGCCGGGATCACGACATTTGCCAGCGGGTTTCCGCTGGCGATCACGAGCGCGGCTCCGAACGAGCTGTCTACTCTTTTTGGAGCTGGCACGATCCGTCCTGATGTCGTGGCTGGCTGCGAGAAATCTGTTGGCGGTTCGATCGTCCGCAGCGCGATAGCCGGAACTTCTGTCATCAATCCGGCATGTTTTGCTGCTCCAGGCCCGTTTGCTCTAGGGAGCGAGCCGCGCATGGATCCGACGCTCCGGGCGCAAGGCATCAGCAACTGGGATGTTTCGATTTCGAAGCTTACCCCTATTCATGAATTAGTCAGCCTCACCTTCGGTGCCGAGTTCTTCAGCTTGTTCAATCGAGTTCAGTTCGGACCGCCCAATACTTCCTTTGGCGGCCCATTATTTGGCCAGATTACGAGCCAGGTGAACAATCCGCGCCAGATCCAGTTCTCTTTGAGGGCGGTGTTCTGACTCTGTGGGAAGGATTAGTCTTTCGAGGCAGGTTCGTCGAGACATCGCTGAAGGAATTGTAGAAACTCTTCAGATGAGCCGAACTTCAGGCTTCGACCTGAGTCAACTTCCTCAACGCGTCCCTCGAACTTACCGCTCGCGGGGCGGGCTTCTGGGCCTAGGCGAAGAACGAAGGCGCGCTTCATGGCAGACAAGCTTATGCCGTACCGCAAACAAGATCGTGAAGTTATGGTGTTCTTTTCGTGGAATTTTGAGCCCGGACGGTGCGAGCAACCGACCGGGCGTCGCCGCGAGCTTCTGGAATAGTTAGTGAAATCACTCATTCCACGCAGTAAATCCTGCCATTCGCAGACCTAGGTTGGCCCACCAACTCCCGGGTGTTCATTTATCTTCGGAAGTGACCAGACCAGCACAGCTGCAAGCAACGAACCAGCACCGATAACGCTCGTCATGATCAGGTAGGAGTGGTAAAGATCAAACACCCGCCCCATCAGAAGAGTGCTTATGGAGCTGCCAATGGTTCCTGTGGCAAATGCGTAACCGAGAAACTCGCCGTAATTTTTCAGGCTGAAGTAGCGGCTCATCAAATAGGGCAAAAGATCAACATCAGCACCAAGAGCGGCTCCGAGCAGAACGGCGAATACTAAAATGAGGGTTCTGGATTGGGCCACGCCAATACCCGCGACACCCAAACCAGATAGCAACAGCACCAAAGCAGCTATCTTCGCTCCGGAGAAGCGATCGAGGAGAACCCCTACCAAAAGGTGTCCGAGCAGAGCTGCGCCGCCAAGCAGGGAAAAGACCCATGCAGCCGACGCCGGTGTCATACCTTTATCTGTCAACATTGGCACCAGATGCGACAGGGCACCGACGTAGGTGACGCCGATTACGAACGAAACCGACACCAGAATCCAAAATGCAGAACTGCGGAAGACCGATGAGATTGGACGCGGTTGCAGGGCCGGAGCTATTGCCGCCCCACCGGGTTCCGCTCCCGCTGTCCTTGGAGGTGAGTCTTTCAACACTATCGCAATTGGCACCAGGCCGAAGAGTAACGTGGTCAAACCTAATAGGAAATATGCGTTGCGCCATCCAAGGTGTGCGATCAAGTACTGAGCATAGGGAGGTACGACGATCCCCGCTACACCCGTGCCGCAGGCCAGCACGGAGAGTGCCATGCCCCTTCGCCTGTCGAACCAGTTGGAGACCACCTTGGCATAGGTCAAGCCCGACGTCCCAGGTGTGACCAGCCCCATAAGGATCGCGAGTGTATAGAAATGCCACAAGTGGGGTGTTAGCAGACCTTGCGAGGCGAACAGAACTGCGAGTGTTGTTGTGCAGAACAGGATGACGGGCTTTATCCCCAACCGGTCTGCAAAGCGGCCGGTCACCGGGGAAGCGATCGCAAACACTACACCGCTGATCGCGAGTGAACCCGAGATGGCTTGCCTGCTCGAGTGAAATTCCGCAGTCAGGGATCCCAGGAACAATCCGAAGGTGAAAAACATTGCGGTGGAGCCCACGACATAGGCAGCGAAGGCGACCGCGACGATCTTCCAGCCTTTTCCCCATTCGGTTTTTTCCTGGGACTGGAGGGGCCGGCTTTCCGCGCCGGCGGCCATGACACGTCCATCGGTCATAGGACACCTAATTCAGATGGTATTAGCGAAAACCTCTTTATTCCCGGGGATATTACGAATCGGCGACGCTGACAGGAAGATCTTGCGAAGAGGCTCGTCGGGGGGCATAGAATTCGCGATTTTCATAATCGTTACACGGCTGAGTTCACGGTGTGTTTCCGCCGAGTCTCGCTCTCCCAGGTTTTCATATAGTTTCGAAGCGGTCGCGTGAATTCTCCAAGCCGCCAGAGGAGCTTCGAAACCTTCCATCTCCTGAGTCGCTTGCTTGATGCAATCCAGCGCTCTTGCCAAGTCGCCCTCCGCAATGCCGACTCGGGCGTTTGCTTCGAATGCCAGTGCTCGCCAAGTACGCTCCTCGCTAACGAGTGTGACCTTGAGGAACCGTTCCGCCTCCAGCCGAGCTTGGGTGAGATCGCCTTTCGCAAGACAGGCGTCTGTAAAACCCCACTGCAGCGGCATACTCAATTGCCAGTCTTCCATCAATGGCTGCCTCTCCATATCGTGCCGGACGGCCAAAAGATGTTCAAGAGCACTCTCATAGGAGTTCCGACCCGCGTCCGCGCAACCGGCCAATATCCGGCAGAACCTGCGCATCCCTTCCCAGGCGGGCACTCTCAAGACCGATTCACAGATCTTCCACGCACCGTCAAAGTCCATTCCGTGGAGATGAATATAGGCACGGCTGACGCCCAACACATGCGCAAGGTCCGGGTTACCATTCTTGGTAGCCGTTGCGGTCTGTGCGTCTGCTTCCTTTAGAGCGTTCCCCCACTCGCCGAGAAAAAGATGGATTCGGGTAATGTTGTGCTGATACATCGAGTGAGTGGCGCTCAGATAAGGGCTCTCAGCGGATTCTTCAATAAGCATTGCTAAGCCCTCCGTTGCGCACCGATGCGCCTCCCGGTATTGGGAACTATTGAAGTGAAAATAACTCCATTCCACCAGGGACCTGAGTGCGACGCGATCGTCTTTCTTGCGAATTTCCGCATAGGCTTTACGACACTCTTCCGCATCCCGGGAATTCCATTCGGCCCCAAGATGACTGAGTAAGCAAGTTATGCGCGTTCTTTCCTGCGCTACCGGATCCTGGCTGGTGCTGCGTTGGAGCGCCCGCTCCAGGGTTTCCAGATATTTCGGGCCGTTAACCCACGCCAACGGCAATGTCATCGCAAGGAGCGCGCGAACCTCAACATCAACGAGGCCAGCTTGGGACGCCCTGCCGGCCAGTGCTTCATAGACCTGAATGGCTCGGGTGTCGAAGCAGACGACATAGATTTTACCCAGTTTCTCAAGGATTTCGATTTCCCGTGTCGCGCGGTCTGCTTCTGGAAGTTTGCTTACCAGTTCGAGGGCATGCTCAAGGATGAGTCCCGCCTGCCGTGGTTCAAACCGTCGTCCCGCAGTGTCCGCCGCTAGCTTCAAATAGCGGATCGCTCGGAGCCAATCGCCACCGTGTTCGAAGTGGTGCGCCAACTCCGCAGCGGCTTCGCTCAACCGCGAAGCATGCAGAGCTTCGAGCCCCTCCCCAATTTGTAAATGAAGCTTAGCTTTGCGTCCGGAGGACAGGCTCTGATACAAGACCTCGCGGTAAAGAGCATGTACAAACCCATAAGTCTCAGAGAGGCCACCTTCGGCAAGTTGTTGGGGATGCAACGAACGCACAATCTGATGCCGGCGCGAGAGGCGTCCACAGATGTTCTCGAACGCTTCCGTATTCAGATTTGCCGCCCTGGCGGCGACTGCGCTGGAGAATATTGTTCCCATAACGCTCGCCACTTCCAACGACTGCTGTTCCTCTGTGTTCAACTGGCCGATTTGACCCTCGATCACCTGACGCAGGTTGTCGGGCGCCTGGACATCGATCTCCTCAATCGCGCGGTCCATTTTCCAGTTGCCGTCTTCCTCAGCAATGAGCTTCCGTGCTTTCAGGTGTTCCAGCGCAGCCACCATGAACAGGGGGTTGCCTTCAGAGTGCCGAAAGAGAAGACTGGCAAGACCGTCCGGAAGACTGGCCATTTTCGATTCTGCTGCTAGATATTCTCTTACTTCGGCCTCGCTCAGCGGCTCCAATGCAATCTCGTGACACAGGTGATGGACCAGGAGGTCTTGTTTGAGTGCTTTTAGGGGGTGTTCGGCAAGCAGCACATCCACTGGACGGTAAGTGGCAACCAGTACGAGATTGGCCGCGCGCCGGCGGCGCGCCAGGACCGAGATCAGATCGATCGTTGAGTTGTCCGCCCAATGCAGGTCTTCAAAGATCAGGAGCATCGGGCTCTCTGCCGTGATTATTTCTAGAGCGTCAGCGATCTCTCGCAACATGCGCTCCCGGCCGGCACCCAGAATTTCACGCTGCAGTTTCTCCTGCTGCCCGCGCTTCATTAAGGCAGGAAACTGTATCAGCCAGGTCGGCGCCTGTGATGCCAAAACCTGCACCACAGAATCCTGCCTCCCCCCCTGGCACAATTGGCCCAGCGCTTCCAGCATCGGGTAGTACGGCTCCTGGCCTCCGTAACCTTCTACGCATTGTCCCCTGGCTATACGCAGTGCTGAAATATTGGCACCGGCCTGTCGCTGAAACGCGTCGACCAAGGTTGTCTTTCCGATACCGGCCTCGCCGGTAACGAAGACTATCTCCCGCTCGCCCTGTAGAGCCCTTTGAAGGTACCCTTGCAACCGTTCCAACTCCGCTTTGCGTCCGACGAGATTGCTCGAGGCGGGCCCAACTTCGCGGCCGTCGTTTTCAACGCTTTCTTTTACGGCAGCAATGAACAGGTAGCCGCGCCGCGGCATGGTTTCAATGAATCGAGGAACCTTGGGGTCGTCGCCGAGAGCGCTTCGGATGTCGCGGATGTGGCTCTTGAGCACTTCCGGTTGTACGTAGGTTTCGGGCCACAGAGCCTCCAGCAACTCGTCCTGCGTCACCAGCCTCCCGGCACGCTCCACCAGATAGCGAAGCATAGCAAACCCTTTCGGAGTCAATAAAATGCGCTGGTCCTCTTCTCCGGCCCTGCGGCGCCATAGACATTGATTGAGGGGATCGAGGCGGAATGGATGAAACTCTCTCATTTCACGCGCAAAGGTCGGGTCCTGATGGGGTGCCTATTTCTATAGCGGAGTATACAGTGCTGAGTTCCTCTCATGACCACCATTTGGGAACCGATTCTTCACCAGAACAACACCGCAAGGTCACGACTAAGCTCCCTCAATGGCCTAAGCTTCAGTCGGAATGGCGTCGGATCTTTTCAAGGTCAGTTGAAGGAGGTATTTCCCCTGAAGAATTGACCGGCGTATCGAGACATATAGAAGAAGACCGGCAATAAGGATTGAACAGTGAGCGGGCGTAGACCTGCGGGCCCAGAAGAGCCATCGTCAGGAAGGTCGACGGAAGTACTGGAGGCGGCTGATGGGTACGAACGGTTATCAACGGATTCACCTCTCTGTAAAGACGGCATGGAGGCGGTTATGCGGATAGCGACGAATTCACATGTCAATGAAGTACAACACGGTGCCCAGGGTGTTGCCGGGCCCGAGGTCCTAGAGTTTGCCTTAGATATAGAGAGCGCCCTGGTTGACGCGGACGTACTCAGGCAAAGTTGGCCGGAGGGGAAGATGTTCGAGCTTGAGGCGTATTCGGATCTGAACGCGGTGCCTCCCGCAACGGTGGTGATTCTCGCGAACTCGGTGGGAGCAACCATGATTGCCGTGCGGTTTCCGCACTTTACATTCCTCGAAGAGAAACACGCTACGGGAGACGCACTGTGATTGCTTATCGTCTGCTCAATCCGCAACAAGTCCCCGAACTTCGAGACGTGCCCAGGCCGTCGCCTGGCCCAGGCCAGCTTCTTATTAAGGTAGGTGGTTGTGGGCTTTGCCACACTGACATCGCCCTGATGGGGCGGACCAGAGCGGAATTTTTCGATTCGCCCCCGCCGTTTACTCTGGGTCACGAAATTGCCGGCTGGATCGCAGAGATCGGGCAGGGCGTTTTTGGATTCAAGAGTGGCGAGCCTGTGGCGGTTGTGCCGGTGTGGGGAAGCTGCGGACACTGTCCACCCTGCCGCCGCGGAGAAGAGAACTTCTGCTACTACATAGCCCACCTGACCGGCGCCGGCATCGGATTCGACGGCGGACTTGCTGACTACGTCCTGGTCGAAGCACGTTTCGTCGTTCCGATGGGGGACTTCGATCCGGTACTGGCCGCGCCCCTTACTGACGCAGGCCTGACCACATACACGGCGATCAAACCTGCCTTGCCATTCCTCGTGCCCGGTACGACCGCCGTAGTGATCGGCGTCGGTGGTCTTGGGTTGCTGGCTGTTCAGTTCCTCCGGACGCTCTGTTCTGCCCGCGTTATCGCAGTAGACAGCGACTCGAACCACCTGCAGCTCGCGAAAGAGCACGGGGCAGATAACACTCTCCCTAGTGATGCGAATACAGCGAAACTTATCCGGGACATCACCTCAGGGACAGGTGCGAACTTCATCCTCGATTGTGTCGGTGCGGAGCCAACGCTGAAAACAGGTGCTTCAGCACTGGCGAGACTCGGGCGGTTAACGCTCGTAGGCGCAGCACTCAAAACGGTTCCGTTTGGACTGCATGAAATACCGTGGGGTGCCCAGCTGGTGACCAGCCTCAACGGTGGCACTGTGACATTGCGCGAGGTCATCGAGCTCGCCCGGCTCGGGAGAATCGAAACCATTGTAGACCGGTATCCCCTCAGCTGCGTCGCCGACGGATACAACGATTTGAGGAACGGAAAGCTGCATGGCCGGGCAGTTTGCATTCCTGGAAGTTAACACCGCATTTGCCTCTGTTGAGCGCCAGACCATGAAGGCCTGCCACCGTCAACGAAAGAGCCAGTGGGAAGGAAAACAGTAATGAGTACAGGTGAAAACAACGCCGAGGCAAAAGTAGAAGAGACCAGGATCAACGGCGATATCCGCAAACTATTTGCGAGCTATGGACCAACGTTCGTGCAACTGGCTGACGGGGAACGGTCGGATATGAGTGCGTTGCTCAACTTTTACGGCGCGCCATTAAGGTTCATTGGCCCGAACTTTCACATGGTGATGAAGGACGATGAGGACATTACTGGTGAAGAGGGAATCGGTGGTGAGATCGGCAGGTTGCGGCATGCCCACTTTGGAGGATCAACACTAGACAAGTGCGACATCAGAGCGCTCAATCCTCAGGCCGCGCTGGTCGACGCATTTTGGCTGCGCCGGGACGAAGCAGGCAATTTGATGGAACGTTTTGGCGTGATTTACCTGGTGGCTCTGACTTCAGCAGGATGGCGCATCACTTCCGCAGTCAGCATCGCTGCATGACCCTCGACCATCGCCACGCAGTTCAGGTTGACCCAACGAATAGAGAGCCCAACGCAATGAATCGACAGAACAGGCTAGAGGCACAATGCCGGTAATGGACGTTCCCGTCCTGGAGATGGGCGACATACAGGCCACCGTTCTGCGGCCGCGTCCGCATCCATACAGAGGACAGTATGTTGTGCTTCGCATTGACGACGCGGCGCAGGGACGCGAGATGCTGCGGCGCATCATCCCACATGTGGCGCCAGCGGACGACTGGTGGATGCCGGCTCACCCGGGCTGGCTTGGTATCGCGTTTAGCTATCAGGGACTCAAGGCGATCGGGGTGCCTCAGGCATCGCTGGACAGCTTTCCCAAAGTATTTCGCGAAGGCATGGCGGCACGGGCCTCCGTCCTGAACGATACCGGCAATAACGCTCCGTCCAACTGGGAGTATCCCTTTGGCAATTCAGACATGCATGTTGCGCTGGCGATCTATTCGAAGGACGAGGAAAGCCTTGCCGAGGTGATGGAGCGGGCGCGGCGGAGCCATCATGAGCTTCCTGGAATTTCCGTGGTCTACCGCCTGAAGTTCAGCGAACTTCCGGAGGGGCGGAATCCGTTTGGCTTCAGAGACGGCCTGCATAATCCGCATGTGGAAGGAAGTGGCATCCCAATCGATCCAGGCTCCGGCGCGTCGATCAAGGCCGGCGAATTTGTCATGGGCTATCCTGACGAACTCGGTGAAACATTGGCAGCTCCCGAACCAGAAGTACTGCGGCGTAACGGCACATTCCTTGCTTTTCGTAAATTTCACACACGAGTGGCTGCGTTCCGCAAATACCTACGCGAGCAGGCCTCGTCGCCGGAAGAAGAAGAGTTGATCGCCGCTAAGATGGTTGGGCGATGGCGCAGCGGGGCACCTCTTGTGCTCGCTCCCGACTATGACGACGCTAGCCTTGGAGCGGACGCTAACCGGAACAACGTCTTTAGCTATCGGGAGGATATGCGCGGATTGAAGTGTCCTGTCAGCGCGCACATGCGGCGCGTGAATCCGCGCGATGGCTTGAAAGATGATCTAGTGGCAGTCAACCTGCACCACTTTCTGCGCCGAGGCACAAATTATGGTCCTCCTCTGCCCGAAGGGGTACTGGAAGACGACGGCGAGCAGCGAGGCGGAGTTTTCCTGTTTATCGGGGCTCATTTAGAGCGGCAATTCGAGTTTGTGCAGTCGCAATGGGTGACCGACGGTAACTTCATCAACCACGGAACAGAGCAGGATCCGATTCTGGGTAACGCCGAAGGGGAGGGAATCTTCACCATACCTAAGTACCCCTTGCGGCGCCGTCTTCATGGCCTTCCGCAATTCGTGGCCGTGCGCGGAGGAGAGTACTGCTTCATGCCCGGTCTGCGGGCATTGAAATGGTTGGCAAGTCTGAATGACAAAGGAGAAAGCAATGGCGACCATTAATACACTCAACGCCCGGCCAGGAACAAAGGCGGGACAAACGAATGAATTCACACTTATCAGCAGGCTCAACCCAGGAGGTGCGGAACGCGTACGCAAGCTGCTGGCCGATGGATTCACGGGCGAACGCCAGGAGAACACGGACCGCATCGCTACGGTTCACGACCTGCGGTTCGTAATTTTCGACAACGACACCCGGATCATCTTCGCCTCTACATTCGACGGGGACTGGGAATCGTACATCAACGACTTCGCCACTATCCTCCCAGATGAAATCGATTTGCTCTTTCATGAGTTCGAAGGCTATCCCGGCATCCATAGCGTCGGAATCAAGGATTGGATCGTCGCCCAGCAGGTCTCCGCGGTTGGCTTCTACAGTGCGTATCCCGATGCATCCGTTCGGGAGGTGTGGAAGGCGCTCAAGGCGAAGAAGGCCTTGGATGCGCTGCTGGATTCGGTGAACTAAAGCAATCCCGATGCGGGTGAAATCTATGCCCGCTGAGCTTCTGCGGACACATCCACGTTTGAGTGTGAATGTGCGATTTCGGGCATTTCAAAAGACAGGAGTACACCATGAATCATGGTCAATATCGGATAGCGGCAAAGCTGGTCGAACAAATTCATCAGGTCTTTCAAGGATTTCATCCGGGCTACCGCGATGTGCATGCCAATGGCCGGTTTTATGCAGGCACATTTACAGCTACGCCCGAGGCCAGAAAACTGAGCCGGGCGATTCACCTGCAGGGTGACCCGGTACCAGTTACAGTGCGCCATTCGAATAGCCGTTCGGGTGATCCTTGGGGACCGGCGACCACGGCATCCATGGCGGTCAAGTTCTTCCTGCCCGATGGCACGACGACCGACCTGGTTTCGCTGCCGATTCCCCTGTTCTTTGCACGTACACCTGAAGAAACTCTCGAGTTTCTGGAAGCAGTTCGGCCCGATCCCAGCACCGGCCAGCCCGATCTCAATACTCTTGGCCCTTTCTTGGCAGCCCGGCCATGGGTCGAGCATGCTGTTGGACTTGCGAAGGCCCTGCCGGCGTCGGTCAGCCTTGCCCAGACTGCGTTCCATATGCTTCACGCATTCCGCTTCGTAAACGCATCGGACGAGGCGCAGTATGCACGCTACCATTGGGAACCTGAGGCAGGGACCGCCGGTCAGACCCTGGAAGAACTCCAGAAGCAACCGCCGTCCTATCTTTTTGAAGAGCTCGAG
>Ga0210410_10000742_pt1 | contig 33553 bp, 34 predicted proteins | sample IncBWC4MmetaG_FD_161058 | JGI IMG/M metagenome (GOLD analysis project Ga0210410, IMG submission 161058) | Forest soil microbial communities from Barre Woods Harvard Forest LTER site, Petersham, Massachusetts, United States - Inc-BW-C-4-M | ecosystem: Environmental > Terrestrial > Soil >...
CGTTCAGTGACGGTACATCACCTGGCGTTCTCCGACCATGGCGGTGAGGCGCCGCTGTTCAGCGACGTACCTGGATCCGGGCTCGCCAGCTTGTATCGTCGCGATCTTCGTCACGTTGCAATGACGATGGAGTCGTGCGAGACGGTGCCGGTCGTGAGGTTCGATACGTGGGCGGACCAGCACCTTGCGGGTCAAGTGGTCGACTTCGTCAAAATCGACGTGGAAGGGGCCGAGCTTGCCGTGCTCAAGGGCATGGGCGCTTGGCTCGAGCGCATACAGTTGATCCAATTCGAGTTCGGGGGTACTGCCATCGACGCGCGGACGTTCTTCCGCGACTACTACTATTTTTTGCGAAATTACGGCTTCAACATCTTGCGGTTGTCTCCCCTCGGGTTGATCGCAGTGAACTCCTACAGCGAGCACGAGGAAAGCTTCCTTTATCAAGTGTTGTTCGCCATCAAGCCGGCATGATGGACTCCGCAGATCGCGTCACGTGATGTCAAACAAGCGCGTGGTCAGCCGAGCCGCGACGCTGTTTGATCGGGTCGATGCAGAGCGCTCGATCCGGCCTGCGCGCGACGCTGTCTGCGCGAGCGTGAGCAGATCGATACCTCGTGTACGCGAGTACTCGATCACGGCTGTTCGAATCGCGGTCGGTGTAAAGAGCATTACGTCATTGATGACCCACAGCTCATGTGCAGCGCTGAGTTTGCTGATTTGCTCGACCACTTGTAGCAGCGTCGGCCATTGTTGCGGATCATGAGGAGGAGGCGGCGGCGACAGGAAAAGCCGGGCATCATCGATCAATACCACGGTCTGATCATTGACGGCAGCGATGGCTTTCAATTCGTCCAACAAGGGACATTCGCGCGTTTCGCCGCCCGTGTAGGGCCCGCACCAATGCGCATCGAGCCAGTAGAGCACCCCCTTGGTGTGCAAGGACTCATGCAGTTCGCGAAGCACTTTGGGAGAGTCGCCATGAAGGACGGAAACATGAGGCACTTGTCCGAAACGCGCGGCTGCCCTCGGAAATAGAGAGTCGGATAGCTCTATCGTGTAGATGCGCTCGAAGAACGGGGCGACCGAATGCGCCGTATCGCCTTGAAAAGTACCCGTTTCCACGAATACCCCGAGGCGGAGTGCGCGCTGCAATACGTGAACGAGCTCAAGGTCAATAGAGAAGAAGATTGCGCCCAAGCTCGCTGCTCCCAGGATTGTAGCCCACTCGATGCTACGTATAGGAGGTGACGGTTGCGTGAAAACCTCGCCCTTGCGGCCCGGGCAATCCGGATCGCAGCCGCCGGTAAAATCCGCCGACTGCCTGCCTTGCTTTTCAGCCGTCTCGACATTCTCCTGTAACGAGCGGCTGGTAGCTTGCCCATCCTCGCGTCAGCAGCGAAGTTTTCCGAATGCGCTACCCTTCAAATTCCTACCCATTGTCCTACTATGACGATCAAATGTGCCTCAAGCCGCCGCTGCTGTTGTGGGCGGCCGTTTTCTACTTGTCGCGAGCGATTACGCTGCCGATCGCAATGGCTATCGCCAATTTTGCCGGTGTCGACTCCAGAGCGATAACGGTGGTTCGCGCGTTTTGGAGCCTTGACGCGTTGCTCCCGTCGCTCATCGCCGTCGTCATCCTTTATGCGTTGTGTCGACGCGTTCCGACCGCGTCGAAGCCGGTGCGCTGGATCTGGGCGCGCGGGCAAATCATACTTTCCATTGCGGCGGCTTTGGATATCGCCCTGCTATTGATTGGGATGATACGGCGGGGGGAGTTCAACGATCACGCACGACCGTTGTCGGTCTTTGCTGTGCTGGTCGATGTGTATTTTCTAGTGTACATACTCATGGCCCGCCGGGTTCGCCAGACATTCGCCGAATTCCCCCCTCCGTTACTCCCACACGATCCGGTAAACCCGGCGGCGAGATGATCTTCGTGTGTTTCCGTTCCGGGCAGCAACGGACCTATGCCGCGGTGGGCCTGTGACGTGCCGCAAGAGCAATCGCCGCCGCGGAAAACGCCAGGGCGAGTACGGAACTGCCGCCACCCTCGAGGAACTTGTCCCAGGCAAATAGCGGGCAAATAGCCTTTGGATCGATCCGAAGGCGGCGCGCTGTCGCGTGACCATGCGACCAAGCCAAGGGCGCCCGGCGCTTAACTTCGCCCTCAACCGATGAGGGAGCGCCTGAAGATGCCAAGTATTCCGCCGCTCGGATGGCGCGGCAACAGTCGACGCCGGATGGCGTGGTCGGCAAGGCCCATGACCAACATGAGAGCGAACGTGGCGAAATTCACGAACAGAGACCAAGCGGGCAGGGACACAACGAAAAACAGCATCAGGATTGAAACTGACAGAAGGGCATAAAACATGGCCCACGCGACGGTCGCCCGACGCGTATAAGCGATCTCAACGGGAGTGAGCGCGCCGTACATCTTGTCGGCCAGCTGCGTACACACGGGAATCTGGCTGGCAAATAAAGACCGCGCGAAGCCGAGCGCGACCAGGCCATACACGCCGCATTGCTGCACAAGATCCGCCCATTCGTAGTTTCTCTCGATGAACGGCCAGTAGCGATAGAGAACCGCGCTACACAATGCCGCGATGAGAAGCGCCGTCCGCGGCTGCGTCCAGCGCCATGCCAGGATTACGCCGATCAACAATACCGGTGCAAGCGATAGCGCTGCTCCCAAACCTTTGGCATCTGCGGAAACACTGTATTGCGACAGCGCGGCATAGCCAATGATAAGTGCGGCAATGGCGCCCAGCTGAAACCGAGTGACGAGTGAACTCGCGGCCGCGGTGGCACCAGGCAGCTGCGCAACTACCGTCTTCGGCGGCCCTTGCGGCGAAGATTCATCGGATGCCATCGAATTATGTTTAATTTGAGCAGTTCTACCGTTGAGCGGGCCCCACCGTCGATCGGAGTGTAATCGAGTATTGAACGCCGCTTCAAACTTGGGCTTCGTGAGCACCGGCCGGCGGACGTCGGTTACGCCTTACGTCTGCCGTTGGCTTTACTAGTACCGAATCCCCATGCGCCGATAAACGTCAGCCAGCAGCCACAGCGGGCCGATCATCAAGAATTGCACATCCTTGAAAAACGAGGGCCGCTTGCCTTCGATGGCGTGACCGACGAACTGACCGATCCATGCAGCGACGAACAGCACGACGCACACCAGCCACAACGGCGCCCAGCCGCTGCGATTCAGGGCATCGATCGACCACAGCATGAGTAGCAATAGCGGCAGCACCCCCAGCGCGAGGGGCGCGGACAGAAAGGCGTAGTAAGCAACCGCTGCAACAACTACGATGCTGGCCCAATTGACCGCCGGAAACGCCGCCCTTACGGTGCCCGGAAACGGTGTGACCCACAATAGCCCGAGGACGCACCAGAGAATCACGGGGACGCAAACCCAGTGCAATGACTTGTTGGCCCGATTGCGATGGCTGTCGCCATACTCGTTCAGCCATTGATTCGCGGTGCGCATGTGCTTCAAACCTACGCCTGTGCGAGCGGCAATTCAAATTTGCGCGAAGTGAGAAATAACCCAGCGTCGCTACAGTACGAACCGGCGTCGCTACAGCCGCGCCTCCGCAGCGTGCTCTTTGAACCAGGAATACGTGCTTTCGATGCCGGCTTTGAGGGGAATGCGCGGCCGCCAACCAAGAGCATTCATTCGCGAAACATCGAGCAGCTTGCGAGGGGTCCCATCGGGCTTGGAGGGATCGAAACTCAGTGTACCGCGGTAGCCGATGGCGGACTTGATCAGCTCCGCCAGTTCGCGAATCGTGACGTCCTCGCCCCAGCCTACATTGACGATTTTTTCATCCTCATAATTTCGCAGCATGAATATCACAGCATCCGCCAGATCATCCACATGCAGGAATTCGCGACGCGGCGTGCCAGTGCCCCAAATTTCGACGCTGTCATCGCCGCGATTCCTGGCTTCATGGAACTTTCGAATCAATGCCGGCAGCACATGGGAATTCTGTAGATCGAAATTGTCGCCGGGACCATACAAATTGGTCGGCATCAACGATATTGCGTTGAATCCGAATTCACGCCGGTAAGCCTGACACATTTTCAAGCCGGCAATTTTTGCAATGGCATACCATTCGTTGGTCGGCTCGAGCGGGCCGGTCAGAAGGGAATCTTCTCGGATGGGCTGGGGTGCCATTCTCGGGTATATGCAACTGGAGCCGAGAAACACGAATTTGCCGGCGCCCGAGCGATAGGCGGCATCGATGACATTGTCCTGCATCACGAGGTTGTCGCGCAGAAACTCCGCCGGACGGGAATTATTGGCGTGAATTCCACCGACGCGCGCGGCCGCCATGATGACGACCTCGGGCTGAGCGTCTTGAAAAAATCCTCTGACCGCACTCTGCTCCTTAAGATCTAGCGCCTCATGGGTCCGGAAAATGAGATTTTCGTAGCCTGCTTTTTCCAAGGCTCGCATGATCGCGGAACCGACCAGGCCGCGGTGGCCGGCAACGTAGATTCGCGCGTCCTGATTCAATTAAAGCTCACTCATGATGGCTGTAGACCCTGTAGCCCTCTTTGGCAACCAAAGCGTCGCGCTTCGCAACCTCCAAATCCGCACGGACCATTTCTTCGACCAGTTCTTCGAAACTGCACTCTGCCGACCAGCCCAGCTTTTGCCGCGCCTTCGTCGGGTCGCCCACCAGCGTCTCCACTTCGGTAGGCCTGAAGTAGCGCGGGTCGATGCGCACCAGCGTCCGTCCGCTCACTTTGTCGACGCCGACTTCATCGAGCCCCTTGCCCTGCCAAACGATTTGCATGCCCAGCAATTTGCCGGCCGCGGCCACAAAGTCACGAACCGAGGTCTGCCTTCCGGTGGCGATGACGAAATCTTCGGGCACCTCTTGCTGCAGCATGAGCCACTGCGCGCGCACGTAGTCGCGGGCATGACCCCAATCGCGCAGTGCGTTGAGATTGCCCAGATGCAAAGTGTCCTGCAGTCCGACACTGATCCTGGTCAGGGCTCGAGTGATCTTTCTCGACACAAAGGTCTCACCGCGCAGCGGCGATTCATGGTTGAACAAGATGCCGCTGCAGGCGAATAGCCCATACGCCTCGCGATAATTCACGGTGATCCAATGGGCGTACAGCTTGGCGACGCCGTAAGGCGAGCGCGGATAAAACGGCGTGGTTTCCCGTTGTGGGATTTCTTGCACCTTACCGAACATCTCGGAGGTGGAGGCCTGATAAAAACGCGTCTTTTTTTCCAGTCCGAGAATTCGAATCGCTTCCAGTACTCGAAGCGTGCCTACCGCGTCGGAATTGGCGGTGTACTCCGGAGTCTCAAATGACACCTGCACATGGCTTTGCGCGCCCAAATTGTATATTTCGTCGGGCTGTGATTCTTGAATGATGCGAATGAGGTTGGTGGCATCCGTCAAGTCCCCATAATGCAGTGTGAGACGGATATGCTGTTCATGCGGATCCTGGTAAAGATGGTCTATGCGCTCGGTATTGAACAGCGAGGCGCGTCTCTTGATCCCGTGAACGGAATAGCCCTTGGCCAGCAGGAATTCGGCTAGATACGATCCATCCTGGCCGGTGATACCGGTGATCAAAGCACACTTCGACAATTCGCCTCTCCTGCATTGAAGGACTAAACCGCAGCATATCGCCAACCAATGCGACGAGGTATTGTCATCGAATTGAAATCATCTGGCACTCCCTAAACGAAAACGCCCCCGCGAGTGACCGAGGGGGCGTATGAGATACCGCAGCGGATATTTGTTGCTTTAGGCCGCCGCCATCAATCCCTTGAGTTTGTTGATGGCGTTCGACTCGACCTGGCGCACGCGCTCCGCCGAAATGCCGTATTCATCGGCCAACTCGTGCAGCGTCGCCTTGTCGTCGGTCATCCAGCGGCGCTTCAAGATGCTGCGGCTGCGCTCGTCGAGCTTCTCGAGCGCGATACTCAAACGGTCGGTGGAATCCTCTTCCCACTCGGCGCGCTCCACTTCGACGGCCGGATCCGCATTGCTGGCCGGCAAGTACAGCGCCGGCGAGTAGGCCTCTTCGTCATCGCTTTCCGGCGCCGGATCGAAGGACATGTCGCGAGCCGAGAGCCGCTGCTCCATTTCTCGAACGTCCGCAACGTCGACACCGAGGTCGCGTGCAACCGCCGCAGTCTCCGCTTCCGACAGCCACGCCAGGTTTTTCTTCATCTTGCGCAGATTGAAGAACAGCTTGCGCTGCGATTTGGTCGTGGCCACCTTGACCAGGCGCCAATTGCGCAGCACGTACTCGTGGATCTCGGCGCGGATCCAATGCACCGCGAACGATACCAGGCGCACGCCGACATTGGGGTCGAAGCGCTTCACCGCCTTCATGAGACCCACATTGCCTTCTTGCACCAAATCGCCCATGGGCAGGCCGTAGCCTAGGTATCCGCGGGCGATGTGCACCACGAATCTCAAGTGCGACAGCACCAGCTGCCGGGCCGCATCCAGATCGGCTTCCGAACGGAAACGAACGGCGAGGGCAACCTCGTCGTCCTTGGATAGAACCGGAATCTGGGACACGCGGTCTATATAAGAGTCCAGGCTCCCAACGGGGCCTGCGAACACCATTCCAGTTTGTTTGGCGACCAAAGCAGCGGACATTTGCACCTCACCCTAGGTAAATCTCCGAACAAATCCACGACGCAATAATAGCACTCATGAGCTTAGAGTGCTAACTCAAGCGGCAGTTCAACTGCCTTACTTATCATTTAAAAACATATACTTATGTAGGTTCGATCGCTCGGATATGGCGCGTTGCAGCAAGCCAGGAACCGGCCCACGCGAGACCCACCGCCAGCCCAAGAACGCTCAACCCGGCGGCGAGCCCGAGTCCTCCCAGCCGAAAGACGCTGCCGTATAGGAGAGCCAGCTGCCCGACCGGCCGAGCGAGCAGCGTTGAGGCTATAGCGACCAGAACCAGGGCCAAAGCGCCCCCGCCCAAGCCGTACCAAATCCCGCTGTAGAGAAACGGGCGGCGCGTAAACCCATCCGAAGCCCCTACCAGTTTCATGACCTCGATTTCCGCACGCCGGTTCATTATATCAAGGCGAATGGTGTTGCTGACGATGAGCACGATGCCTAACCCGAGGAGCCCGCCGGTCAGCAGCAGGACGGTGCGCAAGACATCGAGCATGGCGTGCAGGCGCTTCACCCATTCGGTGTCCAACTGCACCGTTTGAACGTCCGCCGCCGCGGCGATGGCTGCCTTCAGCGCATCCGTCCCCAGGGGCGTGCTTGCAGCCAAGGTCGGCGTGACGATGAGGGTATCCGGCAGCGGATTGTCGTTAAGCGCATCGAGGGCTTTGCCAAAACCGGACTGGTTGCGAAACTCCGCCAATGCTTGGTCCGCCGTGACGATGCGCACCGCGGCGACATCGCCGCGCTTGAGCAGCTGCTTGGCGAGGGCCGACACTCGCGCCGGGGCCACCTTCTTATCCATATAGACCGACAGGTCGTAGGCATCGTTCCAGTTGGCCGTCGCATTGCGCACATTCTGCAGCAACAAGTTCAAGAACAGCGGCAGCGCCAGCGCCACGGCAATGACGGCCATGGTCATGAGCGTTGCAAACGGCTGCTGCGTGATGCGGCCCAGCGATCCGATCAAGACCTGCGCATGACGCGCGAAGTAAGCGCGGATGTTCACGCTGGCCTCGCCGGGTCGCCGGTGACGCGTCCGTCGCGCAAGCTGATGCGCCGCGCGCCTACTTGATCGATGAGGTGCACATCGTGGCTCGCGACCACCACCGTCACGCCGACCTCGCTGAAACGCTTGAACAGTTTCATGATCTCGAGCGCAAGTTCCGGATCCAGATTGCCGGTGGGCTCATCGGCAATCAGCAGCGGCGGCTTCGCGACCACGGCCCGCGCAATGCCCACCCGTTGCTGCTCGCCGGTGGAAAGCTCCAACGGCAGGGATTTCTCCTTGCCGAGCAGGCCGACTTGATCCAGCGCCGCCCTCACGCGCTTATCGATCTCGCGTCTAGGCGTGCCGGCAATCACCAGGGGCAGGGCCACATTATCCGCCACCGGCCGGTCGTGCAGCAATTTGTGGTCTTGGAACACGACGCCAAGATTTCTGCGAAATTGCGCTATGCCGCGCGACTTCACGCCTGCGGTATTCTGGCTGTTGACATAGACTCCGCCGCGCGTGGGCCGTTCGATGAGGGCGATCAACTTGAGGATGCTGCTCTTACCCGCCCCCGAGTGGCCGGTCAAGAATGTGAGCGCGCCTGCCTCGATATCGAACGACACGCCGGCGAGCGCCTCGCGTCCGTTGGCATAACGCTTGTACACTTGATCGAAGCGGATCATGCGGCCGCCTCGCGGGGCTCCGATCGCAACAGGGCCGATACGAATTCCGACGCATTGAAGATGCCGAAATCTTCCGCATCCTCACCCACGCCGATAAAGCGAATGGGAATTTTGAGTTTCTGAGCGATGGCGAGCACCACCCCGCCTTTTGCGGTGCCGTCCAGCTTGGTGATGACCAAACCGGTCACGCCCAACCCCTTGTGGAATTCTTCCGCTTGCGCGACCGCGTTCTGGCCGATCGTGCCGTCGAGCACCAACAGCACCTCTTGCGGAGCTGCGGCATCCAGGCGCGCGAGCACGCGCTTGACCTTCTTCAGTTGATCCATGAGGTGCGTTTGAGTGTGCAGGCGTCCCGCGGTATCGGCGATCAGCACATCGATGTTGCGCGCGCGTGCCGCAGTCATCGCATCGAAGATGACGGCCGCCGGTTCGGCGCCGGCTTGCTGGGCAATGATCGGCACGCCATTGCGCTGCGCCCACACTTCCAATTGCTCGCGCGCAGCCGCGCGGAAAGTATCGCCTGCGGCCAACATGACGCTTCTGCCTTCGGTGAGCAGTCGATGCGCCAATTTTCCGATGGTCGTGGTTTTGCCCGCGCCGTTGATCCCCACCACCAGGATGACGAATGGCCGGTGCCGGGAATCGATCACGAGCGGCTGCTCGACCGGCTGCAGGATCTGCGACATGGCGTCCTGCAGGGCCTTTAACAGTGCATCGACGTCGTTGAGTTCCTTGCGTGCGACGCGCCGGCGCAGCTCCTCGAGGATTTTTGCGGAGGCCGGGGCACCCACATCCGCTGTGATCAGACGCGTTTCAAGCTCATCCAAGATCTCGGCATCGATCCTGCGCCCCGGCAGAAGTTCGGCGATGTCGGCGGTCAGCCACGCAGGACCCTGGTTCAGCTTGGCGCGCAGGCGTTTGAAAAATCCGCGTGCGCCAAGGTCGGTTTCATTGGTCATTGGACGGTATGATACCGTCAGAGTGGCTAAGCCTAAGATGGATTTACCGGCATCGGCCGGCCGCAACTCGGTGCGCATCATCGCCGGAAGGTGGCGCGGCCGGCGCGTCAATTTCCCCGACATTCCCGGGTTGCGCCCGACGCCGGATCGAGTTCGCGAAACTTTGTTCAATTGGCTGCAGCACTGCGTGGCGGACGCTCGTTGCCTGGATTTGTTCGCAGGGTCCGGTGCTCTTGGGTTGGAAGCCTTGTCCCGCGGCGCCGCGGAAGTGCATTTTGTCGAACAAGATCCCGCCGCTGCGCGCGCCTTGCAGGAGCAGCTCATCCGCTTGGGCGGGGAATCCAAAGGGCGGGTGTGGAGCATGGGCGCCGCCCGGTACTTGCGAACTCCCGCGAAGGCCTTTGACATCGTGTTTCTCGACCCGCCTTTCGGGACGAATGCCTTGGCGGAGTACGTTCCGATGCTGGATGCGGGCAACTGGGTGAATCCGGGCGGCCTGGTTTACCTGGAGAACGAGCGATCCGCCGGCTTGCTTGCGCTGCCGGCTCATTGGGAATTGCTCAAATCGAAGTCGGCGGGCGAGGTGGGGTATCATCTGGCGCGCGTCAACGCGCAGGTCTAGCCCATGCATAAAAGAAACGCCGTATATCCAGGCACCTTCGACCCGATCACCAACGGCCATCACGACCTGGTGCGGCGCGCCGCTTCCATCTTCGATCGCTTGGTGATCGCGATTGCGGCCAACCCCAACAAGGCCCCGATGTTCTCGCTCGATCAGCGCGTCGACATGGCCCGGCGCGTGCTCGCCGATGTGCCCAATGTCGAGGTCATGGGCTACGCGGGCCTGACCACCGACTTCGCACACCAAAATGGCTTGTCGGTGATCGTGCGCGGCCTGCGCGCCGTGTCCGACTTCGAATTCGAATTTCAATTGGCTAATATGATGCGGCACCTGATGCCTGACATAGAATCGGTCTTCATGACGCCGCAAGAGCAGTACACGTTCATTTCCTCGACGCTGGTGCGCGAAATCGCGGTGTTGGGAGGCAATGTGTCCGAATTCGTGCATCCCATCGTAGAAATCGAACTCAAACGGCATCGCAAACCTTGATCGAACCTACCGCAGCTCGCACAGTGAGGCGGGCACTTGCTTATCTAGGGCCGATTCTTGCGTGCATCGCGATTATCGGCGCATCCCCGGCCGCCGGTGCGGATATGCGGGCTGTGCGGCCGACTGCCGCAGTTGCGCACAAGGGTGCGATCGCCAGCGCATATCCCCTCGCAAGTCGTGCGGGAGAAGAAATTCTCGCGGCGGGCGGCAACGCATTCGACGCCGCGGTGGCCGTATCGGCGGCACTGGCGGTGGTCGAGCCCAACAGTTCCGGCCTGGGCGGCGGCGGCTTTTACCTGCTGCACCGGCAGTCCGACGGCTACGAAACCATGCTCGATGCGCGCGAAAAAGCGCCGGGCGGCGCGTCGCGCGACATGTACTTGGACAAATCGGGCAACGAGATTCCCAATAGCTCCACCAGCGGGCCTCTGTCGTCGGCCATTCCCGGCGAGCCTGCGGCATTCGAATATCTGGCGCGCAAGTACGGCAAGTTGCCGCTGAAGCAAAGCCTGCAGCCGGCGATTCGCCTGGCGCGCGAAGGGTTTCCCTTGTATGCGCGGCTGCAGTTCGCCATCAAGGCGAAACGCGATATCTTGGCGCGCTCGCCGGACGCCGCGAAGGCGTTTTTGACGGCCGACGGCAACGTGCCCGAGCTCGGCGCCGTCATCAAGCAGCCGGAACTGGCCAGCACGCTCGAAGCCATCGCCAATCAGGGCGCGAAGGGATTTTACGAGGGCCCGGTGGCGGCGAACTTGGTCGCCGGCGTGCGCGCGGGCGGCGGCATCTGGACGCTCGAGGATCTCAAAAATTACCGCGTCGTCGAACGCAAACCGCTGGTCGGCGAATATCATGGCGTCCGCATCGTGACGGCGCCGCCGCCCTCGTCCGGCGGCATTGCGGTGCTGGATTCGCTCAATATACTTGCCGGTTTCGATTTGAGCGACGTGGATCCGGCTACGCGCAAGCATCTCATCATCGAGGCCATGCGCCGCGCCTATCGCGACCGCGCGATTTTCCTGGGTGATCCGGATTTCATCAAGATGCCGCTGCAGCAGTTGATGAATGTCGACTACGCCGCCGGCCAACGCAGCAGCATTCGCGCCGACAAGGCCATGCCCTCCGACTTGCTGCCGGGCATCGAGTCGGAGCCAAAGGGCATGAACACGACGCATTTCTCGGTGCTCGACGCCGCCGGAAACCGCGCTGCCGTCACGATCACGGTGAATCTGTTCTTCGGCAACGGCTACATGCCGGCGGGGACCGGCGTGCTGCTCAACAACGAAATGGATGATTTTTCCACCAAGCCCGGCAGACCCAATGTCTTCGGACTCATCGGCAACACGGCCAACTCGATCGCTCCCAACAAGCGAAGTTTGTCGAGCATGTCCCCCACGTTCGTCGAGACGCCAAAGGGCATGATGATCATCGGCTCGCCGGGCGGAAGTACCATCATCAGTCAGGTGCTTCTGGGAACCTTGAACTATGTGGACGGTATGAGCGCCGCGGACATCGTCAAATACCCGCACTACCATCACCAATACCTGCCTGACGAAATCACTTATGAACAAGGTGCGCTGACGGACGATGAAATTGCGAAGCTGCAGTCGATGGGCCACAAGTTGCGGCTGTCCAACCGTCAGTGGGGCAACATGCAAGTCATCACCTGGGACTTCGCCAGCGGAAAAGTCGAAGCAGCATCAGACCCGCGCGGCGAGGGCGAAGGATTGGTCTATTAGCGAGCGAACCCGGCCAAGACCGTCGGCCATCAGTGCTGGCAGGTCGCGCACCAATAGGTGGAGCGCTGACCCTGGGTGATCTGCTTGATCGGCGATTTGCACACGCGGCAGCGCGCTCCCGCGCGTTCGTAGACATAGAGTTTCTGGCGAAAATATCCCGGCGCGCCGTCGACGTTCCGGTAGTCGCGCAAGGTGGTGCCGCCGATCTTGATGGCCGCGGACAATACCGCTTTGATCGCCCGCGCGAGCTTGGCGGACTCCGCTCGCGTGATACGGCCGGCGGCGCGCCGCGGCGAAATGCCTGCACGGAACAACGCCTCGCTCGCATAGATGTTGCCGACCCCCACCACCTTCTGCGAATCCATGATGAATTGCTTGACGGCTACCTTGCGTTTGCGGCTGGCTCGATACAGGTACTCACCATCAAACGCCGCGCCCAAGGGCTCCGGCGCCAAACGCTTGAGCAGCGGATGCAGCTCAGGATCGTCTGCGGTCCAATGCAGGCTGCCAAAGCGCCGCGGATCATGAAATCGCAGCAGCCTGCCGCTGTCGAGGACCAGGTCCCAGTGATCGTGCGCCGTGGGCGCTTGGGCTCCCTGCAGCAGCGCCAAACTTCCCGACATGCCGAGATGCAGAATCAATGTGCCGGTGTCGAATCGAATCAAAATGTACTTGGCGCGCCTGTCCACCCGCCGCACGGTTTGATTGCGAACACTGGCCTCGAAACCAGCAAAGATCGGCCAGCGCAGACGCCGCTCGCGCACGATGGCGCCGGTCACGCGGCGATTGAGGAGGGCGGGCGCGATGCCCCGCCGCGTCGTTTCTACTTCAGGAAGCTCGGGCACGGATCAACGCTCGAGCGACGAAACGTCGCGCGGGCAGCCCGATTCGCCCGATAGCGGAGCGCAGCCCCAAAGCCTACTTGATCTTGGATTCTTTGTAGGCGACGTGCTTGCGGACCACAGGATCGAATTTCTTCGTCTCGAGTTTGTCGGGATGCAGACGCTTGTTCTTGGTGGTGGTGTAGTAGTGCCCGGTGCCGGCCGAGGAAACCAATTTGATTTTGTCACGCATGAGTAGACTCCTTAGACCTTGACGCCCTTGGCGCGCAAATCGGCGACCACGACATCCACGCCGCGCTTCTCGATGGTGCGCAATCCGCGGGTGCTCACGCGCAGGCTCAAGAAGCGCTGTTCCGTCTCCGACCAAAATCGGTGGGTGTGCAAATTGGGCAAGAAGCGGCGCCGCTTGCGATTGTTGGCGTGGGAAACCGTGTTTCCGGTTCGGGGGCCTTTGCCCGTAACTTGGCAGACTCGCGACATGGCGTAAACCTTTGATCTTGGAACTCAAATGGAGCCGAACTTTATACCAGGGAGGCCCGTACTGGGCAACCGGGACGCGAAGAGACCATCAAACATGCTGCATCGCAGCAGAATAACTCGGATAATCGATGCCCTCTCATCGGCTAGACGGTGGTTTTATCGACCACGCTCCATGCGGTGGAACTGTCATACACGAAGCGCTCTTCGGCGATACGGTCCCCCTCCCAGCGCTGCAGGGCTAGTTCGTTCAAGCGGCGAGTGATTCCATCCTTGCCGGTGGCGTCGAAAGTCCAGTTGATCACCACATGGTTTCCGTCCACTAAGCACAATGGATGCGGATGCGTATGCATCTTGGTCCTCTCGAGTACCTTGGCCTCGTGCGCCATCAAGAGTGCGCGGCCTTGTCGAGGCGTCTGCAGATTCTCCTGCATCGACGCAGCCTCGTGATAATAATCGGCGATTGCCCGCACATGATCACCGCCGACCACTGCGGCTATGAAGGCCTCCACCCGTTCACGGCTCGGCATACCGGTCTCCTCTATCAGACACTCGGGCCAGTGCAATGTGCGAAAAGCTCGAATGGCTCCCCCATCGCGGCACGACTCGCCTCATCCAACAGCCACCCCAAAAAGCCGATCGATCGGCTGATTATATTGCACCTTGTGACCGCGCGCTCTTGAGCGCGTTGCGGAGAAAACACGCCGCGATCTTTTGGATGCCTCTGTCGAATCGATCCTCGCGATGTTTGCCATCCTGCTGTCATGTTCGCGTACGTAAAATGCGGATGCAAAATGCGCCTAGAACATTGAAGATGATCTGTACTAGTTGGACACCCGAATGACAAATTGGACAGTGACGGAGGGGTATCACGCGGGCGTTGACTATAACTACGAGTACCATGCCGAGCTCAACCCGCTGCGCCTTAATCTGGCCCTGCTGAACGTCGATTTGGTGGCACCAGTGACGTCGACTGCCTGTGAACTGGGCTTCGGCCAGGGCTTAGCAATGAATTTGCATGCGGCCGCATCAACGACGCAGTGGTTCGGTACGGACTTCAATCCAGCCCATGCTGTTTTTGCAAAAGAACTTGCATCGGCGTCCGGCGCCGCTGCGAGTTTCTTCGACCAATCCTTCGCCGAATTTTGCAGTCGCCCTGACCTGCCGGATTTTGACTTTATCGGCTTGCACGGTGTCTTTAGCTGGATCTCCGACCAGAACCGCAGCACCATAATTGACTTCATCAACCGCAAGCTCAAGGTAGGCGGTGTCCTTTATGTCAGCTACAACACTCTGTCGGGTCATGCAGCGTTCATGCCCATGCAGGAGCTGCTCACCAGATACGTCGAGTTGCACGGCGCGTCGGGTCACACACTCTTAAGCTCAATGGACAGAGCCCTGGAGTTTGCGGCAAAGGTACTTGCCGCAAGCCCCCTTTGCACGCAAGCCAATCCACAGCTCGCGAATGAGTTAAAGACGATCAGTGGCTACAATCGGACCTACGTCGCACATGAATATATCAATCGCGCGTGGACCCCGATGTCCTTTTCGCGGCTGGCCGAGTGGCTGGCGCCGACGAAACTGACATATGCGTGTACAGCGAGATGGTTCGACACGATCGACGAGTGGAACTTGACCGTCGAACAACAGGCAGTGCTGAACGAAATTCCCGACATCAAATTGCGCGAAACGGTGCGTAACTTGATGATGAACCGGCGGTTGCGGAAGGACTACTGGATCAAAGGCGCGCGCAGGATCACGCCGCAAGAGAAACTGGAGGGCTTCCGCAGGCAACGGGTCGTATTGGCGGTGCCGCGCTCCGATGTATCGGTTGAAGCCCAAGCAATCCTTGGCAATTTCTCGCCACCCAAATCGGTCTACGAGCCTATCTTGGATGCACTAGCCGATCATAGGCCGAGAACTCTGGGGCAGATCGAACAAGCGGTGAACGACAAGGGCATCAACCTTAGCCTGATAATGACCGTTGTACTCGCGCTCGTAGAAACGGGTGCTTTGTTCCCGGTGCAGGATGACACCGTGATTAAAGCCGCCCGAACCCAAACGGATAAACTCAATGCATTTCTCTGCGACAGCGCTCGCTATCGCGTTACACAGAGTGTCTTGGTCAGTCCCTTGATTGGCGCGGGCATAGTGGATGTGGGCCGTGTGGTGCAGTTCTTCTGGCACGCAATGAGCTTGGGGAAAAAACAACCCTCCGATTTGGCGGCGCACGCATCGCAGATATTCCGCGCCGAAGGCATGACAATTCTCGAAGAAGAAAAGCTCTACACACCACCCGATGGAAATCTTACGGCACTTACAGCTGCAGCCACCATCTTCACCGAGAAAATGGTTCCGGTACTTAAGGCCCTGCAGATTCTTTGACTTAAAGGAGCAAACCTGGCTCGGGAACCCCACCTTGGCGTCGCTTTGCAAAGTATGACGAATCAGATTGCAGCCCAGGCTCAAGTCGTGTTTGAGCAGGCATTGGGTTTTCATCGACAAGGGCGTCTCGAGGAAGCCCAACGCCTTTATCAGGAATCGCTCGGATTGCAGCCGCGAAATTCCAACGCACTGCACCTATTAGGTGTGATTGCTGCACAAACAAACAATTTAGCGCTGGCTGCTGAGCTCATCGGCAGGGCGATCCAAATTGATCCGCAAGCTGCGGCCTATAGAGACCAAGGACTGGTCTTGTGTCGCCTGAATCGGCACGAAGAAGCCATCAAGAGCTTTGATCAAGCCATTGGTCTCGAGCCTGGCGATGCGGAAACCCATTTCAGCCGTGGTAACGCCCTCCGAGAACTCCAACAGCTTGAAGCAGCTGTCGCAAGTTTCGACCTGGCGACTTCGCTCAGGCCTGACTACGCGCAGGCTCACAACAACCGTGGAAATGTGCTCAAGGAATTGAAGAGATTGGATGCGGCTGTGGCAAGCTACGACCGTGCGATTGCAATTGAGCCAAACGCCGCGGATCTCCACATTAATCGCGGAAACGCTCTTCGTGACATGCAGCAGAGCGAGGCGGCCGTTGAAAGTTATGAGAAGGCGATCGCGATCGAACCAAAAAATGCAGCGGCGTACGTAAACCGTGGCTTAACACTTGCCGGTCTCAAGCGATTTGAAAAGGCCGCGTTAGACTATGACCGAGCTATTGCTCTGCAGCCGAGAATTGCTGAAGCCTACGTCAATCGCGGCGCATTGCTCTTGGAACTGGGGCACTCCGCGGAAGCCGTCGCGAGCTATGACCAAGCACTTGCGATCAAGCCATGCTACGCGAAAGCCTACCTCGGCCAGGGTGAAGCATTAGCCGAACTCAGACAGTTTGAGGCCGCGATCGCCTGCTACGACAAAGCGATTACACATGATCGACACCCGAAGGGTGTGGACGGCATGCGGCAGTACGCCAGGTTGACGATTTGCGACTGGCATAATTCAGAGTCGGAGATCGCTCAGCTCATCGGCAAAATTGAGCGCGATGAAGACTTTGTGCCTCCAAGTGCCGTCCTCGCACTGTCGGGTTCCCCAGCGCTGCAGAGGAAGGCCGCAGAGAGCTGGATGCGAAAAGGGTACGCTTTTGTTACTCGGGAACGGCAGATTGTGGGGCGAGCCAAACACGACAAGATTCGGATTGGGTACTTCTCAGCCGATTTTCATGACCACGCGACGATGTATCTGATCGCAGAATTGTTCGAAGAGTTCGATCGATCTCAGTTTGAGCTATTTGCGTTTTCCTTCGGGCCGGATTCTCAGGGTGCGATGAGAAAGCGGCTGAGGTGCGCGTGCGAGAAATTTTTTGATGTGCGAGGCAACTCTGATCGAGAGGTGGCAGCCCTCTCGAGATCTCTGGAGATTGATATTGCTGTCGACCTGAAGGGGTTTACCAAGGACAGCAGGCCCGGCATTTTTGCGTTGGGCGCCGCGCCATTGCAAGTTAGCTACCTGGGTTATCCAGGCACAATGGGTGCGGGATGCCTCGATTATCTGATAGGAGATTGGACGCTCGTACCAGAAGAGAGCCGGCGACACTACAGCGAGAAGATCATTTATCTGCCGAACAGCTACCAGGTTAACGACTCTAAGCGCAGTATTGCTGACACAGCTTTTACGCGAGAGGCAGCTGGGTTGCCGCTCACCGGCTTTGTTTTCTGCTGTTTCAATAATAATTACAAGATCACCCCCGGGACTTTCGACATTTGGATGCGAATACTTCGGAGAGTGGAAGGCAGCGTGCTATGGCTGTTGGAAGACAATCCTGAAGCGGCGAAAAATTTGCGTCGGGAGGCGGAGCAAAGAAGAGTGACCGCGGGACGCCTGATATTTGCGCCGCGAATAGCCCTGCCTGAGCACCTGGCAAGGCATCGCGCGGCGGACCTGTTTGTCGATACGCTGCCTTACAATGCGCACACCACAGCCAGTGATGCACTTTGGGCAGGTCTGCCGGTGTTGACTTGCGTGGGTGAGGCGTTCGCAGGCCGGGTGGCGGCAAGTTTGCTCTTCGCCATTCGGTTGCCGGAACTCGTTACGTCGAACCAGTCTGAATACGAGGAGCTGGCTGTCGAGCTCGCCATGAATCCGAAGCTACTCGCCAAGATCAAAGGAAAGCTGTGGGACAACCGGCTTACGACCCCCCTTTTCAATACGAAGCTCTATGCCAGGCACCTTGAGTCGGCGTTCGCCAGAATCCACGAGCGTTTCCGTTCAGGATTACCGATCGAGCACATAGACGTCGAATCGTGCGCTTCACCACCGCTGCAATGAAGGCCTCGACACGTTCACGGCTCGGCATCCCGGTCTCCTCGTTCCAGCACCTGCGCCCGCGCGATGTGCGAAAAGCTCGAATGCCCGGAGTTCATCGAATCGATTCTGCCATATCTTCTCGCGATCTCCTCGCCGCTGAGATCCTCGCTAAGGTTAAGACCGCATTCCCGCAAGGTTGCGGCAAAATCCTTGGGATCGAAACCCGATAGAAACGGCTCGCCCAACGAGGCAAGTCTTTCTTGCAGCGCCGTGAAGTTTTCCGACTGCGAAACCAGGAGTCGTTCATCGATGTAGGTCAAAACCAATTCGCTGCCCGGAAGCGCGCAGCGCGCGATCGAACGCAGGGTCGCCATGTTCGCCGCACGAGTCAGGTACATCGATACGCCGAGCCAGGAAAAGAAGGATCCCAGATCCCTGCGAAACGAGGAACGGGACAACGCCGCTGCGACACTTTCGATCGACAGGTCGGACGCGACGAAATGCACCGACTCCGGCAGGGCTATGCCGAGTTCTCGAATGCGTTGAATCTTCAATCCTTGCGTCGCAGGATGATCGATCTCGAAAACTTCGAGATCCGCGGCGTATGCCGGGCGCCGCAGTATGAAACTATCGAAGCCCGCGCCGACGAGCACGTACTGGCGAACCCCGCCGCCCACCGCGGCTTGCAAGGCATCTTCGGCGTAGCGCGTCCGAGTAATGACATTTGCGTACGCCGGACTGCGGCGCAGCGACGCATCGACGATGCTATCCGGCGCGGCCATGGCCTTGTCCCGCGCCGCCGGATCCATTCTCGAAAGTGCGGCGGTGCGAATCATTTCGCGCACCGATGCAGGCACGAGGCGGTCGCCCCAGGGGTCATCGATGAGCGGGTTGGGATCAAGCCGCGTATGCACCGCGCGCATCAACGCGGTCGCGAGCGCGGTCCGACTGGCAGTAAATTCATCCAACGACCACCTCAAAAAGCCAATCGACGCAACCATTATAACGGCGCATTCACCCGGCAAGCGAATGGGTTCGACCCAGTATTCAAAGCAGTCCACGTTCCGCCAGCGATACGACGGCACCGTCGCCCACGATGATGTGATCGAGCAAGCGTATGTCCACCAACGCCAGAGCCTCGCGCACGCGCTGGGTAATCAGCTCGTCGGCCTGACTGGGCTCGGCCACCCCCGAAGGGTGATTGTGCGCGATGATCACCGCCGCAGAGTTCCGCTGCAGCGCCAGCTTGACGATTTCCCGCGGGTGCACGCTGGCGCCGTCGATCGTGCCGCGGAACAATTCTTCGAATTGAATCAGCCGGTGGCGCTTGTCCAGGTACAGGCAACAAAACACTTCGTGTTCCAGATCGCGCAGGCGGGCGGAAAGAAAGTCGCGGGTCGCGCGCGGGCTGCTCAAGGACGGGCCGGCGCGCATGGTCTCCGACAGCTGCCGCCGCGCTAGCTCAACCGCGGCCTGCAGTTCCGCGAATCGAGCCAATCCCAAGCCCGGCTCCGCGCAAAATCGGCGCCGATCGGCCGCAATGAACTTGCGCAGGGAATGGAAACTCTTGAGCACTGCGCGCGCCAGATCGAGCGCGGAGTGGCCGGGCGTGCCGGTGCGCAACAATATCGCCAGCAGCTCGGCGTCGGAAAGTGCGGCCGCGCCTTTGTCGAGCAGCTTCTCGCGCGGTCGCTCATCTTCAGGCCAGTCCCGAATCGCCATGCCGCGAGCATGCGGTCAGGGAACCTCATGGCACTAGCGCCAAATCAAGGCTGATGTGGGGGAAATGCTCAAGAATGGCCGGAGCTGCCGAAGCCGCCGGTGCCCCGCGCAGTGGCCGAAAAGTCCTCGACCACATCGAATGCGACTTGTACCACGGGCACCATCACCATCTGCGCAATGCGATCGCCGGGGTTGACGGTGAAGGGGAGGGCACCGCGATTCCAGACCGACACCATCAGCGGACCTTGATAGTCGGAGTCGATCAGGCCGACCAGATTGCCGAGCACGATGCCATTCTTGTGGCCCAGGCCCGAACGCGGCAGCAGCATTGCGGCAATACCGGGATCAGCGATGTAAATCGAGATGCCGGTGGGTATCAACTCCGCGCCGCCGGGAATCAGCACCATTGGTGCATCGATACAGGCGCGCAAATCCATACCGGCCGACCCGGCGGTTGCGTGCTGCGGCAGCGGAAACTCCCGGCCGATGCGCGGATCCAGGATCCGCAGCTTGACGGTGCGTTGCATCTTGCAGTGCGCCCGTTACCGCCGCGCGCGACGGGCGCGCAGCCGGTCGCGCGGGCCTGCCGCAATGGCCCTGCGTTTACGCGAGCTGCGCCGCGGGCCGCCATCGGGCGGCGGCAAGCGTTTGGCGATGAGAGCGATGAGTTCGCGCGCCACGTCGATTTTCGGCCCGCGCGCCACTTCCATTTTTCCGCCCGGCCAGATCACCGTCAAGGCATTGTCCTCGCAATCGAACGCGATCCCATCGCCGACTTGGTTCGCGGCGATCATGTCGAGCTTCTTGCGCTTGAGTTTGATGCGCGCATTGTCCTCGACGTCGTTGGTTTCCGCCGCGAAGCCGACGACGAAAGGACGCCGCGACATATCGGCGACCGATTTGATGATATCGGGCGCGGGTTCGAGCTCCAGGTTCACCGAACCGCCTTGCTTCTTGATCTTCTGCTTGGCAACCGTCACGGGCTGAAAGTCCGCCACCGCCGCCGCGGCGATGAACACGTCGGCATCCGCCACATGCCGATGAACCGCGGCGTACATGTCGCGCGCACTTTCCACGTCGATGCGAGTAACCCCGACGGGCGTCTGCAAGTGCACCGGTCCGGTGACGACGGTGACATGCGCACCCGCCTCGCGGGCGGCAGCCGCCACGGCGAAGCCCATTTTTCCCGAGCTGCGGTTGGTGAGATAACGTACCGGATCGAGCCGCTCGCGAGTGGGGCCCGCGGTGATCAATACATTGAGGCCGCTCAGCAAGCCGGCATTGACCGGCGGCTCGAGCAAAGTTTCCGCGAGCTTCAGAGGCTCCCACATGCGCCCGGCGCCGACTTCCCCGCAGGCCTGATTGCCCGACGCGGGGCCCAGGATGCGAATGCCGCGCGCAATCAAGGTTTCAATATTGGCCTGTGTAGCCTTGTTGGCCCACATGACGCGGTTCATCGCGGGCGCAAGCAGAATGGGCGCCTCGGTCGCGACGCACAAGGTTGTCAGAAGATCATCGGCACGGCCGCCCGCCATGCGCGCAATGAAGTCCGCGCTGGCCGGCGCGATCAGCACGATCTGCGCCCAGCGCGCCAGCTCGATATGGCCCATGGCCGCTTCGGCCGCGGTATCCCACAGGTCGCTGCGGGTCGGCCGCCCCGACACGGCCTGAAAAGTCATGGGAGACACGAATCGCTGCGCCGCATCAGTCATCACGACTTGGACCTCTGCGCCGCGTTCGATCAGCCGGCGCACCAGGTCGGGACTCTTGTAGGCGGCTATACCGCCGGTGACTCCCAGCAGAATTCGAGTCTTTGCGGTCATTGGATGTGCTTCAACTCTTTGAAGCGATCGATGTCGCTCTCGAATTGAATGCTCATCGTCGATACCTCATTGCGCTTCTGCCGCAGATTCTGTTCCTGTGTGTGGATATCCACTGTGAGGCGCACCAGATCCTCGGCAATCTGATCCGTCATGGGCGGAGCGCGCGGATCGGCGTTGTAGGGTTTGAAGCGCATGCTTTCGGCGCGCAATTTCTTCATGCGTCCGTTCAAGGTCTCCAGAAATTGACTGGTTACCTTGAGCTGATCCGCGAGCAGGGTGAGGCGCTGGTCGCGCAGGCGTTCGATTTCCTGGACTGAAGAGTAGGTGCTCAACAAGTTCTTGTCGCGGTTCTCGCGCTGCTGCGCATCGAGTTTCCTTTGATCTTCCGCCGCCATTTGTTCGGGGGACTTCTGCGCCTCGAGGTGGCTTATCTCGATGCCCCGCGAGTTGATGACATGCTGCTCCTGCGTGGCGTATTCCGGCGGGATCACATCGCCGTAGTGCGTCACGCCGTTGGCGTCAACCCATTTATAAAGAACGCGGCCATTGTTGGCAGGCGTGGTGCTGGCCGCAAAGCCCGCCGAGGCGAGCACTGCGCACAGGCCAAAAACCCAAACGACATTCTTCAAGACCATATCCTCAAGATGAAGCGGCCGCCATTGTGAGCGGAGCGGGCGGGGTTTTCCAGGGGCCATTCCTCACTCCGCGAGCCCATAACGGTCGCGATACAGCCGCATATTGTGCAGATCGCCGCCGCCCCCCGCGAGCGAGACATGGACCATCAAGTCGTTTAAAGTGACCACGGAAATCACGGGTATTGCGTGCCGGGATTGCAGTTCCTGGACCGCCGAAATATCGCTGTCCGCGGCGCGTTCCTGGCGGTCCAGCGCGAGCAGGACACCGGCGGGAGTGGCGCCGGCCTTCTCGATGATATCGATGGATTCGCGGATCGCCGTACCCGCCGTGATCACATCGTCCACGATCAACACGCGCCCCTGCAACGCACGGCCGACGATATTGCCGCCCTCGCCGTGGTCCTTGGCTTCCTTGCGGTTGAAGGCAAAGGGCAGGTCGCATCCGTGGCGCTCGGCGAGCGCTGCCGCGGTGACGGTCACGAGCGGTATGCCTTTGTAGGCCGGCCCGAACAGCATATCGACCTTCAAGGAAGAGGCGGCAAGCGCTGCTGCGTAGGCCCGTCCCACCACCGCGATGGCGGCGCCGGTGTTGAACAGTCCGGCATTGAAAAAATACGGACTTTCGCGGCCGGACTTGAGCTTAAAGCGGCCAAATTTGAGAACGCCGAGCTGCACACACAAATCGATGAATTCACTTTGATACGCCAAGATCATGGGCCTGATATTATCGCGCGCGATGCGCATCGTCACGACACCCGCTTCCACCCAGCCTAAATCGCGAATTGGCCGCTCGGTGACGGCGAGCTTAAGCGTTTGACGGCTGCCAAGCCCACATTGCGCCAGGCGCTGGGCGACAAACGAATGGTGGCAGTCCTGCTGATGAGCTTTGCCTCCGGGCTGCCGTACAATCTGACCGGATTCACAGTACAGGCCTGGCTCGCCTCCTCAGGCCTCGACATCAAGACCATCGGCATTTTCTCGCTGGTGGGTCTGCCCTACATATTCAAATTCTTGTGGGCACCGCTGCTCGACCGTTACCTGCCGCCGATCCTGGGCCGGCGCCGCGGTTGGATTTTGATTTACCAGGTGTGTCTGGCCATCATGATCGCCGCCATGGGATTTTGTTCGCCCACCAAGGCACTGTACGTGCTGGGCGCGCTGGCAGTACTCGTGGCATGTCTTTCAGCGTCCCAGGATATCGTGATCGACGCGTATCGGGTGGACACGATTCCCATTAGCGAGCGTGGATTGGCTGCCGCCACGCAATCGTTCGGCTACCGCACTGGCGCCACGCTGGCAGGCGCTGTGCTCGTGATCATAGCGGCGCACTTGGGTTGGCGATTCGCCTTTCTCATGGTGGCATGCCTCATGGCGGCGACCACCTTGGGCACCGCTTGGGCGCCGGAACCGGAAGTGCCGGGGCACCCGCCCCGCACCCTCGCCGACGCCGTGTGGCATCCGCTGCGGGCATTGTTCAGCCAAAAAGGAGCCTGGGGGTTCGTGCTGCTGGTGCTGCTGTACAAAGTGGGCGATGCATTTGCTTTGAGCCTGTACAGCGCCTTCATGATCAAGGGGGTCGGGTTTTCCCTGGACGAACTCTCCATCGCCGGCAAACTGAACATGACCGTGTCGAGCATGATCGGCGTAGCCATCGGCGGCTGGGCGTACATGCGCTGGGGCATTTTTAAATCGATGTTGATTTTCGGCATCGGCCAGTCTTTGACCAACCTGCTTTATGTATGGCTTGCGCTGGCGGGCAAGAAAATCTGGCTGTTGGTGCTCGCCACCGCATTGGACACAGGCATCGGCGGCATGGGTCTGGCCGCTTTCGTCGCATTTCTGGTTTCGTTGTGCAGTTCGAACTACAGCGCGACCCAGTACGCGCTGCTGTCGGCGCTGGCGAGCATTCCCAGCAGAGTCATGGGTTACGTGGCGGGTATCGTCGTGTCGAAAATCGGCTGGCCGAATTTCTTCGTGGTCACATTCCTGACCGCCATGCCGGGGCTCATACTGCTGCTGATCCTGCGCGGGCCCTTGAGCGAACTCGCGACCCGCGACGTGGCTGACCGGAAGCCCTGAGCCTCGGGGGAAATCCGGCGGCGCAGCGATCGATTAGCGGCGCAGCGAACGATCGTGCGGATCTGACCAAGCGGTCCGGGCGTTGTCCTCGAACTCGCGGTCCAAGTCTTCGGCCTCGACGTCGATGGCGCCCGACCAATCTTCCGGCGCATCCGCCGTCTCGATCACATCGTCCAGCAGCTGTTCGTTCCAGCAGTCGAAATCAATTTCCGCCACGGTGCCGTCAAAGTATTGAATCTCGATGGTCTCATCTTGAGAGTCGATCGCGACCACCTCAAAGAGCTCGTTGGTACCGCCGCGGTACCACTCGCCTACGATCGGCTTGATTACCTTCATCGCAGTCTCCGTCTGCTATGCTCGGCCCCATTCAACTCCCAATGAGCGATTCGCGCAATATGTATATTTTGCGCGCAGCAACATGACATGGTCGAACAACTCATCAAATTCTTCGTCGTGTTTTTCGTTGTGGTTGAGCCTATTTCATTGATCCCGCTGTTCGCGGGGCTGACCGATGGTGCCAGCAGCCGCTACAAGAAGAAAATGGCGGGCAAAGCTTCGGCGATCGCGCTCGCGATCTGCGTATTGTTCGCGTTTGGCGGCGCAAGATTTCTCTCCATCATGGGAATTTCGTTGAGCTCGTTCCGCATAGCGGGGGGAACCCTGCTGTTCTTGATTTCGCTGGAGATGGTTTTTGCGCGCACCTCGGGCACCAAGTCGACGACAACCGAACGCGAGGAAGCCTTGAAGCGCGAAGACATTTCAGTATTTCCCCTAGCGTTTCCGTTCATCGCGGGTCCCGGAGCCCTTGCCACCATCCTCTTGACCGCCGGCGAGGTATGGGGAAAACCGCTCGAGTTCGCCGGCTTCCTGGGCGTGGTGGTATTGGTGCTGGCGGTGTGCTGGATATTGATGCTGGCCACGCCGCGACTGATGAAGGTCATCGGCGTCACGGGCGCCAACGTGATGAGCCGCTTATCCGGCGTGGTTCTCGCCGCTCTGGCCGTTCAGTTCATCGTCGAGGGCATTCGCGGCAGCTTTGCATTCTCGTGACTTGCTGTAGGCCAAGTCCCATGTGCCGTGGCCCAAGCGCGCACCGCGCCGTTCGAAGCGCGTGGCCGGCCTGAAGTCGGGTCGCCCCACGTAGGTGCGGTCCTGGCTCAGTGATTGAAGATGGGAATTCGCGTTGCATACCGCCAGCATCTGTTCCGCGTAGGCTTGCCAATCGGTGGCGAGGCGCAATATCCCGCCGCGGCGCAGCTTTGCGGTCACCATCGCTATGAACTGGGCGTCGATCAGGCGGCGCTTATGATGGCGTTTCTTATGCCAGGGGTCCGGGAAGAACACCAGCACCTCATCGAAGGATTCGTCTTGAACATGATGGCGCAAAACATCCGCGGCGTCCTCGCAGATGATGCGCAGGTTCTTCAATGCATCGGATTGCGCGCGCAGCAACAGCCGCCCGATGCCCGATCGGTGCACCTCTATGCCTAAATAGTCGATGTGCGGATGGTTCCTAGCCAGTGTCCCAATCACTTCGCCGACCCCGAAGCCGATCTCGAGGCAGCGCGGCGCGCAGCGGCCGAATATCGCCTCAAGATCCAGCGCAGTGTCCTTCACGTCGATGCCGTAGGCCGGCCACAACTCGGCAAGCGCGCGCTCCTGCGCCGGCGTGGTGCGTCCGGCACGAAGCACGAAACTGCGAATGCGACGTTGCCTCTGCATGGCCGCAAAGTGTGCCTGATATGATGGACCGATGCTCAAATCCTGCTTCGGTGCCGACGCGATGCAAAGCGGGCCATTGACATCGCGCGGCGCCACGGCGCGGCGATCCGGCGTCCTCAAGCCGCTGTTTGCCGCCGTCATCATGGCTGTGTCCGGCTGCGCCGGTCTGCCGCGGCACGTCGAGAAAACGCATACCGAGGCATTGCAGGACCCCGCCACGACGACGCTGGGCCGCATCGTCGCCGGCGACGAAGCAGGCAAGAATCTGTCGGGCATCAGGCTGCTCTCGTCGGGCGATGAGGCGCTGGCGACACTGATCGCGCTCGCCGATCACGCCGAGCGAACGCTGGACATTCAGTACTACATCATTCATGACGATGACTCCTCGCGGATCCTGCTGCACCACGTAGGCCTGGCGGCGGATCGCGGCGTCCGGGTGCGGATCTTGGTCGACGATTTGAATACCGCGGGCCAGGATCGCCTCTTCGTTCATCTGGGCCAACACGCCAACATCGAGGTGCGCGTGTTCAACCCCTTTCCCAACGGAAGATTCGCGACCTGGACCCGTCTGCTCGCCGCGGCGCCGGATATGCGGCGCATCAATCACCGCATGCACAACAAGCTGTTCGTTGCGGACAATGCGCTCGCCATTACCGGCGGCCGCAATATCGGCGATCAATATTTCACGCGCGATGAGTACTACAATTTCATCGATTTGGACGTGGTCGCCGCCGGCGCCATCGTGCCGGAATTATCGGCATCGTTCGATGAATTCTGGAACAGCAAGTATGCCTTCCCGATCGCATCGATTGCTTACGGGGTGGATGCGGAACCTGCGGCACCGCCCGTGGCGGAGCGCGCACCCGCGGGCAATGCCGACTGGCTGGAGCGCGAACTCGATGCGCACGAAGTTCAATTCGACTGGGTGCCGGCCACCGTGCTTGCCGATCAGCCCGCAAAGATCGCCAGTGAATCCTCCCCGGATGAAGAGGACACGATCGCAAATGACATCGCGGCGCTGATGAGCTCGGCAAACCAGGAACTCATCATCATTTCTCCCTACTTCGTGCCCGGCAAGGCCGGCGTTGCATTGATGCGCGAGCTCACCGGCCGCGGCGTGCACATTCAAATACTCACCAACTCGCTGGCCTCCACCGATTCATCGCTGGTGCACATCGGCTATTCGCGCTACCGCGTCGAGCTGCTCAAGATGGGTGTGGATCTTCGCGAGCTGCGCCCGAAACTGGGAATGAAGCGGCCGCGCTTCCATCCCTTCCGCAGGTCCAATGCCAGTCTGCACGCCAAGGCGTTGGTTATCGATCAGAAAATCGTATTCATCGGATCATTGAACATGGACGAGCGGTCCGCACGCATCAACAGCGAGCTGGGACTCGTGATCCGCAGCGCTGAAATCGCCCGTCAGGTGACGAATCTGCTGGATGACATCAGCACGGATGGAAGCTACAAACTGCAATTGCTGGATCACAGCAATCGCATCGAATGGTCGAGCGGCGAGCCGGGGGCCATGAAGACCTGGCGCATCGACCCGGAAACCACTGTTTTGCAGCGGTTCTGGCTGAAAGTGCTGACGCCGTTCGCACCCGACGAATTGCTATGATATTCGCAACGTGCCCAAGTACTCTTTGACCTTGGCACGGAACCCTTCGCTGCTGGTCACCGTGGCGCCGCCGGCCAACACCAGAATAAAATCGCCCCGCAGCGTGCGATTTACTTCTTTGACATAGTTCATGTTGACGAGGCAGGAGCGGCTGATGCGCAGCATGGGTTGTGAGCGCAGGGCCGATTCCGCCTGCTGCAGCGTGCTGCGTGCGTGAAAGTTGTCTTTGCCCACCCGTATGATGACGTAGTTGCGGTCCGCCTCGATCATTTCTACTTGCGTGACATCGAGCACGTGCAAATGCCCGCCGAATTCCGCAAGCAGGCGCGGGCGCTCCTCACCCTGGGTCCGGGCGCCGCGCTCGAGCTGCGCGAGCAAGCCAGCCAGCAGACTCTGCCGTTCATCGACGCTCGAGTGCAAATGACGCGGCCGCACCCGCGCCAAGGTTTTGCGAAACCGCTCTTGATCGAAGGGCTTCAGCAAATAGTCCACGGCGCTGACTTCGAAGGCCTCGAGCGCATACGTGTCGTAAGCGGTCACGAATACCAGGGAAGGCAGCTCCTTGGGCTCCAGCGCACGGGCGAGATCGATGCCGTTTATAGGGTCCATTTGGATGTCGAGGAAGAGCAGCTGCGGCTGGCGCAAGCGAATGGCGGGAAGAGCGGCTGCGCCGTCGCCGAATTCACCCACCACGCGCAAATCGTTTTCCGCCTCGCAGAACTCACGCAAGGTACGCCGGCCGGCGGCCTCGTCATCGACAATGATGACATCCATCATGTGCCGAGCAGAGTGGTCGTATGCAGCTTGTTGGCGGCCGGCGCCTCGCGCATGATGGGGGGCGACTCGCGCACGGCCGGCATCGTGATCTCACTGACCCATTCGCTGTCGATGCCCATGGCCAAGAGGCTGGCCCGGCCCTCGAATTGGACTGCCATGCGTTCGCGCACATTCTTGATGCCGATGCCTTCGGCGCCGACGGCTCGATCCGGCGCCATCGTATTGGTGACCCGCATGATGAGCGATTCATTCACCATGCCGATGGATACGCTCACGGTCACCTTTCCCTGATGCCCGGCCATGCCGTGGATTACCGCGTTCTCGATCAGCGGCTGCAGAATCAGGCTCGGCACCCATACGGCGGGGATTTCGGCGGCGTTCGGCAGCTCGACCTTGAGGCGGTCAACAAACCGCCGCTGCTGAAGCTCCAGGTACAATCTCGCAAACTGCAGCTCATCGGCCAGCCGCGAGAAGTCCCGCTCGCCGGCGTTGAGCAAACGCCGCAATAGATCTGCCAACTGCACCACCATCGATTGGGCGGCCTTCGGATCCCATTCGATCTGTCCGCGGATTGTGTGCAGAAGATTAAACAGGGTGTGCGGCGATAACTGCATGCGCAGCGCCGCCAGGCGTGCGGCGCTCCATTCGCGCTCGAGCGCGGCGAGACGCAATTCGGAATCACGAAACCTTGTGTACAGCGCCAAGCCGGTCACCAGGGCCAGCCCGAATCCGTAGGCGGGCAGAAAACTCACGAAGCTGGCGAGCCACAGCGAGCCCCAGAAAGGATCGCTCCATGCGCCGATGACATGCGACAGCGCGGACCCATGCTTATCGTCCCCGCCAATGATGATTTCCGAGAGAATCATGACCGGATACGCCGCCGCGGCGAATACCGCGCCGAGAATCACCTGCAAGGGCAGTGCTATCACTAGCGGACGCCACTGCACCTTCAGCGACGCCCAAAAAGACACCATCACCATGGGCAGCAGCAGCACGTGCTGCAGCAAGCGCTGGTCCCAGGCGGCAAACACCATCACGGTGGTCAGATGGGCGATACCCGTGCGCATGCTGTAGCCGTACAAAAGATTCGATACGGTTACATACACCCAAAACAGGCAAACGATGGCGAGGAACTGCCTGCGCGTCAGGCCTCCCGCAAACCGCCGGGTTGAAGACTCAGCCGTACCGGTTCCAAGCATTGGACAAGCCTACCGCAAGTCCGGGCGAATTGCGGCTTGGTGCACCGCGTCCGGGACGAAACCGTCGCAAAACGGGACGAACTCGATATCGGCCCGCTGACTGGCAGGCGCCTTGCGGTGTCTCATGTGCGCGTCGTCAATCAATCATCCAAGGAGAGATTTCATGACAAGTTTAGCCACCAAATTGCTGCTGGTCGGCGGGTTCGCCGTCGCTGCCGCAAGCGCAGCCGTAGCCTCGCCCCCCGACAGCGATGTACCCAGCGTCGTCATCCACTATACGACGGCGAGTCTTGCGTCCGACAGCGGCGTGCAAGCCTTGTATCGCCGCATCGAGATGGCAGCCGAAAAGGTCTGTGTCATTGAACCGGCAGGCTCGCGAATGCCTAACCAGGCGGTGCTGAAGTGCCGCAGAGACGCCGTCGCCGGCGCAGTGGAGAAAGTTCACAACACGCGGCTCGCAGCCATCTATGCGGCCCGCACGAAATCCGGTTAAGCGCATGAGGTTTCAGCGACCAGCCGCAGGATCCAACAGAACGGTATGCTGCACCACCGTGATGTCTCCCTCCTGCGAGCTGGTCGCATTCTGCGGGCGAGCACGCTGCAAGCTCGCGCCCGCGGTCTTCTCGGGCAGCCCATAGCTCTCATCGAACACTTGCACCGCAGCGGAGCCGGCCAGCGCATCGATGCCGAATTCCAGCCCCGCCGGGGGAATGCCGACGGCGCCAAAGCGGGTTGCGCCGCCGTGCAACTTCTGCAGCCTGGCATGCTGTGGCCCCACGGCGGTGGCCACCACGACCTCCTGAATATCTGCACTTGCGGGAAATACCACGAAGGCCGTCGGCGCGCCCCGCGGGGATCGTAGGCGCAGCTGGTAGTGGGTTCTTGAGGGCGCGCCCGAAATGCTTGGGCCGATCTGTGCAAGTTCGGGCGCCGCGAGCTTGAGATTGGGCGCCTCGGCGAAGAATCCCAGCGATCCGCTTCCGGGAAAGCGCGCCTGCGGCATTGGCTCAAATTTGGCGGCGCCGGCAAGCGCCTTGGGCAAATGCAACGACGCCGGCTGCGCCCACCAATGCGCGCGGCCGTGGTCGGCATCGAACCAATATTCGATGTTGATGCGCTGCGGCCAGTCGGCGGAATAGGTGGGCAGCAGCAGCGTGATGACTATTCCGCCCAGCACAAACAAAGCGCTCGTTGCGATTACGCGCTGCCGATCGCGGCGAGTTGCCATTGCCAGCAGCGGCAGCAGCAAGGATGTCGTCAAACAGAGGGCGAGCGTGGAAATGGGCCATGCCAATGTGCCGAGCGCCGCGTAAAAGAGCAGCAGCATCGGCGCAAGGGCGGCAAAAATGACGAAGCAGGGGACGAGAACGGCAAAATCGGTTGCCGCTCGAGCCGGCGGGCGGGATCTTAACAAGCCCAGCATGCACGGCAGCGCCGCGAGAACCGCCGCCACGCTCGCGAGCAGCGGCACGAAACTTGCCCCGGGAATCAACGCGCTCAACGCCACCGACAGCAGCGCGATGAGCAGCGCGCCACCCAGCCAGAATCCCCAAAATCCGGCGCGGCGCGCGAACCAGGTGCTGACACCGCCCGCGGTGAGCAGGGCGATGAACGCCGCAGCGATGCTCATCGGCAGCGGGTGCGCAATCCAAGGACCCGCGTTCATGGGCGGCAACCCGCCGAGAAAGCGCAGCAGCGCGATGGCGGCCACGCTGAGCACCACCCCGAGCAAGAGGTTCAATAGTGCGCCTATCGCACCCCACGCTGCCTGCCGGCGGTCCAACAGGCGGCGGCGAAATAACAAAACGGCTTCCGTCAATAACAGGCCCACTGCAGCCAGTGCCGCCGGCAGTGCAAATCGTGCCGGCCACACGACAACCGCGCGGGCGAACACGTCGAAGTACACGGACTCATTGATGGGCGGATGCGGGTCGGTTGAATTGGCGAGCGCCAGCAGCGCGCTCAAGCCATTGTCGCCCTGATGCTGAATGCTGCTCAAGCTGGCGTTTGCCAGGCTATCGAGTGGAGTATGGTAGTGGGCCACATCCCCGATAAATGCAAAATTGAATCCTTGATACGATGCGGACTTGAACACCGTGAAATCCGTATCGTTCGGCAACGATTTGTACACGACGTAATACAAGGAGTTGGTGATCGGGGTGCGGATGGCCGATTGATATAAGTGCATGAGCCATGCATTGGCGGTTCCGGTTTCGAACATGAGGCTGGGACCGGAGACGCCGCGCGAGTCCAGGTTCACCGCGGCTTTGACTAGTTTGGAAAAGGGGTGCTCGCGGACAAATAACTGCGCACCGAGCAAGCCGGCTTCCTCGCCGTCGGTGAGCAGCAGAATGACAGGGTGCGGAGGTGCGGGCATCGTGGCGAAAATCCTCGCGATCTCGAGCACAATCGCGACTCCCGCGCCGTCGTCGGATGCGCCGGGACCCGCAGGCACCGAGTCGTAGTGCGCGGCCAATAGAACTGCGTCGTTTCCCGCAACGGCGCCCGGCAACTTGACCACGATGTTGGTGGGCGTACCGCACACGCCCCAGGCACTGCACACCAGTCCGGTCTGCAATTCCGGTGCGTATCCCAGGGCCGCCAGCTGCTCGACGATGAGATCGCGAACTTTAGCGTTGGCGCTGCTGCCGATGGGATGGGGCACGCCATTGCCCACCAATGCTCCGAGGATTGCCTGCGCCCGAACCGCGGAGAATTCGCCCGCTGCGGCCTTCAGTCCACGCGGCGCCAGAGGACGATACGCAAGGACCGCCGCCGCGAGCAGCAGCAGGATCCCCGCCAATGCGAGGATGAGCGCGCGATTGCGCATCGAAGCCATGCTTGCGCCCGTTGGTTGCTCCCCTCGCCACGACCGGCCGGCGATCAACGCGCCGGATTATTTTCTTGTACTGCGCAAGATACGCGCATCGGCAGCGCAGCACTAGTCGATGGCGATGGAGTGCGGCTGGCCGCCCGCGGCGAACGGCGAGCCGGCGACCGGCGCGAGGGCTCCGGTCGCGGCATCGACGGCATAGGCGGAAATATCTCCGGAGTTGTAATTCGCGGCATAGACGAATTGACCGGAGGGATCGACCACGATATTGATCGGCAACGAGCCCGCGCCCACGGTGGACAGCAGGCTCAAGCGGCCGCTGGCCGGCGTAATCGAATAACTCGCGACCTCGTTGACTGCGACATTTGCCGCATAGAGATACCGGCCTGCCGGGCCGATGGCGAGCGACTCCGGGCTGGATCCCACGGCGATGGGCGATCCGGACACGGCGGTCAGCGCGCCGGTGGATGCGTTGAGGGAATATTCCTCAATGGTGGCGGCAGCCTCGTTGGCCACGTAGGCGAACGAGTCCGTCGGATCGATGGCAATGGAGAGCGGGCCGCCCCCGGCGCCGAACGGCGATCCGGAGATATTGCTCAATGAGCCCGTGCTCAAGTCGATGGCGAACACCGCGACATTGGCGCCGCTGAAATTCGTCACGTACAGGAAATTGCCGTTCGGATCGATTTTCAATGCAGCCGGCTCCGCACCGACGCTGAACGGAGAGCCGGCAATTTGCCTCATCACTCCGTTATCGATTGCATAGACCGAGACATTGTCGGAAACGAGGTTGGCGACGTAGAGATAGTGGTCCGTCGGATCGATGCAGACTGCGCCGGGACCGCTGCCCGCGGCGGCGGGCAAGCCCGCTGAGGTCAGCGCACCGCTGAGGGCGTCGATGGAAAACGCCGAGACGCTGCCAGAGC
>Ga0210410_10000743_pt1 | contig 33550 bp, 27 predicted proteins | sample IncBWC4MmetaG_FD_161058 | JGI IMG/M metagenome (GOLD analysis project Ga0210410, IMG submission 161058) | Forest soil microbial communities from Barre Woods Harvard Forest LTER site, Petersham, Massachusetts, United States - Inc-BW-C-4-M | ecosystem: Environmental > Terrestrial > Soil >...
CTCATTTTTATTGTGGTTCCTATCTCAGATCGTCTGCTGTTAGATGGGCTGCGATCGCAGTTTTTGCAGCCAGCTTTGCGAGCGCGCAGTCGGTTGGCAACTCTGGGTCCCTTAACGGCACCGTGCTCGACCAAACTGGAGCAGTCGTCGCGAGAGCCAAAGTCGAAGTCCGCAACCCGGTCAGTGGATTTGATCGTTCCACAACCACCGATGACGCCGGGAAGTTTGTTTTTACGAACATTCCCTTCAATCCGTACCACCTTATCGTGACGGCGCCCGGGTTCATGAACTACGCGCAGGATGTGGAACCGCGCTCTTCGGTGCCGCTCAACGTTTCGGTCAAGCTGCAAATTGCCGGTTCGACTGAAGCGGTCACGGTGGAAGCGCAAGGCGGGGACCTGGTGGAGAACGATCCGACGTTCCACACCGACGTGGACAAGAATCTGTTCGACAAGTTGCCGTTGGAAAGCCAGTCATCGTCGGTGAGTTCGCTGGTAACGCTATCGACGCCGGGAATTAGTGCCGACTCCAATGGACTGTTTCACGGATTGGGGGATCATGCGGAGAACTCGTTTTCGGTGGATGGCCAGCCCATCACCGATCAGCAGAGCAAGATTTTCTCCAATCAGATTCCTCTGGATGCGATCCAGTCGATGGAAGTGATCGCGGGAGCGCCGCCGGCGGAATACGGCGACAAGACCAGTGTGGTCATTAATGTCACAACTCAGTCGGGGCAAGGAGTTACCACACCCCACGGCAGTCTGACCACATCGTATGGATCGTTTGGAACCAGCAACGTTGACTTCAATCTCGCGTACGGCGGCAAGAAATGGGGCAACTTTGTGTCTGCCAGCGGCTTGAATAGCGGACGGTTTCTCGATCCTCCGGAGTTCGCCGTGATCCATGACAAGGGAAACGAAGAAAATCTATTTGACCGAGTGGACTATCAGCTGTCGAATGCGGACTCAATTCATCTGAATCTCGGGTACACGCGCTCCTGGTTCCAGACGCCGAACACGTTTGATTCGCAGAACGCGACTGCATGGAATGGAGTTGTGGTGAACGATCGAGGGCTTGATCCTCAAGGAAAAACGGTGGGCCCGGCAGACCAACGATCGCAAATCAACACGTTCAACATTGCACCTTCGTGGACGCGCCTGATCAGTTCGACCGCTGTGTTCACGCTGGGCGCTTTCGTGCGGCGCGATCAGTTCAACTACTATCCCAGCGGCAATCCGTTCGCCGACCTGGGGCCGACGAATCTGCAGCGCGAGACCGTGGGACAAAATCGCGAGCTCCTGAACGCCGGAGTGCATTCCGATCTGTCGTACGTCAAAGGAATTCACAACCTGAAAGCGGGAGCGGTTTATCAGCAGACGTTCCTGGATGAGAGGGACCAACTGGGGATTGTGGATCCGACCCTGCTTCCTTCGCTGACGGACGTGAATGGTGTTCCCTGCTACCATGCGGCGACGCATCAGGCTATTGCGGCGCCATGCACCAATCTGTTGCCCTTTGACTTGACCCAGCCGGGCGGCGGTAGTCTTTACACGTTCAACGGCCATACGGACGTGAAGGAACTCGCGCTGTATATTCGCGACAATATCACCAAGGGGAACTGGTCGTTGAACCTGGGATTGCGTGGCGACTTCTACAACGGACTGAGCACGCACCGGGAAGCAGAACCTCGACTCGGCGTGGCGTACAACATCAAGAAGACCAGCACCGTGCTGCGTGTTTCCTACGCGCGCGTGCTGGAGACACCTTTCAACGAGAACCTTGTGCTGGCCAGCGACGGGTGCAACAACGTGGTTCTAAACCCGCTTCTGGGATGCTTTGCACAAGGCCAGGTGACGCCGTTGAGTCCGGGATGGCGGAACGAATTCCATGCCGGGATACAACAAGCTTTCGGTCACTATGTGGTTTTCTCCGGCGAGTACATTTGGAAGTACACGCACAATGGATATGACTTCAGCATTCTAGGCAACACTCCCATTACGTTTCCGGTGGAATGGGAACGGTCGAAGATCCCGGGATACGCCGGACGGGTGAGCGTGCCGAATTTTCACGGATTTTCGGCGCTCGCGGTGTTCTCGAGCGTGGCGGCGCGGTTCTTCACACCTCAGATTGGTGGAGCGGGCGCGGTTCCTTCGGCTGTGCTGGCGGGAGGATCGCTTCCGTTCCGGATTGATCACGATGAGAAATTCAATCTGACCACACATTTGCAGTATCAGCCGTGGAAGATGGGGCCCTGGTTCGGATTCAACTGGCGCTATGACAGTGGACTGGTCGCGGGCCAGGCTCCCTGCTTTGGCGGGAATTGCGCGCAGACCACAACGACTTCGACGGGACAACCGGCGATTGCTTTGACGGATTCGTTTGGAGCTCCCCTGAGTCCAGACGAGCAATTCGAAGCGGGGCTGTTCTGCGGATCGCAGCACGCCACTCCGACCCAAGGCCTGCCGAATCCGTGCCCGGTGTCGCAGTTCGGGTCGACATTGTTGCAATTGCCGGCTCCAAACACCGAGAATGATGACAAGAATCCTCCGCGGATCGCGTCCCGCAGTCTTTTCGATGTGGCCATCGGTCACGACAACGTATTTAAAGGTGATAAATACAAGGTGAGCCTGCGGTTGACGGCCATCAACATCACTAACAAATATGCGCTTTATAACTTCCTTTCTACCTTTAGCGGAACGCATTACGTTACACCGCGCACTCTGACCGCGGAGGTGGGATTCCACTTTTAAGCGGGACGGGAACGGAACGGAAAGGGCGGCTGTGGCGGGCCGCCCTTTTTAAGTTCGCCCCAAGGGATTTGTAAATCAGTGTAAAAAGCATCGTTCCGCGCCAAGCAATCACCTCTGCATTGATAGAATAAAAGGACCCTTTCGATCGAATTACACGTTCTGGTGCGGGGGAATCATTGTCTATTCAATTCGCCGTAAGATTTGCGGCTCTGTTTGCGGTTGTGAGCCTTTTACCCGTGTTCGGTGGCGCACAACAGACCACACCGCCATCCAAGCCTGATTCAGCGACACAGAGTGCGCCGCAGGCTCCGTCGCCGGACCCGGCAGCGCCCAAAGACCAGCAGGCACCGGCCGACAAGGGCAAGGGTACGAAGAGCACGAACAACAACAACCAAGGCAAAATTGCCGGCACCTCGAATGACCGGCTCTTCTATACCCTGCCAAATTTCTTGAGCGTCGAAAATACGGCCCAGATTCCGCCGCTGACCACGAAGCAAAAATTTGCAGTGGTGGCTCGTGGGACGTTCGATCCCGTGGAGTTTCCCTGGTGGGGAATCCTTTCCGCAATCGACCAGGCGGATAACAGCGAGCCGGCATACGGCCAGGGCTGGGGCGCTTTTGGAAAGCGATACGGGACCACGGCTGGCGATAGCCTCGTCGAGAATTTCATGGTTGGAGCTGTTTTTCCGTCGGTTCTGCATCAGGATCCACGGTTCTTCCAGAAAAGCCAGGGCGGATTCGGAAGCCGCGCTTGGTATGCCGTCACTCGCATTCTTGTGACCCGAACCGATTCGGGCCATTCGCAGTTCAACTACTCTGAGATCTTTGGCAGCGCTACCGGGGCCGCGATCTCCACATTCACTTACCATCCTCGGAGTACATTTATCAGCACCCCGACGAACCCGCACATGTTTATTGGGTCCGATCGGACTTTAGTGAACGCAGCTGACGTGTGGGCAACGCAGATCTCGCTAGACACGGTTACGATCGTAGTGAAGGAATTCTGGCCCGACATTCACCGCAAGATCTCGAAGAAGGCCAGACAGCCACAGGTTGACACTGCCAATCCTTAGCGGGCGCTGAGGATTGCCATTTGTGATATCCCCGCTGGAAACCTACGCCCCTGAAGACGTTCTGCCAAGACAGTACGTTCTTGAATCGTTGTCTCACGGCTTGGCCGGATCGTGGTTATGACTTTTCGGCGTCAGCTTCCGGATCAGGAATTCTTGCAACAGATTGGTGATGGCAGTTTCGCCAATCCCGATCGCGGCGTTATCGAAAGTTAATCCCAAGCCGTCGCGATCCTGGGCCGGATAGTAGAGGTTCGAAATACCGCCCGCGGCCAGGCTTCCGATGATATTCGAGTAATTTGGCTGCCAGTGTCCATTGTCGCCCTTGCAGATTACGGCATTGGCAATCGCATACTGAAACCGTGAGCCCGTGCTCCCGGTCCCCTTGTAGAAATACCGCGGATCTTGCTTCAGTAGCGATGGCAATATGGCGCCCCCGATGAACGTGCCAGACACCGTGTCGGCATAGCCGGCGCTGAAGCGCTTGGCATATCCTTCTGCGCCCTGCCCGTATCCGCGGAAGTGATTTTGCGCTTGCTGCACTCCCGCAGCACCTCCCACAACCACGAACGTAAATGGATCCTGTACCGTCTTCCAGGCAAGCTTGAACTTTTGTTTCGAGGTGAGGGGAACTGCATCGGAAATGTAGCTAACGTAAAAATTTGGAATGGCACCAAGCACGCGCTGCTTTTCTTCAACCTTGATTTGCTCCTCTGCGACTTCAACCTGTGTGAGTCGGACGTCTACCTCGGTAACATTCTTATCAACCGCCAACGCGAACTGCGGCAGCGCGGCGATCTCGCCTGCATGCAGGATTCCAGAGGAAGTTTGCGTCGCGAAGCCAGCAGACGTTATGGTCAGATGGAAGGGGCCGGGGGCGATGTTGGCAAAGGAGAATTGCCCGGCGTTGTCGGATAGAGACTCCTGTGTCGGGGACTGATCGTCACGAGTGAGCACGACGTGGGCTCCGACGATGACGGCGCCGCTTGGATCAACGATCGTTCCGCTGATGCTTCCGGACGGTTGTTCAAGCGCTTGCCCTGAAACCGAGGCCGTTCCTTGCCGTTCAGGACTAAGCGCGGGCGTTTTCTGAGAAAGCTGTGCGAAGCCGGACGACGTCCAACTCAGGGTGGCAAACGCAAAAATGATGAGTCCAAACCTGAGGTGGAGGGGCATGAATAAACTTAACTTATCCTCTTCTGGACTTCTTGTCCAAATGACTAAAGATGATCCGAAACTTGAACTCTCTGCGCCGCAATAGAAATCTTTACAATTGACGACCTTCGTTGCCGATGGGAGTATGTCGTCATCTCCATCTGAACCCGGCCTACGAAGTCTGATGCATGATCGAAGCTCGACGTTAGCCTCGGTATCTTCCTCAATGCCCAACTTATCACGACAACGATTGCCGCGCCCGTCTGCGCGTGCCTCCCGCCAGCCTGACATCCTCCTAACCTGAGGTCCCTGTGAAAATCTCGTCCTGTGATTGAGGTCATAGCGTGGTCGTCACCCCATCCCTGATCTTGTCGATGAATTGTTCGATAGAAGTACCGATGAAGAGGATGCTGGTCCCGGTTGCAGCCGTTCTGCCGGCGGGTGCACTTCGTGCCCCCGGACCAACATCGTCGGTAAGCTCCATCAGTGTCGACTATCCGTCAGAGGGATCGCTCTTCCCTTCGGATATCGTTGCCCCGACGTTCCAGTGGCGCGATCCGGACGGAATGCGACGACATGGCGGATTGAGGTTAGGTTCTCGGACCGCAGGCGCGGCATCCGGTTGTGGTCGCAGGGCGAGAAGATGAAGCTGGGAACTCGACACCAGCCTGACTGGAGTGGCTGCGCTTTGTGTCGCGAACGGAGAACAAGGTAGCGATGGAGGGGCTGCCGGCGTGCGCGAATTGTCTTTCGATTGCGCGCGACGCGAAGACGATGGGAATTGATGTCGACGGACCGCAGAACGACAAAGGGTTGTACGGGCTGATTCCTATTCACCAAGTGAGTTCAATCAGTAACGACTACATCATCCACTGGAGGGCGTTCAGCGACAATTTTGCACAGAATCGGTTTGGCTTTATGTCGCAGGTTTCGCCGGATGGAAAGTTCGTAGTGACTTCGATCGACGTGCCGGGCGGGTTGGAGAAGATCGACGCGCCAGCGACCGAGTTCTACCGTCTTTTTGACATATCCGCGCAATTAGCTGATAAGAAGCAGTTTGACGCCGCAGTGCTAGCGTGGAATAACGCGCTCGTGCTAGCTCCGGGAGATCCGAGGGGACACCACAACCTGGACACACTCGCCGACGCGGGCGGGTCGATGAAGCCTTGCCGGAGTTCGAAGAGTCGGTTGAGCTCAATCCCCAGCGACGCCGCTGGGGCGAATCTGGGGAATGCGCTGGCCGCCACGGGCGGGCACCTGGAGGAAGCCATTCAACAATTGAATCAAGGCATTGAACTGCAACTCGAATCGGCGAGCGCGCAGAACGGGCTTGGAGTCGCGTTGGCCCGGGCGGGCCGATTGGAGGATGCCGTGGTGCAGATGGACAAGGCGGTTGCCTGGCGCCGCAGGCGGTCGACTACCGGTATAACTTCACATGCGTGCTGGCTGCGAACGACAGCCGTCCGCGCGCGGTTGTTCAGTTCGAGGAAGCAGCGAGGCTTTGGAATGCGGGAACCTGCAATTCTGGAGATGCTTGCGGCTACTTATTCCGACACCGGATGCAATTCCAGACGCTGTGAGCACGGCACGTCGAGCGCTGGATTTGGCGACCAAGCGGCAAGACGATAGTCTGGTGGTGAGAATGAAGGCGAGTCCGGGACGTTCCGAAGGGTTGGCCCGGGCGGGCTGCGACTACGACAACGCCTTAACGAAGTACCCAGGGGCCGAAGCCTTCCTCAATGGACCTGCTTGATCGCAGCGCTGAAGCGCTGTGCCACCCCAAGCCAGGTTTTTTCGCGGCGATCAGTGTAAAGCGAGCTTCAGCGGCTGAAGCCGGCGCAGATTGCGCGGAACTATGGCCCGACTGAAGTCGGATCCTTCCCACTCGCGGCGAATCGCGGAGGAGACTGCGCGGCTACACGATCCGCCTCGCCTCCGGGGCGCGGCCCGTTACGAGCTCGGGATACAGGCGGCGGAACATTTCCGTTACATGGCAGTTCCAGCCACCCGCGTGGATGCGCGGGCGGCACGACGCCGCTACGTTATTTTGATCCGGCGACTGCGGGGTGATGGCTTCCGCGCAGTTGCATCTTTACGGCGACTGAGAGACGACGGATGCCTTCGTGGATCTGGTCCGGCTGTGAGTGCGAGAAATTCAAGCGCATGTGGCGGCCGCCTTCGTGGACGTTATCCTCGGCATAGAAGCTTTCGCCGGGCACGAAGGCGACATTCTTCGCCAACGCTGCCCGGAACACAGACTGGCTGTCGGTTCCCTCGGGCATCGTGACCCAAAGAAAGAGGCCTCCCTTGGGATGAGTCCAGGTCACCTCCGGCGGGAAGTGCTCGTGTAAAGCGTGAAGCATGGCGTCCCTGCGCTCGCGATAGACCTGGCGAATCAGCTTGACGTGCTGGTCGAGGAAGCCGTCGCGCGCGACTTCGTAGGCAACGTATTGATTGAAAGTGGAGGTGTGAAGGTCGGCGGCCTGCTTCAGTTGCACGAGCTTGACGATCACGTCCTCGGGAGCAACGATCCAGGCCAGTCGGATGCCTGGCGCCAAGGTTTTTGAGAATGTGCTGAGGTAGATGACGTTGCCGAGAGTGAAGCCGTTGTCGCGGCGAAGATTCTCACGATCGAGCACGACCAGCGGCGCGATGTGGTCGCCTTCGTAACGCAACTGGCCATAGGGATCGTCTTCAACGATGGGAATGCCGTATTTGTCGGCGAGAAGAATCAATTGGTGCCGGCGGCCTTCCGACAACGTCACGCCCGCTGGATTCTGAAAGTTCGGCACGACGTACATGAACTTGGGGCCGGCGCGAAGACTGGAATCGAGTTGATCAGTGAGCAGGCCGTCGTCGTCGACGGGGACGGACACGTATTGCGCACCGTACACGTTGAAGGCCTGTAGGGCGCCGAGGTATGTAGGAGCTTCGACGAGTATGCGGTCGCCGCGATTGATCAGAAGTTTGCCGATCAGGTCGAGCGCCTGTTGCGAACCGGAAGTGATGAGGACGTTCTCCGCGCTGGCGACGATGCCGTAGCCGGCGAGGTTGCGCGCAATCATTTCGCGCAGCGGTTGATAGCCTTCGGTGGTGCCGTACTGCAGGGCCTCTGGGCCATGTTCGGTGAGAACTTTGTGGCAAGCCTCTTCGAAGCACTTCACCGGGAACACGTCGGGGGCGGGAAGGCCTCCGCCGAAAGAGATGACCTCCGGCTTCTCCGTGACTTTGAGAAGTTCACGGATGGCGGAGCTCTTGACTCCGAGAGTACGCTGCGCGTAACGCGACTTCCAAAGCGTCGACATGCGCGAATTCCCTCCTGACGCGGCTGCCCCGGCGACATCCCGCAGTCGAGACGACCACGGGACAGCCGGCGGGGCGCCGGCGCTACTCTTTCAGCTTATCAATCTTCTCTCAACTTTAGACTTCGCCTACTAGGTCGGGTTCGGCTGAGACATGCACTTGAGGATGCGTGTAGGTATCGCTCTCCTGCGCATCGACGACCGCGATCGCCGCTACGTTTACGACCACTTCGACCGTGGCGGAACGTTGCAGCACGTGGACCGGACGACTCATTCCCATGAGAATCGGGCCGATAAGTTCGCCGCCACCGATCTTCGCCACCAGTTTAGTTGCAATGTTGGCCGAAGCAAGGTCAGGGAAAATGAGTACGTTAGCGCCGCCCTTCAAGGAGCTAAAGGGATACTGCTCTTCGATAATCTCTGGAGAAAGTGCTTCGTCAGCCATAATTTCTCCATCGACGATCAGCGTGGGGTCGGCAACTTTGATCATTTCTACTGCCTTGCGCACTTTGGTGCAGATGGGATGATCAACTCCGCCGAAGCTGGAGAACGACAGCATCGCAACGCGGGGAAGGAGATCGAAGCGTCGCGCCATGTGAGCGGTGCAAAGCGCAATCTCGACCAGGTCTTCGGCGGTAGGGTCGATGTTCACGCTGGCATCGGCGAGAAAGAATACTTCTCCTTTACGGGTGATGACGCAGTAGCAGCCGGAAACGCGATGCAGGCCCTCACGCATGCGAACAATTTGCAGCGCGGGCCGGATCGTATCGGGAAAATGCTGGGTCACGCCGGAGACGAGCGCGTCGGCATCGCCCATGCGCACCATCATGGAGCCAAAAACGTTGCGGTTATTGATCAGCGTTTCGGCTTCCTGGAGCGTGACGCCGCGGCGCTGGCGTAGACGGAATAGCTCGGGAATGTAGTTTACGCGGTGGTCAGAGGTCGCCGGATCGACAATCTGCATCCCGTCGAGATCCACACCGTATTCCTGGGCCCGAGCCCGGATCTTGGCCGGATCGCCGAGCAGGATCGGATGCCCGATCTTTTCTTCGACCAACACGTGGCAGGCACGCAGGATTTTTTCGTTATCGCCTTCGGGAAAGACTACTTGCTTGGGATTGGCCTGCGCCTTGTGGATCATGGTGCGCGAAACTTCGTAGGCCTTTCCCAATCGACGCTCAAGTTGAGAACGATAGGTCTTGAGATCGACCGGCTCTTGGGCGACTCCGCTGACCATGGCGGCTTCGGCTACGGCGGAAGCTTCCCACATCAAAACGCGCGGATCGAACGGCTTGGGAATGAGATACTCGCGGCCAAATTGCAGGCGCGCCACGCCGTACGCTCGGCAAACGGAATCGGGAACATCCTCCTTGGCAAGATCGGCCAGCGCGTGGGTGGCGGCCAGCTTCATTGCCTCGTTGATGGCCGTGGCGCGGACGTCGAGCGCTCCGCGGAAAATGAAGGGAAATCCGAGCACGTTGTTGACCTGGTTGGGATAGTCGGAGCGTCCGGTGGCGATGATGACATCGTTGCGGGCAGCCTTGGCATCTTCGTAGCTGATCTCAGGATAGGGATTCGCCAGGGCAAATACGATCGGATCGCCGGCCATGGAGCGAACCATGTCTTGATTGATTGCGTCTTTTACCGAGAGCCCGGCGAAAACGTCAGCACCGGCCATGGCTTCTGATAGCGTGCGCAGCTTCGTATCCTGTGCGAAGCGTTCTTTGTATTTGTTCATGCCATCCTTGCGGCCCCGGTAGACGACGCCCTTGGTGTCGCAGAGGATGATGTTTTCGCGCTTTACTCCGAGGCGTACATAATGCTCGGCGCAGGCGATGCCGGCAGCTCCAGCACCGTTGAAGACGACACGGACCGTGTGAATGTCCTTCCCAACTACTTCGAGAGCATTGAGCAAGGCCGCTCCGGAGATGATCGCAGTGCCGTGCTGGTCGTCGTGGAATACAGGAATCCTCATGGTTTTGCGAAGAGCCTCTTCGATCTGAAAGCAGTCGGGGGCTTTGATGTCTTCGAGGTTGATGCCACCGAATGTGGGCTCGAGCAGTTGGCAGAGTTTGATGATCTGTTCGGGATCGTGGCTGTTGACTTCGATGTCGAAGACATCGACATCGGCAAAGCGCTTGAAGAGAACGGCTTTGCCTTCCATGACCGGCTTGCTAGCGAGAGCGCCGATATCGCCCAGGCCGAGCACCGCGGTTCCGTTGCTCAGGACGGCGACCAGATTTCCGCGGCCGGTGTATTTGAAAGCATCCTGCGGATTCTTCTGGATTTCGAGACAAGGCACGGCCACACCCGGCGTGTAGGCCAGACTAAGATCGCGCTGCGTGCGGCAGGGCTTGGTCGGTGTGACTTCGATTTTCCCCGGACGAGACCCGTTGTGATAGTCGAGGGCCTGCTGCCTGCTGACTGACATGATTTCCTCCATGCTGGTTGACGCCAGCCACTGCATGACTCTCACACGGCAGGTTGCGGCGTTTCGAACTCAAACTCGTTGCAACATCAAACCGGTACTGTCAACACCGGACACCCGGCCCGACTGACACACTTCGGAAGCGACCGGCCACGGTGGGTGCAACACCAGTGCCGATACGCGCGCTTTATGAGCGCTCATGACGATCAGGTCGGGCTCGCCCTGCTCGGACGTTTGCCGGATCACTTCGACCGGATGCTCCCAGCGGACCAAGTACTCAGGCTTACACCAGTCTTGCGCGTCGGCTGCCATCAATGATTCGAGGGCGCGGCTCGAGCGCCCTTGCACGACGGCACGGTGTTGCCACGGAACAAGTGGAATGGCTTGCAGGCCGACGAGTTCCGCCTGGCTCTCCTCTGCCAGGGCGAGCGCGCAATGCAGCACAGGTTCCGGGTCTTCAGTAACCTCGACCGGACACAGGATGCGGTTCAACTTCCAGTCTACGCTCGAGTGGACCCCCGAACCCACCATGAGCACTGGAGCAAGAGGCGGAGTGATAGATTCCTTCGGCATCGGAGCCCGGCATCAATTTGCTGACGCCACGACGGCCATGCGTGCCCCGAACTACCAGATCGGCGTCGTGCTCGTGAATGATTCGTCGGAATCACAGCTTCTAGATCGCCCGGCTCGAGCAAACCTTTAAATGAAGTAGCGCCCAGGCTGCGTGTGAAGTTGCTGAGTTTGTGACGAGCATCTTCCCGCAAACGATCATCCGGCGCTGATAATCGATCGGCTATCAGCTGGCGATGCGGCTGCGGAGATATGGTATGCGCGAGTAGAAGAGTCGAGCCATAGGTTCTCGCCAGCGCCAGGGCTAAGGCCAAGGCGACGCTGGAAGCCGGGGAAAAATCGGTGGGAAACAAAATGTTTTTCAGCGAATGCCTGACCACCTGGGGAATGGTCGGCGTGGCATTACCTGCTCGCGGCGGAGGTCTCGGGCGCTAGAGGCAGATCCATACTTCTGTGTATAAGCCCGTGCGGCTGAATGGGATGTGATTTGGGTCACAATTGATCGTGAGCGTGGAGTGCAGGGTTACCCGGTATTCGCTGATCGAAGCTCATCACTGGAACCAGCGAACTGATGGTGCTTTCGGGTGTGCGGGCGAGACGCCCGCACTACAGCCGGCAGGATGCCGGGGCTACTCGAACCGAATATTCATGGTCCATGTCAGTGACGCGGCGCACGGGAGTTCGTGATCGAGAATCGAAACGGTCCAAAGTAATGTCGTGAACGTTTACGCCTCTTGCAATTCCCTGCTAACATCATCTGTTTACAACTCAACGTCAACCAAACCTTATTTCGTCTTCCTAAAATTACGGAGGAAACATGGCAATTAAAGTTGGCATCAATGGCTTCGGAAGAATTGGCCGCAACGTACTGCGGGCTTCGCTGAAAGATTCAAACCTGGATTTCGTCGCGGTCAATGACCTGACGGATCCAAAAACGCTAGCCCATCTTCTGAAGTACGACTCGGTTCTCGGCAACCTTCCCAATCAAGTTTCGGCTGGTTCTGACAGCATCACGGTCGACGGCAAGACCATCAAGGTCTTCAAAGAAAAGGACCCGGCAGCCCTGCCGTGGGAATCCGTTGGGGCGCAGGTCGTGATCGAGTCGACCGGCCGCTTTACCGATGCGAACGACGCCAAGAAGCATCTGCGCGGGTCGGTGAAGAAAGTGATCATCTCGGCTCCCGCAAAAAATGAAGACATCACGCTGGTGCTGGGTGTGAATCACGAGAAATACGATGGAGCCAAGCATCACATTATTTCGAACGCTTCCTGCACGACGAACTGCCTCGCGCCCGTCGCGAAAGTTCTGCAAGATCAGTTCAAGATCGTCAGCGGCACGATGACGACGATTCACTCCTACACCAACGATCAGGTCATCCTCGACTTCCCGCACAAGGATCTGCGGCGGGCTCGAGCGGCGGCGTTGTCGATGATTCCGACGACCACTGGCGCTGCCAAGGCACTGAAGCTCGTGCTTCCGGAACTGGGTGGCAAGATCGATGGCTTCTCCATGCGCGTGCCGACACCGAACGTTTCCGTAGTTGACTTGGTCGTTTGGGTCGAGAAGAAAACGACGAAGGAAGAGGTGAACGCGGCGCTGAAGAAGGCAACTGAGTCCGGGCCGCTGAAGGGCTATCTCGCGTACGAAGAGCAGGAACTGGTTTCCTCCGACTTCAAAGGCAACTCTTTCTCTTCGATCGTAGATGCGCCTATGACCCTCGTGGTCGGCGGCAATTGCGTGAAGGTGATCTCCTGGTACGACAACGAGTGGGGATACTCCTGCCGCGTGCGCGACCTGATCAACTACATTGCCAGCAAGGGCCTGTAACGAGTTCCGAACCCAACCTAGCCGCAAAAAGCGCGGTTGGGTTGGGGCACCCGCTATTTCCCAAAACCCTGTACGAAGGACGACCAGCCATGGCCAAGCTTTCCATTCGTGATCTTCCGCTCAATGGCAACCGAATATTTGTACGCGTCGACTTCAACGTGCCACTGGAGGATGGGCGCGTCATGGACGACACCCGGATCCGCGAAACACTGCCGACCATCGAATATGCTCTGCGCCATGGAGCGCGCTTGATCCTGGCGTCGCACTTGGGCCGTCCCAAAGGCAAGCCCAATCCGAAGATGAGCCTGAAGCCAGTGGCCGAGCGGCTGCGCATGCTGCTTGACAAGGAGTTGGCGCGCGGAGAGAACGTGGGATTCTGTCCTGAGTGTGTTGGGCCCGAAGCTGAGGAAGTCGCAACTCAACTGGAGAAGGGACAGACGCTTCTGCTGGAAAACTTACGCTTCCACGTCCAAGAGGAAGCGAACGACGAGAAGTTCTCCCGGCAGCTCGCCAATCTGGCGGAATACTACGTCAACGACGCGTTCGGCGCAGCGCATCGGGCGCACGCATCCACCGTGGGCATGACCAAATTCATGAAGCAATGTGCTGCCGGGTTGCTGATGGAAAAAGAATTGAAGTACCTGGGCAAGGCCTTGGGGCATCCGGAGCAGCCGTTTGTTGCCATTCTCGGCGGCGCCAAGGTTGGCGACAAGATTGGCGTGATTAGGAATCTGATGGACAAGGTGGACTCGCTGATTATCGGCGGAGGGATGGCCTACACATTCCTGAAGGCGCAGGGACACGAGATCGGAACGTCTTTGCTCGAAGCCGACAAAGTGGAACTGGCGAAGCAGTTGCTGGCGGAGGCAAAGAAGCGGAATCTTAAATTCCTGTTGCCGATCGATCATGTCGTCGCGATCAAACCGGAGGCCAATGCGGTGGTACAGCAGATTGGCGAAGGACAGCCGATTCCGGCCGGCAAGATGGCGCTCGATATCGGTCCTAAGACGATTGAATTGTTTTCGGAGGAAATTTCGACGGCCCGGACGATTGTGTGGAACGGGCCGATGGGGGTATTTGAGGTTCCGGGATTCTCGCGGGGGACATTCAAAATCGCGCACGCTGTGGCCGACAATGGCGGCTCCATTTCAATTGTGGGCGGCGGCGATTCGGTTGCCGCGGTGCACGCAGCCAATGTTGCCGACAAAATAACGCATATTTCCACCGGCGGCGGTGCGTCGCTCGAATTCCTGGAAGGAAAGAAGTTGCCGGGAGTCGAGGCGTTGTCGGACAAGAAGTGACTTGTTGAGTAGCGCCGGCGTCCCGCCGGCTGTCCCGAGCGCATCTCGCCCTCGGCGTTGAACGGACGGACTGACCAGTGATGCCCGACACCGGCATAAGACGCTTCACAATTCGGCTCGTCTTCGATGGTGGCAAGGCGATTGAGATCCACGGCCCAGGCGATATCACGGAAGAGAGTACCGACGCAATCGTAAATGCCGCGAATTCGTCACTGCTGGGTGGAGGCGGCGTGGACGGTGCGATTCATCGTGCTGGAGGTCCCGCCATCCTCGCCGAATGCCGTCAGATCGTGAACAAGATTGGAACCCTGCCCGCAGGTAAAGCGGTTATCACTCCGGGCGGACGGCTCACGGCCAGGCACGTAATCCACACGGTCGGACCCATCTACCGCGGAGGCGAACATGGCGAAGCCGAAGCGCTGGGAAGCTGTCACCGCGAGTCGATTCGCCTTGCCGATGAGCATGCTCTCGCTTCGGTGGCATTTCCTGCGATCTCCACAGGCGCCTATGGGTATCCGGTGACGGAGGCAGCGCCGATTGCGATTTCTGCGACGGTGCAGGCGCTCGCATGCGCGAAGCAGGTGACGCTTTGCCGCTTTGTTCTCTTTGACATCTCGACGGTGCGTGCGTACCAGCGCGCCGCTGAAAAGCTACATCTCTCGAATATTACTTTCCCATTCAGGATTGAAAAGGCTCACCCATGAGAACAAAAGTAATGGCCGCTAACTGGAAGATGTACAAGACTCCCGACCAGACTCACGAGTTCTTCCGCGACTTTTTGCCGCTGGTTGCCGATCACACGCGTGACGAAATCGTAGTGTGCCCGCCGTTTCTGGACCTGCCGGCAGCGATTGAGAAGGCGACCGGATCGAATGTCGCGATCGGCGGACAGAATGTCCACTGGAAGGAAGAGGGGGCGTTCACGGGCGAGACGTCCGCGCCGCAGTTGCTTGCGGTGGGGGTGACGCACGTGATCATCGGACACTCGGAGCGGCGGCAGTATTTTGGCGAGACCGATGACACGGTGAATCTTCGCTTGAAGACCGCGCTGGAAGCGGGACTCATCCCGATTTGCTGCGTGGGCGAAGTGCTGCAAGAGCGTGAGGCCGGGCTCACGGACGATGTGTTGCGGCGCCAGTGCGTGCGCGCGTTCCATGCTGTGTCCGCAAAGAAAGCAGCAAAGATGATCGTTGCCTATGAGCCCGTGTGGGCGATCGGTACGGGCAAGACGTCCACGCCCGAACTCGCGGCCGAGGCACACGCGGTGATCCGCGGCGAGGCGACTGAGATCTTCGGCGAAGAGTTCGCCGGGAAGCTGCGCATCCTGTACGGGGGGTCCGTGAAACCGGAAAACGCCGCGGCGCTCATGTCGCAAGAGGAAATTGATGGTGCGCTGGTCGGCGGCGCGTCGTTGGATCCGAAGTCGTTCGCGGCGATCGTGAAGTATTAGAACTTGGAAAAACGGAAAGGGGGCATACTTGCTCCGTCTACTTTCTTGCGATCGCCATGCTGTGCGAACTCGCACGCAGCACAACCTGCTCACTTTCGACTTTGCGTACCGCGTCCAACAGGCGCTCACGCTGTTTCGGATTGCTCCACAAGCGGTCGAAGTCGCGCGCCAACCCACCGGGGCCTTCGATGGCTAACAACCCTGGCGCTCGAAAACCGGCGTTGCGAAACTCCTGCGATAGCTCTTCTGGACGATGAAAGAACGCGTCGGTGAAGTAGACGGGATTGTTGGTAGGGTTGCGCTGCTGACCGTCGTCCAAATCGCGTGCCCGGATCGGCGCGAACACGGGATCATCGAAGAATGGGCTCGACAGCGAGTCGAACAACGACGCGAACCGACTGATGGCGGCGCCCCACACTCAACCTCCTGGGCGCAGAACGCGCTGAATTTCCCGCAAACAGGCGAGCCGGTCTTCCCTTTCGACGAGATGGTAGAGCGGACCGAGAAGCAGAACTGCATCGGCGGTGGCATCGCCGTGGGGCAGGGGGCGCGCGTCGCCAACTTCCGCAGACGCGAGAGGAGGTTCGGCCTGCCGAACAGATGATGCCCGCGCCTGCTCCGCGCGTTTCGGGACAGGATCCAGAAGATGCACTTGATAACCGCTCGAGGCTAGGCAGCGGGCATAGGCTCCTGCGCCTCCGCCGGCGTCAATGATTGTGGCTGGGGGCTGGCGGGAGATGACGGAGAATCAGCTTGTGGGTTCGAGCGTGTTCGAGTTGAAACCAACCAGTCGCAGACGGGAAGATTCGTCTATGTCCGTGTAGTGTCGAGCAATTTCCCGGATGGAGTCGTTGCTGCTCATGCGGAATTCTTGCGCGGAAACTGTTTATACACCAACTCGGCGGTGCGGAGCGCGATAGCCCAATTGCATGGAGACATGGCGCGCTGCGTCCTTCAGGGCTTCCAGGATGCGCGGCATGGTCTGAGCATTGACCTGGCTAATGGTCCCGCTCAGGCCTACACTGGCCTCGATCGCACCCTTCTGGTTGAAAACGGGTGCGCCCACGCAACGCGCTCCAAGATTGTTTTCCTCATCGTCAACGGCGTAGCCCTGAGTGCGTACTTTTTCCAGTTCCTTGAGAAGACGCGGCATGGTGGTGATGGTCTTCGGAGTGCGTTTTTCCATGGCCCGCTCAGCAACTATTTTTTCGAGTCGGTCCTGAGGAACGTAAGCCACAAGGGCTTTTCCCACGCTGGTGGCATGAACGCGCATGCGGCGACCGACCCAGGTGTCCATGCGGATGAATCCAGGGGGCTCCACTTTCTCGATGTAGACGGCCTCGGGTCCATCCAGAATCGCGAGATGGCAGGTAAGGCTGGTCTTTTCCACCAAGTGTCGCATGATGGGCAACGCAACCTCGCGCACGTCGATGCCGCTGAGGGCGCCGCGACTCAGGCTCAGAATCTTCAGTCCAACGCGGTATTTGCCGCTTGGCGCCTCCCGATTCAGGTAGCCCTGGGTTTCGAGCGTGCGCAGGATGTAACTGGCGGAACTCTTTGGAATCTGAAGCTTGCGGCTGATCTCGGCATTGCTGAGGCCTTCGGGTTCGTGGGCAACCGCTTCCAGCATGGCAAGCGCTCGCTCGACCGCAACCGAAGGAGATTCGCCCGGGGAATTCATCGCTAAATCGTTATGGTAACAAAACCTTAGTCCGCCAACAAAATGAATGCATGTTCAGCATGTTGAACAACGAGCTTGACCGCGACATTTGAGCGCCGTACGATCCGCCAGTATGGTGAATGACCGTTCACTATCTTGAACTCCGAAATGGAGTCGATATTCGATTGAGGGCCCGAGATTATGACGCCGACTGCAGTAACCACGAAGGAGATGGCAGGCTTAGTTAACCCGATCAGCAGCACACCGGCGGGATTCGATGCCGCCCGCGCTCTTCCTTCCGGCTTTATGGAATTCTTTTTACCTCTGCACCGCACCTTCACTCCGCGCCAGCAACAACTCGCATGGAAGCGGCTCGAGGTGCTGCAGCGATCTCTCGAGGGAGATAAGCCCAAGCACCGCTTCCCTTCTGACACCGTGCGCAATGGCTGGCGGATCACGCTGCCGGAGTGGTGCCGCGATCAGCGCAACCAGATGACTGGGCCCGCAGACGACGGCGAACTTTGCGTAAAGATGCTGAACTCAGGCGCGCCCGGCGTGATGCTCGATCTGGAAGATTCCTGTGTCAACGAGTGGTCACATCACGAGAAGGGCGTTGCCAACATTCTGGCCTGCCTGCGCGGAGAGCTGAGTTATTACGACAAGAAGCGCGACCGGACGGTAGGCATTCAGCAAAATGGCACGGTGATCTTCACGCGTCCGCGCGGATTGCACTTGAGCCAGGCCGGCCTGCTTCCCGGCGAACTGGTGTCGGCGTCACTCGTCGATGTGGCTCGGATCTTTTATGAGATCAATCCTGAAGAGTTAAAGCATCCGCTGTGCGTCTACATTCCGAAATCAGAGTCGGCGGAGGAAGCGCTGTGGTGGCGCGATCTGTTCAAGGCGCTGGCGCAGTGGCGCGGCCTGCCCCACAACTACATCAAGTGCATGGCGCTGGTGGAGTCGCACCCGCTGGCGTTTCAGATGGAGGAATTCGCTTACAACCTGCGCGATCACATCATCGGATTGAATCTTGGCCGCTGGGATTACATGGCGAGCCTGATTCACTTCAACCTCGACGATCCAGACTGGGTTCTGCCGGATCGTAACACCATTCCGCACAATGTTGCTTTCTTTCAGAACCTCCGGGAACTGATGCCGGAGATCTGCCATCGCCGCGGCATTCTCGCGATCGGCGGAATGACGGCGCTATACCCTAGTCGCGAAGATTCTGAGTTGAATGCGCGCGCTCTGGCCGTCCTCGAAAAAGATAAAAAGAACGAAGCCGACTGCCTGATGGATGGCGCGTGGACCGGACATCCGGATCAGAATGCGATTGCGGTAGCGCAGTTCCTTTACCCCAATCAACTTCAGGCGCGGCCCAAGAATGCTAGCCGTTATCCCGATCTTCGGCCGCAGCCGCTGGGAGTGGGCGCCCGCACTTTGAACGGTACGCGCGCGGCGGTGCGAACCGTGATTCGCTACCGGCACGGAGTGCTGAGCGGCAGAGGCGCAAGCTTGCTCGACGGCTACATGGAAGACCTGGCCACCGACCGCATCTATCGCCTAATGATTGCGCAGCGCGCGCTGCATCGCGATCTCGTTCCCGTTCAGGATGAGCAGGGGCAAAGCGTGAAGCACACTCCCGAGTTCATCACCCGGCTGTTCGATGAGGAACTCGAGCGATTGTTAGCCGGGCTCCCCTCGAACTCAGTACCTGAGGAGGCGGATCGTTTCCGCCGCGCACGCGAAATTAGTGAAGCCATGATTGTGAACGGAGAATTTAATCCAGTTTAACCAGTCACTCATCCCAGGACCAGCAATGTCAGGAGATCAGTACATGTCGGCCAATGGAAACGGACACAGCGCTCAACCCTTAACCCAACATCAGATCGAGCAGCCATTGAGCGACCAAGAACGGGTCGTGCAATATGCTCTTGCCCAAGCCGCCATCAAGGAGGATTGGGCGTCGAATCCGCGCTGGAACAGAGTCGAGCGTCCGTACACACCAGAAGATGTGCTGCGCTTGCGCGGCTCGATCCACATAGAGCACTCGCTCGCTCGCATGGGAGCGGAGCGTCTGTGGGAACTGCTGCAGACTGACCCTTACATTAACGCGCTCGGCGCCATGACCGGCAACCAGGCGGTGCAGCAGGTGCAGGCTGGGCTGAAAGCGATCTACGTTAGCGGATGGCAGGTCGCGGCGGATGCAAATAATGCCGGCACTATGTATCCCGACCAGAGTTTGTACCCGGCGGACAGCGTTCCGAATCTTTGCCGGCGCATCAACAATGCGCTGCAGCGCGCAGACCAGGTACATCACGCAGAGGGCAAAGTCGCACCGGGGCAGACCTGGTTTGCTCCGTTGATTGCCGATGCCGAAGCGGGATTCGGCGGCACCCTGAACGCTTTTGAACTGATGAAGGGGATGATCGAAGCGGGTGCGGCTTGCGTTCACTTCGAAGACCAGCTTTCATCGGCGAAAAAGTGCGGCCACCTGGGAGGAAAGGTTCTGGTTTCGACGACGGAGGCGATTCAGAAGTTGGTAGCAGCGCGGCTAGCTGCAGACGTAATGGGCGTGCCAACGCTGATCATGGCTCGCACCGATGCCGACAGCGCTCATCTGTTGACGAGCGACATCGATCCCCGAGATCGTGCGTTCTGCACCGGCGAGCGTACCTCGGAAGGCTTCTTCCAGATTCGCGCCGGGATAGCGTCGGCCATTGCTCGCGGGCTGGCTTACGCTGCTTACGCGGACCTGATCTGGTGCGAGACTTCGCATCCGGACATGGAAGAGGCGCGGCAGTTCGCGGAAGCCATTCATGCGAAGTATCCGGGAAAGATGCTTGCTTACAACTGCTCGCCGAGCTTCAACTGGCGTAAGAATCTGGACGAGGCGACGATCGCGCGATTCCAGCCAGAACTGGCGCGCATGGGATACAAGTTCCAGTTCGTGACTCTGGCGGGCTTCCACGCGCTGAATCTCAGCATGTTCGAGCTCGCCCGCGGATACAAGCTCGCGGGGATGACCGCGTATTCGCGTCTCCAGGAAAAGGAATTCAGCCGCGAAGCGCAGTACGGGTATGAGGCGGCGAAGCACCAGCGCTTCGTGGGCACGGGATACTTTGACCAGGTGCAGCAAGTCATCAGCGGCGGTCTGGCGTCGACGACAGCGTTGGCCGGATCCACAGAAGCGGAACAGTTCATGGATAAGAAACCGCTGACGCGACCGGAACGCGGCCCCGATGCGGCGTGCCAGCCCATTCTAGGCAACTGTCCGCAGATGCCCGTCAACCTTGACTTAGGTCCGGAGGAGATGCTGTTGCCGTCAGGCGACTAAACGGTTGCTATCAACACGGCAACGCTGGAGGCGGCCGGACTGCAAATTCGGTCCGGCTTGTTTATTGCGCCACGGCGAGCGAGAGCCCCTTCGATTTCGATCAGGGCAGGCTCTCGCGACAGCCGGCAAGGTGCCGGCGCTACCTCAGACCTTAACCAAGAGCGCTGGCAAGTTCATCGATTGAGCGCGAAGACTCCCGGGGAACATCAACGCTGATGAGGTGGCGACCGCTCCAGGCAGTATCTTCAAGAAACGCTCGGCTTCCTGCTGTGTGTTGAAGCGTCGCAGGCTGAGGCGCAGCAATCCCCGCGCGCATTCATCGTCGAATGCCATGGCCAGGAGGACGCCGGAAGGTTCCCCGGAATGGTGGGCGCTACAGGCGCTGCCAGCCGAGATGGAAACGCCCGCGGCGTCGAGAACGGCTAGGAGCTTGCCGACTTCCCGTTCCTGGCCACGAACTCCGATGCTCAGGTGGCCGGGCAGACGGCGAGTTGAATGTCCCAATATATTAGGAATGAGGCACGGTGTCTCTTCAGCCGATTCTTTTCTTGCGATGTCTGCGGCCGCGCCGAAGCCCACAAATCCTGCTACATTTTCCGTCGCCGAACGCAGGCCGCGTTCCTAACCGCCTCCGAAGACGATCGGCGATAAATGTACACCCTGGCGGATGTAGAGTGCGCCAACGCCTTTTGGGCCACGCAGCGTGCCGATCGCTCAATGGGACATCCTGGAATTGTGCCGCAACGCGAAACACGTCTTCACGGAATTTCCTACGGGATATTGGCCGCGAGAGGCAAGTCCTGCGAGCAAGAAAGGCTGGAACGATAGGGTGAGGAATCCGCAGAGTTAGACTATTCCGAGAAACCCGGGGGTCAGGCAGATCACTATCGATCATCGATCATGGACACAGAATTAAGCTGAGAGAGGGCATCGGGGTAGTGCCCGGGAAATTGATTACGCGGCAGCAATTGGCGGACCCCGGACGGCACAGGAGTGCCGGTGGAAGCCGCAGTCTCGCCCAAAAGCCTGCTCTGGCGGCAAATTCGTTGGTGTTGGAGACCAGGGCAGGTGTACAGTGCCCGAGTTGGGGGTCCGAATCGGAAATTCCGGCGGAGATGTGCCGGAAGAATGGGACTCGCCTGAGGAGCACTTTGCCCCGCTTGAACCCGAATCCGCGTCAGCTTCATCTACTAGTCTCAGCCTTTCGTCTGATTAGGTCCTGGCAGGAGCAGTCATGTCTACCCAATTAACTCCTTTGTCTGCCGATATTCGTGGTGAGGCTTTTCCCGTTCTAACTGCGGAACAGATCAACCGCATTCGTCCTCTAAGCAGAGTGCGAAAAGTGAAGGCGGGAGAAATTGTTTTTGAACCTGGTGACCTTGAGATCTCATTCTTCGTGCTGCTCTCGGGCAGCATGGAAATCGTTCAGCCCGGCATACAGGGTGAGCGCTTGATCGTTAACCATGATGCTGGAGAGTTCACGGGAGAGATCACCATGATCTCCGGCCGACGCGGCCTGGTGCGAGGCCGGGTCACGGCTGCTGGCGAATTTCTAGAGATGAGCAGCGCCCAACTGCGAACTCTCGTAGCGCGAGACGCGGAGCTGAGCGAACTTTTCATGCGCGCCTTCATCCTGCGCCGGGTGACGCTGATTAACCGCGGCCAGGGAAACGTGATCCTGATGGGATCGCGGCACTCGGCCAAGACGCTGCGTCTGCGCGAGTTCCTTACCCGCAACGGACATCCGTTCACCTACGTTGACTTGGATACCGACAACAGTTCGCAGCAGATGCTCGATCACTTTCAGGTCACGATGGAAGAAATTCCTGTCGTGGTCTGCAACAACCGGACCGTGCTGCGCAGCCCTTCGATTCAAGAGTTGGCGAGGTGCCTGGGGCTCAACGCGCACATCACAGCGTCGGAGGTGCGCGACCTTGTGATCGTTGGCGCCGGCCCCGCAGGCCTCGCAGCGGCGGTTTACGGCGCATCTGAGGGGCTGGATGTTTTAGTAATCGAGGCCGAATCTCCCGGCGGGCAGGCTGGCTCGAGTTCCAGGATCGAAAACTATCTGGGCTTTCCCCTGGGAATTTCCGGACAGGAACTGGCTGGACGCGCCGCGGCGCAGGCGCAAAAGTTCGGCGCCAAAGTGCTGATCGCCAATAACGTGACCAAACTCAATTGCGACCGCAGTCCGTATGAGTTAATCGTGGATTGTGGTCAGGTAATTCGTTCGCGCACGGTTGTAATTGCCAGCGGAGCGCAATACAAAAAACCAAAGCTTGAAAATCTGACCAAATTTGAAGGCCAAGGCGTTTATTACGGAGCCACCTACATCGAGGCCCAGTTGTGCGGAAAGGAAGATGCAATTGTCGTGGGAGGCGGAAATTCCGCCGGTCAGGCCGCAGTGTACTTGTCGCAGACGGCAAGCAAAGTCCATATGCTGGTGCGGTCCGGTCAGTTGTCGGACACAATGTCACGCTATCTTATCCAGCGCATTGAAGAAAATCCTGTGATCGAATTGCATTACTACACTGAGATCGTGGGCCTCGATGGCGATACGCAACTCGAATGCGTGACCTGGCGGGATAAGAATACCGGCGAGACTTCAACCCATGACATCCGCTACGTGTTCATCATGGCCGGAGGTTCTCCTCGGACCGACTGGCTGAAGGGGTGCGTGGCGATGGACAACAAGGGATTCATTCTTACCGGACGCGATCTAGACCCCGTTCTACAAGACTACCATTGGCCGCTTCCGCGCGTACCTCAAATGCTCGAGACGAGCTTGCCCGGAGTGTTTGCCGTAGGAGATGTTCGCGCTGACAATGTGAAGCGCGTGGCCTCTGCGGTAGGCGAAGGCTCGATCGCGATTTCGTTGGTGCATCGTGTGTTGGCTGAGCTCTGAGCCACGATGTGGGCGATTAGCAGGGATGTGCCAGCGGTATCATGCAGAGTTTCGGGGGCGAAATTGCCGACTGTACAGGCGCGATATAGCTGGCAAGGGAAGCCAGCCGAGCGTTGCTCGGCATAGACAGCCGAGGACGACTATCCCCACACGATCTGAATTCACTCTCCGGAAAGTGCTCAGAAAAAGTTCGCGTTCGGAAGCCACTCACTGAGCAAATCGCGAGGAGATGGCCGGTGAGACTCATGTTCGGCTCGTCGGTTGCATGACCTCCAATCCGCCCTGATGCGGCGCCGCCACACAAACATCCTCTGCTTTGGGAAGCCGTTGAATGCATTCGGTCGAACATGCATGCCCTAGCAGTCGGAGCACATCAGTCGCGGCTCTCAGAGAGATCCACACTTGAGAGGGCCCGTGCTTCGTGAACGGCCGACGGCACACGCTATATGACACGGGTTTAAGGTCAGCCGACATGCTGGGCACGCGAGGAAACGGGGCTCGGTATTTGCAATTTCTGTAGAGAGCGCGTGTGCTGACGCGACTACGCTTCAACTTGTTGCAACGGATAATCTCGTATGGGAACCAGTGCAGGCGATAAGAAGTGTAGGGATCGAGCCCGGACGAGATGGCTTCCCTACAACATAAGGAATCTTGCAGATTAAAACCTTCTGATAGAGCGCGGAAGAGTGACGATCTGTTCCCATTGTTCGGGTCCGATACCGTCCATCGGATTCAACTCATCACGGCCCTCGGCATCGACCTTCTCTATATATGCCTCAAGCGATTTCCAGGCATCGGAGTGTGCGTCCTGAATCTCGTCGGGCAACAAAACTCCTGCCATTTTCCTGATTCGAGATTGCGATTCCAGGCCAGCATAAAACTTTCGTACCTGCTCACTATTGCCGGGAAGGGGTCTTTCCGTGAACTCGTCAGTTTCGGTGTCCACCATTGCTATGCTTTGTTGTCGTGCATGCAGATCGCAGCCTACAATCTTCATCTCGGCATGCTTCGTCCCGAGCCTTTTCGGCTGGACACCGGAGAGTCTACTCGGCCTGTTCCGAGGCCGACGTCGTTACGAGATCAGCCACGGGCGATTACAAAACCCCGATTTCTGTTTGAGCAATAGAAGTCGAAGACTTAGCTGCATCGCTGCTCAGGCGAAGTTGCTGGGGACAAAGGACGAGGGCCCTGATATCCTGCCACGTATGGAAAACCGTTCGCTGCGCGACGTGGGCGGAACACCGGGAGGCCTCGGGAGTTTCCTGTTCGGTTTCGCGATGGCGTGCGTGGGAGGATATCTTCTCGCGAATCAAGTGAGCGTGATGGGTTCGTATTGGAGTTTCTACGGCGGCAGCACTTTTGGTATCACGCTACTGCCGCTGCTGATCGGCGTAGGCATACTTTTTTGGAGCGGCAAAAACATAGTGGGATGGCTCCTTACGATTGCCGGTGCATTATTTATTCTGGCGGGGGTCATTGCGAACATGCACATCTATTTTCGGCCGACAAGTCTTTTTAATACGCTTGTAATGCTGATCCTGTTCGTGGGTGGTTTGGGACTGATAGCGCGCGCCCTCATGCCACAAGGTAAGAACGCCAACGAATGACTCAGTGTTCCTCCCGTACTTACCCACAAGATAGGTTGAATGGCAATACCATTTGCAGACTACGGCGCTCGAATTCAGGTTCACCTTCAGCATTTTTATGCGATTCGGATCGTAACCAGAGATATTCCCGACCCGCTCACGGGGGATCTCGACGGATCGGAAATCCATATCGATCATGCCGTGACTCCCGAACAGCGCCTCTTCCTGCTGGGTCACCTTTTCGGACATACCGTCCAGTGGAATACGGAGCCCGCCGCGTTCGAAACAGGACGGCAATATAAACCTCCCGTGAATGAGGATCTGATTCCCGCGATCATTGCCTACGAAGGGGAAGCCGCCTGCTACGCGGTTGCGCTGTTTCACGAAGCCGGTATTACTGACGTGGACGAATGGTTATCGCGCTACACGGCCTGCGATCAGGCGTACCTGCTGCATTACTATCGCGTCGGGGAAAAACGGAACTTCTGCACATTTTGGCGCGAGGACGTCCCACGGGTATGGCCGAAAGCCATTCCACCGTTCACTCCAACAAAGCGAGTTTTTCGCATGGATGGCATTGTCATTTGAGGATGCGCATGCCTACAGTGGACTCTAGGTTGGTCTCGCTAACGCCAGCAGTTCGTTGGCCCGCCGAATTATTTCACTGCGCTCGATGTCGCGGTATTGCTTGGGCAGAAGACATTTGCTGGTACATTCCAAGACAGCGACAAGATTTTGCAAATCAATTTCGGTGGGATAGTAGGGCGGGATGAAATCTTCCAATACGACCTTCAAATCCTCTGTGTCGACGGCGGATTTGTTTTGCAGGCTGCTATGCATGCGGCTGCGAACTAACACGGCCTCAATGTCCGCCCCGGAGAGGGTGCTGGCGCGATCGAGGAAAAACTTCTCAACGTCGGCGGGAAAGGCATTCATTCCGACTTTCCTCAGCATGGCGCGTAGCAGTGCAAGTCGCTCCTCGGGAGTGTCAGGGTAGAAAAGAGCAATATGTTCTTCGGCCCTTCCCTGCCGCTTCAGATCGACCGGCAAGAGATCGGGACGGCAAGTCAGAAGAAACCAGATCACCTTGCCCCGATATTCAGTGTTCCCCATGAATTGGGCGATCTGTGCAAACACCCGGTTGCCCACCCCGCTGTCGCCAGAACTGGAGCGGTCTCCTAGTTGCGCGTCCGCCTCATCGACGATCACCGCGATCGGGCTCATTGCCTTCAGCAAAGTCAAGACACGTTCCAGATTGCCTTCGGTGACGCCCTGCCACATGCTCCGAAAATTCTTTAGCGTCACTGCAGGAATGCCGACTTCGCCGGCGAAACAAGTAGTGATGAACGTCTTGCCGGTGCCCACGGGCCCGCAGATAACGTATCCCATGGGAAGGACATCGGTGTTCCCGGCACGAATTGCGGCCGCGGCATCCTGAAGCTTGCGCTTTGCCTGATCGTTTCCAGCGACGAACGACAGATCAAAACGGCTCTGGACAAATTCCAGCAACCCGCCGGATTCCGCCTCGATCAAGTCGCGCTTGCGCTCCGACAGAAACTTCAGAGTGAGAGGCTGCTGGTTCTGTACTGTGTGCGAGATCAAACTCTGCAGTTGAACCCGCTTCAACCCGGCCCCCAGCGTGGCGAGAGACTCCTCGTTCACTTCAGATCCCGCGGGCAGTTCGCGAGCCGTCAACTGAGCGTGGATGAACTCCAGGCGTTCAGGATAGTTGGGTAGAGGAATTCCGATCGATGAGACGCCGGGATTCTGCACGATGCCCTGATTGAGCTCGATCTGATTCTCAGAGACGAGGCAGATGGTGACATCGGCGTTGAGAAAAGCGGAATTACGCGCCCATCGCTTTAAAATCACGAGGGAGTTGCGATCCTCAGCGGACATACTGGATATATCGCCGGCCGGAGCAATCGTCTCGGCAAAATCGATGACCAATCCGATCTTCTTGCCATCGGCAATCCGCAGCCGAAGATAGTTGTCGAGCAGATTCAACACCGCATCCGGGTTCCGCGGAAGTCCGCCCTGCGAATAGCTGGTGCCGTGGAAACTATCGTAGCCTTCGAGAGCGCGGCGGAAGTCCGACTGACTGTCGGCTGAACCGAAACTCAGTCCTCCGCGGTCATAGTGCAGGACGATATCGCGCTGTCCGAACAGGGCGCTGGAAAAGAACTCATCGAGTGAAACGAAATCCATTTTCCCTTCGCGGCGCAGCGGCACCAGGTCGCGCACATTTCCATAGAGAACAAACAGCGCAAACGAGCGGGAATAATACTTCTCGGAGAGTTCGCGCGCCCAGGGCGGAAGTGCGTCGAGGTACTTTTCCGATCTAGAGGGATTGGCAGACATCTAGTTTGACATCCTCACCCGATTCGAGCCGGAAGAAGTGGTATCGTCAAGCGACATTAGACCGTCCATATCCGGCGACATGCCGCTGAAAATCGCCTCCACCTGCTGCACAGTCTGCTCGGTCTGCTCAACATCGTGCACCAGACTGTCGAGTCGCTCGCTGACTTGCTGCGGGTCACGCATGGTGACCGACTGGTCGCGCACCAGCATCAATACGTCTTCCACAGCCGAAACCTGCGCATCGACGACCTTGCAGTTTTCGCTGATCTTGTCGTTCTTCTCAAGACGTTTGGTAAGGATCTCGATCCGTTTCTTGTTGATCTCCTGGACCTTCGGGGGATCGTTACTCAAGGATTTCTGCAGCGAGCCAATTTCTCGCTTGATGTCATTCTGCGCCGTGCTTTTGAGATATTGCTGCTGTTGAGCGGCTGCGAGCAAGAGCCGGGCGAAGCCATTCAGCAGACCCTGCAATCGAGAGTCAATCTGTTGCAAAAAAATCTGCGAGGTACTGGAAAACTGGGCAAAATTATTGCGGATGGCGCCGCAGATTTGTGCCGCATGAACGTATCTGCTTTGCATCTCAGGCGGCAATGAGCGGAGCATCTCCGAAAATTTCTGCTGCTGTTCTCGCTGTTGATCGGCGAACTTCCAAGAGCGCACTAAACGCTGGAAACGCCAGTTCTGGGGCACGATGGCCAAGTACATCAGCTCAAGTCCACCGGCAAGGATAACAGGCAAGAAGCTACCGCTGACCAGAGCGAACGCCCCCGCCCCCACCATGGCGATCCAGTTGTATTGCAGATGGAAGGCTTCTTTTACGTAATTGATGCTTTCGGGTGGAGAAGGCGGACCGGGCTGATCCTGGAAGTCGGCGGCAGCCATCTAGACACTCACCCGCACCTGTCCGGTCCCCGGAGCTTTGCGCAAGCGGCCGAGAACATAGCTTTGCAGGTCGTGAAATTCATTGCGCTGCTTCAGGCCCAAATCGCGGGGACGATCAAACGGTACCTGCACATCTTCGATGATTGTTCCTGGATGCGCGCTCATAATAAAGATTCTGTCCGCCAGATAGATCGCTTCTTCCACGTCATGCGTAACAAACAGGATCGTGCTGGCGGTCTCGTCCCATACCTTCAGCAGAAGTTGCTGCATCTCGCTGCGAGTTTGAGCGTCAAGCGCCCCAAACGGCTCGTCCATCAAAATGACGGACGGCCGCAAGGCGAGGGTTCGAGCAATCGCCACGCGCTGCTGCATTCCACCGGAAAGCGTTTCCGGATAAGCATTTTCAAAGCCGCTGAGCCCGATCTCCTGGATCAACTGCGCCACGGTTTCTTTGCGCTGTTTTTCAGGGACGCCGTTGATCTTCAAGCCGTAAGCTATGTTACCAGCGACCGTCAGCCAAGGAAACGAAGTGTATTTTTGAAAGACCATGCCGCGGTCTTTGCCCGGACCGAGTACCGGCGCCCCATTGACAAGAATCTCGCCGGTGTCGGCCTGATCGAGGCCGGCAATCAAGCGTAGCAGCGTCGACTTTCCACACCCCGAAGGTCCCAGCAAAACCCGAAATTCGCCAATGTCGCGCCCTTCGCGCGAATAGGCATCTTCGATTTCGAGATTAATGGCCTCAAGCGCGTTCACAACTTCTCCGTTTGCGGCTGGGAAAGTCCGGCTGACACTCCGAATCACGATTTTCGACTTCTTAGGTTCCATGCTTGGCCGCCTTCAGGTGTGCGGTTGCAGTAGGAACACCTGCGCCTCCGCCGGCAAAAGTGGAGCTAACCTTGCGCCAGGGAAACAAGAGACCTTCGAGGAATGTCAGGAGAAATCGAAACAGGAACGCGGCGATGCCAATGGCGATAATGCCGGCGTACACGCGATCGAAATCGAGCACTTTTCGCGCGGCTTCAACCATGTAACCCACGCCCTTCCGAGCGTTCAACATCTCAGCCAGAATTACGTAAGTCCAGCCGATGTCGTAGAGAATCCGGAAGGATGAGAAAATCGCCGGGAACGATGCCCGAAACACAAGCCACAAGGCTTGCCGCTGCTTCGCTCCAAGAGTATAGGCGGTTTCGAGCAGAGCGTTATCCACTCGATTGACTTCTTCGACCACCACAGCCAGCAGGTAAAAGAACATTCCGAACCACAGAAACGCAATCTTTTCCGTTTCGTCGATGCCAAACAGAGCGATGAATGCGGGAAGGAAAGCGGTGAGCGGCATGGCGCGCATCGGAGCAGCCACCGGGTTAATCAGTTCAAAAAGCCAGCGGTAGCTGGACATCAGGATGCCAAGCGGGATGGCAACTACCGCGCACCAGAAAAATGCCTGGGCGATGCGCCACCAACTCATGAAGACATTGCCCAGCAAGTCGTACTCCGTCCAAAGCATTCCAAAGGAGCGGATGACTCCCAAAGGCCTGGGCAGCAGCGAAAAATGGGGTCCCTGCCAGTAGGGCAAGAGAATCCAGAACAGCACAATGATTCCCCAGCTGACAAATGGGAAGATCCATCGAACCTTCGGAGACACTTCTTTCCGAATGGTGAACCAATCGCTCATGATGACCTGCCCCTTAGCTTGAGGGGTTCGCGTAGACCTTGATATCGGTACGCCGGTTTTTCTCGCGCCCATCCGGCGTCGCATTGCTGTCGATCGGCTTATCCGGACCGTTGCCCGCTGTGCGCAAGCGAGCAGAGGGAAAGCCGTATTTCTGCATCAGGTATTTTTTCACCTCGTCTGCACGGGCGTGCGACAGTTGAAGGTTGTAAGCGCGCGCCCCGGTTGAATCGGTGTTGCCGTCGATATCGACCACGGTGTTCTCGTAAGCGCGCATCGTGTTGGCAAGTTCATCCACGATTGCGCGCGAATCGAGGCTCATGGAGGAAGAATTGGGGTCGAAGTAAATCGACCGATGTTGCGTAGCAATCGGAGTCGCTCCTCGCGGCGGTTCTTTATACTCGATCGGCGCTTCAGTTGAGGCCATTGAAAAGCTGTCGGCCAACTTCTCGACATAGCGTCGGTCGAGGCTGTCTTCGGGATTAAACGTATGTTTGATGATTCGAAGTTCCCGGTACATGTCCTGCGCCATGCCGAGAATGTTGGCGTAGTCCGCGTTCGAGCCCGCCGTCCCCATGAAGGCACGGTTATCAGAGTAATCTGCCAGCTTCACGCCACCGAGCATGGTCTTGGCCAGGTCCGACGGGATATTGAAATCTTTCACCGTGCCGATCAGGTTGTAGGCCCGTTCCGGCTGATTCTTGATGAACTCGACGCCCTCCAGCCATCCTTGGGCGAACTTTAGAGTTGTCTGCGGATGTTTGGCGGAAAAACTGTCGCTCACCACGAGAATGTCCGCAATGAGGCGGTTCGCGATCTTCGTGTCGTAGATTTTCTTTGAGCCGGGCCGTTTGGCAACTGCGTCGCTCATGTCGGGATCCCAAGCGACGGCGGCATCGACTTTTTCCTGGGCGAAAAGCGTTGCCGGTTCAATGCCGTCCTTCGTATGAACCGCCTTGGCGAAAATCTCGTTGCGTTGCTCGGTGCCCAGGCCGGAAGTCTTTAGCCCGTTCCACAAAAGGAAGTGGGATGGTGTGTAAGGAGCAAATGCCACGGTTTTGCCGGCCAGGTCTTCAATGCTGTTGATTCCTTGTTTGCCGATGACGCCGTCAGCGCCACGCGACCAATCGACCATCAGGAAGGTGTGTGATCCGAAGCCCTTTTCTTTGAACTGTGCGTAGTCTTTGGCATAGACGTCTGCGGTGGTCAACATGACATCGACGTTGTCGGTGGCCAATGCTGCGGCGCCCTCGGTCCAATCGTCGATGATTTTGAACGATACCTTGAGTCCTTTCTTGCCGTAGATCGAATCCGGCTGGGTATCAAGACCGCCATTCGCCACCAGGCCTCCCACGCATCCAACCCAGACATTTACGCGTACGCGGACTTCGGCGTCACTGCTCGATGACGATGCGGGAATTAACAAAGGCTTGGAGGCGTCGACCGCTTCGCCAGAATTGGAAGCACTCTTACCGCCGGTCCACTTGCTGAGATCAATCACTCCGTATCGGTTGAGGCTGTAGCCAACCAGAGCTACGCCGATCAGGAAAATAAGAACCCATCCACCCCTCTCCACCTTCACTGCCATACCTTCCTCCCCGACCTGTTTACACCCGCCCGGTGTTCGTCGTCGCACCTGAAACTACGAGCGGATTGTTAAGAAGTTCGTTGTGGTTCTTTCGCTGCGATCGTCTTTTCAGCGCCAGCCGGAGCCGCCTGCGGCGAAGCCAGGCCCATCTCGACCTTGAATTGCTTCACCAGTTCCGCCGCTTGCAGCTTCTGGGCTTCGTCTTCGATCTTGAACTTCTGCTGGTCCACGTTGCTCATTGCCATGTCCATGCGAGCTTCGTTGACTGCAGTCATCTCTTCGATCTTGCGCACCATCTCGTCGTGGGTCTGGCTGATGCCGGCAACTTCAAACTGCTCCATCGCGTCGGCAACTTTCTTCTGCCACTGCGCGCGACGGTAATCCGCAATCGCACCCAATGCCTCCTGCGTCTTGCGCTCCTTCTCTTGCATGAACGCCTGCTTCACGGTCATGGCTTTTTCAAAAGCGGCGCGAGCGTTGGCAAGCTGTCCCTGATTCCTGGCTAGGGCGCCCTTGGTCTGCTCCAGTTGGGCGGCAAAGCTGCCGGCCAGATCGTCGCGATTGGCTTGGATCGCGACTTTCACCTTTGCAGTCAGGCCGGCGACATCGTTCTTGTACTTGGCCTCTTCCTTTTCCAGCAGCGTGACGTTGGCCTTCACCATCGCGATGCTCTCATTCATTCGAGGCACCTGATCATTCATGTCGCGAATGTTCTGCTGAAGAATAAGCTCCGGATCTTCAGCAACGGAGATGAAGAACCCGACGAACGATCGCACCACTCTACTCAACCTTTGCCACATAAACTCCTCCTGTTAGGAACGCTGCGCTGTCTTCGATGTGGGCGGCGGCGCATTCACATCGCCCGTCGTAATCGGGTTTTCGCTGACAAAATATCCCACCGCCTCCGCGATCTTCTTCTCTTCCTGCTGTTTCTTGAGCCGCCAGCCAGTAAAGCGTTCTTTCTCGCGCGATACTTCTTCGTTATTGCCCTGAATCTTCGCCCGTTGCTCTGTAACGTATTTATCGATCTGGGCCTGAATATCGGTGTTCTCTTTCGTCTTACGCCTTTCCAGTTCCTCGGCCGCACGTTGCTGCACATGCTCATACCCGTCGAGCGCCCGGTCGCGGCGAACGGCATCCTGGATGACATCCTTGATATCCACGCCTGCGGCATCGAGCGCAACCAGAATCGAGGACTTCTTCACATCTGATGGCAAGTTGCGAATATGTTCGCTTTCTAGCATCTGCGTAACTTTCAGGATCGTGTATCCCTGCGGCGCCGGCGGAATCTCTGCCGCCCTATAGATTTCGTCAAAGGAGGTGGGATCGGAGACCGGAGTCGTGAACTTCGGCTCCATCGCGATGGTCGATGCGATATCAGCCACGCTTTGAGCCGCACTCTTCGGGGTCGCAGAAGCGTTCCGCGCATTCGGCAGACTTTGCTCGGTAGTGCCGTTATCGTCGACCGAGACAATGTAGTTGTACCATTTCTTCGACATTCGGACTCCTGCGACTGGCCGCGGTTAGGGGGACGTCAATCTACTCAATTGGGTGATCCTGCAAACTAATTGCCGCTGACCGCTTTGTCAAATGTTTTCATACAGTTCCGAGCGCTGTTCGTCGTATGCCCTCTGCCCATCGCCAACCTCTATTCCATCAATCAACTGGCGTCACATCTCGAATCTAGCGGGTTGTGTGGGCTCTG
>Ga0210410_10000744_pt1 | contig 33531 bp, 30 predicted proteins | sample IncBWC4MmetaG_FD_161058 | JGI IMG/M metagenome (GOLD analysis project Ga0210410, IMG submission 161058) | Forest soil microbial communities from Barre Woods Harvard Forest LTER site, Petersham, Massachusetts, United States - Inc-BW-C-4-M | ecosystem: Environmental > Terrestrial > Soil >...
GTGGCCAGCACCATCCTGACTATCGGCTACCATATGCTGAAGCAAGGAACCACGTACCGAGAACTGGGCGGCAACTACTTCGACAAACGCAACCTCCTGCGAACTACCCGACGACTGGTAAAGCGTCTGGAGGCTCTCGGCCACAGAGTGATTCTCGAGCCAACACAATCTCCATTCCAGCCGAGCGACTGACTGCAGGTATTTTCAAGGGAGGGCATTTGCATAACTGAGAATTGACGGTGACCCGGCGAGCGATCGAGAGATTGCATCCAGAGATTCGGTGTTCTCTTTTCTTTGTTCATACGGAATCATCAGATCCGCTCTTCTGATCACTCTAACGCGCGGCTTGACTATCCTGCCGAACTGCGAGAAGCTGTCGCCATTTGGGGTTCTATCACGGGTGGCAGGCAGCCCCGGAGGCAGACGTGGGGTCGGCAATTCCTTCTCTTATTGTCGCAGCCGAACGAGGAGACATCCAGGCCGGGGAAGCCTTGTTTGCCGCCCTCTACACCGAATTGCATAGGCTGGCCAAGCGTCAACTCGCCCGGCATGGCCCAGAGGTGAGTATTAGTGCCACAACCCTCCTGCATGAGGCCTATCTGGACATGGCTGCCCGCGACGGCCCGTCGTTTCCCGACCAGGCACGATTTATGGGATATGCGGCTCGAGTGATGCGGGGACTGATCATCGATCATGCCCGGGAACGGCACGCTCAGAAGCGCGGCGGGCTCTTTCAGATTACCTCCCTCGACACCGACGCGATGGAGAATGCGGTGGACCACCAAGAGCTTGTCCGAATCAGCGAAACCTTGGACCAGCTTGGCAAAGTGGAGCCTGCCCTCGCCGCGATCGTCGATTTGAAGTTCTTTTGCGGCTTTTCCTTCGTGGAAATCGCCGCCATGCAGGATGTTTCCGAACGAACCGTGCAGCGCAACTGGGAAAAAGCTCGTATTTATCTTCACCAAAAAATTCGTGCGAATTTGGAGGTCTGAAGAATCGCGATGCGCACCCTCAGTCCAGAACGCTGGCAGATTATAAGTCCGTATCTGGACCAAGCGCTCGCCATGACCGACGACGCGCAAGCCGCATGGCTGTTGTCGCTCAGACAGCAGAATCTTGAATTAGCCGCAGAGTTGGCAGCACTGCTGGACGAACACCGCATGCTGGCACAGGAAGGTTTTCTGGAGAAAGGTTCGCCCGGGTGGTCGAGTGCGCCAAGCCTTGCGGGCCAGACCATTGGCCCCTATACGCTAATCTCGCAAATCGGCCAGGGTGGAATGGGAAGCGTCTGGCTCGCCCGTCGCAGCGACGGCAGGTTCGAGCGGCATGTGGCTGTGAAGTTTGTCAACTTGGCTCTGGCGGGGAAAGGTGGAGAGGAACGCTTTAAACGAGAGGGCAGCATTCTCGGGAGATTGGCGCATGAACACATCGCCGAACTGGTGGATGCGGGTGTCTCTGCAGCTGGACAAGCATATTTGATCTTGGAATATGTCCAGGGCGACCCCATCGATCAGTATTGTGACCAGCACAAGCTCGACCTCGAAGCACGGGTTCGCCTGTTTCTGGATGTGCTTGCTGCAGTGGCGCACGCCCATGCGAATCTCATTGTCCATCGCGATATCAAACCCTCGAACGTGCTGGTCACCACCGGCCGTGAAGTCAAGCTGCTGGACTTCGGGATTGCCAAACTCTTGGAAGGCGAAGGCCAGATGGGTGCCGCAACCCTGCTCACTCACGAAGCGGGCTCGGCTCTCACTCCTCAGTACGCTGCGCCAGAGCAACTTACCGGCCAGCCAGTTACGACTGCTACGGATGTTTACGCGTTGGGCGTGTTGCTCTACGTGCTATTGTCTGGCCAACATCCCGCGGGCTCAGGACCGCACTCGCCTGCGGAACTGGTAAAGGCTGTGCTCGAGATTGAGCCGCCGCACGTCTCGGACGCAATTACCGCAGACGACAGCAAGCTCATCGCTGAAAAACGCGACACCACTTTAGACAAACTGCGCCGCGGACTTCGTGGGGATCTGGACACGATTGTTGGCAAAGCTTTGAAGAAGAATCCGCAGGAGCGATACGCTTCAGTGACTGGGCTGGCCGACGATCTTCAGCGTTATCTGAAGCACGAACCGATTGGCGCCCGACCCGATACGCTTGCCTATCGAACCACCAAATTTCTGCGCCGCAATCGCACGGTGGTCACGCTAACCGCCGCTGCTATTGTGCTTGTGATTGGCAGTCTTTCCGCGGGGCTGCTGGTTGCAAATCACGAGCGCAAGGTAGCCGAACGGCGATTTGCCCAAGTGCGAAAATTAGCCAATAAATTCATTGCACTCGATCAAGACATTAGAGGTGTGCCGGGTTCGACCAAGGTCAGAATGGAGATGGTTACCGATTCGCTGGAATATCTGACTTCGCTGGGTAGCGATGTTTCTGGCGACAGGGATTTAGCGCTCGAAATCGCCTACGCCTATGTGCGCGTGGCGCACGTACAAGGAGATCCAACTTCTCCAAATCTAGGCCAATTTGCGGAAGCCGAAGCGAGTCTGAACAATGCATCCAGATTCGTGGATCCTGTCCTCTCGAAAGACTCCAGAAATCCTCGGGCGTTGTTCATTGCTACCACAATCGCCCACGACCGCATGATCCTGGCCGGCAACCGCGGTGACGAGGCAGAAGAATTGAAAGATGCCGCCACCACTGCTTCACTGATCGAGCGGTTCATGGCTACTCGCCCCGTCGAGTTCAGGGACCTCTATAGCATGAGATATTTCTATGTAAATGTTGCTGGCACGTATCTTGACGGTAGGAATTTCGATGACGGAATACGGTATTGCCAGCGCGCATTGGAGATTGCAGTACCGGGGCCTAGGGCGAACGACCTCCGTGGATCTGCCCTTGAGGTTCTAGAGGTTGCACGTTGGCAGTCTGGGGATCTGGATGGCGCCCTCAAGACTGCGCTTGATTCCATTGAGCTCAAAAAACACGAGGCCGAAGCCGCAGGCGGACACGCATCGCTTCGAATCAACTTGGCGAACGGATACGACTTTGAAGGCATGATCCTTGGCCGTGCGGATGCAGAACCAAGCCTCGGGCGCAGTTCAGAGGCGCTCACCGAATTTCAAAAGGCGTTAGACATTGCTGAGGATCTCGCGCAGAAGGACGCGAACGATTATCTCGGCCGCCGTAACGTTGCGCTCGCAAGCCTTGAAATTGCTAATATTCTGCGCCACAATAATCCGCAGGATGCGCTGGCGGTCTACGATCATGCACTTGCACGCCTGCGCGAAGCAAAAAGCAATGTCAGCACACAACGGAATGAAGCTGAACTCTTGGCTGCTTCATCCTACGCCGTGCGCTGGACGGGCCGCAATCACGAAGCCAAGCAGCGCATCGCGCGGGCCTTCGAACAGCTGAGCCAGGCTCACCGATATCCGTCCGACAAAGTCGAGCCAATGAGCGACACCTACGATGTCCTGAGGGCTCAGGCCGATGACTACGCCGAAACCGGCGAAACCGCCAAAGCCATTGAAGCCGACCAGGAACTGCTCGACAGACTGATGGCATGGAAGCCCGACCCGCAGAACGATCTGCGAGATGCAACCTGCATCTCCCGCACTTGGACCGCGCTTGCCAACCTCCTCCGCCGAAGCGGCCGTACCGACGAAGCAGCCCGCCTTGAAGCGCAGCGAACCGAACTCTGGAACCACTGGAATGGCAAGCTTCCAAATGGTCAATTTTTGCTTCGCCAATCGTTAAGCCAGATCTCTCCGCGTGCAGGTTTCGGCAGCCTGGCCAAGCGCTAGAGACATTCGCGCGAGTTCGCGGTCCGCAACGGGCCGTCAAACTTACCGGCTTGCCCGCGTGAATTCCTCCGTATTCTGTCGTCTTTTCTCTCTCCTTTCCGATATTCCCAGTAGAGCCGAGTAATCGGGTCGCTAGATAAGTCCCCTTACGGCCGCGGTTGACGTCGTGAAAAAAGGAGAATTGTTATGTCGCGCGTAACGTCATGTCTCAGTGTTTGGCTTCTGTTTTTGATTTGCTCTGCAGTTTCGCTCTGCGCACAGCAAGCCGCTCCGGCTGCGGCGAACGCAGTTGTGCCGCCTGTAGTGAAGTTCAGCGGCGTACTAACTGACATAAATAACAAGCCAGTGATGGGCACAGTGGGCGTCACATTTTCTCTCTACAAAGAATCCGAAGGCGGCGCTCCGCTATGGGTAGAAACCCAGAACGTTACGCCCGACAAAACCGGTCACTACTCGGTGATGCTGGGCTCGGCCTCTGCCCAAGGGCTACCTGGCAGCGCATTCGCTTCCGGCGAAGCCCGCTGGTTAGGAGTGCAAGCGCAGGGGCAGACTGAGCAGCCCCGCACGCTCTTGATGAGCGTCCCCTATGCGTTGAAAGCCCTGGATGCAGAGACCGTCGGCGGCCTTCCGCCCTCGGCATTTGTGAAGGCGGCGGCGCCTGGAGTTGCATCGACCGCCAATTCAAATGCGCCGGCTGCGGCCATCAGCGGCAGCGGTACGGCGAACCACGTTACCAAGTGGACGGGCACCAGCACGTTAGGGAACTCCAACATCTGGGATGGCGCGAATGGTGACGTTGGTATTGCCACTACCTCTCCGACTGCCAAGCTCGACGTCAATGGCACTGCTCGCATTCGCAGCAACGCCACGGTGAATGGGACTCTTACCGCTGGACCGATCACGGCTACCTCCACTAGTTCTGGCGGTACCGGGGTATTTGCCAACGCCGGTTCCAGCACCGCCAGCAACGGGGTGATCGCCTATGGTGCCACCGGCGTAGCAGGTTACACGACAGTTGCTGGTAGCATCGCACTGTACGGCAATGCGGGAAGCACCACCGGCAGCAATGGCGTTGTCGCCTATGGTGCTACCGGCATGGCGGGCTACGCGACCGTCGCGGGCAGCATCGGGGTGTACGGGAATGGGGGAAGCAGTGCTGGCAGCGCCGGCGTCTCCGGAACTGGCGGCACGTACGGAGCGTATGGATATTCCGGCTCCGGCTATGGAATTTATGGGACGGTACCGTCGGCCGGAGTTGATGGTGTGCATGGAGTATCGGCTAGCGAAAACTCCGGCGTGGCGGGAATTAACGATAACAGCTCAGCGGGTTTCGGCGTGTACGGACAGGCTGCGAGTCCCAGCGGCGTGGGTGGAGGATTTTACAACACCTCCACTGGCGACGCTCTGTTTGCCTACGAGCAAAACGGAGGCTACGCGGCATTTTTCGATGGCAATGTCGACGTCGATGGCAACCTCTCTAAGGCTGGTGGTTCCTTCAAGATCGATCATCCGCTGGATCCTGCCAACAAGTACCTCTATCACTCCTTCGTGGAATCGCCGGATATGAAGAACATCTATGACGGTAACGTCACGACGGACGGCTCCGGCCTGGCAACCGTCACTCTGCCAGATTGGTTCGAGGCGCTCAATAGAGATTTCCGTTACCAACTCACGGTGATCGGCCAGTTCGGGCAGGCCATCGTCGCCAGCAAAGTCGCCAACCATCAATTCACTGTCAAGACGGATAAGCCCAATGTCGAAGTCTCGTGGCAAGTGACCGGCATTCGCCAGGATGTGTGGGCTAATGCTCACCGCATTCCTGTCGAGGTGGAGAAGGCGCAGGCCGATCGCGGACTTTATCTGCATCCCGAACTCTTCGGCTCGCCTGTGGAGAAGTCGATTGCGCTGGCGCACCACCCGATGATGTTGAAGGTGATGAAGCAGCAAGCGGCTAAGCAGCAAGCGCCGAAACCACCGCAAGCGCCTAAACAACAGCAAGCGGCCAAATAACAACCCCAATTCAGCGACGAAAGTCCCCACCCTTCGGAAAACCTTCATAAGGGTGGGGACTTTCAGCATGGGCCCTTTCCGAGCCCGTGACCGCTGAATTTGTTCGGCGCCCTGTCGTTTCTTGCTAGCGTTTCCGATTTCTTAGTAGAGGCAGGGACTCTCGGTGGTGTGCCCGACGGCTCAAGGCAAAACCACGAGATCTCCAACCTTGGAAACCGAGGAGAACTTGGAAACCGAGGGGAACTTGCTTGTGGCTTCGCATCCCTGAATTGAAGGCCAACATCAACCAGAATGTCGTTAGGAGGAAAGGGCAACTGAAAGCTGTGCGCCATTCACCCTGAAACAGAGGCTCGGAAAGCTGCTGTGCGAGATATTCGAACGACACGAAGAATACCTTGGGGTCACTCCGGATTAGCATCCTTGCGTTCAGCCAGCTAGGGCCGAGGGACAGAAAGCGGATAAGGAGAGGCGCGTTCTGTGAATCCGAGTATCGGCAACCTCAACTTGGAGCATGAATGCGCCGCAAACCGTCTCAAGAGCCTGGCGAACTGACACCCACGCGCCTGCTCCGACGGATCGAACTCCTGTTGAGCAAAGCCTTTTGGACGATGAGGAAACAATCGCGAACTTTCTCCGTGGGGTTTGAACCGGGCGGTGGGACAACAAGACCAACGCCGTCGATTTCGTAATTAGAGGGGAAACTCTCGCCGATTTCGAGGGGGCATTAAGCCGGGGCCGCTGAAAAGCCAACCCAGTATGACGGAAACGGATAGCAAAAGACGACAGGGTGCCGAAAAAATTCAGGAGTACGAGAACAGCTTTGAGGATGCTGCCACAAATGAAACGGTAGTCTCCGCCGAGGGATCCACATTCTTTAAGAGTACAAAGAGCAATCCGTTCGAGACATCTTCAGGTATGCCATCGTGATTCAGGTCTATTGGGAGAGGTTTACCATCGAGCTTCCCATTTGCGCTGGTGTAGACGACCTTCGCCTCGGCTGGTTGCACTAACGCCAGGATGCTTACCCCAGCAGCACCTGCAGCAATCGCGTACATGTTGAGTTGCTTATGGATTGATTCGGAAAGGTTAGCTGTCTTACGGGCCGAGAAACGTTTCACAAAGGCCTCCTTGGAAGGGGGTCCATTATCAGTTCTCTCCGATGGTCGAGTCAACCTCGATGGACCAGGTCATTACGAATTCTGCTCAACTGACGAAAACGGCGATAGCGCTCACAAGCAGCCTCAACCCAGTCATGGAGTGAGATGGCGATTTTGCAACAGTTACCCATTCGTCAAGTTTTTTAAGGAGAAGAAGAATGCCGCAAGCTGCGGAGATTACTTCCGAGTTGCCGATCATGAAGCAGCCATACCTACGCCGGGTGTAATCGCCTTTTTCACTTTTTCGGCTTGGCGATGAATCCGACGTTGACTCCGTAGCGTCCCACGATTTCAACTTTGTCGTTGATCCCGTCACCCCTGGTGTGGAGCCCATTGTCGTCGTATTCGTAATACTTGTCTCCGGTAAAGAAAGTCATGTGTACGCCGCCGCTGGAGTCGAAATAGGTTCCGACGATCTCGCCAGCGTTGTTGGGGGTGTGGATTATCGTCCAGATTGCCTTCGGGTCAGAAAAACTCGTCCAGTGCTTCCCTTCATCCTTGGTGTAGGCCGAGCCCGAGCCCCCGGAGGCCGTGATTAGGCCGTGGTTGTTGATCCCCCAAGCGACAGTACCCCCGCCACCCGGCACGTCCAGAGTGGTGAGCTTACTGCCAGCGAGCAAGAATCCGTGCTGCGCACCCGATGAATCGACATAGGTGCCGACTACCTCATCCTTGTCATTCACCCCGTTGGCTTCAACCAACGTCGCTCCGGAAATCCTGATATTGGCGAACTTACCCTTGGAGTAAGTGAAGCCAATGTAAGCTCCCGACCTGTTCTGACACCAGCCGGCCGCTTTGTCCTTGTTGTTGAGGCCGACGAAAGTGACGCCGACACCGGGGGACGTTGAACAATCACTTCTATCCGCTGTGACCAGCTTCTTACCTTCGAGCAGCATACCGTGTTGAGCCCCGTAGCTGTCGTTGTAATCCCCGGCAATTACGCCGCTGTTGTTAATCCCATAGGTGTCTGTCTCAGATGCTCCTGGCGCGGTCACGTCCGTGAAACCAAGGGTTGCGCCCGTATCGCAATCACACTCCCTGGCTGGATGCTCATAGCAGAAGCCGCCTGCGGCCTCGCACTTCGATCCTTTGCTTACGCATCCTGTCCCGGACACCCACTTCGGACATAGCGGGGACTGTTTCAAGGGGCCCACCTCCGAGCAATTTTGCGAGGTGGACGGGATCGTCCAGCTCACCACAAAGAAAATTCCAAGCCCTAACAGCATTGTGTTCCTCAAATTCGTAGACATGGCAAAGCTCCTTCTCTGTTGCAGGCATTCCTCTAGCCTATTCGGATCGAATTGAGTTCGCCCGGAAGGGGTTGTTGAATTCTGGCCCATCTGGTTGGCTGAACGCGCGTTCCCCAATGGGCACTTTACAGGACAGGCTCTCGGAAGCGAATCCATGTTGAGCTGATGATTCAGTGAATCTGAATGGCTGAAAGGCGTGCTGGACCGTGAGACACGTTCATAAATACCTCCGACGAATGCCGAAGATTATAACCCCGCCGGGTAAGGTTTTCTGTGATCAAGCCTGCTCGTTAGGCAACACTAGGCAGTCAATTTACAAAACAGGCGATGTCACAAGTTTGCGCCGTCTGTTCCCCTTTGTTGAGTCAAAACGCGCAATCCCGATATTTCAGCAGTTGGAACCAATGTTCGGAAATTTGGACTCGCACCTTAGAATCAGGGAGTGAAGTTCTCAATTCCAATAACGTGCGACGATTGCGGCGAGTTTCTCGTTGATGTGAACGGTACGCAATTGCCAAAAGATGCGCAGTGCCCCGAATGCAGCAAGACCATCTGGCTAGTAGAACCGCTTGGTAACATCGTGGGAATGGCGATCATGAATCGTGCCGCGACAGAACTCGCAGGTGGCGATTCAACGCTGACGATCGTGTTAGCGCGATAGCAGTGGAGAGTCAACTGTTGTACCTGTTCATGAAATGGAACCGCGTTGATCTCACATTGCAGAGAACCCCGACCGACGCAGATGAAGAGGAATGGGAGGAACGCTGGCGGGATATACGTTCGGTCGCTGCGCGATTCGATAAGGTTTCAAGCCTGCTTACAGGAAAGTCCTTCGATTCATTTCTGCCGGTGAATGGCGACCTTCTAAAGAGCGTGCGAACACAATATCAGTCTGCCGGTGAAGCTTTAGCAAAGGACTTTTTCGTGAAAGGGCTTTTCCATAAACGAAATCGGATCGTGCACTTCGGAAAAATTGACTTTCAGAAATCGGAAGCTGAATTGTGTTTCGCCTTGGCGAACCGCCCTCTGGCAAATTCTCGTCGCGATAAATGCCCACTGCTATCGCGAGCAGCAATCGAAATTGTCGTGATTCAAACACCGGGTTTTGAGTGTAATAGAGAGATTTATCAACAGTTAGGCAGGATGAGCGCCCCCGTTGCCGCTCTTGGAGACGGGTTCGCACCAACTGCCCCTAACTTCCAGCCGTCGCTTAGGGCGCGTACGACCACACGCTCCCGCAGTCGCAGCCGGTGCAGCTTAGATATCCCGCTGTAGTTCCGAAAAGCACGCCCTTGGCAGACCGAAGCACTTCGCCTGTCGGAAAGCTGCTGCCGTCTGAGCCGCCAAAACTGTGCAGCAGAGTGAACTTGCCTTTCGCGCTCAACTCGTATAACGCTCCGCCGTTGTTAGCGCCGCACCCGTAGGTGACCCCGTATAGATTGCCATTCGAGTCCCGAGTCACGACAGCGGCCGGATTGCAGCCGTCCGACGTCCCGCCGGCAAAGTTGTGCAGGACGGTTTCCTTGCCAGTCTTGCTCACCTTCCAGATAGTCCCGTAGTTGTTCGAACCGCAAAAGGAGGTGGTCCCATAGAAGTTTCCAGCCTTGTCCTGCACCACCGATCCATTCGGGGCGCAGCCATCCGACGTGCCGCCGGCAAAGCTGTGCAACACGGTAAACGTCCCGCTGTCACTCAACTCGTACAGCACTCCATTACCGGAAGCGCCACCCCCTGAAGTCAAGCCGTAGAGGTTTCCAGCCTTGTCCATCGTGAGATGCCCATACCACGGGTACGCGCCATCTGACGGACCCCCGGCGAAGCTGTGGAGACGGGCAAAGTTTCTTCCGCTTTCAATCTTGAAGATCGTCCCATAGCCGGATGAGCCGCACTCCGGGGTGGTGAGGAACACGGTACCGGATTGCCCACGACCACGCCTTGAAATGGATAGCAGCCGTCCGGGCCGCCGGTAAAGCTGTACAGCACCGTTTCGATGCCAGCGGTGTCAATCTTGAAGACGGTGCCATAACCGCTGGAGCCTCCATAGGAGGTGGTCCCATAGATATTGCCAGCCTTGTCTCGAAGCACTGGAGCGACGGGGTTCGTCCCGTCCGATCCCCAGAAGGTGTGCAGCACGGTTTCCGTTCCGACGGTGTCCAGCTTGAAGACCACACCGCAGCCATAGCCATACCCTGGGGTGCAGTTCGGATCGCCGCCGAGGGAGGTAGTTCCATAGAGGTCGCCGGCTGGATCCTGAATTAGACCGGCGTAGGGCCCCCACCCATCCGAGCCGCCGCTAAAGTTGTGAAGCACCGTGAAAGTTTGCGCTTGTGCGAGAGCCGCCAACACGAGCACGATCAGGAATGTCATCACATACACTCTGTTGGTCACGATGAAAGTCTCCTTCGTTCGAATTGCGCCTTGTACCACGAACAACGTGCTTAGCTACAGCTGGTTTGAGTCCTGCTGCTCCTGCATCGAAATTCCCGACAACCGCTACCTTATGGGCAGAACAATCAGTTGAGTCCCCGGCCCCTGGTATATCGCGTACGGCGAACCGGTTGCCTGGCGGTAGCTTGTCGGAGTAACGGTGAACACGAACAGCAAATTGGATTTCGAGCTGATGGCGTACAGGTGATTGGCGTTGTCCCAAAGACACTGGTCGATCTCATCGTTGGTGACCAGCCCGGTGTAGGGTGTCATCGGGTTGCTGCCGTTGAAATGAAATACCTCCAGACCTGCGGTTCCCGCGACCGCCAGAAGCTTGCCCGATGGCGATATCTCAATATCGTTAACCGCTAGGCTCGCGGTCGTGGGCATGTTCCAATAGGCGCTTTCGGTGGTGAGACTGCCGTCGCTGTGAACCGTATAGGTGGCAAGCTGCGGCAGGCCGTCATTGCCGAACTGGTTGAACGGCTGCACAGCGATGGCTACGTGATCGGTGGGATCCGCTCCAGCGTAGACGGAAAGGTAGGCATCCCCGTCCTTAGGTATCGGCGGATCTCCGCCCGCTCGGCTAGCCCCGGTCAGCTTCCCCTTGCTGTTGCGGCGAGCTCCCAAGATGCCCCATTGGCAGTCTCCGTAGCAGAAGTTAAAGGCCGTATACGCATAGAGATTGTCCCCGGCGAAGGTCATCTTGCCCCCGGGGCCGCTATCGTACCCCACATTGTAAGCCCCGAGGTGAGTGAGCCTGCCCGTGGACCTATCAATGCGGAAGGACTGATAGTAGTTGTTGCTGCCAAAGTCCTCCTCGTAGTCGTACAGGTCCTCTGCAGTGCGATCGAGGAACAGGCCGGATATCCCGGCGTATTCGCCCGCAGCTTTGATCTTGGCGACCTTACTGGGCACGCCAATGGACGAAACGGAATACGAATAGATGTATGTGGCATCGGTGGTGCCCTCGGTGCCAAACAAATAGCCGTTCTTCCCCGCCCAGTACCCGACATCCGCGAATCCAGGGAACGGCGACCCTGGGATACCAGTGAGGCCTCCGCTGGAATCCGCTGCAAAGCCCCAGATTTGGGGTTGGTTGCCGGCCGTAACGTTGACGTAAACATACGCCACCGGCGATTTGTTGGCTTGGGCCCGAGTGCCGGTCCGATTTCCAGGGATAGGCACTTGGGAGAATGCCGCTCCCGTGCAAAGCACGGTGATCAACCAGAAAACCATCTTGCTCTTGCGCGTCATAGGTTTTCACTCCTTGAGTCTCACAAACGCCGCCCTAGGCCCGGGGCGGCTACTCGCCATAATTAAAGAGCATCACACGCCGCCGGCAATTCAATGTTTCAGCGTGGCGGTTGCGATGGTTACGTTTCCCGAATCTGGCAGCGATGTGGAAGCCGTGGAATTCCCGCTGGCCGAGTCGAACGCATAGATGCCGATGTAGTTTGAGTTCACGGCATAAACCACCTTGCTGTCCGGGTTGAAATAAACAGGCGGAAGACCTGGAATAGACGAGGAAGTCGCGACCAGTTGCAAGGTATTGAAATCGATATGGCCGATAAGAAGCTGCTTGACGTCGAAATCGGCAAAGAAGACGTTGCGGCTCGCAGGATCGATACTCAGGGCCGAAACATCATCACCGCAAAACGCCAGCATCTCGGAGCTGCAGTCGATGGTTTGTCCCGTGGATCTCCTCGTGACGTCAAGCCAGCCGCTACCCTGCCCGCAGCAAGCACTCGCGGTTGCTGTCAGCAAGTCGGTCACTGCAGTGGCGCTTGATACTCCGCCGCAGTCTGCTCCCGTAAGGCGGATCAACGATCCTAAGTGCCCAGTCGTTTGATTCACGACATAGTAGTCGTAACCAAATCCACAGGTGTAGGGACCGTAGTCGTCGTAACTCGCGTACAGATTTCTTCCCGAACCGCCAAACATAAAGCCGGTCAACGCAATCCACTGGTTAGGTTGATATCTGGCCACGACCCGTCCTGTGTTCGTTAGTTTGCCGGTGCGTTGGTCAATGGTAAAGAGGACTACGACGGCATGATAGTAGGAGTTCACGTCTGTCCAAGTGAGCGCGGCATAGGCGAATTTTCCATTGGGATCGGCCAAGAAGGTGTTTACCCGGTGCCGAAAAGTGAATTTCAGATGCTGCGACGGCTTACTTTCCGGAACGCCATTTGCACTTGTGACGTACATCCAGACGTCGGTTGCATTCCAGACGTAAATCAGGTGCATGCCGCCCACCGTCAGAGGATCGATCGAGCTAGCTTCGATTTTTACTGGCTGGCCCACCTCTTGGGCAACAGCGGTTTTGGGATTCATATTGTAGGCAAGGAGCGATGCGGGTTGACGGCCGTGAGGCCCTGCGACGTACAACACTTCCACGACAGAAGATGAGGCGGGGCAAATCGTGGAGAAACAAACTATCGAGGCTAGAGTCGCAAATAATCTCGACACCAGACGCCTCCGTCGATGGATGTGGTCGGGGCATCCCTGAGATGAAGAGCCCGCAGCTTAAGTTGCCTGGCCGGGGAGTGTCGCCACGATTGAACCCGCCGGTCCTAGTCTTTTAGCGCGAGGAGCGTCCTGGAATCGGTCTGCCTCCGATTGTCGTCGAATCGTGAGCAATCCGGAACCAACTGTCGAAATCAGGCGTGGGTGTTGAAAAAGTCCGTGATCGGAATGCCTTTTCGGCTGCGATGATTGCGGCGGCCGAGTTCTTTGTTCTCCCCTCAGCTAAGAGGCGGCTTCCATAGCGGGTGTTGCCGGTTGGCTGAGGAAGCGCACCAGTCGCTTGATGTTCTGGGCCGCCGCTGCCAGGAAGAACTGCTCGCGCACGAACCTCAGTCTCCGCAGGCGCAAGCGACGTAGGCCAATCTGGTTCTTCAGTTGCGCGAACAAGGCTTCCACTTTTTTTCTTTGCCGCTGTGCTTTTTGCGAACTCTGGTGTGTTCGCCAACTAGGTACACCCCAACCAGCTGTAGACGATTTTGTAGCTGTGAAAGCACCGGCGAGAGTCCCTAGCCATGACCCAAGTCGCACAAGAAAAAGGGCGTGTATGCAAATCTTTTTTTGCCAGAATAGACGCTAACTAGGCGGTGAGGATATTGCGCCGATGGGAGGGGGCAGGAATCGCCATTCGTTCTCAAGCCGTGCCCTACTGCGATGTACCTACGCCCCGGAGTTCGATGATCTGCGGGTTTGCAGATGCGTCGTCCTGGATGGTGAGATGGCCGAGCCGGACGCCCGCCATTGTGGGACTAAAGATTACCTCGAAGGTGCAACTCTTTCCCTCGCCGAGTTTCTTTGGGCAGTTATTGGTTTGTTTGTAGTCTCCTGCGATGACCGGTCTTGAAACCGTCAGGGGGGCGCTTCCTGGATTGCTCAACCGGACCATCCGTGGCTTACTGCTGGTACCCACTTTTTGCTTGCCAAAGCTGCGCCGGTTCGGGGCCACAGCAACGTCAGGCAGGCTGGGATAAACCGAGACCGAGTTACTGGCAAAATTGGCGATGGCAAACCCTAATGCGCCGATGCCGTTGAAGTCGCCGAAGGCGATTGCGGCGGCGTTGCTGCCGACAGCGTATTCCACATGGGGTTGCAGGGTGCCGTCGCCATTGCCGCGCAAAAGCGAGACCTGGCTGGCAAAGGCGCTGGTGGCCAGCACGTCATCTTTGTGATCTCCATTGAAGTCGCCGATGGCGATGAAATCGGGCGAGTTTGACGTGGGGTAATCGACGTGCAGCTGGAAAGTGCCATCACCTTTTCCGATCAAGACCGAGACGTTGTCGTTGCTGAAATTGGCCGTGGCCAGGTCCAGCTTGCCGTCTCCGTTGAAATCGCCCGCGGCGACGGAGTTGGGTTGACGCCCAGTCGGAAAATCCGTGTGTGGTCCGAACTTGCCATTGCCTTCGCCTAACAAAACAGAAACGGAATCTGAGCCTGCATTGGCAATGACCAGGTCCAGATTCCCGTCGCCGTTGAGGTCGCGGGCAATCACGGAGACAGGAGAACTTCCGGTGACAAAGTCAGCGCGGCGCTGGAAAGTTCCGTCGCCGTTGCCCAGCAAGACAGAAACGGTATTGCTGCCGGCCGCCACCGCGAGATCGGGGATACCATCGTTATTGAAGTCGCCAATGGTGACAAAAATTGGCGAGCTGGCGGTGGCGAAACTCTTCCTTGGCCGGAAAGTTCCGTCGCCGTTGCCCAGCCAGACGGACACGGTATTGGCGGAGATATTGGCGGACACCAAGTCGATATTCCCATCATGGTTAAAATCACCCGCGGCGACCGACTCCGGGCCTGCACCAGAAGCCAGGTCACGGTGGAAAGCAAAATGTCCCTTTCCTTTATTGAGTAGCACAGAAACGGAATTCGCTGCGCTGTTGGCCGTGGCCAGGTCAAGTTTGCCATCATGGTTGAAGTCGGCCGCAACCACGGAAAATGGATTTGCGCCCGTCGCGAAGTCGGCGCGCGGGCTGAAGGTACCGTCACCATTACCGAGCACGACGCTCACCGTGTTGCCGAAGCCGTTGGTGGTCACAACATCGAGTTCGCGATCGCCGTTGAAATCGTCAACGATCAAATCATCGACCGCGACGCCGGCTGCGTACTCCACATGGTTGGGAAACGTGCCGTTCCCCTTGCCTAGCAGGACGGAAAACGAGTTAATGCCGTTATCGGCAGTCACGATGTCCGGCTTGCCGTTGTGGTCAAAGTCGGCAACGGCAATTCGGAAGGGATCGAAGCCCGTAGCGTAATCCTGGTGAGCCTGAAATGTGCCATCGCCATTGCCTAGCAGGACCGACACAGAGTTGGCGGCGCCGGCGTCCACGGCAAGGTCGGGTTTGCCGTCGCCGTTCAAGTCCGCGATGGCCACGGATTCCGGACCGAGGGCGGTGGGGTAGTTCACCGCAGCCTGAAAGGTGCCGTCGCCGTTTCCCAGAAGAATCGACACGTCATTGCCAATACTCAGGGGATAGAAATTGGTGGTGACCACGTCCAGCTTGCCGTCGCCGTTCAGGTCGGCAACTGCCAGATTCAATGGGCTGGCATCGGTGGCGTATTCCTTCTGGGTTTTTAGCGTGCCGTCCCCGTTGCCCATGAGGACCGAGATGAAGCCAGAGTTGCAAGCACTAGCGCCGCAGATTTCGTCCACAACAACAACGTCGGCTTTGCCGTCGTGGTTGAGATCACCGATCCACACGCCCCGCGGATTACTGTCCGTGGCATAGTCCACGTGCGTCTGGAAGGTGCCGTCGCCCCGGCCAAGCAGAATGGAAACTGTGTTGTCCTGCTGGTTGGTGACGGCAAGGTCGAGATGTCCGTCGTTGTTGAGGTCGCCGACCGCGATGAACCCGGGTCCGTGTCCGGTTGCGTAGGTCACCTGGGGCGCGAAGGTCCCATTGGGTCTGCCCAGCAAAATCGAGACCGTGTTGTCAACGCCGTTGGCGATGGCCAGGTCGGGCAGATGGTCTCCGTTGAAATCCCCGGAAACGACAGCTACAGGCAGCGCGCCGGTCGAGAAGTCGGCGCGATTGTAGAGGTAGCTTTGTGCCTGGGCAGCGATGGAAAGCGCGGCTGCAAACAAAAAGGCCGAAAATAGGCTTTGGGGTATGGGCTTGAACCTGGCCATAGTACTCCTTAGATCATGAGCCTCTTGAAAGGCAAGCAGGGTAGGCGATCCGGCTTGTCCAGTCGGGTTAACTTTATAACGGAGGGGCGGGTTAAACATCATGAAATTGAAAATCCGACGGTTCTGAGCCATTTGATTCTTTCCGACGGGTCTTCGGCCTCTTCGCGATTCGGCGTCAGCCAGCGCGCGAAATTATACAGCTGGTCGAAGGGCGGCATAGCCAGTTCCTCGAACCAATCCGATTGAGGACTAGTCCCTGAAGATACACATGGTTAAACTGTCGAGCCGTCGCTTTATTCCCTTGCAGAAGAATAATGATGTTGTGGCTCGCTCGGCGGTTATTAGGTGCGAGCCTTGACAGAGTAGCGGGTAATCGACCGTGCGGGACGTTGAAGATCCGCTTTGCTAGAAGCACGTCCTTGCGTAGGAGGTAGATGAAGAATTCATAAGAAATATGTGAAAAGCGCGATTCCAGCGACAATGCAGCTCTATAATTCGTAAAATATCGAGGCAGGAATCTTCATCCTCGATGCGGATCTGGAAACGCACAGTCTTCCGTTACTTTGCCAGTGTCGCAAGTGTCTCTGCGATTCCACTTGCCTTCTGGCCGATTTATGACAAGGTCGAAGATACGACCGCTGCATCGGCATTACTCGTTGTCGTGTTATTGGTGGCCACGAAATGGGGCACAGGACCCGCAATCACTGCTTCCGTCTTGGCCACCGTGTATCTGAATTCTTCTTTATCCCACCCCCTTTCAAGTTTCAGCTGCCTGGTGGCAAGGACCTCGTAGCTCTTGTGACCTTCTTGGTTACGTCTATTGTTGTCGGCCAACTATCTGCGCGTGCGCAGCAGAAAACCAGGGAGGCCCAACAACTCTACGACCAGCTGCGTGAGACGTTTGACCAATCGAGCAAGCGCAGCGAAGCAGTCGGAACGCCTCAAGTCTGCATTGCTCGATGCCGTCCACGCACCATCTTCGGACACCGCTCACCTCGATCAAAGCGGCAGCAACGGCTTTGATGAAGGTGAAAAGCAATATCGAGTTAAGCAGCAGCGACCTGACGCCCAAGGCACAAGAAGAATTTCTTTGGGCCTTATCCTCCGACGGTTACTTTATCCCTTAAATGGGTCACTGTATGAGATTGCGGAAAGCATTTTTCGAGCGAAGCGGCCGTGGCAGAAACAATGCAGCCCCGATGCCGACAACGAGCCTATGTTCAACGGCAGCCAATTGCAACCCTAAACTATCATTGAGCCTGACATTGCATGATGTCGTCGAGATAGGCAGTGACTTTCTGAGCGTCGAATAGGAATTGCCGCAGGTGATTTCATTGTTCTCGTAGATCGTCGCTGGAAGTCGCGCGAAGGTGAGAAGGTGAAGCCTTGCGCTCCGGAACACAACACTCATCCCAGTTCGATGACCTTGGGGGAGTTCCTCCTCAGAGGTTTGTTCGGGTGTGGAATTGTCGCGGGTAATGCCCGATTGTTTCCGGTGGTTTGCAAATTATACGCCGTTAGAATGGCCCGAACTGTGATCAGCGAACTCGAACCCATCGCGAAATGCGTTTCTGTTTTGCACAACAGCTCGCAGGTCCACTGATCCAAAGGGGAGATTGATGTGCAATTCCACAATTTCCCCGACGGGCAAGTCGACGGGCAATAGTGTGGACATTCCGAATTCGCTTACCTCAATCGTTGTGCCGGGAATTAGACCTGACGTTTTCGAACGAATCGTTACATCGACTTCCAATCCGAACCTAGTGTGGCGGCGTGCATCACTCGAGGTCATTTCGACGTTTGTTGCTTTGTCGAAACTCGTTCGTTCCTTTTTGCCAGAATTACGTCAAGTCGGTACAAAACCTAGCTCTGCCCAAGCATAAGTCATTGGTTACTACTATAAGGTGGAGGACGAGAAACTGTGGGGGCAACGCGCGGCAATTGATCCTGCGCCCGCTGCCGGAGGTGAAGACGAAGTGTCGCCCCCAGGGCGTTGCGCTTCGAAATAATGTTGACAAAGTTTCTGCCGGCGGGCATCCCAAACCATGTAAGTACCCAGAATGAGTTGGACGATACTGCGCCACACGTCCTCCCAACGGTCGCGGAGACGGAGAAAGACGAGCAGTGCTCTGCGTAGACTTGGACTAAAGTTTTCGTGTCGCGGGACCAGCAGACAAGGTCCACGATTGGGAATCGAGCGGATGTGAGCGGCCGAGGAAAAAAGGGCGAAGCGCTTCAGCATCTCTCGCGCTGCGGCCCGCATGGTTACGGGCGCCAAACCCGAAGCCGGACAAGGCCGATTCGCCGCGACCCCGAAGGGAATATAGTTTTCGTTGTGCAACGAGAGTTTCTCCCACCGGCCTGGGTCGAACCGATCTGGATCCTCGAAGCTGGCGTGGTGGAAGTCGGCGTGATTGAAGCAGAGCACTGAACTCTTGGGAATAGTGGTTTCATCATTGACCGGAATGTCTGCAGATGCGATGCGATGGGAGATGCCGAAGAGCGGGTAAACCCGGAATGTCTCAGCGATCACGTAGTCGAAGTAGCGATCGTTTTCCAGGTTTGAGGCAAGCTTCGCCTGCACCTCCGGGTGTTGCGCGATGGCCATCAACAGATGAACCATCGCCTCTGACATCTGCACCACAGCCGTATTGAAGAAGGTGCCCTGCAGATAAAAAGCCCGTTCCTTGATCGACAGGCCTTCGGGAAGGACATGGGGTATTTCCCCGGCTTGCAATTTTCTGATGAGGAAATTCGTGAGGCGCTTGCGCTTCTCCATGTGCCGCAGGCTGCAGCATTTCAGTGCGGTGACGACATCGTTGGCATTGTCGATGATAAAATCTCTAGGAACCGGCGGGCAAGGTACACCAAAAACCAGTTCATAATAGAACTCAGCCCACGCCGGCATAATGAGATCACGCAACCGGACCAGGTTGGTCTCGCACACATTCTGCTTGCTTAGCGCCCGAGAGACACAGCGCGCAGTGAGTTCCTCTGCTGCTTTTCTCGAAATGCCCAGAATGCGGCGCGTGGTGCGTTCAACTTCTTCGTACCTGGGTCCGTTTTCGATGTGTTCCTGATGCATGTCGGGGCCGGGAGAGAGCCAATACCAAAACAAGTCTGACAACGCAGCTCCCCGGCTCCTTCCGTTCGCAGCCGGATGCGAATACACCTGCTTGAAGTGCGCCGCATTCACGAGCTTGCCGGGGATCGCGATCCCTTCTTCTCCATTGATGCGGGTGAAGATGCGCGCTCGCAAGGCAAGCATTGCCCTAGGCAGCCAGTAAGGGAGGCTCGCCACCAGCGGCATCCCGATACTCAGAGTTATCCACTTATACATGGTTCCTCCACTGGCCGGAATTGCAGGAGGTCTTGTGTAAGGTCATGAACCGAACCGCATCCACAGAGGGTGAGGGCGCGATCCAGTTCAGAGCGCAGCATCTCAAGCACCTGTGCCACTCCTGCCTCGCCGCCTAGCGCGAGCCCCCAGAGGACGGGACGGCCAATCGCGACGGCATCGGCTCCAAGTGCGAGAGCCTTCAGAGCATCGGTGCCGCGACGAATTCCACCGTCGAGCAACAGCGGAATCTTTCCATTGACGGCATCCACGATTGCGGGAAGCAGATCGATGGTGGCCGGGACGGTATCGAGCTGGCGTCCACCGTGATTTGAGACCAGCACGGCGTCGGCGCCGTGGCACACCGCGAGTTTCGCATCTTCCGGATGCAGGATGCCTTTGAGCACAATCTTGAGGCGGGTCACTTTGCGCAGCCAGTCGAGATCTTTCCAGGAGAGCTCAGGAGAAAAAACAATTTTTCTTACCTTGCTATGACCTTTCCCTTCCATCGGTTCTCGAAGATTTTCGCAGCACATCCCGGACGGCAGATCGCTGAAGCCGTTGCGCAGGTCACGTTCTCTCCGTCCGAAGGTTGGAGAATCGACGGTGACAACGAGAGCAGAGCAACCGGATGCCTCGGCGCGCTGGATCACGGATTCGGTGAAGCCGAGGTCGGGCTGCAGGTAGATCTGAAACCAAAGGTTACTTTCGCCACCTGCTGCTTGACGAGCGCTTGCTGCCACCTCTTCGATTGCAACTGTGGAAGCCATGCTTACGATCATGATTGTCCCCGCGACGGCTGCAGCGCGCGCCGTGGCGCGTTCGCCTTCGGGATGCGCGAGTTGGTGAAAGGCGGTCGGCCCAATCAGGATGGGCATCGATAGCGGGCAGTCCAGGAGTGTGGTCTCCAGTTTCGCTCGACCCACGCCACACAGCATGCGGGGCAACAAACCAATACGGGCAAACGCGGTTTCATTCGAGACCACGGTGAACTCGTCATCAGCTCCCCCGGCGAAGTAGTCGTAAACCGCGGGATCAAGCCGCCGCTGCGCCTCGACCTCCATATCGCGCAATGAAAACACGCGCATCGCCTGTCTCTCAGACCGCAGCCGGAGCCGCCAACTGACTGCTTGCCAGGCGGCCAGAAATGTGGCGAGAGAAGAAGGCACTTAGAGGGTCCCGCTGTGCTGGGCCCGCCCAGTCGTTTTCAAGGTTCTCCGCCACGTGGTGCTCGGCTACGAGTTGGTTGTGTCGATAAAGCCGCACCACCGGGTGCAGATATCGTGCGTCGAACGCGTGCGTGGCATCGTCTTGTGCGATGCGGCTTACCGAAATGTCAAAGGGATCGACCTTGTCGTGATCGGGACCGTACTCGAGCGTGATCGTGAAGCAGCAATCGGCAGCGCCAAAATCGCTGTCGTGTATGTAATCTACCGGCAGTTCCTCGTAGTAATGGGCGCGGCCGTCGGCTTCCAGGACGATCAAATCGCAGAGAAAGGCAAACTGTTGCCACAACGCAGAAGTCCGGTTCACGCGCTCAACCACCGCCTCCATAAGCGCCTCCGGTTTCGCCCGCAAGCAGTGGTGCGGCCAGGGCCGGCGATGGTATTTCTTCTCGAGCATGCGATGGAGAGCGCGAACGCCGTAGCGAAATCCGTGAATGAAGCCCCCGGTGGATTTCTTGTAATCCCGTACCTGCATCAGAGTTCCGGCAAAATAAAGGTCGGGGACATTGGTCGATTCCCACTCCGAAGTCTGCGCCGGAAAGCGATTCTTGATCGTGAGTTCTGGTTTGCATTCGTCTGCGAAGATCGAGGCGTCGAAGCGGAAGCCGGTGCATACGATGACCCGGTCGTAACGAAGATTTCTCTTAACCTCATTGGCGCGCTTGAAGCTCACGGTGACCACAAACGAGTTGCCGTCGCGTTCAATGCGCTCGATGTTCCCGTCGAGTAATGCGTTCTGCGACTTGAGTTGATACGTGTCGAGGAGGTTGTTGTTGACGGCACGCAGATGACCAACGAAGTGCGTCCTCCAGGCGAGCCGTATCGAATTCGGACCCGCCACGTGGATTACGGCAGCGGTCTCAATCAGGTTGTTCGCGGTCTCGAAAGCTGAGTTGCCCTTGCCGATGATCAGCACTCGCTGATCCATGAAGTCGCCAGGATTAACTGAGACCGTGGTATAGAGTTCCGCGGTTTCGACGCCTGGAATCGCAGGAATATAAGGTTTGGAAACACCGGTCGCCACAATCAGACGTTGAGCCTCATAGGTATTGCCCCGCTGGTCGGTCGCGCGGAAGCAGCCATTGCGCGTAATCTGGGCGACGCGACTGCCATATTGAATGCGCAGGCGATGAGCAGCGGCGAAGTCGCCGAGGTAGCGCACCATCTCATCGGCAGCCGGGAAATAGCGTTGGCTGTAGCGCGTGAATCGCAGGGCCGAATCATCTGAGAGTAGCGAGTTCCAATCCATCCGCAGGTTGAACTCAGGATCAGTGGTCCCCGTGAATCGCTTGTTGCTCGAGATCAGTTCCCGATGGCGGGGAAATGTGCTGAAGAATGTACCAGGGGCAGAACCCGCCTCGAGGACGAGATAGTCGCGGCCCGCCTGCTCCAGGAAGTAGGCAAACTGCAGCCCCGCCGGTCCCGCGCCAATTACGAGATATTCCATAAATCCCTCCCGACTTTCCAACCAGTTGGGTTAGCAATGAGCGCGAGAGTAGCCCACTTGCTTCTGGTAGTTGTTCTCAGCGTGTAAAGAGTGTGTAAAGACTGTGTCATTGTATGGGTGTGCGCATTCTTCGACGTGTTCTTGCGATCAATGCACTCCCGCGCACACCATCACTCCTGCCTCTTTACTACTTTTTATCCGGACAAGGAAATTGCAAGGCTTTTACCGCGCCCTGACAATTCGCCTCGGTCCCGACTTCATAGTGGCTGCGTGAAAGGACATCTTCAGACGAGAAATCAGGTCCGGAGGTGAGAAGTAACATATGTCCCCCACCAGTGGCCATACCGAGAACATTCTGCTCATCGTCATCGTTCAGCTCATTGTGATCGTCGCGGCCTCCCGTATCTTTGGCAGCCTGTTCCGGCGCATGGGTCAACCGCTGGTATGCGGAGAAATTGCTGCAGGTCTGATTCTGGGCCCCTCTTTCTTTGGGGGGATGTTCCCCCGTCTCTTTCACCTGGTATTCAATCCCTCCGGAGGGCAAATCTTCGCGATCATGAGCCAGATCGGTTTGATCTTATTAATGTTCCTGATTGGTCTGGAATTTGATTTTGGACACCTGAGCAACAACCGGGGCACCGCCATGTCCATTTCAATGGCCGGCATTATTTTGCCCTTCAGTCTGGGGTTTCTGCTCGGCCGCTGGATGCACGCCGCTCTGCACACGAGTGGGAGTTGGCTGAATTTGGCGCTATTTATGGCGGCGGCAATGTCGATCACTGCCATCCCGATCCTCGGCAGAATCATGGTCGAGCTGAACATCAGCCGTACGCGCATCGGATCACTCACGATTTCGGCGGCGGCGGCCGACGATGCCTCGGGTTGGATCCTGCTGGCTCTGGTGACTGCCACCGCACGCTCTACGCTGAACCCGGTCAAACTGGGAGTGATGATCGTCGAGGTGCTCGTCTTTGCCGTGTGCATGGTATGGGGAGTGCGTCCGCTGCTTAAGAAATGGACGGCGTGGCAAATGCGAGAGCATCAGGGCGAACTGTCGCTGGGCGGACTCGCGAATCTGCTGATTATGATCCTGCTTGCCGCGGTCGCTACCAACCTGATCGGAATTTTTTCCATCTTCGGATCGTTCTTCTTTGGTGCCCTGCTCTACGACCAGCACGAGTTTCGACAAGCTGTGCAGGCGCGCTTGCGCGATTTCGTGACCGTATTCTTCCTGCCAATTTTCTTCACCTACACCGGTCTTCGCACTGATATCGGCACCATGGGAGGCGCCGGGCTATGGTTTATGTGCGGGCTGGTATTGCTCTCAGCCTTCGTCGGCAAGTTCGGCGGTTGCTGGCTGGCTGCGCGCTTCAACGGCTTACCATGGCGCGAGGCCTCGATGATCGGCATCATGATGAACACTCGCGCGCTCATGGAGTTGATCGTTATCAACATCGGGTTTGAACTTGGAGTCATACCCAAAAGCGTGTTTTTCATGCTGGTATTTATGGCGGTGGCTTCGACCTATGTCACCACGCCGGTACTGCGCCGACTGGTTCGTTCCAGCGAACTCGAGCGCGAGTACATGAATTCGGAGTTTGCGCGGCGAGTTGAATTCCCTCGGACTGGGGAAGTTCTAAGCCCTGCCAGTTCGGTATAGAGAGGAGGAGCGCTCTTCTTGGACGTTGCCAACGAACGATTTCTTTGTGGAGGTGGAGGATGGCATCACATGCCGAACAACTCGAATACATGCTGGGCAGAAGCCATGACGAGCATGACCGCCTGAAGCGGCAAGGGCGCTTGATCTCAAAGATCACCCGACATTTCCTGGAAGCAATGGGTTTGCACTCCGGCATGCGAGTCCTCGATGTGGGATGCGGCGTCGGCGACGTCGCCCTGTTGGCTGCGAGCATGGTCGCGCCCGACGGCCAGGTCGTTGGCATCGATCTGGATGAGGCCGCGTTGCGAATGGCACGCCACCGCGCCGCCGTAGAAGAGCTCCACAACGTACAGTTCCGCGCTGCCGATTTTCAGAAATACATGAGCGACGGAATGTTCGACGCCGTCATCGGTCGTTGCGTGCTGCTACACCAGCAAAATCCCGGGACGGCGCTATCATCTGTTGCCCAATATGTGCGCTCGGGTGGAATTATTGGTTTTCAAGAGCCCTGGTTCTCACGCGGTTTTTCATTCCCCAGGGTGCCGTTATTTGAAGAGGTTATCAGATGGCTCCACAGTACGGTTGAGGCCAGCGGATTGGATGGTAACGTCGGATTGCGGCTGCCTTTTATTTTTGCCTCGATCGGCCTGCCCGCACCGAAGCTCACTTTCGAAATGCTGGTGGATTGCTCTCCTGACTCGGAGGTTTGCGAATTTGTTGCGCATACGGTACGAAGTCTATTGCCTAGGTTGGAACAATTGGGAATCGTTTCATCCGCTCGCGTGCAAGTCGATACGCTGGCCGGACGCTTGCGCCAGGAACAAGCGGAACTTGGCGGCGTTGTGGGGGTAATGCCTTTGCTAGGAGCGTGGTGTCGGAAACCATAGCATTTCAAGATTAGCCGCCAAATTCTCACCGAAGCGCAAGACGAAATGGCTGTAAATGACCTGAACAAGGCCAGGCCCTGCACTGATTGAGATGGCCAAGCGAGATGACCTGTCCTTCGTCAAAACCTCTTGCACTCGCAGGATCGGCTTTATTGGAAATGGCTCTCCAGAACTGAACAGCAGGGAGGCCGAAAGCGTGTGAGCAAAGAGATTCGGGCCTTGATCTTCCGCATGGTTGCTGAGAATCCAACCTGGGGAGCGCCGCGCATTCACGGTGAGCTGCTAAAACTGGGTTTCGATCTATCGGAAATAACCGTTTCGCGATGGCTTCGGCGAGCCCCGAGAACTCCAGATCCGGCCGAGCGTTGGCTAACGTTCCTACGGAACCATCGTGAGGCAATTGCCGCCATGGACTTCTTCACGGTACCGACGCTCACGTTTGGCGGGTGGCATCTGAAGCGGCTGATGTCCGAGTATGTTCGCTACTACCATGAAGATCGGACGCACCTCGGACTCGCGAAGGATACGCCAACCGGTCAGCCCACAGCGACATGTCCTGCGGGGAAGCAAGATTCACTCCTTCCCTCGACTGGGCGGATTGCACCATCGTTACGCCATCGCGGCCTAAACTCCGAAACTCTGCCTATCAGGCTCAACTCTTATTGTCCCAATCAGAATCGCGCGGGTGACGCTTCGGTCGCGGGGCCGAGCCCGTGGCTTGGAGTAACATCACTCCGGAGTAACGAATCAGGAATCAGTGGTCTACACAAGGAAGCTCTTGCCAACGCGTGAGGTTCTGACGAGCCACAGGAGTGCAAGTGGACAGCGCGGATTATAATCCGTACTGGCTACTTTATCTTGGGGCAATCGTGCGTCTTGCTTTGGTCTTCGATCTCATTACCCCAATATCTGCCTTAAAGCAGCAAGTCACTGTTCGAAGCTCCTAACAGCGCTCCGTCCTGCAGAGCATCTGAGTGACCCGCTTCCGTTTCACTAGCTGACACTCAGAACTAACGCAGCCAGGCAATGACGCGATTCAACGCAAATTCGGGAGAGCGAACCGTTTTTCGAGATAAATGCGACCATCACCTGGCTGTTTGAGACCTAGAAAGGTCGGGAGATTCGCACCCCATCCCTCCGGCAGCATGTGCAATCAGGTGGCGGTCAAGCGTCGGCTCCTAGGGCCGCGGGCACTTGCATCGGGACAATAAAGTTGCTGGCGAGAAGATAGGCGAACAGTGTCCGAGAGCCGGCGCGCGGCGTAGCTGGCTAGCGGAAACCCATCCATTCGTCTCGCTCCATTCCCAGCCGGTAGCTGAAACACTCTTTAACCATTCCTGCAGATCCGTGGCGGTCATGGGATAAGCGTATATGCGCACGTTTTGTGCGAAGAGGCGCCCGAGGGCCTCCAGACGGCTGCCTTCGAGATTGGCGTAAAGGTCTTCAAACGCGCGAATGATCAGGGAAAGGCCGACGACGAAGCGCACAGGCGCCGTTGTATAGCGGTTGACGAGGGCGGTCATATGGTACAGCTCTCGTTGGCGAAAAAGGAGCACGTCGCCGCCAGAGGCAAGAAGCGCATCGATGCGACGAAGCAAGTCGGGGATCTCCGGAGCCGGTTCGTTTGGCGTGAACGAAGCAGCTGTCAGGCAAAAAAAGCCAGCGGGCGCCGAATTTGTTTCGCCCAGCTCATTGCGGAGTTCCTGAATGGCTGAAGCCAGCAATCGCGCGTGGACCTGCGCATGAGCGGCATCCACGTGGCCAAAGTAGCCGGGCGCAAGCAGGACGGCTTTCTTGTAGAGAGCCTCGGTAGGGGCAACGGAGGGGCCCTTGGAGGGGAAAAATATAGCTTCAGCGAATCCCGCACAGTCCGGGTATATTGCGCAACTTCTCTACACGGGCGGCAATTGATTTTTGAGCCGCTGTAATACGCCCCGATATCTTTGCTTGCTCAAGCTCGATGAGAGCGGAGTGGTAGAGCGAAACCCAATATTCCTTTTGATAATCTTCCATGACGCGGCTACTCTCGCTGAAGTCTTGGTCAACTGGGATTTGCTTGCCAATCATCGTGCCCTCCAATTGGAAGGACGTGCAAAGAGATTTGTAGCACGAAGCATACCAAACCACGATTGCACATTCTATTGGCAAATCGGTGAACCAAATCTGGCAGGTGACGCATTGTCGTACTCTCGGACTCGCGGTCTGGTTAAGGATTACTTGCGGGGGTGTTGGGCACTTTCCTACAGCAATGTATAAAACCGTCAGGCAGAATGCGGCACCCTAGATAGGACTTTCTCCGATGCCTCGTGACACCCGAAGCAAAAATCTGCTACCCGGTCTTTGCCGCACAAAATGATGAGGCCGCGAACAGAACTCTTGCCGACTTGAGAAACGCCCTCCACGAATACTGCGTGAAACTGCATGAAACTTAGGCGAGAAGTGGCGCGAGAAATGGAGCGGGAATATCTCTCCTCCCACAAAAAAGAAAATATGGCCGGAGACTGAGGACCCGCCAATCTGAAGCTTCTACAGGATGTACTGTATCGAACACAAGTTCGATTTGTGGCACGATATCTGCGCCTCTGAGCCTCTGGCCCATGTTTCATCGACTCGAAGACCGCATCAGGGAACTTTGCGAAAAAGTCGCAGTGACTCCGCAGTCTCCCGAGTTGGGTAAGATTATTCAAGACCTGAAAGCTGCCCTCGCAGAACATACACAACGTATGAGAAAGTTGGCAGCCGGGTTCCCCGTCATGGTCCGTCCCGAGCGGCGATGCACCGATATTCCGTCTGAGAGTGGGTACAGGAATCAATCCTAGACCACGGCAACGTGGGGCAACTGGGAGTAATTCCGAGGTAGCAATATTAAGGTGTGTCTAAGCCCCGGAGGACGGTTATGATCTGGGACACAAAAGAAAGCTGGATGGAACTGTGCGAGTTTGCCACAGAGGAGCAAGACCCAGCGAAGTTGATGGCACTGATTGCAGAGATTGACCGACTGTTGGGAGCGAAACAGCAGCGGGTGCCGAGGGCTCCCGATTTGTTGGCTGAAAATCCTGCTAAGAATGCAAGGTAGAAGGCGTCAGAGTCCTCTCTCCTACGCAGTGAATGGTATTGAACAGACTAAGATTTCGAGCATGATTTATGCTGCCGAATTTTATCATCGGACCGAAACTAGCTCGAAATAAAGGCTGTTAAGCGATGGTGGAAACCTTCACCAATGGCGAAACCCATCAACGCTGAGGCACATCAGAAGCGCTTCAAAGAGATAAGGACATATCGTATGAGACAACTGAAAGCATCAACCATTTGTGTCTTGCTGCTTGCAGCTACATCGGCCTTCGCCCACCCCTTTAAATGTACCAGCGCGATCGAATCAAACTTCAACGGCACAGCTATCGCCGCTGGCGACTATGTTTGGTTCAACGCGGTGCTCAAGGTGAATGGCGTCGGCAGCGCACCCGCGACGATATTTGCCACGCACGCGGGAATCAGCTTCACGGCAAACGGTCACACGTATCAACTGACCGTGCCCGATTCGCAGATTACGTTTTCGAGTTCGATCACTCTCGCTACGACAGAGTTTACTAGGCTGTCCCACGAAATCGGCAGCCCGTTAGGCTGGAAGACCGAACTGCCTTCGTCCGGGCTCGCTGGCAACGACTTGTTGGCAGGTCTTACTTTCGCCGTGCCCGCCAGCGGCCTTCCGGGCGGTATTAAGGACGTTATGTGGCAGGCCACCTTCTCCAGCGATACCTCAGGTCTCTTGGTCCAGTGGCAGTGGGCTGCCGCTGTCTACACCGATTTCAGCCGAAAGTACAACGATCTCGGTGTCAAGCCAGTTGACGACAACAAAGCCAGCAAGTACAAGAACTCGGATCATGCCGGAACACCGGAGGACTTCAAAGCCTATGTAATCGGGGGTGGTACTGGAGGTGCAGGCTCTAACTTCACAGGGTCTTACAGCGGCACTGGTAGCTGCCCACTGGTGCGGAAGCCTAGCACTTCGGTTACGGTGGCCGGATCGCAGTAGCGAAAATAGGCGGCACAAGCAACGCTTGCGCTCTAACTGTGGCTAAGGGACCATCCAATCCGCTGGGCTTGCAAGTCTGCCTTTGGGACTGTGGAACCGTTCGGTACAGTGCGCACGGTATTGTCCGCACCCGAAGCGTGCGCTATTTTTGTATTACGGTTCGTGTGAACCTTGGCGGTCATGGGTTAGCGTCGAACTGGCGTCCGACATTCGACCCTCACGACCGCCTTCTGTTTGCTCACAGTCGCTCTCCTGTCAGGCCGGAAACTCTCACCGTTCCGGTCTCTTTTCTTTGTGATCGCGTTTCGGAGCTGTGGGCGGACCGCATGCCGTCGAGACCACACAACTCCAACACCAGTTCTCCGATACGCTGTGTTCGCTCGTCGTAACCGATCTCCCCTTTGGGGCTTCTACGACCGGCAGAAATGATGCCGCGAGCAGTTCTCTTCTGCTGTTTTCCCAGGCTGGAGATTTCGGCAATGATTTCCATCCGGCGCTTAGCAGGGTCTTCCATGTTACTCAGTCTTATTATTTCGGGAAACGCCTGCAATACAGGTGCCACTGTATTCTTTCAGTCAGATGAGGAGGAAGGCGATGCGTGACACCGAACACCAGTGGAAGGGATAATTCCTATTTTTCCTCTCGATTTGGACAGCGGGGATGTTGTATAGCATATGGATCGCTGCGACTCTCGGAGAGCAAGGAGGGTTTCTGGCCGTGCATGAACGAATACGATTCATCAACCATAAAAAGAGACAGATTCTGTTGGTTGACTTTTCGAGGTGCTCGGCTGTTGAAGTCGAGGAAATTGCGCGGGCAGTTCCTGAAACCGTGACTGCCCAGCCACGAGGTTCAGTTCTTCTGCTCGCGGATTTCACCGGAGCGTTGTTTGACCATGAAGCGCTTCGGGCGATGAAGGAAAGCGCGGTTTTCGACAAGCCTTATATCATAAAATCGGCGTGGGTTGGAGCGGAGAACCTCCCGCCAGCGTTCGAGCGGAACTTGAAAGCCTTCTCTCGGCGCGAATTTACAACTTTCAAAACCTGCCAAGAAGCCTTGAACTGGCTTGTACGAGATTCAATCACAGGAGAAGGCACCGTCGCCCAAAGAAAGATGGTGAACAGGGATGGTGGTTCCTCATGAGATAGGTCCACTCCTTTCGTCACGCTGTAGTATGCTCTTCCTGCGGAACCAAACACCGGGCAGGAATAACAATCTCAACGAGGGTACCGGGATTTGCGTTCGTCACCCTCAAGTTCCCACCAAATTCTTTGGCGCGTTGCCTCATCCCTGCAAGACCAATGCCGAGACTGCCGGGTCGCATCTCCACGATCTCCGGACCGACTCCCCTGCCATCGTCACCCACCTTTATCATCACATGACCGTCTTGCTGGCTCAGCGTAACCCAACTCTTTCTTGCTCCCGAATGCCGGAAGACGTTGGTGAGGGCCTCCTGAATGACACGGAAGATTGCAGTTTCTAAGTCGCCCGTGAGACGTGGAAAATCAGGAGGCTGTACTTCGAATGATGTCGCAATGCCGCTACGTTTTGTCAATCCGTCCAAATACCACCGAACGGCTGGTAGCAGACCTACCTCATCGAGCAACGGTGGGTGCAAGAGGTGTGACATGCTGCGGACTTGCTGGATTGCGCGAGCCGCGATTTCACTAGCCTCATTCGCCGCCTGATTCTTCGCGGCAACCGATTCGTACCCAGGAATTTGCGCTAAGGTCATTGAGAGAACAGCGAGTTCCTGACCCAACCCGTCGTGCAACTCTCGTGCGATGCGCCGATGCTCTTCATCCTGTATCCTTATCAAGTGGCTCGAAATCCTGCGTAACTCGCCATTCAGCCGTTCCAGTTCTCGCGTCTTTCGATATAACTCCACGAACACCCTGACTCTGGCGCGTAAAAGTCGCGGCACAATCGGCACGGAAATATAGTCCACCGCTCCCTGCTCAAACCCAGTGAGACGGTCCATGTCGGTCACATGCACCGCGGAGATGAAGATGATTGCCGTTTTCTCAAACCGGGGATGCTGTCGAATCGTGTGCGCCAACTCGAAGCCGTCCTGTATGGGCATGTTGACATCCAACAGCACTACCGCGATGTCATTCTTCAGGAGTTGTTCGAGGGCTTCGCGTCCGGAAGCAGCCTTAATCAAATTCTCGCCCAATTCACTGAGAATCACCTCGTAGGTGAGTAGTTTGTCGGGGTGGTCATCCACCATCAGGATGTTAACTTTTTCTGTGGCGCTCATTCGATCCTCCGCACGTTAAAGCGGGGGAGGAGTATTGTTCCGCAAAGCATAACATAACAAGGATTTAATGCTCTACAGGGTTTGCTGTAGAGGCGGGCTCTGCTAGCCCATTCGTGTAGGGACTCAACACACCCGTGCCATTTACGACCTTCAGTCGAGAATCTATCTTGTCGTTGAGCAGTTCTGGGGGAGGGCTGTTCGGGAGAGCGTTCCTGACTCGATGAGTCTGGGACGCTTTCTCTTTTAGGCATCGGTAGCGGTAGGAAGCTCACACTCGAACAACACCAGTTCAGCTTGGGCGTCGTCATATACAACATGGTCTGATGTTCGGCCACACCTGACGCAGAACCATTCCTGAAATTCGGGGTTCCAGTCAAGTTCCGAATTTTTCATCGCGCGGTTGTGTTCCGCTGGAAGCATGACTGACTGTTGCAAGCGAACAGTTCAATGCGGTGGCGAAGGCTTCCGATTTGGCGACCGAGAATCCTACTAAGAAGACAAGTTAGCGGGCGTTCGACCATGACCCGCCGCTTTTGTATGCGGCCGAATCAGACGCATCTTAAGCCGCTGGCTTCGTTAGGTCATCAAGCAGGAAGGGATATTCGGCAACGGCGCGTTTGAGGTCTTCATTATGCGTGTGTAGCGCATCCCGAAGTTCTTCCTTTATGGGCCGCAAGGCGTCTGCGTCTTGCGATGCGACCGCCTGAGCACACAGTTCGCGGATTCGTCTTTCCAGCACGAACACGCCCCTATCACGAATCATTTCACGCGGATTGACGGTGTGCGATACCCGCAACACTGTATTGTCTTAACAGTAACAAACGATGTTTTTTCGCTGGTTCAACGAACTGCCTGCCTATTTGAGCGAGAGTGAAAGCCCCCGTCCAGACGTAAGAATTTCCAACAGTGATTGGGCTGCCAATGGCGTATTATTGGCTTGACAATTTTCAGTTGTTTGGGCTGTGTGACTGACCTGACAACAGGAAACTCGCAACCTATTTTCTGCCCGGCTGACATGCTTCGTGACATCGGATTGGATTCAGGAGTAGCATACCTTTATCGCACCTTTCCGCCGTGCCCCGTTCTGGGAGACGGTTCCCTGCGAAATCCGACAGCCTTTCGCTGAAGCAGGAACCGTTTATGTCGAAGAAGCCTTCCTCTTCCATTTTACACACTTCGCGAAATCATCATCGAGCGACCACCGGCAGTTGGGTCGCAGTGTCGTTCGACCAAAATCCGTGGTTGGTTTGGGTCCAACTCCCGAGCATGCAAAACTCGTGGCCGTGGCGCACGGCGAACCTGAAGTGATTCTGCTCAGGGTTCCCCGAAAGAATGCTAAATCTTGCTTCGGGAGGCGATCCAAATGTTATCCGAGACTGTGTACGACAAAGCTTTGCTGAAGGCGCACAATCTTCATATCGGAGTTTATCGCCGCGTAGCGGTCAATCTAGGGGTTGACCCTTCGTACGTGAGCCGTGTTGCCAATGGCAACCGAGAGGAGCCGAAGATTCGACGCGCCATCTTAAACGAACTTCACAAGATACATCGTTCAGTCCCACTCCGAAAGGAGTCCAAATGAAGAAAACACCAGCGACACCAGAAACTGCCACCGTGACACTACCCGGCACCGTTGAAAAGGTCATTAAGAGCCCGAACCCGAATGAACCCGAATGAACCCGACAAGGCGCAGATTGCGATCGAAGGAGCCGACGAGCTTTATCGTGAAATCCGAATCGACAACGCTTTGCAAATGGGAACGGGGAAGCAATAGCACTCAAGCTCGGCGCAGAGGTTGAAGTCACGGTCGAAGCACCTGCGGACGGCACTAGTGCGAAAGAAAACATTCCGGGCAAAAAGTAAAAACACGCGACGCAGTGGAAGGGTTGGGGACGGGACTCAACGCTACGCTGTCAAGCAACTCAGGCACAGAGGTCGATTTAGCGTCCCGTCTGTGGCATCATGGAAGCGTGGAAAAAGCACAATTGGTCGTGGAATCAAAGCCAGATGACGGCTTTCTAAGAGCAAGGTGCTCAGCCTGCCCCCATGTACGCTTCAGTCTTACAGGCAATACTCTCGCACAAGAGGCGCTCTTGCGGATGGTGTTTGACGCTCATTTTAAACTAGTCCACATGAAGAAGGAATCTGCAAATTGACCATCGGCAAGGATGTGTACTGAACAATCATGAAAATGTCAAAGGTGTTTCCTGAGTTTAAGAAGGTCACCACGCAATGTGAGCTTCGTAGAAAGCTAGATTTTACGATTAATAGGGCTAGCTACCGTGTCGAAGTTCTTTACTGCTACTCGAATCCGAAATCTCCGTGGATTGCTCAAGCATATTCCGAAAAGCGCGACGGCTGGAAATCCGTTCCCGACTTCCCTTGGGTCG
>Ga0210410_10000745_pt1 | contig 33508 bp, 24 predicted proteins | sample IncBWC4MmetaG_FD_161058 | JGI IMG/M metagenome (GOLD analysis project Ga0210410, IMG submission 161058) | Forest soil microbial communities from Barre Woods Harvard Forest LTER site, Petersham, Massachusetts, United States - Inc-BW-C-4-M | ecosystem: Environmental > Terrestrial > Soil >...
CGATCCTTCCTGGTCCATTCTCCAACACCGAAGATGTTGCAGGCGCCAACTCCGTCGCGGAGGACAGCCCCTTCATTCAGCGACTAAAAGGATATACCTGCCTCAACCGCATCGGACGGCCCAACGAACTCTCCGGCGCTCTCCTCTTTTTAGCGTCAGACGCCAGCACCTTCGTCACCGGCCAGGCCATCGTCGTCGATGGTGGCTGGACCGCAGTTTAGCCCTGAGTTCTGCCTCTCTGAAAGATCGATTGCGAAACACGAGGACCGCCAAACTATGGATCTCCACCTTCAGGACCGCAAAATCTTCATCGCCGGATCGTCGCGCGGCATCGGCAAAGCGATTGCTTCTACTCTCCTCGAAGAAGGCTGCCGTGTCGCACTGAGCGGCCGCGATCCTGTCAGCTTGCAGGAAACCGCCACAGAGTTTGTCGCTCTCTACGGCCCCAATCGTGTAATTCCGTTCGCCGGAGACTTCACCAACCCCGCCGTGATCGCCCAAGCTCTCTCAGATGTAGCCATCCAGTGGGCAGGGATCGATCACCTCATATGCAACCTCGGTACCGGCTCCGGCAAACCCGGCTGGAATCAATCCGAAGACGAGTGGCAGCGGCTGTTCAATCTCAATTTCTTCGGCAGCACTCGGCTCGCCCAAGCCGCAATCCCGCACCTCGAACACAGCACCGCGTCTCCGAGCATTCTCTTTCTCTCTTCGATCGTGGCGGTCGAGGCTACGCCCGCGCCATTGCCTTACTCCGCAGCCAAAGCCGCTCTCGCAAACTACAGCAAGAACCTCGCACGCACCCTCGCCCCCAAAATACGGGTCAACACCATCGCTCCCGGTAATATCTTCTTCTCCGGCGGCTCTTGGGAGCGTCACCTCGCCAATCGCCGGGAAGCCGTCGAAAACATGCTCGCCACTGAAGTCCCCCTTCATCGCTTCGGTACTCCCGAGGAGATTGCCGCCCTCGCCGCCTTGCTCTGCTCCCCATATTCTGCCTTCACCACTGGCTCAACCTTCATCGCCGATGGCGGTCAGACGCGCTCGCTCTAAATCGCCTCCACCATCGTTGTAAACTAAAGGAGCATGCCCATTCACCCACGCGTCACTGACCTCCACAACCTCACTGATCGTGTCGCCATCATCACTGGAGGCGCAGGCCTGCTGGGCTACTATCACGCGGCCATTCTCGCCGCCGCTGGAGCCAACGTCGTACTACTCGACCTCGCCGCCGCCGATCCCGCCGGCCGCGCTGCCCAACTAACTCAGGAGTTCGGCCTGGACTGCCTCGGCATCGTCGCTGATATCACCAGCGAACCATCCCTGCGAACCGTCCGCGATCAGATTCTTGCGCGCTTCGGCCGGATCGATATCCTCATCAACAACGCCGCTAACAATCCAAAAGTTGAAACGAAAGATGGAGCTATCTCCCAGACCTGGTCTCGCCTTGAAAACCTCCCGCTAGAAGTCTGGGAAGCCGATCTCGCCGTCGGGCTCACCGGCGCCTTCCTCTGCTCGCGTATCTTCGGTCCCGAGATGGTCAAGCGGCGAGCGGGCGTGATTCTCAATATTGCCTCAGACCTCGCTGTCATTGCGCCCGACCAGCGCCTCTACCGCATCGATGGAACCCCCGACAATGCCCAGCCTGTCAAGCCAGTCACTTACTCCGTGGTCAAGACCGCACTCATCGGTCTGACCCGCTACCTCGCGACCTACTGGGCCGACAGCGGCGTCCGATGCAATGCCATCTCCCCCGGCGGTGTCTTCGCGAATCAGCCGGAGATCTTCCTATCTCGGCTCCATAACCTGATCCCGCTGGGCCGCATGGCTAACAAAGACGAGTACCAGGGCGCCATCCTTTTCCTATGTTCCGACGCCAGCTCCTATATGACCGGAACCAACCTCGTCATCGATGGTGGTCGCTCATGTCTCTAGCCGAACAGCCCCTCTCGTCTTTGGACCCTCTTGTGGAGGTTCTCGCTGCGTTGAGTTTGCCCAACGCCATTGCCACTTTCGAACAGGTCGGGGACGGAACAAAGGGTGTGGTCATCTTCGGGTGCGGCCAACTGGGAACATTCGCTTTGGACGGAGCTACCCGAGCAGGATTGAAGGTGTTCGCATTCGCCGACAATAATAAGACGAACTGGGGCCGGCGCATCGCTGGAATTGAAGTCATGTCTCCGCAGGAAGCCGTCCATAGATACAACGATGAGGCATTTTTTGTCGTCGCTGTCTATAACGGCACGGTACCGCGGAAGCAACTTGCGGAATTGAATTGCAAGCGGATTGTGCCATACCCGCTATTCTTCTGGCGATTTTCACAGCACATGCCCTTCGAGTACCGCTTGGAGTTGCCCAACCGCGTGATCGAAGATCCCAATGCAATTCGCGCCGGTTACGCGCTTCTTAGTGACGCGAAGTCGCGAGTCGAATTCGCAGCTCAGATCCAGTGGCGGTGTTCGCTCAATTACGACTGTCTTCCGAAGGCGGATCCGCCGGCCGAGATGTATTACGCCCCAGACCTGGTCTTGCTGAACGAGCGAGAAGTGCTTGCCGATTGCGGAGCGTTTGACGGCGATAGTATTCGAATGTTTCTTGAGAGTACCCACGGACGCTTTCGCCACATCTACGCAATTGAGCCGGATACGAAGAATCTTGGCGCACTGGGCAACTATCTCGCTTCGCTTCCCGGTGATGTCGCGCGACGCATCAGCATTTTGCCCTTTGGATTGAGCGACCGCGACGAGGTTGTGTCATTTGATGCAAGTGGCACTGTGGGCTCTCGTGTCGTCGCTGGCGACGGATCGGATAGCATTCAGTGCCGGCGGCTGGACGACATCCTGGACGGCCCTCAACCCACGTTGATCAAGATGGACATTGAAGGCGCCGAGCCGAGAGCCATCCCTGGCGCTGCCGCCACAATTCGCGATTCACGGCCCATCCTTGCGATCTGTGCATACCACAAGTGTGAGCACTTATGGACGCTTCCCGTACTGATCAAAAACGCGCTGCCGGAATATGAGATTTTCCTGCGCCGGTATGCCGAGGAATGTTGGGAGACGGTGTACTACGCGATTCCTCCAGAGAGGCTGAGCTCCCACAAATCCTAGGAAACCAGCCGCAACGCGCCCGCAAATTAGCGCTAGCACCTATGGCCCTGTTCGTATGACGTACCAAGTGCTATCTTCATCTTGAACTTTCTTATCGACCAACTGCCACTGTCGGGTCGCGATTTTTCGCATAATCATTTCATCCAGATCACGCTGGACCGACGGTTGCCCGTGATTGAATAGTTTCTCCAGCGGGGCCATACTCACCAGTTGTCGCTGATACACAATCCATTGTGGTGGCCCCGTCTGTAGCTCCTTCATCAGCTCATTCATGGTCGACCGAAGCGTTGTGTCAAAGAAGGTGTGCACATACCCATGCCATGGTGGGGTGTCGCAAAAATAATTTGGATAAGAGAATGGCAGTGACAACAGTTCTGCCTTGGAATTCTTTCCTACAATATCGGCGCATATCGATCGACTAAGCTGTAATTGGCCTGGTTCAATGTACATGGGGCCATAGACCGGGTGTTGATACCACTGGCGGTTCACAAACATCGGGCTGGAGAGGTGGCTGTTCCATTCATATGGTTCCCGAATCTTCGCTGCCACCCCAGAGAGTCCCACCAACGCAAAAATTGTCAGAAAAGAAGCATTTGCCCAGTTAACCTGTTTTCGAAACGACTGAATCACAGGTATCAGAAGCAAGAGCATCGCAAACTGCGCGTAATACCCAGAGAGAGGGGTCGCCGCACCCGAAGCCGAATTGGATGCCGATTCAGCGAGAGGCAGCAGAAACAGAATTTCCCTGGCGTCCCACTCCCGCTTGCCAAACCCCACCTTATGCTTTGCATAACGCGTCGCAACAATTGGAGCGAGTAAATAGCTTACAACTATCATTAATGGGACTGCGAACTGGATCAACAGGCCGGATAGCAACTGCTCTCGTCGTTGATGCGATAAGAGGAAAAAAATAGCCCCAGCCGCTAAGAGCTGCGCCATAACGATGTATCCGATGCTCTTTTTCGCGTAACGCTGCGCGAGAACACCCACCGCCACAATTGTAAGGCCGCAAAGAAATATCCACTTCCCTCCGTGTCGCATCTCCAGAGCATTGCTAAACAGGCGGAACGGAGCGGTAAGTAAGCTACCCGTTCCGCCCTTGCTGCCGACAGCCCGGAAGAGGCTGTTCGAAAGATAATCTGAGAGGGAGTCGCCAGTAGACTCTACAACTAGAACCGCAGTCAACGCCGACGTGACTACAAACAAGCTCGAGACGATGAGCTTTCTCTCTCGGGAAAGAACGAGCAGGCCCACAACTGTCGTCACCAGCAGTGCGGCTCCGTCGTTTATTCTGCTGGTGATCGTGAATCCACACAAAACCCCCATAGCTGCCGCCAACGCAAATTGCCGCCGCGCCGAATCGGTTTTGGCCAACAACAAAAGCATCACCGACGAATAAAGAATGAAACTCTCAGTAGTAACGTGATAATCATCGAATCGATAGGATGTGCCTGCGACCCAGAGAACGAAGGCGCTCGCCAGCACAATCGCTTTTTGCCAGTCCGGCCAATCCGACTCTCGCAGCAGCAGAAACATCCCGAGGCACAAAACGAGAAGGTGAAGCACGGATGGAATCTCAGTCACGAGACACTTGGTCCCGAACAGTTTCATCCAAACATTCATCTCCAGAATAAGCAGTGGCTGAAGAGCCAGATGGAGATCGGCATACAACTTCGCTCCATGACGAAAGAGAGTGGCGTACCAGAACCACGTTGCCTCCCCTGATAACTGTGTGTTGACAATCATCGCGAGGCCCAAGAGGAGGCAGAACAAAATAGCTAGACTCTGGTAACCCCTGCCATAAAACCCATTGCAAATGTAGCGGATAATTCTGTTTTCCCGCATAAGTCGGAGCGGCCCCCTGCGAATCGGACTGCGAAATGTTCGTAGTTAAAGACTACCCTGTAAACTTGACTCTGTATGGCCATTGCAATCAATCGCCTCACGGTGGAGGTCGACGCATGACGCAGTCCCCTCGCGTCGACGACGAGATTCACCCGAAGCATCCGCCGATTGTACCCATCCCCCAGAACCCCTTCATTCCCAAGGGGCGGCTGCAGCGACTCGTCAATCTCTTCCCAGCTGGGCAGTTTGTTCGCTACCTCTGCATGGGGGTATTCAACACCTTTTTTGGCTATATTAGCTTTGCCGTCGCCCTCACGCTGCTCAACGCGATCCTGCCCGCGCGCTTGCTTTACCTCACAGTCATTCTCGCGTCCATACTCCCAACCCCGCTGACTATCACAGTTGCCTACTTCTGCTACAAGTTTCTGGTCTTTCGCACTAAGGGCAATTATCTCAGCGAATGGCTCAAATGCTTCGCCGTCTATGGCACGAGCATGATTCCCGGCCTGGTCGCGCTCTCCGCGCTGACGCGCTTCCTGCAGTCCATGATCCATAACCACGCAGCCTCGCTTCACGTTGTTCTCAGTACATTGGAACGGCATCTGAGCGGCCGCCCTCTTGCGTTTGTTCAGCACTTCGCAACGGGCAAGGCTATTGCCGGCTATATTGCTGGCGCGATTGTGATTGGGGTCTCAACCATCTACAGCTTCGTCGGCCATAAGAAGGTTACCTTCCGAACCAAGGAAGCGGCTTAGACCCGGCCGTTAAGCTAAACTTTAGCCAGCCCTTCAGGAGTGTCATCGCGGTGAGCCAGAAGACGATTTCCATCATGACGCCTTGCTATAACGAGGAGGAAAATGTTCTTAACCTCTACAACCAGGTCCGCGAGGTGATGGTTGGGATTGGCAAGTATGAGTATGAGCACATTTTTATCGATAACTCCTCCCGGGACAACACGGTTGCTATCCTGAAGGCCATTGCCGCTGAAGACAAGAACGTCAAGATCATCGTGAACTCACGCAACTTCGGCCACATCCGCTCGCCGATTCATGGGCTCTTCCAGTGTCGCGGCGACGCCGTCATCGGTATTGTTGCCGACCTGCAGGACCCCCCGCCGATGATCGCGGACTTGATCCGTGAGTGGGAGAACGGCGCTTATTGTGTGCTCGGGGTCAAGCGCACCAGCGAGGAGAACTCGCTCATGTTCTGGCTGCGCAAGCAGTACTACAGGCTCGCCGAGCGACTTTCTTCCATTGAGACCATCCAGAACTTCAGCGGCTTCGGTCTTTATGACCGCAAGGTCGTCGAACTAGTCAAATCTTTCGATGATCCCTACCCCTACTTTCGCGGTATGCTCGCCGACATCGGCCTTCCCACGGTCAAGCTCCTCTACGACCAGCCTGTCCGCAAGTTCGGGATCACCAAGAACAATTGGTATACCCTCTATGACCTCGGCATGCTCGGTATTATCAACCATTCCAAGGTCCCCCTTCGCCTGGCCACCTTCGCCGGCTTCTTTGGAGCCGGTTTCTCGTTTCTCCTCGCTCTGATCTACCTCATTCTCAAGCTCGTGTTCTGGTCGACCTTCAGCTTTGGCCTCGCGCCCATGCTGATCGGAGTATTTTTCATCTCGTCTCTCCAGCTTCTTTTCCTCGGTGTGATAGGGGAGTACATCGGAGCCATTTACACGCAGATCCAGAAGCGCCCCTACGTCGTAGAGCTCGATCGCATCAACTTCGAATATCCTCCCGCACTCCCCAAATCGGATGCACCAATCGGCCTCATGGTGACAGCCGCCAGTTAGCCAAGCACTCACTCTGGAGTTCATCATCAAAGACCTCGTCAGGAAACAACTCACTCAGTCCGTCGCCACTCTCACCGCCGTGCTCAACGACGAGTCCATCCATCAAGCCGTCTTGCAGGCTGGCAAACTGACTGCCGAGGCCATGCAGGCCGGGCGCAAGCTGATGGTCTGCGGCAATGGAGGCTCAGCCGCCGACTCGCAGCATCTCGTCGCCGAATTCGTCTCGCGCCTGACCGTAGACCGCCCCGCCTTGCGCGCTATCGCCCTCACAACGGATAGCAGCATCCTTACCGCGATCGGGAATGATTACAGCTACGACAATGTCTTCGAGCGGCAGGTCGAAGCGCTCGGCCTCGAAGGCGATGTGCTGCTCGCAATCTCGACCAGCGGCAACTCGAAGAACTGTATCAAGGCCCTCAAGCTCGCCCGCAACCTGGGCATCCACACCGTGAGCTACACCGGAAATGGAGGGGGAGCGATGAAAGCTCTCTCCGATATCAACGTCATCGTTCCGTCCAACATAACGATGAATATCCAGGAGTCGCACCTGGCCCTCGAGCACATCTTCTGCATGATCGTCGAGCGTTGCTATTTCGGCCCGGACTTCGGCGACTAGATCTAACGAAGGAACGCTACTTTTGTTACATAAGCGTCAATGTCAGGATTGTTTGGCCAGAAGTTTCGTATAGGCGCTGATCTGGCTCACGGTGAGCGCCTGCATTTCGTCACCGCTCGTCGACTTCTGAGCACCCAGGCCCGACTGCCAGGCCCTATACCACTGGACCAGCCACTCCAGCGCAGTCTCCAGCCGAAGATGAGGCGTCCAGGCGAGGTCCCGGCGAGCGCGACTGGAGTCCAGCCTGAGATAGCCGGCCTCGTGCGGGCCATGATCGTCATCAAGTACCCAGGACGCGCCATCGCCCCAAAAACCGGTCATGCGTTCGGCAATCCACGAGACCGGACGCGCGTCTTCCTCGTTCGGCCCGAAGTTATACGCAGTGGCAAATCGCGCCGCACCTGGCGCTCCCGCCAGCAACTCCTCCGCCAGACGCATGTACCCATGCAAAGGTTCGAGAACATGCTGCCACGGACGAATGGCATGCGGACGGCGAATGCGGACGGGCTCACCCGAGAGGAAGCCACGGACAAGATCGGGGAGAAGCCGGTCGGTCGACCAGTCGCCTCCGCCGATCACATTGCCCGCACGTGCTGTCGCAACGGCAACCCCGTGCTCCGCTAACCTATCGACCGGGAAGTACGACTGCCTGAAGGCAGCGGACACAATCTCGGCGCAAGCCTTCGAGCTGGAATAGGGATCGTAGCCGCCAAGAGGATCGGTCTCACGATAGGGCCACACCCACTCTTTGTTCTCGTAGCACTTGTCCGTCGTGACCGAGACGACCGCGCGAACCGAAGAAGTGCGACGAACAGCATCGAGCACCCGCGCGGTACCGATAACATTCGTCTCATAAGTCCCGATGGGGTCCTCATACGAGTAGCGCACCAGCGGCTGAGCAGCAAGGTGAAAAACCACCTCCGGTCGAAATTCACGCATCGCGTTATCCAGGCGCGTCGCATCCCTGATGTCGCCGCGAACATCCTCAACGACATCGTCGATGCGAGCAGCCGTAAACAGATTTGGATCGGTCGAGGGATCGAGGGCGTATCCACGCACATTGGCGCCGAGATGCGCCAGCCACAGAGCCAACCAACCGCCCTTAAAGCCGGTGTGCCCAGTGAGGAAGACGCGGCGGCCACTCCAGAAACCGCTCGACGAGCTGTCCTTTACCAGGTCTTCCATGGGGCCTTTCCTGTATTCCAGAGCTCTTCGAGATGTTGCTTGTCGCGCAGCGTATCCATCGCCTGCCAGAAGCCTTTATGGAAGAAGGCCTGCACCTCGCCTCGTTGCACAAGGGTCTCGATCGGTTCGCGTTCAAACATCTGCGAATCGTCCGTAACGGCATCGATCGCCTTTGGATCGAGGACGAAGAAGCCGCCGTTGATCCACCCGCCCTCGTCGGAGGGCTTCTCCTGGAACGAATAGATCGTGGTGTCTTTGAACCCAAGGGCGCCGAAGCGAGCCACAGGCTGAACGCTCGTAAGAGTGACCAGCTGCCCATGCGCCTTATGAAAGGCGATCGACGCGGCGATATCGACGTTCGCGACGCCATCGCCGTAGGTCATGCAGAAGGGTTCGTTGGGATCCAGATATTTCTCAATCTTCTTCAGACGACCGCCGGTCCCGGTCGAGTCTCCAGTGTCCACCAATGTGACGCGCCAGGGCTCAGCCACCGACTCATGCACGGTCATCTTATTGGTGTGCATGTCAAAGGTCACATCGGAGGTATGAAGGAAGTAGTTGGCGAAGTACTCCTTGATGATGTAGCCCTTGTATCCGCAACAGATGATGAAGTCGTTAATGCCGTGTTGCGAGTAGATCTTCAGAATGTGCCACAGAATCGGACGGCCACCAATCTCGACCATCGGTTTGGGACGAACTATCGTTTCTTCCGAGAGCCGCGTGCCAACGCCGCCAGCGAGGATGACTGCTTTCATGGTCTGGATGGTCTGCTCCCTTGACTATTGATTCGCCTGTTGATTCGCGTGCTGCATCGCGGGAGCCAGAGGCCTTGGCTCCCAACTTCCCGCCTCAGTATAACCCGCTTAGTTTCCTTCTTCTGCATAGCTCGGAACCTTCCTGCGCAAACAGCATTGAGGCCACTTCTCGTTCGTCATCGATGCTTTTAGTATCCTAATGTCTATGACCGAGCGCGCAGAACAGTTACGGAAACAGATACTGGCATTGACGGCGGAATACCATGCGGAGGCCTTCCCCCAGCGAGAGTTTGTCTCTGGAACTTCCACTGTTCCGGTGTCCGGTAAGGTGATCGGCCCCGAGGATGTCTGCTCGGTTGTTGACTCCGCGCTCGATGGCTGGTTCACCACCGGCCGCTTCGCCAAGGAATTCGAGCGCAAGCTAGCCCGGTTCGTCGGAGTGCGGTCGGCTTCGCTCGTCAATTCCGGCTCCTCCGCGAACCTCGTCGCCCTCAGTGCGTTGACCTCGCCGAAGCTGGGCGACCGGCGGCTCAAACCTGGCGATGAGGTCATCACGGTAGCCGCAGGATTCCCCACCACGGTCAATCCAATCTTCCAGAACCGTCTGGTGCCCGTATTCCTGGACGTGACCTTGCCAACATACGAGATCGACGTCTCTCGCCTTGAGGAGGCCTACAGCCCCAAGGTAAAGGCCGTCATGATCGCGCACACCCTGGGCAACGTCTTCAACCTCGACGCCATCACGGCGTTTTGCAGGAAGTACAACCTCTGGCTCGTGGAAGACTGCTGCGACGCCTTGGGATCGACCTACAAGGGACGGAAGGTCGGGACCTTCGGCGATATTGCAACCGTAAGCTTCTACCCCGCGCACCACATCACCATGGGCGAAGGCGGCGCGGTGATGACCGACAAACCGGCGCTGCAGGTGATCATCGACAGCTTTAGAGACTGGGGGCGCGACTGCTGGTGCGAGCCCGGCAAGGACAACACCTGCGGCAAGCGTTTCGAGTGGCAACTAGGCGGATTGCCCTGCGGATACGACCACAAGTACACCTACTCCCACGTGGGGTACAACCTGAAGGCGACCGACATGCAGGCCGCCCTCGGGCTCTCGCAGATCGCCAAGCTGCCGTACTTCATCGAGCGCCGCAAGGAAAACTTCAGCTACCTCAAAAAGCTGCTCAAGCCATTAGAGGCGTATCTGACGCTACCCGTCGCCGGCGAAAACTCCGATCCAAGCTGGTTCGGATTTCCCATCGCCGTCAAAACCGATGCTCCCTTTTCCCGCGATCAACTGACACGGCATCTTGAATCGAACAAGATCGGCACGCGGCTTGTCTTCGCGGGAAACCTGCTGCGCCAGCCCGCCTACGAGGGATATGAGCATCGCGTCGTCGGCGACCTGAAGAACACCGACTTCGTCATGAACCAGGTCTTCTGGATCGGCGTCTATCCTGGCTTAACAAAAGAGATGCTGGACTTTATCGCGAAGGTGATGACGGAGTTCGTGGTGCTGTCCGAAGCAGGACTCAAAACCCTGGCCTAAGGCCTCACCGCAATCTGGCTCCCCCTAAGACAGGGGGTCAACCCGTTCCCAGCTACTGACTTTGTCTGCAGCCAAAGGTCGGCGATACTCTACAACATGATTGGCAGGAACCGGAGAGACGGGAAGTCATGCGTGTACTTTTGGTCGAGGACGAGGTTCGGCTGGCGGAGAACGTAGCCAGTGCGCTACGCGACGGGCCAGGATTTGCCGTGGATTGTGCAGAAGACGGAACCACCGGGGCGCACCTCGCAAGCGATCCTTGCTACGACCTCATCGTGCTGGACCTGATGCTGCCGGGCATGGATGGTCTGAGCCTGTTGAAGCGGCTGCGCGCGCGTGGCGTGGCAACGCCAGTACTGATTCTGACAGCACGCAATGAAGCCGGATCGGTCGTCGAGTTGTTGAATGCCGGGGCGGACGATTATCTGGGGAAACCCTTCGATCTGGGCGAGATGATTGCGCGTGTCAAGGCGCTGATTCGGCGGGGAAAGGGTGCCGCCCATCCAACCCTGCGCGTGGCGGGAATCGAAGTGAACACGCTCGAGCAGAGCGTCACGCGCGCGGGCAAACGTGTGGACCTTTCCCCAATGGAGTACCGGATTCTCGAATACCTGATCCACCGGCCGCGCGCGACGGTATCCAAACGGGAGCTGCTCGAGCATCTGTACGACTACAACTGGGAGCACCACTCGAACGTGATCGAGGCGCACATCTCAAACCTGCGCAGAAAGCTCGACGCCGGCATGGGCGTAGCCTCAATCGAAACGCTGCGGGGACGAGGATACCGCCTGCTGCCCGAGGATACCGGGGGCGAATCGTGAGACGGTATTCCATGACGCGACGCGTGGTCTCGCTTGTGCTGCTGATCGAGCTGTTGTTCGCCGTATCCACGACCACGCTGGCGTTTTTCTACGAGCGTCATGAGTATTTTGAGGCGCTCGAAATTTCTCTGCGAGGCCATGCCGACTCGCTGATGGGTGCCGTCGTCGAGGCCGCCGACGATACCGACAGCGTGCTGCTTGATGTCGCCGGAATGCAGACGCCAAAGGATGATCTCTACGAAGTATGGGAGAAAGACACGCTGCTGGGGCGGACGGGAGATTTGAGTGGAGCAAATCCGGCGCTGCGGGTGGGCCCAAACGCATTCTTGAAGTTGAAGGTGGGCGAGAAGAGCTATCGCGCAATACGGATGCATGGGATGCGGGTGATCGATCCAGCGACGTTGAAGGTGCGGCATAATGTCGTGGTGCTGTATGCGGCGCCCACGGCAAAGCTGTGGCGAGCGGTATGGCGTGCCGTTCGGTTTTTTGCCATCGCCAATGCGGTAATCCTTCTGCTGACAGGCTTGCTGGTCTTCTTCTTCGTGCGAAGAAGCATCACTCCGCTGTACCAGCTGGCGGCAGAGGCCTCGACGATTGCAGCAAACTCATGGCAGTTTGCTCCATCCGATGAAGCTCGATCGGTTGAGGAATTGGAGCCGCTGGTAGCCGCGCTTGAGGGCGTAGTCCTGCGGCTGGAGCGGTCGTTCGGGCAGCAGAGGATCTTCGTGAGCGATGCGGCACACGAGCTAAAGACGTCGGTGGCGGTTGTGAAGTCTTCCATCCAGTTGCTCAGCATGAAAGAGCGCACCAGCGCCGAGTATCAGACCGGGCTTGAGCGCTGCCAGATGGATTGCCTGCGGATGGAAGAACTCGTGCAACGAATGCTGACGCTGGCCATGGTGGAAGAGGGAGACCTGAAGCAGCGGCTCATCGAGGATGTCGCCGTGATGAGTGTCGTGCACGAGGTGATGGAAGACCTGGCCACAACCGCGCAACTCCGCGGGGTACGGCTCGAGTGCTCCGGCGACGAGACCATTCGGGCGGCCATCAACCGGGACCGCTGGAAGACGGTCTGCACCGAGCTGCTGCAAAATGCGATTCAGCATAGTCCCCAGGGAAACGTGGTTGCGATAGAGGCAACGATAGACGGCGATAGGGTGACGGTTGTCGTTCGAAATGCCGGCGAACCCATTGCAGTCGAGATGCTGCCTCATCTCTTTGACCGGTTTTACCGGGGAGATCCCTCGCGGGCGCGCAGCACGGGCGGGACGGGATTGGGTCTGGCGATCTGCAAAGCAGTGGTGGAGCAGGCAGGAGGCCGCATCTCCGTCCGGCATGGGGAAGGCGTAGAGGTGAGGGTGGAATTGCCCGAATGTGTAGGATAGTACATCTTTCCTTCATGTTGTCTTCAGGATCGATGGTTGAGACTTGGGGTAGAAATCCTGGAGGATGTGGCGATGAACGTGAAGAATTTCCTTTCTGTGCTGGCGGCTGCGATGTGCCTGGCGGTACTGACCGTGACAGCGGTGGCTGCCGAACCCCCCGCCGGAAAGTTCGAGATCGTGGATCACTGGAAGATTGGCGGCGATGGAGGATGGGACTACCTGCTGGCCGATCCCGCAGCGCATGTCGTGTACGTCACCCATGGACCCCGCGTAGAGATTCTCGACACGAAGACAGGAAAGAGCGTAGGCGCCTTGACCGGTTTCAAGAGCACGCATGGCGTAGCCCTGGACCAGGCCGGAAAGTTTGGCTACGTCAGCGACGGCGCCGGCAATGCGGTGTGGGTCTTCGACCGGCACACCTACCAGATGGGCGCCTCGATCGCAGTGGGAACCAATCCCGACGGCATCATCTTCGAACCGGCGACCAAAACGGTCTGGGCATTCAACGGCCGCAGCAACGACGCGACTGTGATCGACGCAGACTCGCAGAAGGTTGTTGCGACGGTCAAGCTCTCCGGCAAGCCTGAGTTTCCGGCTGTAGATGGCAAGGGCAATGTGTATGTGAATATCGAGACAAAAAATTCAATAGTGAAGCTCGATGCGAAGACAAAGAGTGTGGTCGCGGAATGGCCGCTCGCCGGCTGCGAGTCCCCATCGGGGATGGCGATCGATACCGCGGGACACCGTCTCTTCTCCGTATGCGACGGAAAGAAGATGGCAGTGACGGACTACCTCTCCGGCAAAGTGCTCGCAACTCCTTCGATAGGCGATTCGCCCGATGCCGCGGGTTTCGATGCAAAGAACGGGCTGGCGTTCAGCTCGAATGGCGACGGAACCCTGACCGTGATCGATGCGAAAGACCCCGGTTACAAGGAAGTGCAGACGCTGCCGACGCAGAAGGGCGCACGGACGATGGCCTTCGATTCCAGCAATGGCCGGGTGTATCTTGTAACGGCCGAGATGGGACCGCGGCCCGCGCCGACTGAGGCCGTTCCGCACCCGCGTGCGCAGGTGCTGCCGGGCAGCTTCCAAATTCTGGTCGTGGAGCGCAAGTAGATGTCGAAGGTAGTTTCCAGAAACGTAAATTTCAGGAACAGACAGATAACCGCTTCCCTTCCTTCGGCGCTCGATCGAACGATGCGTCTTCGCCGCTGTGCTCCTGAAGTATTAGTTTGCATCGCGGCGATAACGCTCTATCCTGGCGTCTTGCACGCCCAGACGCCCGTCGCAGCGACAGGAGCCGCTGTCTCCGCTCCTGCGCCTGCGACGGGCACCCCCATCACCCTCGAAGAAGCCATTCGGCGGGCTCAGATCAGCGACGTAACCTACCGGACGGCCGCCGCGAACAAGTCCATCGCCGGCCTGGACAAGTCCATCGCCCGATCGGCCCTCTTGCCCGGTGTGGTCTATCACAACCAATACATCTACACCAAGCCCGGCCAGTTGGCTACACCATCGACAAACGCGCTGGTCACTAGTTCAACCACGCCGATCTTTATCGCCAATAACAGCGTTCACGAGTACATCAGCCAGGGAGTCGTCACCGAGACAGTCGGCATAGCCGGAGTCGCCAACTACTACCGCCTCTCCGCCGAGGCCGCGGCCAGCGCCGCCCGCCAGGAGGTCGCCCGCAGAGGTCTGGTCGCCACCGTCATCGGCAACTACTTCGGAGTGCTCGCGACGGAAAGAAAATTCGGCGTCGCCCAGCGCTCCGCCGAAGAGGCCCAGCGCTTCAGCCAACTCACCCAGAAGCTCGAGGCAGGCCGCGAGGTCGCCCATGCCGATGTGGTCAAGGCGAATCTCCAACTCCAGCAGCGGCAGCGCGATCTTGCCGACGCCCAACTCGCCGCCGAAAAGGCGCGCCTCGATCTTGCGGTACTTCTCTTCCCGAATCCCCTCACCGCCTACACGCTGACGAACGATCTCGACCAGCCCTTCGTTCTGCCCACCAAGGCCGAAGTGCAGGCCGATGGAGCGAAGAACAACCCCGATCTCCGTGCTGCGCTGCAGGCTGCCCGCGCCGCAAAGTTCGAGCTGAACGCCGCCAGGGCCGCCTACCTGCCGGACCTCTCCTTGGCGTACTTCTATGGAATCGACGCGCCAGAGTTCGCGTTGAAGGGCCGAGACGGCACCCGCAACCTCGGCTACTCCGCAGTCGTCACCCTCGACATCCCCGTCTGGGACTGGTTCGCCACGCACTCGCGAGTCAAGCAGAGCGCCATCCGCAACGATCTTGCAAACGTCGAGCTCACCGCGACCCAGCGGCAGCTGGTCGCCTCGCTCGAAGAGCTCTACAACGAAGCGGCCGTCGCCGCCCAGCAGCTCGCCTCATTCGATGAAACCGTTCGCACCGCCGCCGAGAGCCTGCGTCTCACCAATATGCGCTACACGGCCGGTGAGGCCACCGTACTTGAAGTTGTGGATGCACAGAACTCCTACAGCGCAGCGCAGTCCTCCCAGGTCGATGCGGCAGTCCGATATCACGTCGCCTTTGGACAGTTGCAGACCCTGACAGGAAAACTGCCGTAGAGACACCTCTGTGAACCGCCCGGAAGGAACTATAGAAGCTTATGCGCGTCATCCGAAACCACACCACGAATCTCGCAGCAATCCTGTTCGCCGCCAGCACTGTGCTCACTGGCTGCAAGGCAAAGGAAGAAGTTCCCACCGTCGAGGTCTCCGTTGAAGCCGTCGCCGTCGCCAAACAGCCCTTGACCGAGGAAGTCACCGCAGACGCTGTTCTGTGGCCGCTCGCACAGGCCGCCATCACGCCCAAGATCACCGCGCCCGTCCACCAGTTTTACGTGCAGCGTGGCGCGAGGGTTAAATCCGGGCAGCTCCTCGCCGTGCTCGAGAACCGCGACCTGACAGCCGCCGAGCTCGACAACAAGGGCGCCTACGAACAGGCACAAGCCGCTTACGCAACCGCGACCAAGGCATCGGTGCCCGAGGACTACCAGAAAGCCGAACACGACGTCGCCCAGACCAAAGCCACTCTCGACCTGCAGCAAAGCATCTACAACGCACGCAAAACCCTCTTCGCGCAAGGCGCCATCCCCGGACGCGATCTCGATACCGCCTCTGCATCGCTGGTGCAGGCACAAGCAGCCTACGACATTGCAGCCCAGCACTTTGCGTCGCAAAAGGCGGTCACTCGTGAAGCCGCGATCCAAAGCGCGAAGGGGCAACTGCTCTCCGCGCAGGGCAAATATCAGGGCGCGCAGGCTGGCGTCAGCTACTCCGAGATCCGCTCCCCGATCGATGGCGTCGTCACCGATAGGCCGCTCTTCGCCGGCGAGATCGCTGCTGCCGGTCAACCGCTCGTCACGGTAATGGAGGTCTCGTCGCTGCTCGCAAAGACGCACCTCTCGCAAGGCCAGGCGCAACAGATGCACATTGGCGACGAGGTCGAGGTGGCAATTCCAGGCATAGACGAACCCATGAAGGGCAAGGTAACCCTCATCAGCCCGGCCTTGGATCCCGGCTCGACAACCGTAGAGGTATGGATTAAGGTTCTCAATCGCGGTGGAGTCCTGAAGGCCGGAACTCCGGTCAAAGTCACCGTCGCGCTCAAGACCATTCAGGACGCCCTAGTGGTCCCCACTGCCGCCATCGTGACCGACGCCGCCGGCAAGAAGCAGGTCATGGTCATCGGCCCAGACAGCACGGCGCACCATCGCAGCGTCGAACTCGGCATCTCGCAGGACGACAAGACCCAGATCACCAAGGGCCTGCAGGCCGGCGAGCAGGTGGTCTCCTCCGGCGCCTACGCGATGGAAGATGGCACCAAGGTGAAGGTTGGAGCTGCCGGCGACAAAGACGACAAAGGCGCTGACGAGGCCAAGCCTTCTGCAGCCAAAGAGGGAGGAAAGGATTAATGTCCTCCGACCTTATCCATCCCGGCCCGGTCAACGCGGCGGTGCAGCGTGTTCAACGCGCCACCTTCTGGCTCGCGCGCCATACCAAGACCGTCTTCTTCTTCACCATCGTCCTCGGACTCGCCGGCATCTACCTCGCCCTGCGCGTGCCCATCTCCGTCTTTCCCGAAACCGACTTTCCCCGCGTCGTCATTGGCATCGACAACGGTGTCATGCCCGTCGAACAGATGCAGGTCCTCATCACCAAGCCCATCGAGGACGCCGTCAACTCCGTCCCCGGGCTCACCACCGTGCGCTCCACCACCAGCAGAGGCAGCGCCGAGGTCAGCCTCTTCTTCACCTGGAACGAGAACATGGTCACCACGCTCCAGCTGGTCGACGCCGCGCTCTCCAAGGTGGAGCAGACTCTGCCACCCACCGCCCGGGTCACCACCAATCGCCTCACCTTCGCCACTTTTCCCATCCTCGGCTACAGCCTCACCTCAGACACCGTAGCGCCCGACCGCCTCTGGGAGATCGCCACCTACGACCTGAAGCCGCCGCTCAACCGGCTTCCCGGTGTCAGCACCGTCATCGTGCAGGGCGGCAAGATACCTGAGTTCACCGTCACCCCCAATAGCGCAAAACTGCTGCTCGCCGGCATCACCATCACCGATCTCGTCAACGCCATCGACGCAACCAACCTGCTCGACTCCCCCGGCCTCTACGAAGCAGACCATCAGCTTGTCCTCGGCCTCGTCGGTGGCCAGGTCCACAGTGCGGACCAGCTCGGACAGATCGTGGTCAAAAACAGCCCCGGCGGCGTTCCCGTCAAGATCGCCGATGTCGCCGACGTTCAGCCCGGCGTGCAGCCCGTCTACACCATCGTTCGCGCCAACGGCAAACCCGCCGTCCTGCTGAACATCGCCCGCCAGCCCTCCAGCAACACCGTCCAGGTCGCCGACGAAGTCGCCGTCGAGGTCGAGCGGCTCAAGACCAACCTGCCTCCCGGCGTTCACTTCGAACCTTTCTATGACCAGTCGCAACTGGTCCGCGACAGCATCACCAGCGTGCGCGACGCCATCCTCATCGGCATCATCCTCGCCTCCATCATCATCGTCGTCTTTCTGCGCGACTGGCGCTCGTCGCTCGTAGCCGGACTCGTCATTCCCATCACCGTTCTGGTCACCTTCGTCTTCCTCAAGATGACCAACCAGAGCTTCAACCTGATGACCCTCGGAGGCCTCGCAGCCGCCGTCGGTCTCGTCATCGACGACGCCATCGTAGTCGTCGAGAACATCGTCCTGCACCGCGACTCCGGCGAAAGTCGCATCGACGCCGTGCGCAAGGCGCTCCACGAGATCACGACGCCACTGGTGTTTTCCACCATCACTCCAATCGTCGTCTTTCTCCCGCTCATCTCCGTCACCGGCGTTACCGGCACCTTCTTTCGCGCGCTCGCCATCACCATGACCGTATCGCTGCTTACGTCGCTCGCGCTCGCGCTCACCTGGACGCCCGCGCTGAGCCTGCTGATTCTGCGCGGCAAGAACGAGACCGGCACAACCGCCCCTGAGGCAGAGGAGCCTGAGGACTCGGAGCCGGAGGTCTTGCGTCTGATGCAACATGAGGAGGAGGAGCTCTCCGGCTTCATGCGCAAGGTGCTGAACCTTTACGAGCGCTGGTTCACCCGCGCCCTCGATCGCCGCCTCTACCTGCTGCTTGCATGTCTTCTTCTCGTCGTGGGCACCGTCGTCACCTATAAATCGCTCGGCTCGGATCTGCTTCCAGAGATGGACGAGGGCGGCTTCGTCCTCGATTACATTATGCCCGCCGGCAGTTCGCTCACCGAGACCGACCGCGTCCTCCAGCACGTCGAGGCAATTCTCCGGGATAACCCCAATGTAGAAATCATCTCCCGCCGCACTGGCCTCCAAATGGGTCTCGCCGCCGTCACCGAAGCAAACACCGGCGACATCACCGTAAAGCTGAAGGCGAAGCGCAGTCAGGCGATTGACGAAATTATGTCCGATCTGCGCACTGAGATTAAATCGAAGGAGCCCGAACTCGATATTGAATTTGTCCAGATTCTGCAGGACATGATCAACGATCTCTCCAACTCGCCCGAGCCGATTCAGCTCAAACTCTTCAACAACGACCCCGCGCTGCTGGCTCAAGTCGGTGACGAAGTCGCAACCGCCATCAAAAAACAGACCGGAGTCGTCGATGTCCTCAACGGCATCGAAAACACCGTCAGCGGTCCCTCCACCACGTTTCGCATTAACCCGTCCGTCGCCTCGCGCCTCGGCTTCACCGCGCAGGAGATCACCACCGATGCCACCGCAATCGTCGAAGGCGTCCCGGTTCAGAACCGTATCATCCAGAACCAACGGCCCTACACCATCCGCATCCGCTTCGGCGACGATCATCGTGCCTCATTCGACGCCATTCAGAACACCGTCCTGAACAGCTCAACCGGCAAATCCGCCACCCTCGGCGCTGTCGCCACCGTCGAGCACACCGCCGGCGAGCAGGAGATTCGCCGCGAAAACCTGCAGCGCAACATCTCCGTCACCGGCCGCCTTGAAGGCACCGATCTCGGCTCCGGCATCCAGCGGGTGCAGGCCGCCGTCGCCGCGCTGCACATTCCTTCCACCGTGCGGATTGAATACGGCGGCACCTACGAAGAACAGCAGAAGTCCTTCGCTGAACTGGAGCGCGTGCTCGTCCTCGCACTCGCGCTCGTCTTCGGCGTGCTCCTGGCGGAGTTCCGCAATCTGTCCGCTCCCGTCTCCATCCTCACTTCGTCGATCCTCTCCATGTCCGGTGTAGTCCTCGCTCTCTTAGTGACCGGAACCACCTTCAACGTCGCCTCCTTCATGGGACTCATCATGGTCATCGGCATCGTCGCCAAGAACGGAATCCTGCTGCTCGACGCCTATCAGAAGTTCCGCGATATCGGCATGGAACCGCAACGCGCCATGATTCTCGCCGGCCGCCGCCGTCTGCGCCCCATCCTGATGACGGCCCTCGCAGCCATAGCCGGCATGTTGCCTCTGGCCTTCGCCCTCGGCGCCGGCTCGCAGATGCTGCAGCCCCTCGCCATCGCAGTCATTGGCGGCCTCACTATTTCCATGCTGCTCTCCCTCGTCGTCACCCCCGTTATGTACCTGCTAATGCAGGGTGGACTAGGCGCCAAAGCAGAATAGTCGAAAATCCCGGCCCGCGGCTGGTAGCATAATCCTCTCGACAGGAGGTTTGCCATGTCCGTCACCTCAACGCCCGTCACCTCGACACTCACCCATCCCAGCCACAAGCTGCGCGAAGTTCACCATTGGGTCAACGGTCAGATCTCAGCCGGAACCTCCGGACGCTTTGGCGACGTGTACAACCCCGCCAGCGGAGAGCTCCAGGCCAGGGTTGCCTTAGCCACTCCCGCCGAAGTCGACACCGCCGTCGCCGCCGCGGCCGCCGCATTCCCCGACTGGTCCTCCCAGCCGCCGCTCCGGAGAGCCCGCGTGCTCTTCCGCTTCCGCGAGATCTTCGAGCGGCGTCTCGATGAAGTAGCCGCGCTTCTCACCAGCGAGCACGGCAAAGTCTTCTCCGACGCAAGAGGCGAAGCGACGCGAGGACTCGAAGTGATCGAGTTCGCCACCGGCATCCCTCAACTCCTCAAGGGCGAGTTCACCGAGCAGGTAGGCTCCGGCATCGACAGCTGGTCCGTCCGCCAGCCGCTGGGAGTCGTCGCGGGTATCACACCCTTCAACTTCCCCGCCATGGTGCCCATGTGGATGTTCCCCATCGCACTGGCCTGCGGCAACACCTTCGTCCTGAAGCCGAGCGAACGCGACCCAAGCGCATCGCTCCTCCTCGCCGAGATGCTCAAAGAGGCCGGGCTGCCCGACGGCGTCTTCAACGTCGTGCACGGAGACAAAGTCGCCGTTGACGCAATCCTCGCGAACCCCACCATCCAGGCGGTCAGCTTCGTGGGCTCCACCCCGATCGCGGAATACGTCTACCGCGAAGGCACAAAGCATGGCAAACGCGTGCAGGCCCTTGGCGGTGCAAAGAACCACATGATCGTCATGCCGGATGCGGATCTCGATCAGGCCGCGGACGCTCTCGTCGGGGCCGCATACGGATCGGCGGGCGAGCGCTGCATGGCGATCTCCGTAGCTGTGACGGTCGGCAACGCGACTGCCGACGCCCTCTTAGGCAAACTCGAACAGCGCATCGAAGGCCTACAGATGAGCGACGGAATGAAAGAGGGCGCAGAGCTAGGGCCTCTCATCACCAAAGCCCACCTGGAGCGCGTCACCGGATACATTCAACACGGAAAAGAAGAGGGCGCTGAGCTCGTCGTCGACGGACGCGAGAAAACGCTGCCCAAAGGCGAAGGATTTTTCCTCGGAGCCTGCCTGTTTGACCACGTGAAACCCGAGATGAAGATCTATCGCGACGAGATCTTCGGACCGGTGCTCGGAGTCGTGCGAGTGAACAACTTCGAAACTGCCCTGAAGATGATCAACGAGCACGAGTACGGCAACGGCACCTCCATCTTCACCCGCGACGGCGACACCGCTAGAGACTTCGTCCATCGCGTACAAGTCGGCATGGTCGGGGTCAACGTGCCGATCCCCGTCCCGATGGCCTTCCACAGCTTCGGCGGCTGGAAGCGCTCTTTGTTCGGCGATCACTCCATCTACGGACCAGAGGGAGTCCGTTTTTACACCCGCCTCAAAACCGTGACATCGCGGTGGCCCACCGGCATCCGCACCGGAGTAGACACCTCCATGCCAACCCTGGGTTGACTCGGCCACGGAGGGACGAAGCACATCACCAGAGCCAGCTCGCACTGAGTCAGTTTCACGGATCGTTCCGGTGAAGAGATTCGTCCTCAACCATAGACATTCGCGCCTCACAGAGCGCCAAAGGCGCGTCCTATATTTGCCGAGGGCAACGCCCTAGGTATGAGGACCGTTGAAATCTCAAAGGGCTGAAGGCCCGGCCTAAATCTTCCTCAGCCTGACCCACCACCGAAAGCACTGATGCTTGACAAACCATCCCCGGCTTACACCCCATCCGTTTCAGGCTCCAGCCGCCAGTCCAGACCTAAAGTCTCTTCTTCGAAGACTTTGCACGCTTTTGACCGGGGGTACTAAGCCGCCTCGACAGCCGCATCCGCCAGCCCAAGGTGTTTATCCAGAGCCGCAATCCCCCGATCGATCTCCTCCCGCGAAACGATCAACGGCGGTGCAATAACAAAATGCGAGACCCAAGCCTGAATCGTAACGCCCTCGCCCAGTATCTTCGCGGCAATCTGATCGACCAGCAGCGCCTTCCCGGAAACCTTATCCTCATACGTATTGAAAGATTCCTTCGTCTCCCGATTCTTAACCAGATCAACCGCCCAGAACAGCCCCTTCCCACGAACATCCCCCACGCTAGGGTGCTTGAGCTTCAACTCGTGCAGCTTGCCTTCAACATAAGGCTCCATCTCGCGCGCGCGCTCCACCAGCCCCAGACGCTGCATCTCGTGGATCGTCGCAACGGCCGGCGCAAGCGTAAGCGGATGAGCTTCATAGGTATGGCCATGAGCAAAATAATGATCCTGAAAAAACTCCGCAATCTTCTCACTCGTAGCGCAAAGCCCAAGCGGAACATAAGCCGAAGTAATCCCCTTAGCCGTAACCAGAATGTCCGGCACAACTCCCCAGTGGTTCAGCGCAAACCACTCCCCGGTCCGCCCCCACCCCGTCATCACCTCATCCGCAATCAGCAAAACACCGTTTTCATCGCATATACGGCGAAGCTTCGGCATGTACTCCTCAGGAGGAACAATGACCCCATTCGTCCCAACGATCGGCTCAACCAGAACAGCAGCGACATCAGACTCATTGCGAATCATGTGCTCGATATAATCCGCGCACGCAATGCCACACCCCGGATAGGTATGCTTGATCGGGCATTTATAGCAGTGCACCTCAGGCGCAAAGATGACGCCCGGCCCCTTGCCACCCGGCTCCATCGCCCACCGTCGCGGATCTCCAGTCGCCGCAATGGAGCCACTCGTAGAGCCGTGATACGACCGATACCGCGCAATGATCTTCGTCTTACCCGTATACATCCGCGCAATCTTGAAGGCAGCTTCATTAGCCTCCGTGCCCGAAGTCGTAAAGAAAAACTTGTTCAGCCCCTTAGGAAGAATCTCCACCAAAAGCTGCGACAGTTCAGCCCGCGCCGTCGTCGCATACCCCGGCATGGCATAGCTCAACTGCTGAGCCTGCCGCGCAATAGCGTCAATGACAGCCTGGTTCTTATGCCCAAGGTTCGAGCACATCAGCTGCGACGAAAAATCCAGATACCGCTTCCCTGCTCCGTCGACGATGTAGCAGCCCTCGGCGTCAACAATGTGCATCGGGTTCCAGTTCTTCTGGAACCGCCATGTGCCGTAGTTATATTGCCGGGTAAGATCGACAACCTGCTGGCTAGTAAGGGTCTGCGGTTCGGCAACGTCAGTAGAGTTCATAATGGTCATCCTATTCGGTCGTACCTGACTGTGTCACGGCGCTGAGCGGCGCGGAAGCATCCACCTTGTACCTCAGCATCAGGAGATAGTAGCTGGCCGCCGCCACAAAAAAACCGACAAACCAGGCATAGTCATAAAGAAACCGCAACGCCGGCACGGCAAGTCCGATCAACGCAACAACCACTCCGGCAACCAGCGCAACAATCGCCCGGGGATTGACACCGCGCGTGTACTCGTAAGGACCTCCACGACGATACAAAGACACCGTATCCAGCCGTGTTCCGCGAATCAGAAAGTAATCCGCAACCATAATGCCCGCAACCGGGCCAAGCAGTCCGGAGTAGCCGATGAGCCATCCGAAGATATAGCTTCCAAAGGTGCTCATCAGCTTCCACGGCATCATCGCAAGCCCCAGCAAGCCCGTAATCAGGCCACCAGTGCGGAAACTGATCAAGCCTGGAGCAAGGTTTGAGAAGTCGTTGGAAGGAGAGACGACATTCGCCCCGATGTTTACATTGAGCGTCGCAATCAATAGCGCAACCAGCGCCAGCAGAGCCGCCAGCGGCTGATGGAACCGGCCCAGCAACGTAATAGGCGACCACACCGGCTCGCCAAAAATCGTGACCGACGCCGACGTACACGCAATCCCGATAAACGAATACAATACCATCGCGACCGGCAGGCCAAACGCCTGACCGGCAATCTGCGAATCCTGAGACTTCGCATAGCGCGTAAAGTCCGGGATGTTCAGAGAGAGCGTCGCCCAGTAACCCACCATCGCCGTCAGCGAAGGAAAGAAGAAGCGAAGAAAGCCGCCTGTCGTATGGAAGCGGCTGGGCGCCGAAAGCATCGGCCCAAAGCCGCCCGCCTTATGCAGCATCCAGAACAGCAGGATGAACGACATGACAAGCATAAAAGGCGCCGAATAACTCTGCAGAAATCGAATCGACTCGACACCACGCCACACCACATACATATTCAGCAGCCAGAACCCGAGAAAGCTTGCCCACAGAACTGCAGGCACGTTGGCCGTCGCGGGCCACAAGACAGCGATCATTGCAGCAATCGCCTGCCCGCCAAGCCACGACTGAATCCCAAACCATCCGCAAGCGACTAAAGCCCGCAGCATCGCAGGAAGATTCGCGCCGCGCGTCCCAAAGCTGGCGCGCACAAATACCGGGAACGGGATTCCGTACTTCGCCCCGGCGTGCGCATTCAGAAGCATCGGAATCAACACGATCAGGTTTCCGAGGAGGATGGTGAAGATCGCCTGCTTCCAGTTCATGCCGCCCGCAATCAGCGAAGAGGCAAGCATGTACGTCGTCACCTCCATCGACATGGAGAACCAAAGCGCAATGTAGTTATATGTTCCCCACGTGCGATGTGCGGCCGTCGTCGGGGCAAGGTCTGCATTGTAGAGACGCGGGTCGTGCTTCGTTTCCAGGCTTGCCGCAGACTGATCGAGACTGCCGGAGATCGTCGAGCTCACTGCCATGCTCCTCCCCTGGCCTCTCGTCGCAGATACTGACCTCGTCCCGTGGCTGCAACATACTGTCCCCCATCCGCAACAAGTTCCCCGCGGGAGTACACCCGTCGCGCATTGCCCTTCACCTTCCACCCCTCGAACATCGAAAAATCGCAGCGCATATTGTGCGTCGCTGCGGAGATCAGGTGCGAGGCTTCGGGGTCCCACAGCACAATGTCCGCATCGGAGCCGGCGGCAATCGTGCCCTTCTTCGGATACATGCCGAAGATTCGCGCCGGTGCCGTAGACGTGATCTCGACAAATCGCTGTAGCGTGATCTTCCCAGCACTCACTCCGAAGTGATAGAGCAACTGCATCCGGTTCTCAACTCCGGGCCCCCCGTTGGGGATTTTGCTGAAGTCATCTTTGCCGAGCTGCTTCTGGTCAGCGAAACAGAAAGGGCAATGGTCGGTCGAAACCACCTGCAAATTATCTGTGGCAAGGCCATCCCAAAGCTTCGGCTGGTTTTTCTTCTCTCGCAGTGGTGGAGTAAAAACATACTTCGCCTCTTCGAAACTTTTGCCCGGCATCTGGTCTTCAATGGAAAGAAGAAGGTACTGCGGGCACGTCTCAGCGAATGCCGGAAGCCCTCGGTCACGCGCCTCGCGCACCTGGTTCAACGCATCTTCGCTCGACAGATGAACAATGTACACCGGAACTCCCGCCATCTCAGCGAGCGCAATCGAACGGTGCACCGCCTCCGCTTCGGCCTTCGTCGGCCGCGTCAGCGCATGGTAGATCGGAGCCATCTTCCCCTCGGCAAGCGCCTGTTGCACGATCACGTCGATGGCGCTTCCATTCTCGGCGTGCATGCAGACTAGCGCGCCATTCTTTGCGGTCTGCCGCAGCGCCTTGAAGATCGTGCCATCGTCCACCATCAGGACATTCGGGTACGCCATGAAAAGCTTGAAGCTGGCCACACCTTCGCGGACCATATCATCCATATCGTGCAGACCCTGCTTGCCGTTATCGGATCCAAGATCCGTGACGATCATATGCAGGCCATAGTCGATGCAGGCCTTGCCCTCCGCCTTCGACCGCCATATATCGAGCGCATCTCTCATGCGCGTACCCTTTGCCTGTATGGCAAAGTCGACAATAGTCGTCGTGCCGCCGATCGCTGCAGCACGTGTGCCAGTGAGAAAGTCGTCCGCAGATACCGTCCCTCCAAAGGGCATATCCATGTGCGTATGCGCATCGACGCCGCCAGGCAAAACGAATAGCCCCGTAGCGTCCACAAGCGAGTGCCCTTTAGGGTCGATGTGCGCGCGCACCTCGCGTATCGTGCTGCCTTCTATCAGCACGTCCACCCCCTCAACACGATCCGCAGTGACAACGGTGCCATTCTGAATCAGGATTCCCATACTTCGCTCCGAACTGTTCAACACTGGAGTTTCATCGACACAAAACGGCCGACGCCATTCAGGAAACACGCTACGTCAGGTATTTGTACTCATCACCTCTTCGGCTCCCGGTGGAACCAACCCTTTGGCGGTGCGCTCTTCCCAGCTTTCAAACGCCAATCCATTGTCGACGCGTTCCATCGTGATGCAGTTCTCCACCGGACAAACCAAGGAACAGAGATTGCAGCCAACACAATGGTCTTCATCGACACGCGGAATACGTTCGAGCGGCGTGACCGCACTGCTTCGGCCAACTCCTCCTGCGTCGAGTTTAGGAATAGGAGTCGTCGAAATGCGCCTTGCCGCCTCAGCCTCGATCATTGCCGGGGTCCTTGTCGTATCTGGCCCAGGCGACGTCCGATCCAGATGAATGCACTGATGTGCCCCATCCCAGCATGCCGTGTAGCAAAGCTGGCATCCAATACACAGATCTTCGTGAATCCGAGCAACAATCTGATAGTTCAGATTGAGCTGCTTCCACTCGCGAACGTTTGGGAGCGAAAGCCCGCGAAAATCATCGATGGTAGCGAATCCTTTCTCCGCCATCCACGCCAGCAGGCCATCCTGCATATCCTCGACAATGCGATAGCCATAGTGCATCACCGCAGTGCACACCTGCACCGTACCGCAGCCAAGCAGGATAAACTCCGCGACATCCCGCCAGCCTCCGATGCCGCCAATCCCTGAAAGCGGAAGAGCACTCGCAGGATCAGCCTGGATCTGTTGGACCATATTCAACGCGATCGGCTTGACCGCAGGACCGCAGTAGCCTCCATGCGAGCTCCTGCCATCGACGTTCGGACTCGGCTGAAACGTGTCGAGATCGATTCCCGTAATCGAGTTGATCGTGTTGATGGCAGAGAGCGCATCAGCGCCCCCACGTTTGGCAGCCTGGGCAGGCAAGCGGATGTCGGAGATGTTCGGCGTCATCTTGACGATGACCGGCGTTCGCGCCTTCTCCTTCACCCACCCAGTAATCTGCTCGCAGTACTCAGGAACCTGCCCAACAGCGGAGCCCATGCCGCGCTCACTCATGCCATGAGGACATCCAAAATTAAGTTCAAGCCCGTCGGCGCCGGCGTCCTCCGCACGCTGCACCATGTCGTGCCACGTGTCGCGTTTGCTCTCAACCATCAGCGAAGCGATGACAACATGCTTCGGATACCGTCGCTTCACCTCAGCGATCTCCTGCAGGTTGACCTCCGTCGGGCGATCAGAAATGAGCTCAATATTATTGAAGCCCATCATGCGCCGCCCATCCCAATCGATCGAGGAGTAACGCGAGCTGACATTCGTGATCGGCGCGCCAATCGTCTTCCATACCGCCCCGCCCCAACCTGCATCGAACGCCCGCATAATCTGCTCGCCACAGTTCGTCGGCGGAGCAGACGCGAGCCAGAACGGATTGAGGCAAGGAATCCCGCAAAAAGTAGTTTCAAGTGTCGGCTTAGACTTGGACATGCTGCACCTCCAACCACGCGGCAATGCCAATGCCGGCGCGCTTTCCATCCGCCACCGCGTCCACCACCTCGCGGCCGCCATTCGTGCAATCCCCACCCGCAAAAAACTTTGGGTTGGAAGTCTGGCCTGTGGCGCGATCGATAAGGATGCGTCCGCGTTCAAGCTCAACCTTCGCGTTCTTGCCAGAGTCACCCAGAAAACCCGCATGCGTACCTTGCCCAATCGACAAAACAACGAGATCCGTCTCAAGCGAAAACTCCGAGCCAGCTTGCGGAACGATTGAACCATCCCCCGCCGTCACAAGCTTCGTCAGTTCAATCCCCTCGACGGCTCTGTCCCCATAAATACGAATAGGTAGAACATGCCACAGAAACTTCACTCCCTCATCACGGGCATGTTCATATTCAAACGAGAACGCCGACATCTGCTCCGGGCCGCGCCGGTACACAATATGCACGTCAGTTGATCCGAGCCGAACGGCCGCAATCGCCGCATCGATGGCAGTATTCCCTGCCCCCACAACAACCACGCGCTCTGGCACCGTCGTCAACGCGCCCGACTTATAACCTGCAATAAGATCGAGAGCATTCGTTACTCCGGAAAGCTCTTCTCCCGCGATGCCCAGCCGATGAATCGCCCCCAACCCAATTCCCAGAAACACAGCATCGTGCTTCCGCTCAAGTTCAGCCAGCGCGGCGGCGTCAATCACCGTCTCAAAATGAAAATCAACTCCCAACTGCGCCAGCATCTCGATCTCGCGCAAACTCTCCACCAGCGGCAGTTTATATTCGGCCACACCATACGTATTCAAGCCTCCCGGCAGCGGGCGAGCGTCATAAAGATGAGCGCGAATGCCGCGCCGGCGAAGCTCTGCGGCGCAAGCAAGCGACGCCGGACCCGCGCCAATCAGTGCAACAGATAATCCCGTCTCAGCACCCGGCTCGAACGGCAACGGAGCTCCACTTTCATGCAACGAGTCCATCGCAAATCGCTGCAGCCGCGCGATCTGAATCGGCTGCTTGTTATATCGATGCATCACGCAGGCTCCCTCGCACAGCACCTCTACGGGACACGCCCGAGCGCAACTCGCACCGAGAATATTCGCATCGAGAATCGTGCGCGCAGAACCGGCGAGATTGCCACTCGCGATCTTTTTGATGAAGCGCGGCACATCGATATGAGTGGGGCACGCCGTCGTACAGGGCGCGTCAAAACAGTAGAGACAGCGATTAGCCTCTGGCACCGCAGCCTGCCTGTCAAACGGCGGGTGCAGATCGCCAAAGCGTTCCACAACCTCCGGATGCGTCGTCACGTGCTCACGAAAGGAAGTTCGCTCGCTCATCAATATCCAACAGCCTCATCGCAACCAGATAGGTCGCGGAGATAGATACAAGCTAATAACAGATGCATCGTGGAAGACAACAATGATCCTCCTTGCAGTGCCACCTTATCTCGGCATTCAGAAGTGACTATTATGCACTATCGCAGCAAACCTGCACCTTCCAGCGAAAGAAATGCCTCTTCGAACACGGAAGCTAACCCTTGCTTTTCTGCGCACTCAGCCAATTCGCAGTCTTCCTTGCAAGCAGGTCGAAGGCCTGGACGGCCATCTTCAAATCGTCGATCTTCGTGTCCTCCGCCTTGTTGTGGCTAAGCCCGGCAAGCGACTGAGTAAACATCATCACCGTGGGAATCCCAGTCCGCGCCACCTCTGCCGCGTCATGCAAAGGCCCCGACGGCAGCCTATGGGAGACACCTGCCACCTCACGAACCGCCTCATCGCAAAACTCAATCAGCCGGCGATCAAATGAGATCGGCTCAATACTCCAGATCTTCGACCACTCGACCGTACAACCCTCCTCGGCAGCAAAGCGTTCGCTGGCAGCGCGGGCCTCCGCCAACATCGATGCAAGAACCTTCGCATCGAGATCACGCATATCCAGGGTCGTTTCGCACCGTCCAACCACCGCTGTCACAATTCCAGGAAAAGTCTTCACGCTACCCATCGTCGCAACCGCGTCGGGGTGCCTCTGTGCGATAGGACGAATCTCGAGCGCCAGCTTCGCCGCAGCGGCCAACGCATCTCGACGCACGCCCATAGGAGTCGAACCCGAGTGTGCCTCCTGTCCATGAAAGGTAATCGCATGCCGCTCGACCCCTTTCGTGCCGAGCACGACACCAAGCGGAAGATGCATATTTTCGAGAACAGGTCCTTGCTCGATGTGCAGCTCCAGATAAGCAGCCGCATTGCTGCGTTCAGTACCAGCATCACCAATCCGGTCGATATCGACGCCACAGTTCCGAAGGGCGTCCTCCAAACGAACTCCATCGCGATCGGTCCGGACACGGTCAACGGCGATGGTGTGGGTTCCGGCAAATGCAGAAGAACCAAACAGGCTCCGGCCGAAACGCGCGCCCTCCTCATCCGCCCAATCGACCAGTCGAATCGTGACCGGCGGCCGGCCGTGAAAATCCTCAGAGAACCCGCGCAGCACCTCAAGGCCGGTAAGAACACCCAGGCAGCCATCCAACCAACCGCCGTTCGGTACGGAGTCCAGATGACTCCCCAAAAGTAATGATCGTTCGGAATCGCCTCGAAGCGTGGTCCAGGAGTTTCCCCCCGCATCGTAGTGGTGTTCCACAGGCAGGCCCTTCAGTTTGCTTTGAAACCATTCGCGCGCCTTCAGCCACATCGGACTCCATGCAAGGCGTTGTGCGCCAAGGTCATCCGCCGTCAAGGCCCGCAGCTCCTGGAGGTTCGCAATTACTCTCAGTGAATCAACCGGCATGCCTCTCCTCCTGAAGTAGACAGGTTACTCCGATCGACGAATGCGCTGTCATGAAACAACGTGTCCGCACACTCAGTCCTTACTCAGCACAGCAACGCCATAGGGCTCCAGTTTCACGGAGCCAACGCGTCCGCTCCCCAACACATCGGTCATCTGTCCCGGCAGAGACACCGTCGCTTCATCTTTCCCAAAGTTGACCAGAATCCACACCGTCTTCGACTCCCCATTCTTCCCACTCCGGCTGCGCACATACAGGTCCACACCCTTAGGCAGGTTGACCGAAAGCGGGTGAATCCCGCTGCTCTCTACCATCCACTTCGCCGCGGCATCCATTGTCTTCTCATCCAGCCATGCACCGATATACGTGATGCTTCCCTGGCCCACCGCCTTCGTCATCGCCGCCGGTTGCCCATCGAGCCATCCGTTGCTCTTTCCATACCGCATCAGTACATGGGCCTGCGTGTCCTTCACACTCAACTGCTCCGCCCATATCTTCCCTGAGCCCGAACCCCAATCACCGGTAACAGGTACGTCCTGATCCAACGCGTAAAACTGCTCCACCCGGCCACCCAGCATTCCCGCCAACGGGCCCGGTTGTCGCTCCGGCTGCAGCCCATTGTCGTCGTTCTTCATACCACTGCGCTGCCCAAGCACAAGATGCCCGCCGCCACGCACATACTCCATAAGATTTTTTGCCTGCGCGTCCGTCAACACATTCAGCGCCGGCGCGACCACCAGCTTGTACTCGCTCAGCGGCACCGAAGGCGACACGATATCTACGCTATGCACCACCGCCCGGAGAGGACCGTAGTAGCCGAGCAGCGCCTCCTTCGGATCAAATGCCTGATTGTGCCTCTGCCAGTTGATCGCCCAGCGGCTGTCATACGAATACAGCAGCGCAACCTCGGAGTGCGGTTCGGTTCCGCTCAACGCCGGCCCAGCTTTTTCAAACTCGCGCCCCAGCTGCGCAACCTCGTCGTATAGCGGCACCGGCATCCCATCGGCGCCCACCAGTGTGCCGTGGTACTCCTCCTGGCCGTTCAACGCACTGCGCCACTGCCAATACGAAACTGCATCAGCGCCATGGCCAATATCGTGCCACGCCATGGCTCGCACCTCGCCCTTGTTCAGCGCATTATTGTCCTTCGACCAGTTCACAAAACCTGGCTGCGTCTCCATCACCCAGAAGTTCTTGCGTAGAAAGCCCCGTGTCAGATCATGCGCCGCGCCATTGGAGACAGGGTCCAGATGACCCGTGCCCACATAGTCATCCCATGCCGCCAGGTCAAGGTCTTGACTGACCGTGTAGTGGTCGTACGCATCAAAGAAACCCATCATGTTCGTCGTAATGAACTGGCGACGATCGCTATGTTCCCTGATCTTGCCGAGCTGCACCTTCTGATAGCTTCGCCACGTATCGCTGACAAAACGCCGCCAGCTCAGCAGTAGCCCGGGGTTGCCGTACGTTGCCTCAATCGGAATCTGGCTCCAGTCCGAGTACGTCTGGCTCCAATAGCTCGTCGTCCACCGCGCATTCAGGTTGTCGAGCGTCCCATATCGCGCCTTCAACCACGCCTGAAACTGCACCTTCGCGTCCGCACCATACGACTCTCGCGCATACTCATTGTCGATCTGCCAGCCAATCACATTGGGATCATGGCCAAAGCGCATCGCCATCTGTTCCGCCATCTTGCCGGCCAGTTCGCGATACTTCGCATTCGACCAGTCAAACTGCTGCCGATTCCCATGCTCATCCTTGCGGCCATCCTCCATCGTGCGCAGAGTCTCAGGATACTTCGACGTCAACCAGGCTGGCGGCGCAGCGCTCGGCGTCCCCAACACCACGGCGATGTGATGCTTTTCAGCCATCCGTACGGCGCGTTCGACCCAGTCCAGATCGTAATGGCCTTCGCTCGGCTCCATTGTGCTCCACGCAAACTCGGTGATACGCACGAAGCGGATGTGCGCCTTCTCCATCAGCGTCAGGTCGACGTCCCACCGCGACTCCGGCCATTGCTCCGGATACCACGCAGCTCCAAGATACAGTGGCACCCTCTGGTTTGGCCCCGCCTCCGCCTGCGACGAAACCGGAGCAGCGGCAAACGACATAGTAGAAATGCCAAGAGTGAACGTAGCAAAACAAACGATGCTGCGGATCAGTTTCATGAATATCCTCTACTGGCGGAACGCCTTACACATCTTTACTTAACTAACTAGTCAGAAACTCGCAGACTCGCCTGCCGAAGCACCTCAGCCGCCGACTCCGGCGTGATATCCCGCTGCGGACCACCCAGCAGCTCAAACCCCACCATAAACTTCCGAATGCTCGCCGACCGCAGCAACGGAGGATAAAAGTGAGCATGAAACTGCCACTCCGGATGCTCCTCCCCATCGCACGGTGCAGGATGCAGCCCCATCGAATAAGGAAACGGCGTATCAAAGACCTGATCGTACGTCGCAGTGACCGCCCGCAAAATTGCCGCGAAATCCGACCGCTCCGTCTCCGTGAATGCCTGAAGTTCGGCAACATGCCGCCGCGGCAGAACCATCACCTCAAACGGCCACACCGCCCAGAAAGGAACCACCGCAAGGAAGCTCGCATTCCGCGCCACCACACGCTCGCCGAGCGACTCCTCCATCTCCCGGTACTCAGACAACAGCACCGCGCTCTTCTTCTGAAAATACTCTCGCTGCCCGCCCAGCTCCCCTACCACCTCGTTCGGAACCGACCGGCTCGCCCATATCTGCCCATGCGGATGCGGATTGCTCGCCCCCATCATCGCCCCGCGGTTCTCAAATATCTGCACATAGCCAATG
>Ga0210410_10000746_pt1 | contig 33505 bp, 29 predicted proteins | sample IncBWC4MmetaG_FD_161058 | JGI IMG/M metagenome (GOLD analysis project Ga0210410, IMG submission 161058) | Forest soil microbial communities from Barre Woods Harvard Forest LTER site, Petersham, Massachusetts, United States - Inc-BW-C-4-M | ecosystem: Environmental > Terrestrial > Soil >...
GCCAATCCAGTGACGCTCCCCGGAACCCGCGGCATTCCCGCAGCATCCGCTGCCTGCCGCGCCCTGGTCTTCGACCCCAGCACCCGCATCGCACTCGCCGGCGGCCCGATAAATGTCACACCCGCCGCTGCACAAGCCTCCGCGAACTCCGCATTCTCCGACAGGAACCCATACCCCGGATGCACCGCATCCGCCCCCGCCCGCCGCGCCACCTCCAGGATCAGATCTCCCCGCAGATAACTCTCCGCCGCCGGCGCCGGCCCCAGCCGGTACGCCTCATCCGCGTGCAGCACATGCAGCCCCCCCCGGTCCGCATCCGAGTAGACCGCAACCGTAGCCAACCCCATCTCGCGGCAAGCCCGAATCACCCGCACAGCAATCTCGCCGCGATTCGCAATCAACACTTTTTTTATCGTTCGTCGCAAGCGGCAATTTTACCCCAGTCGCAATCCCCAGCGAATAGAAGCACACCACAACAAAAGAGGCCTCCCATCGCAGGAGGCCTCCGGTCCAGCAAGCAACAGCAGCTACTGCATCGTAACTCCACCCTGCGTTGCCTTTTCCTTCTTCAGCTCATTTGCCTTACGTGCGCCCATGGCCTTCTGGATCCACTGGTCCACCTGGGCCATATCGGCCTTCCGACCCGCTTCGTCCCCGCACTCCAGATCGGCCTTTCGGCGATAGGTCAGCTGCAGGTACTGCATTGCATCGTCATAGGTCGGGTTGAGTTCAACCGCCTTATTCAGATATTGCAGCCCTTCATTGACCAGGTCCGTATTCGCAGCTTTCAGTTTCTCGCACGCGGCCTTGCTCTTCTTCGGATTGCCATCGCCCACATCGGTCAGACCATCGGCGGCAAGAATCGTGGTCGCGTTCTTGTACGCGAGCACCCAGTCCACGAAACCCACGGTGTAATACGCTTCAGGATCGTTGGGAGCTATCGCAATCACCTTCTTCTCGTACTCCTTCGCTACGTCGAACTTCTTAATGTTGCGATTGATGGAAGCGATCTGCTTCAACGCCGTAAGATCGTTCGGGTCCTTCGCCAGGACAGCATTGAAGCCATCCATCGCCTTCTGAGCAATGGCGAGATTCTCCGGCGTGTCCAGATTCGGTACCACCTGGTAGGAGTACGCCGTAGCCAGATAGAGCTTCGCATCCTCATAGTTCGGATCGAGCGCAATCGATTGTTGGAAGTGGTTTACAGCTTCCTCATAACGTGCGTTCTTGAATGCCTGCACGCCCTTGGTCAACTGGTCCCGAGCCTTCAAGCGATTGCACCCGGTTGCAGTGAGTAGCAGCAGCGCCAGCAGAGCGGCCGTAACCGGAATCCGTGCGGTGAATTTCATTGAGCGAATCGTCTCCTTCAAATGGGCGCGAGTTTGTACTGCACAGAACAGAACTGCAAGGGCGAAGCTTTTGAATCGGGATTCTCGGCTTTAGCTTTGATTGTAATGGTATACGTCCCAACGTGACTAGAGGACTCCTTGTTTCCCAATTTGAACAACTATCGGGCCCTTTTCATACCATAGATACAAACGTCGTCAGATACAAACATCTTCCGGAATTTCAGTCACGCTCCAAGGGGTAGGATGCGCGCCGGCAGGGAAAGACCAGTCAAATTCGAGAACAATTGCGCTCTTAGACGATACACCCATCGCGCATTTTGACAATCCTGTCCGCATAGGAAGCCGCGTCCGAGTCGTGGGTGATCATCAGAATCGTCTGGCCCAGGCGGCGGTTCAGGTCCTTCATCAGCCTCAAAACGGCAGCCGAGTTTTCGCTGTCCAGATTGCCGGTAGGCTCATCGGCCAGCAGAATCGCGGGTGAGTTCACCATGCCCCGGGCGATCGCCACCCTCTGTTGCTGTCCCCCCGAGAGAGCACGAGGCTTGTGCTTCATCCTGTCCGCGATGCCCAGCAGCCGGAGAACCTCCAAAAACGCCGGATCGAACGCCGTGTCGCGCCCGGCAATATATTGCACAATCCGGATATTATCTTCCGCGGACAGCGTAGGCAGCAGATTGTACTTCTGAAAGACAAAGCCGACCGTGGTCTTACGAAGATCCGTCCTCTCCGAGTCGGTCATGCCCGCCAGATCGCGTCCGTTGATTCGCACCCTTCCGGAGGTCGGGGGGGTCAAGCCGCCAAGAATATGGAACAGGGTCGATTTACCGGAGCCGGAAGCACCAATAATCGCCACAAACTCGCTCTTCCGCACCTCGAGGTCGACCCCCCGCAGTGCGCGGACGGGTACCTCACCCACCTGATAAGTCTTGGTCAGACCATTTGTCTCGATGATCGGCGGCTCGAACTCCGGATCACTCATACGACAGAGCCTCCGTAACATCCTGCCGTACCGCCTTGATGCCAGGAATGACCGCGCCCAAAAGAGCTCCGGCGATGGCGATCCCGGTCGAAATCGGCCACCAGCCATAGACTGTCTCCTGCACCAGGCTTCCCGAAACGACATGCTGCATCAGCCACTGCGTCCCGTAGGTAAGGGCAATGCCGACCACCGATCCGAGCAGCGCCAGCAGCAGAGTCTCGCGGAACAGCATATTGAGGATTAGCGCAGAGGAACTGCCCACAGCCTTCAGAATGCCAATCTCGCGCGTCCGCTCCAGCACCGCCGTGTACATCGCCATAAAGACCACGATGAATCCCACCACCACAGCGACCCCAATCACCACCCCGATGAAGCTCTTCAGCATCCCAACGTTGCTGATCGAAAGCATCGAAGTAAACTCTTCCATCGTATAAATCTGGTATCCGTGATACTTCAGCCGCAGCGCGTCCACCACCGCCTGCGCGTCCTTCGGGTTGTCCACCTTGATGAAGATCTGGCTAAGATGGCCAGGATTTCCCGTCAGCGTCTGCAGCACCGGCAGCTTCACACAGACACGCGCCAGCTTTCCCGACTCGAAGATCCCGACGATTTTCCAATCGTGATTCATCATGTTTACGGTATCGCCGACATGGATGTGCTTCTGCTGAGCATAGTATTCGTCCACGATCATGTCGTTGTCGTTGACCAGCGACCCACCCTGAAGAAAGCGGAACCCGCCGTTCAGCCTGCGAAAGTCGTCAAGATCCAATCCGGTTATCGTATCGAAGCCCGACAGCGGCTGCACCATCGTCCCCATCGCAAACGTTACATGCGGCTCCTGCATCAGCAGCGCGGGGATCTTGTCGCTCATCGGGGCCGTACTCAGCCCGATTGCGGAAGACCCCGGCGGCCGGAACCAGATGTCCGCGCCCACCCCGCGCGCCCGCTGTGCCGATTGATCGAGCGTGCCGTGACTGACCCCGACGAGCGTCAAGATCATCGTGACTTCCACCGCGATGGCGAGCACGCTCAGCAACGTTCGGATCGGCCTGTGACCTAAATTGGCGATGATTAGCTTATTGAGCAAGCCTTAAGTCTAATTTAAATCGCGAGGCATGGGGGCGCGGAAGAGCACGCCACCCGCGTATTGCACTGCGTTGCATCACGAGGCGGATATTCCCCTCGTATGAGGTCTATCTCGACGGAGTTGCAGAGCCGGGAGCTGCAGAGCCGGGAGTCACCAATCCCATGCTCTCCGCTCCCGCAGCCTGACCCGCATCGATCACTCCGGCAATTACGCCGAAGTCCAGCTTCGCGTCCGCCTTCAGCAGTACCTGCCGAACGGACCTTCGTGACAAGAGCTCCAGCAGCCGCGGCGCAACCTCGCCTCTCGCCACGGCGACGCCGTCCACCAGGTAAAGTACCGCGGCCTGACCCTGCTCCACCTGCACCAGAATGGGCCGATCCGCCGCTTCGGCGACTCCAGAAGCGGCGGAGGAAAGCGCCGAGTTCAACCCCCGAGGCATGACCGGCACGATCACCATAAAGATAATGAGCATGACCAGCAGGATATCGATCAGCGGAGTTACGTTGATGTCAGAGGAGAGGCCTTCGCCTCCAGAGATTCCGGTCGTTGAGAATGCCATCGCACTTGTCTCCCAAGGCAGAATTGGGTGTGCGAGCATCCATCCCTATAGACACCAGTCGGGCACAAAAAGCTCCGGGCGGCTGGCCAACCGGCCACACCGCCCCGTAACGAGCTTCTTTGACTCGTAATCTACGACTCGTGCTCTACTGTCCTGCTTCAACCCGCGGCGTAATCAGGCCAATGTTGTCCACGCCGGCCTGATGGCCAAAGTCGATAACTTCGGCGACATTCTTGAAATCAAGGTCCTTGTCGCCCTTGACGAACATGACCTTCTCCTGGCGGGTTGCAAAAATCTCCGACAGCTTGGGCTCGATGTCCGCCTTTGCGAACGTTGTTTCGTTGATCAAATAAGACGGCGCAGCTGCTCCATTCGATCGCACCTGCACGACGATCGTACGATCGTTCTGCTGTTCTTCGTGATGCTCCTTGGGCGGCTGAGGAACCAGCGTCTCCAGCCCTCGGGGCGTCACCGGAACAATGACCATGAAGATAATTAGCAGCACCAGAAGAACGTCGATAAGCGGCGTCACATTCATGTCCGACATCGCTCCGCCGGTATTTCCACCACCCATTCCCATAACAATCTCCTAAAGTCTGTTGGCCGCCCCAGTGATTGCGAGGCGGCATCCTGTCAAATCAGCCTGATTACTTCTTCGCAGGTGTTGTGGTTACGCCGCTGTCATCCACTCTCTCCGTGAGCAAGCCAAGCTGGCTGACGCCGGCAGAACGAATGCCGTCAACCGCATCCATTACCTTGCCGTAGTTCGCCCGCTGATCGGCACGCATGAAAACTTCTTTGGTGGTCTTGTTCTCCAGCTTTGCCGAGATCTTGGGACCGAGATCATCGAGAGTTACCTGATCTCCGCCAAGAAACGTTCTGCCATCCCGGGTGACGGCGACAGTAATCGCGTCTTCTTTGTTGGCATCTTCCATCACCACCGCGGCATCGGCCTTCGGCAGATCCACATTGACCTTGTTGTTCAGCATGGGAGTGATGACCATGAAGATGATCAGCAGCACCAGCATCACGTCCACCATCGGCGTCACGTTGATGTTGGAGTTGACCTTCTTGCCTTCATCCCGCTTATTGATACCCATAACGTATGCTCCGTCCGGTTTGCTGTTTTGCTCTCCCTGCTGTGCCTGTCCGGCCTCCGAACGCCGTTCGCTGGCGGCATCCGGAGGGTCCGATCAGACATGTGATTCTCGCGGGGTACGACTGCTTGCCTTACGCTTCAGGACCGAAGCCTTACCGCTGGTGGCTCTGCTTGATGAAGTAGTCCACCAGTTCGCTGGAGCTGTTGTCCATCTCGACGTCGAATGCCTCCACCTTGCCGGTGAAGTAGTTGAACGTCATAACCGCCGGGATGGCGACGAGAAGACCGAACGCCGTCGTGACCAGAGCCTCCGAGATACCGCCGGCGACTGCGCCGATACCGGAGGTCTTCTGCGTTGCAATCTGTTGGAAGGCGTTCAGAATACCGACCACGGTGCCGAACAGGCCGATAAACGGAGCCGTCGAACCGATCGTGGCCAGACCGCCAAGGCCGCGCTTCAGCTTCGCGTGAACGATCGCCTCAGAGCGCTCGAGCGCGCGCTTGGAGCTTTCCACCTGCTCCGGAGTGATGCTTCCACCGGAACCGAAGCTGCGGAACTCCTGAAGGCCGGCCGTAACCACCTCTGCCAGGTGCGACTTCTTCGAACGGTCGGCAACCTTGATCGCCTCATCCAGACGGCCGTCCTTCAATGCACCGGCAACCTTCGGAGCAAACTCGCGCGACTGCTTGCGGGCAGCGGAGAAATAGAGAGCCCGATCGATGATCACAGCGAGAGACCAGATCGACATGATGAAGAGAAGGATGACGACGCAGCGCGCCAGCCAGCCCATATTGCCCCAAAGACCCATGACACTGAAGCTGACCTGGGCCTCCTCGAAGTACATCGCGAGGGAAGCGGGAACGTGAGCGAAAGTTGTTGCAAGATGAGCGAGAATCACTGGAATATTTCCTCCTGGTACGAACTCTAACTTCCTGAATCTTTACCCGGAATCCCCCAAAAGTTCGACACCTTGGGTAGCTTCACGAGAGACGGTATTGAGCTTTCAGCCTTGGTCTAGCCTCCGCCAAAATTGAAGTTGACGGTAATTTGCGTATCCACCTCGGTGGGTTCGCCGTTCAACAGATATGGCTTGTAACGCCAGTTCTGTACAGCTTCGGTTGCGGCGGTTCGCAACATCTCAGGTCCGCTGACGACGCGTAGGTTCTTAATCGTGCCCTCTTTCGAGATGAGAGCCTGAAGAACCACAGCGCCGGAGACGTGCGCGGCTCGCGCAATCGGCGGATAAGTCGGGTTCGCTCCGGAGATCTTCAGACCGGAGATGACGCCGCTCGATACCCGGGCAGGACCCTTGGGCGGGGCAATCTTGACGACAGGCGCCGGAGCAGTTCCGATACCGCCCATCACGCCGCCCGGAACGCCCGTACCACTACCCATGCCGCTCATTCCGGCGACACCAGCCATCGTCGGCGGGGCAGACTCTTCCTTCAGCATCTTGATGTCTTTGGGAATCTTCGTCGGCGCATGCAGGCCCTGATCGATCTCGGAGACCATCTTGATCGGCTTCACGATCTGCTGCGGAGGCGGAGGCGGAGGAGGTGGCGGGGGTGGAGGCGGCGCCGATATCATCGCGGTCAGCGCCGTATGCGGCAGCGCCTCCGGATACAGCAGCGGAATAAGAATCATGGTTGCCAGGATTGCGGCATTGAAGGCCAACGTAGCGAACATCCAGTACTTGGACTTAGTCTTGATCTTGCCGCCGGACTCCATCAACGAATCTTCAAACATAGGCTGCCTCGTAAAGTGCTATTTTTCCTTAGACACCACGGCGCTTCCATTTGTTCCCGAGCAAATTCCAGTTGCAGTAACGGCCAAATCCTACGCCTTAGCCCGCTTTCCCGCCGGCAGCGAAGCGACCTTGCCCCGCTTCACCCGCCAATCCTGGTAAGCCACCAGCATCGGTGCCGCTACCGCGATCGACGAGTACGTTCCAATCAAAATTCCAACCACAAGGGCAAACGAAAACCCATGCAGCACTTCACCGCCAAATAGATATAACGACATCACGGTCAAAAACGTTAGCCCCGACGAGATGACGGTCCGGCTCAGCGTTTGATTGATGCTCCGATTCACCACATCGTGAAGCGACTCTCTCCGCGACAGCGCCAGGTTCTCGCGGATACGGTCGAAGACGACAATGGTGTCGTTCATCGAATACCCAATCAATGTTAGGATTGCTGCGATTACGGTAAGGGTTATCTCCTGATTCGTCAAACTGAAGGCCCCAACTGTAATTAATGTGTCATGGAAGACCGCCACCACGGCCGCCACCCCATAGATCAGCTCAAACCGGAACCACAGATAAATCAACATCCCGATCAGGGAGTAGAGCGTCGCCAGCCAGGCCTGCCGCTGCAGCTGCTTGCCTGCCGTCGGCCCCACGATCTCCACCTGTTCGATCGTGGCCTGCCCGTGATAATTCGCGGCCAAAGCATTCTCAACCGCCTGGCGGCCCACATCGTGGGTCTGGTCCGTGGACTCCGGCAGCGCGATGATGACCTTGTTCGCCGCGTGGCCGCTAGGGTCACTTACCCGCTGAATCAGCGCATTATGCACCCCGGCCCGATCCATGGCCTGCCGGATCTGGTCTTCATTCGGCGTCTGGGTGAAGGCCACACGAATCTGAGTTCCCCCCTTGAAATCGACGCCAAGCGGAACATGGTGCCAGAACAGGATGCTCAGCACACCGGCGACAGAAAAAATCAGGGAAAACCCGAGGAAGTACCACTTCTTCCCAAGCCAATCGATATTCGTTGTACGAAATAATTCCAAACTCACGCCCAAACCCTCGGCGGCGCCTCTTGAGGCCCGCAATCTCTCAAAAATCTAAATCGACAGTGCCGCGCCGCGTTCCTTCTTCTGCAGAATCGTGTCAAAGATCACACGCGAGACCAGCACCGCGGTAAACAGATTGGCGAACAACCCGAAGGCCAGCGTCACGGCAAACCCGCGCACCGGACCCGAACCGAACAGGAACAGGATCATCGCCGAGACGATCGTCGTCACGTGGGTATCGATGATCGTCACCCACGCATGAGCGAACCCCTGCTGCACCGCCGCCGCAGCCGTCTTGCCCGCCCGCAGCTCTTCGCGAATGCGCTCAAAGATCAGCACATTCGAGTCCACGCCCATACCGATGGTCAGGATCACTCCGGCGATTCCCGGCAGCGTCAGCGTCGAACCCGTATAGCCCATAAACCCGAGCAGAATGATCAGGTTCAGCATCAACGCGAGATCAGCATTGATGCCCGCGCCGCGATAATAAATCAGCATGAAGATCATGACCGCCAGCATGCCCGCAATTGCGGCAATAATCCCCTGATGAATCGACGTCGCACCCAGGGTCGGTCCGACCGTCCGGGTCTCCAGAAAGGAGATCGACGCTGGCAGCGCGCCCGTCCGCAGCATCAGCGACAGATCGTTCGCCTGCTGCTGCGTGAAGCCGCCCGTAATCTCGCCACTGTCGCGAATCGCCGACTGGATTCCCGCAACCTCGCGCACCTTATTGTCGAGCACAATCGCCATCGATCCCGGCGTAGCGCTCGTTGCCGTGTGCGCCTCGGTGTACTTGTAGAAGCGGTCTCCGGCCTCTGTAGTCAGGGTGAAGCGGATATTTGGCCTGCCGTTCTGGTCCTGCGAAGGCTGCGCATCGCGGAAGTCCGTGCCCTCCACCTCGCTCACCCGCTTCAGCAGCCAGACCATCTCCGGAGCGCCCGCTGAACCCGATCCGCGCACCAGCATGGAGTCGGCAGGAATCGTCCCGCCATTCGCCTGCAATGCAGCCTGGTCGGTGTCGTAAGGACCGCCTGTCACCGCATGAATCGAGAGCTTCGCCGTCGATTGAATGACCTCTTCGACCTCGGCCGAGTTGTCGATGCCCGGCAGCTCCACCAGAATCTGGTTCTCGCCCAGCCCGTACTTCTGGATCACCGGCTCGGTGACACCAAGCTTGTCGATACGCTCCCGAATCGTCTCGATCGACGTATCCAGCGTGCGCGTCTCCAGGTCGCGGATTGCCGCCAGCTTCATCGTCAACGTCGAGTTGCCGTCCGCCGTAGTCGCCACGTCGTAGCTGGAATAGTCGTTGCCCTGCAGTATCGAGCGGGCATCGCTTAGCTTTGCCGCAGGAATCCCGGACACCACGATGGTCTGGGGCCGCGCCGGGTCGGTCTTGCCCACCGTAGCGCCGGCAATCCCGGCCTTCTGGAAGTCGTCCTCAATCCGGGCCACATCCCGGTCTGTCGTGGAGGCGACCGCCTCGGCGACATGCACCTCCAGCACCAGGTGAGTGCCACCCTTTAGGTCAAGCCCCAGGTGAATACGATCCTTGATCGACTGCGACAGCCCGCCATGCGGTATGCCCACAATGCCGAAACAGAAGATCACCAGTACCGCAACGATGAATGCCGATTTCCCGGCCAGATTCTTGCCCATGATCTCTATTGAAGGGTGCAGCCGCGATGCCTCAACTTCAGCCCCGCCGCCATCATCCCTGCTTCTTCCTTATCCGTAGTTAACGGTTTAATCTCGACCTGCCTACATCCAAACTCTGCACAACCAATCTCTCTGCAATTCTCTGTCTCAAGCGGCCTGTTCGTCGGTAGTGACCGCGGCAATCGCGCTCTTGACGAACTCCAGCTTCACGCCATCAGGCTGGACACGCAGCACCACAACATCGTCCTTCACCGTCAGCACCGTTCCGCGAAGACCGCCATTGGTCGTCACGCGGTCGCCCGTCTTCAACTGCCCCAGCATCTCTTGCCACTTTTTCTGCTTCTTCTGGTTCGGGGCGATCATCAAGAAGTAGAGCACCACGAAGAACAATATCGGCAGGGCCAGACTGCCTATACTGCCCAGTCCACCCGCCCCGCTCTGCAACCACATCGCAAACATCCATCCACTCCATTCAACAACACAAGTCGTCTTAGGCTGGCAAAAGCCGGCAGCAAAATCCACCTGCAAATCCGCTTGAGCGAACGCAGCTTCATCTCCCGCGCAAAAAGAGGCCTAGCCCCTAAGCATCGCGTAACCGAAGGGCAGTGTCAAGGCGAGCGCCCTCTCCCGGCACCTTCACTCTCCTAAGAAGAAGACGCCGTCACCAACCCCAAATCGGCGACCCCAAGCTCCCGTCCATCAACGTCTCTGACGCGTATCGTCTCCAACGCCCTCCCCGAAAGCCGGTCGACCAGCTTTGGACGCGGCTCCCCCGGCGCAAACAGAAATCGCTCTCCCCACTGCCGCATCGCCACCAGCACCGGCAGCAGCGCCTCGCCCTTCTCCGTCAACTGATACTCCCGATACGACGTGCCATCCGCCGCCGGAGCCATCGTCATCACCCCATCGGCCACCATCTTCTTCAGCCGCGCGCTCAGCACATTGCGAGCCAGCCCCAGACTCCGCTGAAAGTCGCTGAACCGCCGGATCCCCAGCATCGCATCCCGCACAATCAAAAGAGTCCACCAGTCCCCAATGCTGTCCAGCGACCGCGCAACCGGGCAAGTGCTGTCGTCCAGACATCTCCTCTGCATAATCCCCGCCAAAGAATCTCAAAAACTAGTTGCATCATTGTACCAACTCGCCCCATCCGATATCTGAATTGAGAACGAACCCCACCGATGGAGGATCGATTTATGAAGAGATTACAGCTGCTGCGTTTCGGCAACCCGGAGGAAGTGATCGCGTTGAACGAGGCTCCTGAGCCCGCCTTGAAAGCGGGAGAAGTACTCGTAAAGCTTGAGGCCGCTTCGATCAATCCGTCGGACTTCCTCCTCGTGAAGGGTTATTACGGACTTAATCCGTCCTTTCCTTTCAATCTAGGCGCGGAAGGAGTGGGCCGTGTGGTAACGGTCGGCGACAAAGTCGACAAGGCTCTACAAGGAAAGCGCGTTCTTATATTGCCTACATCTGAGTCGGGCACATGGGCCGACCACCTCGTGGCCACCCCGAAGCAACTCGTCCCGGCTCCTGAGGAGGCAGATCCCCTTCAGCTTGCGATGATAGGCATTAACCCCGCTACCGCCTATCTGCTCTTGCGGAAATACGTCGAGTTGCAACGTGGCGATTGGATTGGTCAGACGGCAGCCAACTCGGCCATGGGGCAATACATCATTCAGTTCGCCAAGCTAGCCGGCCTCAAGACGCTCAACGTGGTTCGCAGGGAAGAAGCCGCGGAACAGGTCCGGCAGAGTGGAGGTGACCTTGTCTTGGTCGAGGGCCCAGACCTCGCACAGAACGTGAAGAACGCCTTAAAGGGGGAGCAACTCAGCCTCATTCTCGACACCGTAGGCGGAGGCGTTGTGTCGTCGCTCGCCCAGTCCCTCAAGGATGGCGGCCCAGTTGTGAGCTACGCCATGCAGAGTGGGGAGTTTCCTGCCATCTCTCCTGCTGACTTCTTCTATCGCGGCCTTAGCTTGCATGGGTTCTGGCTCATCAACTGGATACGCAACGCGCCTCGCCAGGAAATTGAGACGGTGTATGGGAAGCTGGCAGGTCTGGTAAGTGATGGCACGCTGCACGCATCCGTCGATGCGACCTACGGCATCAGCGAGTACAAGCAGGCCATAGCGCATTCGTTGCAATCGGGTCGCAATGGAAAGGTACTGTTCCGCTTCTAAGTGGACCTCTTGATACTCTCCTCTACGGAGGCATCATTCACCATGGCCATCGCCCCAGACCTCGCTACGGACCTCGCCACCATCGCCCGCCAGGAATCCGAACTCGTCTTTCCCAGCTTCGACTACGACATCGCCTGGCGCCTCGGCCTCAGCCTCCGCGACCTCGCCATCGCCCGCAAGCAGATCATCGTCATCGACATCCGCCGCTTCGGCCAGCCGCACCAGCCGCTCTTCTACACCGCGCTCGGCGGAACTCCGGACAACTCCCGCTGGGTCCAGCGCAAGATCAACGTCGTCGCCCGCTTCCACCGCAGCTCCTACGCCATCGGCCTCACGCTCGAACAAAACAACCGCACCTTCAGCGAACGCTACAGTCTCCCCGACGCCGACTACGCCGCCCACGGCGGCAGCTTCCCCATCCACGTCGCGGGCGCGGGCATCATCGGCTCCGTCACCATCTCCGGTCTGCCCCAGCGCGACGACCACAACCTCGTCGTCGAAGCCCTCTGCCTCGCCCTCCAAAAGGACCACGACTCCCTGCGCCTCCCCGCCCTTCCGTGAGCCGTCGCCGTCATCTCTCCGAAGAAGCCAGGACCCAACCCGAAGAGGGAACCGTTTTGCAGTAATTTTTTTTCGGGCTGGATAACCGGCGTTTTTGCTGGGGGTTTTGGCAAAAACGGGGTGCAGAACGTGGTTTTTTAATGGTGAATTTGTGGTGGATTGCTGGTGAAAGCTGGTAAGTTGACGGTCATTTTTCGGGCTCGAAAAACATGCCGCTTTTTCCGGATTTATTTTTGAGGGATTCCCATTTTGGGAATGAGGTTCGCGCTGGTCATAACATCGCTCGGCGCCCCCTCCTCGGCCTAGATACCAGCGTGGACGCGAATCTCTAGTTGGCGCCCTCAAGGGGTAGGTCATCGATTGTTAATGACTTAATTGCGGAGTTCGTCACTGGCGACGCCAAAAATGATACAACTTCGCGTCGGTTGTCGTGTAACGGGTTTGCCGATCAGCTACTGGGAGATCGCCATGTGGGATGTGCTGCTGAGGTGGAGGATGGTCCCGGATTGCGGCCAGAAGGGAATGTTCAGTGGATAGGTGTAGGTGACAGTCACGGATACAATATTGCCCGGTGCATTGCTGGGGGTGTTGGCTCCCGACCACGTTGCAACGGCTGTCAGATTGCTCGGAATGATGCCCGGATAGCCAAGGTTTTGCACATAGGTTTGTAGCTGTGCTGAGGTTATATTGCAGTCCGAAAAACCGCTGCAGGCGGAGCCACGGACGAGGGCATACCGCGTGGCTTCATGGGCGGCGTCCGAGACAAAGTTGTAGGAAAAAAGCGCGCCGCAAAATCCAAAGATGCCGAACAGAAACATGAAGAGAACGGCAGAACATAACGCGAATTCCACAAGAGTCGCACCTTCTTCACCTCTCAACCGTCTCATTGGAGCACCTTCTGCTTTGCTGTTCCATTAAGCTGAAAGGGACCAGGTAACCCTGGTATATGAATCCCCGGGGTAAAACTCACCTGCGTCTGAACCGTGACAGTCACTTCCATGTAGGATCCGGGGCAAGCCGGGGAGCCGACGCTGTTGTTGGTGCAGACTACGGAGGTGCCTGTACCCGCGCAAGTGCATGCGTATCCACTGGTCGCGGTGGGAGACACAAGGGTCAAGGAAGCCGGAGTTGGGTATTCGTTTTGCGCTGCCTGTCTTATGCCAGCCAAATCCGCCGCTGTGGCAGGGCTTTGGGCGGCATATTGCGCCGCCGCTTTCGCTGCGTTGCCGACGGCGATAGCAGAGAAAGCCATCTGCCCAAACTCTACGGCTCCCAGCAGCATCAGGAAGAGCAGCGTCACGGAGAGTGCGGTCTCCACGAGAGCCTGTCCCTCTTCACGTTTCAGCGTGAGCATCTCTTCTCCTTTACTCCACCAGGGTCACAACTTTGAGTGGGGACGAACTTGCGCTGTAACCGGACAAGGTCAGTTTTGCGGGGCCGTTGTCGATGTTGTCTACGATCAATCCACCGATGGTCATACTTCCACCATTGTCCTGCATCGAGAACGTAGCACCGGGGGCAACAATGAACCCGCTGAATGACCCAGTGGCACTTCCTGCCTGGAGGCCGATTGTGCTTTTGTTCGAATAGGGCATATAGATAGAAACACCGTTGAAAATTCCAGAAGTGGGAGCCGTGAGGTCCATTGTGGAATTCCCCGGCTTCACCGTGAAAGAACCGGTGGTGATGTCGAAGGCCACATTGTGCCCGGTCACAGCGCCATTGATGGTCACGTTTCCGGTGAAGATATAAGTGCCAGCGCTTAGCGTTACTGTGCCGATGGTGACGGCGCCACTGTAGCAACCAGGACTGGCAGTCCCGGTGAGCGCTCCGCCGCTCGGAGCAACACAACCGGAGGGCGTGGGAGGGGTGATGTTACTGAATGGGATGGATTGCGGTATCACGTTGCTGTATAAGACGGTGCTCGCAGGGAAATTTGCCGAGTAGCCGGAAGTCGATCCTACAGCTGACACGGTGGCAACCGACACTTTGCCTTTATTACCATTCCCGGTCATCGCAGATGAACTTGTCGAGTTTACATATAAGCCGCAACCGAGCGCATTGATCTGGTAGTTGCCATTGGCGTGAAAAGCGGTACCTGTCGGATTGGTAAGAAACATGCAGCCAGTGGCGTTGCCTGGAGTTCCAGCCACCGCTCTGGCGGCCACAGTCAAAGCGCCGCTGTCGCTGTTCTTCCAAAGAGCGAAGAAGGTGCGGTAGAAGACGGTGGGATTCGGTTTCCTGACAATGGCTTCAAAGAAACAGGTGCTTCCCGAACAACCCTTGTGGGACGTGGGTGACTTCGCGTTCGCGTTCACGGTTACTGTTGCCGTCATTGTGTTTCCATCGTTCACATTGTTGGCTGTGGCGGCATTGGTCCCTGCTGTTATGGCCGAGGCCTGGTTGTAGCTGCCATCGGTGCTGTTAACGTTGTGGACGTACTCCACAGCGGCAGCAGTGGCGGCAGCGTCGGCAGCGATCTGCAATTGCCACCTGGCGTGGAAAAGAATACCTACGTCGACGGCCAAAGCAAGGAAGCCCATTAAGCTGATCATGCAAAGAGCGGTTATGACCAGCACCTGCCCGCTTTCTTTGTCCTTGAATTTCATGGTGACTCCTGGGATGAGCTATGCCTCCCTAACTCAGAGTGGAAGAAGCACCCCCCCAACGAACGTATTCGCTGGGCTGGCAGGTCGAAACTCTTGAGAATCCAGAGACACTTACGAGCAGAGCAGCACGCAACAAGGAAAACGTGGGGGGCCGTTCGAAGGGTGTGGCTCTAACTCGCTCAAAGGAAAGCACTTCGTATGCCATAAGTTACCTATAAGATAACAAACGACTTAACGAATAAATTGACGAGGAGATGTCGTCGGAGAAGCGCAAGAGGGTCCTGCAAGTGTAGCCGAATGTACACACTAAGACCTACTTGTCCGACAAGCCCGACTTGATCGGCATAGGGGCGGCAGTCATCTGCCGACCCCTGCCACCCCACCGTGTGAACGGGTCCGTATACGACGAACCCAACCCCAGTCCAAATCACTCGTGTCTGACAAGACGGATCGTGCTTCGCACGATGGCGCACCTTAGTCGCGTAGAAACCGCGCCGAAAATGGGGCACCCAGATGGTTTGAGTTAGACCTAAGCCGCCCGCCCCCCAAAAACCTGACTTCGGGAAGCGCACGCAGCAGACCAAACCCGCGCCAACTGCCCGGCACTCCGCCCGAAGTCCAAAGCTAAAGTGTCTGCTTCGAAGACTTTGACGCATTTAGGTGGGGAGGGGGGAGGCAGCAGATACTCCCGCCACCCTGCAGACAATCGGTTAGGAGATCTCGAACGACCATTGGCCTGCGGAGACATTCTCTGCGGTGTGGAGGCGCACGCGATAGAGCGCAGGTCCCCAGGTGCGGCGCATACCTTCGTCTTCGAGGTCGATTTTGTCCAGGCTGAAGTGAAGCGCTGCGGCGTCGTACTTTAGCGTCACGTCTTTTGCGCCGTTCTGGTTGGAATGAAACGTGACGACGCCGTTGGCGTTGGATGGAGTTCGCGACGTCATGAAGGAGAGCTCGACGGGCACGCTCCTGGCCAGTTCGAACTGCTCCGACAAGCGCACGGTGCCTGCGTTGCGGTCGAGCGAGACCTCGCGCATCCACCGCTTCACGCCAGCTTCGGGAGGATAGGCGGTGGCGAGATTCATCGTCATGCCGGCGCCTGCGTCGCTGGTTGCGTACTTCACGTCGCTGGCCGCGTAGCCGCCTTCGTGCTGCATCAGGCCGCCGATGGTGGGCAGGTTGTGAAACGCAGACTGCATGGTCCAGATGGTGTATCGCTGCGGGCTGAAGGTCTTCGCGGTGTAGGCTTCGACGCCGGGATCGATGATTACGGGACTGCCGTCGTGAAAGACGATGAAGCTGCCCGAGTCGTTGTGTCCGTGGGAGCGGCCGTTGCTCGCCGCCTGCGCCGCGAGATAGAACCCGTCGGCCGTTGCGGCCTTGTGACGTGCCGTCATCAGGTGGAGTGCCGGGTACCAGGCGTCCCGTTCGAGCGCGTCGGCCTTCTTCGCGGTGCGAATGTCGTTCGCGCACAGGACGAAGGGGAGCGAACGCGCGAGGGAGGGAAGACCTGCACCGAGGGCGGCCTCCAGCTTTTGCGCGTTGCCGGCGGCTCCCATGCCGTCGATCGCAGAGTGATACGCGCCGAACTCCGCGAGCATGGGCACATTGGCGGCTCTGCCATAGAGGTACACGAGCTCCGGCGTTGGCGCATCCTCCATGTGCGCGTCGCCGTAGTTCACATAGGCGTTGCCGGCGATGTGCACATCGGCGATGTACTGGCCCATGCGCTGCACGAACGGATGCGTCATCACGTTGGCCGCGCCATTCACTGCGGAGGCGAGGGTTCTGCAGCAGTCGAAGTACGCCCCGGGCGACCGCTGCCAGTACACCGGACCTTCCTCGCATCCGCCATCGGGGGAGTAGTCGCTCAAGTACTCGTCGAGACTGTGGCAGCTCTTTTCAATCGCGCGCTGACGGCGTGCCGCATCCTGCTCCAGCAGCATGTTCGTCATTAGCCAATTGGAGTTGATCCATGGGTTCCAGTTGTTGAGATGGATGCGTTTCTGCAGCACAACCTTCGCGCCGAAGTCGATCCACTCCTTCGAGGTCTCACGCTCCTGCTGCAACCCCATCCAGGAAAAGTCATCGCGCTCGAGCAGCGGATCGAGGATGCGCCGCTTCGCCTCCGCTCGAATGCGCAGAGAGACGAGGGGCGACACGGCGTTCAGCTTTTCGCCGAGCAGATAGTCGACCCACGCTAGCGTCGAAGCTGTCTCTGCGGCAAACAGATCCACAATCGGCTCGGACACATCCGGCAGGCCCACCTTTGCCTTCTGCGCGCCGAGGTGCGCGGGCGCTCCCCAGAAGCTCTCCTCGCAGATCAGCCAGACGCCGTTGGTGATCTCGTCGAGATAGCGGCCGTCGCCGGCAGCGCATTCGCCGAGGACGAGATCGACAAGCCGGTGCCGCCGCCCGAACTGCGCTGACTCGTATCGCGTGCGGTTGCCGTTGCGTTTGAAGTCGAGCGCCGTGGTCGCCAGCAGAGAAGGCCACTCCTTGCCGCTCCAGAGATCGGCTCGCTTCAGCATTGCGGCGCGCAGATCGCCGGGAACCTCGGTCCACGCTTCGCGCTCGGTGGCGCGCGGATAGGGATGCCACTTACCCATGGGAATGAGCCTGGCGCGCAGCAGCTCGGGTGTGAAGGTTGTACTCAGCAGACGTTTCGGAGGCCAGTCTGCCTCTGGTCTCTCCTGCCCAGAAGGGACTTTCCCATGCGCAGGAGCGAGATAACCCACGCCCACCATCGCGGCCGAACCGCGTAACAGCTCTCGACGATTCATGCGAACCACTATCTCATCTCGCAGGCACGAGGTGCGAGCGCTGGCACGCAACCCGCCGATTCACACCGGATCCGCTCTCAGTTCAGTTCGCAACCGCTCCATCGTCGCGAGATAAAAATGCAGGTTGTGGACTGAATTCAATGTGAGTCCGAGGGGCTCTCCGGCCACAAACAGATGGCGCAGATAGGCCCGCGTGTAGCGCGCACACACCATGCACCCGCAGGTCGCATCGATCGGCCCCTGGTCTTCGGCGTATTCCCTGCGCTTGATGTTCATGCGGACGAGGCTGCCATCCTCGCCTTGCGCGAACAGCAGGCCGTGGCGTCCGGCGCGGGTTGGGAGCACGCAGTCCATCATGTCGACGCCCATCCTTGCGTACTCTTCGATCTCATCCGGGTAGCCAACACCCATCACATAGCGCGGTCTGTCTTTGGGGAGAATCTCCAGGGTGCGGGCGATCATCTCGCGCGTGACTTCGCGCGGCTCCCCGACGGCGAGTCCACCAATCGCATATCCCGGCAGATCCATTTCCACCAGCCGCTCCGCCGACTCCTTGCGCAAATCCGCATACATGCCACCCTGCACAATCCCGAAGAGGCTCTGCGTCTTGCCCTCAAACGCAGCCTTTCCTTCAGAGGCGGCGTTTCCCGGAGAGACATCTGGGGCAGCCTGCGACCACGGCACCAAATGCTTATGTAACTCAAAATGATCTTTTGATCGCTGCGCCCAGGCATGGGTCAGGCCCATCGACTCGCGCGTCCGCTCCCAGCTCGCGGGCGTCTCCACGCACTCGTCAAAGACCATTGCGATGTCCGCCCCCAGAGCGATCTGCACATCCATCGAGTGCTCCGGCGAGAAGAAATGCTTGCTGCCATCAAGGTGCGAGCGAAACTCCACTCCATCCGCCGTCACCTTGCGCAGCTTGCTCAGGCTGAACACCTGGAAGCCGCCGGAGTCGGTCAACATGGGCCGCTCCCAGCTCATGAAGCGGTGCACCCCGCCCATGCGCCGCACCAACTCGTGCCCGGGGCGCAGATAGAGGTGATACGTATTCGCGAGAATGATCTGCGCGCCCTTGCCCCCGGCGCCGATCTCCTCGAGCAGACTCTGCGGCACCGCCTTCACCGACGCCGCCGTTCCCACCGGCATGAACACCGGCGTCTCCACCACCCCGTGCGGCAGCGTCAACTGCCCCCTGCGGCCGCCACCCTCCGCCGTCGCATGAACCTCAAAAGAAAAAGCCATCCTTTGAATTGTATGAGCACGGCTGCTCCGCATCGCCGCGACGCACGAGACAACAGTTCGAATCGTTGCGTTCGCATTAATTTATCTGACGTTCAACTCGGATTCACATACCCAGCCCTATCGAAGCCTAAGAATAAGGCGCAACGCATCTTCCCAACCTCTGAGGCCTCCAAAAATGATTCGGAAACTTCTCGCCCTCACGATGTCCCTGACTCTCATCCTCAGCGGCTGCGGCCAGGGCACAGTCAGCACGCCTCCCGGAAACGGCAACGCAAACACCACTCCGCCGCCCACGCCTCCGACGCCCACCACCGCCTCTGCGGCCATTAAGCACGTCGTCGTCATCTTCGGCGAGAACATCTCCTTCGACTTCTACTTCGGCACCTATCCCAATGCCCTCAATAATCCTGGCGAGACCAAGTTCACCGCTGCAGCCAACACTCCCGTTCCCAACAACTACATCAGTAATCCGGGATTGCTTACTGCCAACCCGAACCTGAATGCTGCCAATCTCGCGGCCGCCACGAACCCCTTCCGTCTTGCCCCCGCCCAGGCGCTCACCGCAGATCAGGATCATAACTACACGGACGAGCAATCCGCCTTTCACGGCGGCAAGATGGACCTCTTCCCACTCTTCGTGGGCAACGGTGACTCCCCCACAGTGGCCGCCTCAACAGGCGCATCCACTATCGCCACCACGAAGGGGCTTACCATGGCGTACTTCGACGGCAACACCGTCACTGGCATGTGGAACTACGCCCAGCACTATGCCCTTAACGATCACTCCTTCGGCACCAACTTTGGTCCCTCTACCGTCGGCGCACTCAACCTCATCTCCGGCCAGAGCAACGGCGCCATCAATACAGTCAACCCCGGCTCCTCAGTTATCGCCGATGGCAACGGAGGTTTGACCGTTATCGGCGATCCCGATCCAACCGGCGACATCTGCACCACCGCCGGATCGGTCAGCATGTCTGGCAAAAACATCGGCGACCTGCTTAACGCCAAGAACATCACCTGGGGCTGGTTCCAGGGCGGATTCGATCTCACCGTCACCAATCCCAACGGAACCACTGGGTGCAAACGTTCCTCCGTCTCGGTCATCAGCGGCACTCAGGTCGATTACGTCCAGCATCACGAACCCTTCCAGTACTACGCAAGCACGGCAAACCTGAATCACGTTCGCCCAAGTTCGGTCGCCGCCATCGGTACCACCGACGCCGCCAACCACCAGTACGATGCACACGACTTTACCGATGCTCTGGCCGCGGGCAACCTTCCTGCCGTCACCTTCCTGAAAGCTCCCAAGTATCAAAACGCCCACGCCGGCAACTCAGACCCGATCGATGAACAGACCTTCGTGGTCAACACGGTCAACGCCATCGAGAAATCGTCCTTCTGGTCCAGCACCGCCATCATCATCGCCTACGATGACTCGGACGGCTGGTACGATCACCTCAATAACTTCGTCAATGGGTCAGCCACCACTGGCGACACCCTCAACGGTGCAGGCGTTTGCATCAGCGCGACCGCGGCTGCTGCTGCTCTGCCTGGCGTCACTGGGACAGCCCCGGCACAGGGTCGATGCGGTTACGGCCCACGCTTACCCCTGCTGGTCATCTCCCCCTGGGCAAAGAAAAACTTCGTCGACTCGACTGTCACCGATCAATCGTCCATCACGCGCTTCATTGAGGATGTTTTCCTCTCCAGCCAGCGTATCGGCGGAGGTTCTTTCGACAGCGTCGCCGGCTCGCTGAATAACATGTTCGACTTCAGCAACGGAGCCGCACCCCCTAATCCCAATGTTGTCCTGCTGAATCCCGCCAACGGCGTCGTCACCAGCGGCAACTAACCGTTCACGAAACCGTCACATTCCTTTTGTAGCGTCGTAGGGCACGCATCCTCAACCCGTATTCGGGATTCCCCTATTCGGGATACAGGATGCGTGCCTATTTTCTGCGGCGCCCCATCCGCAGCCCGGAGCCAGTTCGTTGCCCTCGTCTCGACGCACCTTTCTGCGACAAGCCTCTGCTCTCAGTCTGCTCTACGGCGCTCAGCGGAGCCTTCCCCAGACATCCATGCACATGGCAGGGATGCAGACGCAGCAGCAAATACCTCCAGCGCCCACTCCCAACCCTCCCCGTGTCGGCCCTCCGATGCTTCACACCCTTCAGCTCGCGCCCTTCGTCGACGCCCTTCCGCTGCCGGAAATCATCAGGCCTACCCTCCAAAATGGCCATCACTCCCTCACCCTTACCATGCAGGAGATCCACGCCAAGGTCCACCGCGACGTCCCCGCCACCCGCATGTGGAGCTACGCTTCTTCAGGCGCAGGCACAGGCGCTCTCGCTCCGCTCATCGAAGCTCGCTCCGGCCAGACCCTCCAAATCCGCTGGGTCAACAACCTCCCGGCAAAACACTTTCTCCCCATCGACCACTCCCTGCACGGCTGCGGCCCTGGCGTCCCTGAAGTTCGCACCACCGCCCACCTCCACGGCGCCAAGACCGCCTCGAAAGACGACGGCTACCCCGAAGATTGGTTCACCCCCGGCCACTCCCGCACCTGCACCTACCCGCTCCAGCAGGAGGCAACCGCCCTTTGGTACCACGACCATGCCATGGGCATCAACCGCATCAACACCTACGCCGGCCTCTTCGGCATGTTCCTCCTCCGCGACCAGGCGGAGGACTCTCTTCACTTGCCTGCCGGCAAGTATGAGGTCCCCCTCATCCTCTACGACCGCGACTTCGCAGCTGACGGTCAGCTCTTCTACGACGTCTCCGGCGATCCCCAAAGCCCATGGATCCCCGAGTTCACGGCTGACGGCGTCCTCATCAACGGAAAAATCCGCCCCTTCTTCGAAGTCGAGCCGCGCCTCTACCGCTTCCGCCTCCTTAACACTGCGAACAGTCGTTTCTTCCTCCTTTCCCTTGCGGGTCCAAGCGGCGCCGTTCAGTCCTTCACCCAGATCGGCACCGACCAGGGCCTCCTCGCGTCCCCAGTCGAACTCAAGCGTCTAATCCTCGGCTGCGCCGAACGCGCCGACATCCTCATCGACTTCAGCCAATCCGCCGGCCAGACCCTCCACCTCCGCACCGGAGCCTTCGACATCCTCGAGTTCCGCGTAGCAAAGCAACCCGCCGCACCAACCACGACGAGCATTCCCAAAACCCTCCGGACCATCGAGCGCATCCCCGAGTCCTCCGCCACCAACACCCGCACCCTCACCCTCCACGAGTATCAGGACAACGCCGCCCGTCCTATGGTCATGCTCATCAACCGAAAGCACTGGCACGAGCCCGTCACCGAGACCCCCAAGCTCAACTCCACCGAGATCTGGGAGTTCGTCAACCTCACCGAAGACACCCACCCGATGCACTTGCACCTGGTGCGCTTCCAGATTCTCGACCGCCGCCCCTTCGACAAGACCGACTATCTGATTAACAAGAAGCTCCGCTTCACCGCCCCGGCGGCCACACCCGATCCCAACGAACTCGGCTGGAAGGACACCGTCCAGTGCCCCCCCGGCACCATCACCCGCATCATCGTCCGCTTCGAAGGCTATCCCGGCAAATACCTCTACCACTGCCACATCCTCGAACACGAAGCCAACGACATGATGCGTCCCTTCGAAGTCATCGCCTGACGCAGTCCTTTGAAGCAGACCGATTCAGCGCACCAGCAAGGCCACCGCCTCGGCTACGTTGATGCTGTCGGACAGCTTTTTGAATTCGCTGTGCACCACGTGTTCGTTCCGGCCAATCTCTTTAAAGAGCATCGCCTTGCCTTCGATCGCCGTATTCACCAGCGCGTCTTTCCACTCGCCGCCCTGCTCCATCTCATGCTCCGTGCTGAAGCTGCTGCCGGCGTGGATCGTTCCCAGCAGACCATACCCCAAACTCACATCCGCAGGAATCTTCCCTTCGATCCGGTGAAGCTGCTTCGTCCGCTCATCGACCAGCACCGCACCCGACATCGCATGCAGTACCTTCTCCTCCATCGTCTTCGGCTGATAGGCAGGATCAGGACGAAACCCTATCCTCAAATCGCTGCCCTCCGCGCGCGGCTCGTCAAACAGAAATGCCTTATGCAGCAGCGCCAGCATCTGTTCGGCATGCTGCTCGTCGTTCTTCATCGCCTGTTCGCGTTTTTGAAACGCATCGGGATGCGCGGCAATGTCCGCCAGCCGGGCTCTCTCCGCTGCCTGCCGCTCCGTGCTCAACGGCTTTCCATCTTCGGCGAGCAGCAGCCGCACCTTTCCCATCGCTGTCTCGACCACGCGCTCTGTCCACACATGGCCACCCGTCCTGTCGGACCGCTCCTCGGAAAGATACATGTACTTAAGGCGATGCTCCGCCGGGTCGCCCTCATGCGTCAGCATCGTGTCCACAATCTGCCGCGCGGTATCCGAACTCCGCGCAGCGTCCGAGCTCTGGGCCCGCACCGCTCCCCCCGCCAGCAGACCGAGCAACACCAACGCACCTCTTCCAACACGCATCAACCTTTACTCCTGCACTGTTTATGGAATCACGATCTAATCCCGCGTCTGAAGTAGAACATGGTCGCGAGAGATCTTCGGCCAAAGTCAACGGCCTTTAATACAGACGTACACTAGCGCAACAGGTCTCAGCGCAATATAAATTAACGCCGAAATCTCCAAGAATCCACCACAAAACTCACGTAAACTAGCGCTCAATCGCCCCTCAGCACGCGCAAACCATGCCAGATTCGACGCAAAACCCGCCCCAGCCGGTTGCCGCGCCCAACCCGCTGCTCACCGAGCCCGAACTCGTCGGCCTCAGCGCCGGAGAAGACGAAGCCCTTACCCCCCATCCTCCCAAGGGCCGCCGCGCCGCCGCCACCTTCATCTTCTTCACCGTCACGCTCGACATGCTCGCCCTCGGCATGATCGCCCCCGTCCTCCCCCGCCTCATCGAAGGCTTCCTCCACGGCGACACCTCCTCTGCCGCCAGGATGCTCGGCCTCTTCGGCACCGTCTTCGCCGTCATGCAGTTCTTCTTCTCTCCCATCGTCGGCTCGCTCTCCGACCGCTTCGGCCGCCGTCCCCTTGTTCTGCTCTCCAACTTCGGCCTCGGCCTCGACTACCTCCTCATGGCCTGGGCCCCCGCGCTCAACTGGCTCTTCCTCGGCCGCGTCATCTCCGGCCTCACCTCCTCCTCGATCCCCACCGCCATGGCCTACATGGCCGACGTCACCCCCCGCGAGCGCCGCGCCGCCGCCTTCGGCATGTTGAACTCCGCCTTCGGCATCGGCTTCGTCCTCGGCCCGGCGGTAGGCGGCCTGCTCGGCAACATCAACCCCCGCCTGCCCTTCTGGGTTGCCGGCGGGCTGTCGCTCGGCAACGGCCTCTACGGCCTCTTCGTCCTGCCCGAGTCCCTCTCGCTCGAGAACCGCAGCCCCTTCTCCTGGGCCCGCGCCAACCCCGTGGGCTCCCTCTCCCTGCTCCGCCGCCACGCCGGCATGATCGCCATCGCCGCAGTGCTTCTGCTCGGCTATATCGCGCAGCAATCCCTCATGAATGTCTACGTCATCTACGCCGACTACCGCTACCACTGGACCGACCGTACCGTCGGCTTCTCGCTGGCCACCATCGGCATCTGCACGGCAATCTATGGAGCCCTGCTCGTCAAGCCTGTCGTCGCCAAACTCGGCGAGCGCGGAGCCATGACCATCGGCCTTATCGGCGGAGCCATCGGCTACTCCATGTTCGGCCTCTCCAAGACCGGCATCCTCTTCTGGTCCGGCATCCCTCTGCTCAACATGATGTCCTTCACCTGGCCCGCCGCCCAGAGCCTGCTCTCCCGCAAGACCAGCCCCTCCGAACAGGGCCAGCTCCAGGGAGCCATCAACAGCCTCCGCGGCATCGCTGGCCTCCTCGGCCCCAGCTTCTTCACGTACATCTTCAGCAAGTCCATCGGTGCCGACGCCATCCTCCACCTTCCCGGCGCACCCTTCTACACCGCAGCCGCCATGCTCCTCGTCTCGCTCGCCATCGCCCAACGCGCCGCTCGAACACCCACGCCGGTCACATCATGAAACTCACCAACCGATCTTCGCTACTAATCCTGATGCTATGCACCTCACCGCATCTGCTCCGCGCGCAAACACCTGCTGCACAAGCACCCGTCGTGCCGGCATGGGCACAGCCCGGCTCCGCCACTCACACCCAGGTAGCGCCACCACCCGACTTTCACCGGCCCAGCAAAAACTTCGACACCCCGATTGGCATCTTCCAGGGCCAGTCCGACATTGGCAGCCCGCTCGTCCCCGGCAGCGCCAGCTATGACTCCGCCACCAGGCAGTTCACCATCAACTCCGCCGGCTACAACGTCTGGTACACCCGCGACGAGTTCCGCTATCTCTGGAACAAGATCTCCGGCGACGTCTCCCTCGCCGCCGACATCGCCTTCCCCGACCCTAACGGCTACGGCGATCGCAAAGCCTTCCTCATCATTCGCCAGAACCTCGACGACGATTCCAAAGAAGCCATCGTAGCCCTGCACGGAGCCGGCATGGTCCACCTCGCCTGGCGCCCCGAAAAAAACACACGCGTCAAGGACATGGAGTTCCGCATCGGAGGCCGCGGCCGTCCCGGCGGCGCCAGCCCTGACTCGCTCGTGCCCGTCATCCCCAAACGCATCGGCATCGAAAAACGCGGCGACGCCTTTGCCATCTTCCTCAGCCTTGAGGGCGAGCCGATGCATCAGTTCGGCCCGCCCATCCAGCTGCACCTCGACGGTCCCTTCTACGCCGGTATCGGCTTCTGCTCGCACCTGCCCGACAAGGCAGACACCGCAGTGCTCTCAAACGTCGTCTACGAGAACACCGCCGGCAAGGTCCACTAGACCCGACACAAAGTCAGAACAGGCCCCGCCGCATCTACCTTCCGAGCCTCTTCCTAAAACTCAATCCGTTTCGCCGTGGCCACGGCGCAGCCGGTCATCAGCAAAGTCCCCGTCGGACTGAAAAATTTGACCGAAGCCGAAGTCGTCTTCAGCGAGTCCTCCCCCTCCAACTCGATCGACTGCGTGATCGTCTGGGTCCGCGCCAAAACCCCGTTCACCGTAATGAAGGCCGTAGTCGTCGCCTCATAGGTGCGATGCTCATCATGCTTCCAGATTCCATGACCCGGCCCGCGCACGGTGGGGGGAACGAACGCAGGGTTCGACGTCGTCTCAGTCACTGTCCCTCCACGAGCAAACGTCAACAGCGAAAGAAACGGCGCCCCGATTGGAGTGCCCGAATTGCAATCCTGGAGCGAAACCTGGAACATCCAGCTTCCCTCCAGACGCCGCGCCTGCCAATCGTCATCCTGCCCCGAAGACATCCCAAACGCGCCCTGCGCCGAAGACATCCCAAACGTGATCAATGCCACTGCAGCCAAACCCTTCCAATACTTGATCGTCATGGCTTCTCCTTGTATGTCCGCATTTACCTGAACTCTTTCAGGTCTGGCCTATACTCTCCCCAACCGGACTCAAAGGTACTTAGCCCGCGCTGAAGCTTTCTGAAATATTCTGAAGATCGAAAGACCGAAAGATTCGAAGACATAACGACCGAAGTTCTAACCTGCCCCCGGGGAGAGACCCGTCTTGAGCGACGCTCAGCCTCACATCTATGAGTTTGGAGACTTCCGTGTCGACTCCGCCAGGCGCATCCTGTTCCGCGATGCCGATCAGGTCCCGCTCACGCCCAAGGTCTTCGATACCCTCGTCCTGCTCGTCGCAAACCACGGCCAGGTGCTCGACAAAAAAGAGCTGATGAACGCCATCTGGCCCGGCACCGCAGTCGAAGAGAACAATCTCAATCAGAATGTCTCCACCCTCCGCCGCATCTTCGGCGAAATCCGCGGAGAGAACCGCTACATCGCCACCGTCCCCGGCAAAGGCTACTGCTTCACCGCGGAGGTCCGCACCTCAAAAGCCAGCCCCGAAGAATCTCTGACTCACTTCCGAATCGGCGTCCTCCCCTTCGAAAACCTCGGAGCCGGCCCCGACTGCGACTACCTCGCCGACGGCTTCACCGAGGAGACCATCGCCACCATCGGACAGATCGACCCCGACCACTTCAGCGTCATCGGCCGCACCTCCGTCATGTCCTACAAGCGCACCACCAAAACCCTCGCCGAGATCGGCCGCGAGCTCGACACCTCCTACCTCATCGAAAGCTCCCTCCGCGCCGAAGGCGATCGCCTCCGCATCACCTCCAAGCTCATCCGCGTGCGCGACCAGCTCCAGATCTGGTCCGCCTCCTACGACAGCGAGCCCAGCAGCCTCCTCACCTTCCAGCGCGAGCTCGGCACCGCAATCGCGGAGCAGGTCCGCCTCCGCCTCTCGCCCGCGCGCCTCAACGCCCTGGCCAACCGCCAGACCCAGAACCCGGAGGCCTACGACCTCTACCTCCGCGGACGCTTCTACTGGAATCAGTTCACCGCCCTCACCACACGCCGCGCCATCGAATACTTCTCCCGCGCCACCAGCCTCGACCCGAACTACGCGCTCGCCTGGTCCGGCCTCGCCGATGCCTTCTCCTCAAGCCCCATCACCGGAGACGCCGATCCACGGATCATGCTCCCCCGCGCGCGAGACGCGGCCAACAACGCCGTCCGTTCAGACCCCGAACTGGCCGAGGCCCAGACCTCCCTCGGCTTCTTCCAGTTCTGGCTGGGGTGGGACTGGCCCATCGCCGAAGCGGCATTCCGCAAGGCCATCGCCGCCGATCCCAACTACGCCTTCGCCCACCGCATGCTCGGCATCGTGCTCTCGCATCTGTGCCGGCACGAGGAAGCTGCCGCCTCCATCCGCCGCGCCCGCGAACTCGATCCCCTCAGCGCCATGAACCGCGCGCTCTCCTCGCAGATCGCCTTCGCCGCCCGCGACCTTCCCAACGCTATTCACTTTGCCCGCGAGGCCATCGTCCTCGACCCCGAGTTTTGGATAGGCCATTTCCAGCTGGCCCAGGCCTATGCTCATCTCCAGCAAAACGATCAGGCCATGGAGTCTCTGAATCAGGCAAACCGATTCAGCGCCGGAAACTCAAAAGCGCTCTCCCTGCGCGGCTATCTTCTCGCCAAAACCGGATGCACCCCTGAAGCCATGGAAGTTCTTCAAACCCTCGACGCGGTCTCCCGCGAACGCTTCGTCCCACCCTACGCACAAGCCCTCATCTACCTTGGCCTCGGCCAATTCGACTCTGCCCTCAATTCGCTCGATCGCGCTGCCGAAGCGCACGACGTCCACCTCGCCTTCCTGACCGTCGACCCCAAGTGGGACTCACTTCGCACGGAAGCCCGCTTCACCAAGGTGCTCGAGCGCCTCAGCTTCAAGTAGCCTTCCGCGTGCGTTGCGTCCACTCCGTACTATTAGCCAGCCTCTACCAACATCAGGCGCCAAACGGCAAGCCACTTTTGGTCTCGTCGGGCGAAGACAAAAACATCACGTCCATTTTCGGTGTATTCCTGCCCGCTTAGGGCATATGTCATGGCCCACTTGTATTGAGCCGTCGCAGTTTCGCCGGTGACATCAATCTCCGGCTCATCAAGAGAGAAATTCTTCACCTCAGCCTGGCTGACAAAATCGTGATAGCTCTGCACAACGAGGTCGCGGCCCTTGCCAACGAAGATAAAACCAGGACCGCGCATCACCACGTCCTCAGCAAAGCACTCGTTCAGAGCGGCCGTCATGGCTTCGCCACGTTGCTTAATCCACGCATCGTTAATTCGGGAAAGCAGATCACGAATAGCGGTTTGCTCTGCCGTGATACTTGGCTGATCGGCCATCGATATTTCCCTGATGAAGTTTATTCAAAACACTACCCCTTCTTCACAACACTCTTCGTCCCCGTCTTCTTCAACGACTGCACCAGCTGCCTCCAATCCAGCTCCGTCTGGTTCGCATATGCCTCCGCAAACTCCCCCACCGCCTCATCAAACCGCGTCGACCTCCCCAGATACCCCGCGATCATCGCACAATCACCCGCCCGCGCATGACCACGCGCCAGCATCTCGCCACACACCGCCGCATACTCCAGCAACCCAACCGCCTTCAAGTTCTCCATCTGAATCGAGGCCTTGTGATCGTTCAACTGCCGCACCAGATAGTCCCGCCCCTCCATCGTCGTCCACCCCAGAAACGGATCCGACTGCAACTGCATCGCGCGCTCTCCATTAACCACTCGCCGGCCCTCATGCTGCCGATGACTGCCCTGCCTCTCCTTGCGATCCCCCGCCGCCACATACGGCGCATACCCCGACGCCACCTCCTCTTTGATCTGCAGAAACAGCGGGTCCTTCGCCCCATTTCCCTCCATCAACACCACATAATCCCGCAGCCCCACCGATCCCGTCCCCACCACCTTGAACGCCACATCCACCGGCCGGTACTGCGCCAGAAAGTGTCGCCGCTCCGGCTGCAGGCTCTCCGCATACTCGGTCAGCGAATCCAGCACCTGCTCAGCAACCTTCCCTTTCACCCGCGTCAACTGCGGAGGCATGGTCTTGAACACACGCTGCGACATCTCCTCAACCGGCTCCTTCGCGCCAGGCCCCTTCACGCTCGACTTCTTCCCCCCCGGCGCCTTCACTCCCTTACCCTTCGCGCCCTTCACCTCGGTCAGCGTCAGCAGCGTATGCATCGGCGTCGCCCGCTCCGCGATCTGAAAAATCTCCTCCATCGACGGCACATGCTGCAGCCGATGCACCTGGTACCGCGCCAACTCCAGCACCGGCATCCGCGCAAAGGCGCCCATCGCCGTGCGATAGCGCTCCAGAAATAACCCCGCCGCCTCGCGGCAGTGCAGATTCTTCGCCCCAGCCGAGCGCCCGGCCAGCACCAGGCTCGTCGCCATCCGCTTCACATCCCACTCGAACGGCCCAACGATCGTCTCATCGAAATCATTAATATCGAAGACCAACCGCCCATCCTGCGCCGCATACGCCCCCAGGTTCCGCACATGCGCATCCCCGCACAGCTGATTGCGGATTCCGGTATTCGCCATCAGCGACAGGTCATACGCCATCACCGGCACCGCCCCGCGAAAGTACCCGAACGGCGAAGCCGCCATCAACTCGTTCTTCAGCGCCACCAGCGCCGGCACCCGCCCCCGCGTCGACGCCTCCAGCAGCTTCAGCGGGCTCTCCCGCCGATCCTTCGCCTTCCAGATCTTATGTTCCAGGCGCCGCATCCGTTTGCGGTGCTGCTGCCCCAGGGCAAACCGTTCTTTCACATCCGGCAAACTCATCAACCCCATCAAGTCCCTCCAGCATCGGCATCTAGCCTACAGCAGTGGTTAGTGATTAGTGTCTAGTGCTTAGTCCTTAGCGCCGCCGTCTGGGAACTAATCACTCCCCACTAACCACTAACCACTGTATTGACCCGCCTTAAAGATTGGCGCAAATCTCCACCTTTAGGCCGATGACGACCATAGGGTCTTGCCAGTAGAGTGGTCGCTCCTTCTTCAACCCCCGTCGTTCCGTATCCAGAGATGTTTTCGGGGATGTTTTTCGAGACCGGTGTGGCGAGGCTGCAATGAAAAAAATAAACAATAAAATCCAGCTCTTTCTGATCCAGTTCTTCCTGATGATGACCATCGCAGCAACAACCTTCTCCAGCAGCAGCGCACTCGCTCAAGGATGCGTCGCGGCACACTCCAACCAGCGCACGATGGACCAGCTCATCACTTTCGACACGGCACCCAAGCCCGGCCGCTTCTCCATCCACAACCTCAGCGTCGACATCGGCTACCGCGTCTTCAACTCCAACAAATACTTCGTCGGCAACGAAGAGATCGCCCGCGCCAACGCCATCGAGAATCACCAGAACATCTTCGACATCGGCCTCGAATACCGTCTCACCCCGCGCTGGAGCCTCATCGCCGATGTTCCCGTCTACAACGGCACCCGCAATCAGCTCTATCCTCCCTCCGGCATCTTTCAGGTCAGCGGCCTCGGCGACGTCACCATCGGCGCGCAGTCCTGGATCCTCCGGCCTCCCACCGAAAACGGTGGCAACATCGCCGTCAGCGCCTCCCTCAAAATGCCTACCGGCATCAACGACGCCACCGGCTCCGCTCTCTACAAAGGAAAGATCGTCAAAGCCACCGCAGACCAATCCCTGCAGCCCGGCGACGGCGGCTGGGGATTCGTCCTCGGCTCGCAGGCCTACAAGTCCCTCTGGCGCCGCTCCAACCTCTACGCCCAGGGGCAGTACCTCTTCAATCCCCTGAACACCAACGGCGTCGCCACCTTCCGCTCTCAGCCAGGACAAGGCGTCCTCTCCGTCACCGACCAGTATCTCTTCCGCACCGGCGTCTCTCAAGCTGTCCCGAAGGTGCGCGGCCTCGCCTTCAGCCTCGGTGTTCGCGGCGAAGGCGTCCCCGTGCGCGACCTCATCGGCAAGAGCGATGGCTTTCGCCGCCCCGGCGCCATCATCTCGCTCGACCCCGGCGTCATGTACGACTTTCACCGGACCATCATCTCGGTCAACGGCCCCTGGGCTCTCTATCGCAACCGCCCGCCCAGCGTCCCCGAGCTCGAAAACAACACCAAAAACGGCGACGCCTTCTTCGCAGACTACACCGTCATCGCCAGCGTCTCACGCCACTTCTAGGTTGTGACGACCTATAGGATAGGTGGCTTGTAAATCGAATGATGTTAGAAGATGTCATCTTGAGCGAAGCCTCTCGCAGTTTCATCGCGAGAGGCCGAGTCGAAAGACCTGCTGTTTGCTCGTAGCTGCGCCTCCGTCTTGCCATGTAATCTCGATAAACCCCCAATAACTCCCTCGCCTCCAATCGCCATCTCGACCCTCCCCGCCCGCCATCGGTCAAGCGCCCTGGCCTTGATGTATTCTTGCCCGGACAAGCCACTACCTCCATCAGACTCCGCGAGGCCCCATGTCGCATCCTCGAAGCACCGAGTTCTCCAGGGTTGGACCCTTTCTCGTGCTCGCGGTCACCGTTCTGATCCTGTACTTCGCTCGGGAACTCCTCATCCCCTTCGCCTTCGCCCTCACACTCTCCTTTCTCCTCGCCCCCGCCGTCAGCCGGCTTGAGTCCCGCCGCGTCCCTCGCGTTCTCGCAGTCGCCATCACCGGCATCCTAGCCTTCACCATCATCTGCGGAGTCGGATACGTCGTCACCCGCCAGCTCCTCAACGTCGCCCGCAGCCTTCCCGACTACCGCCTCGCCATTCAGAAGAAAATCGCCTCCGTCCACTCCTCCGGCGAGCAATCCCTTGAAAACGCCGTAACCGCTATCGAAGACATCAGCGGAGACCTCGCCAAAAGCGCCGGCCCTGCTACACCCACCGCACAACAACCCTCAGCACAGACCCAGCCCGTCCGCGTCATCGATCCCGACCGCACGCAACTCCAGGCCGCCACCGAAATCCTCATGCGTTTCCTCCGCCCCATCGGGACCTTCGGCGTCGTCATCGTCTTCACCATCTACCTGCTGATGAAGCGCGAGGACCTCCGTCATCGCATCCTGCTCCTCGCCGGCATGGGCCGCATCAGCGTCATGACCCAGGCCCTGCAGGACGCCGCCACCCGCATCAGCCAGTACCTGCTCTTCCAGGCCGCCGTCAACGCAGCCTACGGAATCTGTTTCGGCTTCGGCCTCTTCCTCATCGGCGTGCCCAACGCCACTCTCTGGGGAGTCCTCGCCGCAATCCTGCGCATCATTCCCTACGTCGGCACCGCGACCAGCCTCATCCTGCCCCTCATCGTCTCGGTCGCCATCTTCTCCTCCTGGTCCCAGCCACTCCTCATCGTCGGCCTCTTCCTCACCCTCGAACTCACCTCCACCAACTTCGTCGAGCCCTGGCTCTTCAGCTCCCGCACCGGCATCTCCTCCCTCGCCCTCCTCGCCATGGCCATCTTCTGGACGCTCCTCTGGGGATGGCCCGGCCTCATCCTCTCTACGCCTCTGACCGTCTGCATCGTCGTCATGGGCCGCTACGTTCCCCAGCTCTCCTTTCTCCACACCCTCCTTGGCACCGACGCCGAGCTCTCCACCGAGGCCCTCTTCTACGAACGTCTCCTCGCCATGGACCAGCAGGAAGCCCACGCCGTCGCCAACCGCTTCCTCGAAGGTAAGCCCCTCGTCGAGCTCTACGACTCCGTCCTCATCCCAGCCCTCGCCCTCGTCGAGCAGGACCGTCACCAGGGAAACCTCGACGACGTCCGTTGCAACTTCTTCTTCCTCAGCATCGGCGAGCTGGTCGCCGAACTCACCGACTACCATCAGAAAGAACTACCCAACAGCTCCGCTCCTCCCGACGACCCTTTCCTCGTGCGCCCCAGGCAAAGCGACTTCGCCGTCGTCTGCATCTCCGCCAGCGATCAGGCCGACGAGCTCACCACCCACATGCTCGTCCAGCTCCTGGAGCGGTCCCACCACCAAACCCTCCACCTCCCCGGTGCCTCCGTCTCCACAGAAATCCTCGAATCGCTCGCCAACGAACCCAACACTGTCGTCTTCATCTCGGCCCTGCCCCCCTTCGCCTTCTCCCAGGCCCGCTCCATCTGCCAGCGCGTCCGCCTCCATCTGCCCCACAACCGCCTCGTCATCGGCCTTTGGAA